>Ga0138256_10007320_pt1 | contig 11654 bp, 6 predicted proteins | sample KNB2016incub_MG_FD_105486 | JGI IMG/M metagenome (GOLD analysis project Ga0138256, IMG submission 105486) | Active sludge microbial communities from wastewater in Klosterneuburg, Austria - KNB2014incub_MG | ecosystem: Engineered > WWTP > Activated sludge > Unclassified | place: Austria...
CCGGGATCGACGAGGCGCATGTCGTCCGGGGAGAAGCCGCCACGCCGCAGCTTTGCATTCACTACGATCCTGACGCCACCTCCCTGGGCCGGGTTCGAGAGCTTGCGCACGCCGCCGGAGCTGATCTGAGCGCGCGCTTTTCCCATTTGCTGATCCAGGGCGATGAGCCCATGCACGCGCGCTCAGCGCGCCGGTTGGCCGAGGACTTGCGCGGTGTCCCTGGTGTGCTGGAAGCCGATGTAGCGGCGTCGGGTGCGGTTCGAATCGAATACGACCGTCACCGGGTGACCCGCGAAGCACTTTTCGATCGTGCGGGCGAGTTCGGAGTCAGACCGTCGAAGCCCGAGCGCGTCATCGAGGACGACGCCGGTGAGCAACGCGGCCACGATCATGTTCACGGCGGCCTTCTTGGCGAAAGAAACGAGCTCTTGTTCGCCATAATGGCGGGGACGCTGCTCGCCGCAGGTTGGTTGATCGAGCGCTTGTCCATCGGACCCTCATGGCTTGCGCTTGCCTGCTACGTCGCGTCCTATGGTTTCGGAGGCTTCCACACACTGAGGGAGGCGATCGCCAACCTTCGCGCGCGCCGGTTCGAGATCGACACGCTGATGCTGCTGGCTGCCATCGGTGCTGCAGCGCTGGGCAAGTGGGCCGAAGGCGCGCTGCTGCTGTTCCTGTTCAGCATCGGTCATGCACTGGAACGCTATGCGATGGGGCGGGCCCGAACGGCCATCGAGGCCCTCGCCGAACTGGCCCCCGAGACGGCGACGGTGCGGCGTGAACGCGGCACCGAGGTGGTTGGCGTCGAGCAGCTTCAAGTCGGCGACGTCGTGATTGTGCGCCCGAACGAACGGCTGCCCGCCGACGGTGTGGTGGTCGTCGGACAAACCAGCGTGAACCAGGCGCCCGTCACGGGCGAGAGCGTCCCGGTCGACAAGCGGCCTTTGACGAACGCGAAGGACGCATTGGAGACTTTCGATCGCGTAGCTGCCGAGCACCGCGTCTTCGCCGGCACGATCAACGGCTCCGGCGTCATCGAGGTGATGGTCGCGCGCCGCGCCGAGCAATCGACGATGGCGCGGGTCGTTACGATGGTGGCCGAGGCGCAAGCCCAGCGTTCCCCGACTCAGCAGTTCACCGAACGCTTCGAACGGGTCTTCGTGCCGCTCGTGCTGGCGCTGGTCGTCTTGCTGCTGTTCGCCGGAGTGGTGATCGACGAGCCGTTTGCCGACAGTTTCTATCGGGCGATGGCCGTACTGGTCGCCGCGAGCCCCTGTGCTCTCGCGATTTCGGTGCCGAGTGCAGTGCTGAGCGGCGTCGCTCGCGCAGCCCGCAGCGGTGTTCTGGTCAAAGGTGGAGGACCGCTGGAGAACCTCGGCACGCTCAACTCGATCGCTTTCGACAAGACCGGAACGCTCACGGAAGGCAAGCCAAGACTGACCGACGTCGTCGCGATGCCGGGGTCGAGCGAGAATGAACTGCTTGCCGTCGCTCTGGCGGTCGAAGAGCACAGCGACCATCCTCTGGCGACCGCCATCGTATCGGGCGCGCGAGAGCGAATGGATCCACGCGTCCAGGTGCCGGTGGCCGCCGATGTCGAGAGCATCACCGGGCGCGGAGTGCGGGCGATGGTCGAAGGGGAGAGGGTCCATATCGCCAAACCGGTGTTGTTCTCGGAGCTCCCCGATTCGGAACTGCCGCTCGAGGTGGCAGCGGCGAACGATCGGCTCGTTGCTTCCGGTCGCACGACGATGGCGGTACGCAAAGGCGAGCGGTTCCTCGGCGTCATCGGCGTGATGGACACCCCTCGCGCTTCGGCAGCGCCGCTCATGGCGGAATTGCGGACACTGGGTATCGAACGACTCATCATGATTTCGGGCGACAACCAGCAGGTCGCCGAAGCGGTGGCACGCAGTGTCGGGCTGACCGAAGCGCGAGGCGATTTGATGCCGGAACAGAAGGTCGAAGCGATCCAGTCATTGCGTCGCGAACACGGCAAAGTGGCCATGGTCGGCGACGGCGTCAACGACGCACCCGCGATGGCGAACGCCACGGTCGGCATCGCAATGGGAGCTGCCGGCTCGGACGTGGCGCTGGAGACGGCCGACGTCGCTTTGATGGCCGACGACCTCGCACAGCTTCCCTTCGCTGTGGGCTTGTCGCGCAGCACGAGCCGCATCATCCGGCAGAATCTCTACGTCAGTCTTGGCATCGTCGCAGTGCTCATTCCCGCAACGATTCTCGGCTTGAACATCGGCACTGCCGTGCTGTTTCACGAAGGGTCGACACTGATCGTCGTTGCGAACGCGCTTCGCCTGCTGGCCTACAGGTTGCCAAGCTCCAGGCGGAGTTTGTGGGTCATGCAGACGGGAACAGCGTCTTGAGAGATACGGCGACGTTCGACGAAACAGGAGGTGCGCAGTGTCGACTCGCTGCATGTCGACTCGCCGCAGTGCTCTGGAGGGGTTTCGGATATAGAATATTCGTGTCCTTTTTCGACCCATTCCAGATGTCGCACTGCTTCCGGCGATTGATCGCGCTGCTTCTGATGGTGACGCTTCCCGCGTACGCCGCAGCGGCGCTCAGTCTGTCGGGCGTCTGCCCCATGCAGTCGACGCACTCGACCGGGATGGCCGACACGGGGCACGTTTGCTGTGAACAGACCGACGACGACCACGGCCAACCGGACAAGCAACACAACTGCAAGGCCGGTCAGGAGTGCAACAGCGTCAGCCTGAACGTCCCCGTGTTTGCGCCCATCGAACAGCCGCTCGTTGCGGCGCCGACTGTCATGTCGACAGCCGAATCCCTGGTTCTGTCCCGCGACCCCGCTGGGGTCTGGCGGCCACCTCGCTCCCTCTGAATCCATTCCGCCGCTTGTCGTTTCGGGCCGCGCGCTGACGCGTCGAGCTCCGGACGATTGATCGTGCTCGCCGCGTTGCGGCGACGCCTGACTCGCTCGGATTCAGACCATGCCTCTCGCATTGGAAAGGGCGCGCGCGCGCGCGGCCCGAAAAAACATTGACACGATCACGCACCCGCCGACTGGGCTGCGCACGCTCGGCGCGGCGGTACTCACAGTCGGTTTTCTTACGGGAGCGGTAGCGCAGACAACTGCGCCGACCGAGCTTTCCGCTCAGCAGCTGACGCTACAAACGGCACTGCAGGTGGCGCAGGAACGCTCCTACGCCTTGGTGGCACAGGATGCCGCGGCCAGCTCGGCGCGCGAGATGGCGGTGGCGGCCGAGCGTCTGCCCGATCCGATGCTGCACCTGTCCGTCGACAACCTGCCCGTCAATGGGCCGATGCGCTTCAGCATGACCGAAGACTTCATGACCATGCGCTCGGTCGGCTTCACGCAGGCTTTCCCCCGCGCCGAGAAGCGCCGCGCGCTTGCGGCGCGTTTCGAGCGCGAGGCCGCCACGGCCCACGCTGCACGATCGATGCAGCTCTCGGCGCTGCGACGTGGGGTGGCGATCGCCTGGTTCGACCGCTATTACCAGCAGCAGATGGTCGCGCTGCTGTCCAGGCAGCGCGACGAAGCGACGTTGCAGATCGAGGCCGCCGAAGCCGCGTACCGAGGCGGGCGCGGCGCGCAGGCCGATGTGTTCATGGCGCGATCGAATGTCGCCCTGATCGAAGACAGGATCCGGGCGGCACAGGCGCGCGAGGACAACGCGATGACCATGCTGGCACGTTGGGTTGGCGATGTGGCCGCTGCACCCCTCGGCGATGCGCCGTCGATTTCGACGACGCAGCTGGTGACGCACCGCCTCGAGCATGAACTCGCCAGGCACCCGGATATCGCGCTGATGACCTCGAAGGAGGCGCAGGCGCGGGCCGAGGCCGAGGTCGCCCGCCAGGACAAGCGTGCGGACTGGAGCGTGTCGCTGATGTACAGCCAGCGCGGCCCGGGCTTCTCCAACATGGTCTCGGTTGCCCTGAGCGTGCCCCTGCAGTGGGATCAAGAGAACCGGCAGGACCGTGAACTCGCCGCCCGCTTGGCGAAGGTCGAGCAGGCACGAGCCGAGCGCGAAGAAATGACGCGTGCGCATCTGGCCGAGACCCAGCGTTGGTTCGCAACCTGGCATAGCAACCTCGCGCGCCTGGCGTACTACGACGCGACGCTGGTTCCGCTCGCGGCCGAGCGCACCCGTGCCGCACTGGCTGCCTATCGGGGCGGCCGTGGCGACCTGATTGACGTCCTTGAAGCGCGCGGGATGGAGATTGATACCCGCGTCGAGCGGCTGCGCATCGAAATGGAAACGGCCGGGCTATGGGTGGAACTCGAGTACCTGATCGTGCCCGGAGACGAAGCGAAAAGCCGCGCGTCCCAGACCTTCATCTCGAGCACCCCGGAGCAACAACGATGAAATCCAAGCATGTCGTGATCAGTCTGGCAGTGGCCGGGGTGCTCGGCGCCGCGGGCTTCGGCCTCTACGAAATGGGCATGGAGCAGGGGCTGAGCATGTCCCCGGTTGCGCCCGCGGTCGGCGCCACGGAGGAGCACGCTCCCGCCGCGAGGGTCGACCCTTCCACCTGGGGCATCGCCGAGGGTGAAGCCGCCACGCGCCGCCACATCGCAGAGGCGCTCAAGGCAGGGATGGTCGACCCGGTCACAGGGCGCACGATTCTCTACTACCACGATCCGATGGTGCCGGGCAAAAAGTTCGAGACCCCGGGCAAGTCCCCGTTCATGGACATGATGCTCGTGCCCGCGTATGCCGGCGCCGAAGGGGCGGACGAGAGCACTGTCACCATCAGCCCGCGCATCCAGCAGAACATCGGTCTGCGCACCGCGCTCGTATCCGAGGGTTCCATCTCGCCCGCGATCACCGCGGTCGGTGCGATCACCTGGAACGAGCGCGACCAGGCAATCGTCCAGGCCCGCGCGATGGGCTACGTCGAGAAGCTGCACGTTCGCGCAACGCTGGACCGCGTCGCAAAGGGCCAGCGGCTGGTCGACCTCTACGTGCCCGATTGGGTGGCCGCGCAGGAGGATTTCTTGTCGGTGCGGCGCATGCACGGCACCGACCTCGCGCATCTGGTCGACGCCGCTCGCGCGCGCATGCGCCAGGTCGGCATGAACGAGGCGCAAATCCGGCGGGTGGAATCGACCGGCCGGTTACAGCCGACGTTCCCCGTACGAGCGCCCATCGCCGGCGCCATCACCGAGTTGATGGCGCGCGAAGGGATGACGGTGATGCCCGGCATGACGCTCGTGCGCATCAATGGCTTGGCGACCGTATGGGCCAACGCCGAGGTGCCCGAAAGCCAGGCGACGCAGATCACGCTGGGCGCGCGGGTGACGGCGACCAGTCCAGCGCTACCGGGCGAGCGCTTCGACGGAAGCGTGCAGGCGTTGTTGCCTGAGGTGAACCCCGAGACGCGAACCATGAAGGCTCGCATGGTGCTCTCCAATCCCCGAGGGCGCCTCGTGCCGGGCATGTTCGTCCGGATGAATTTCGCGAATGAACAAGAGAACAAGAGACTTCTCGTGCCGACCGAGGCAATCATCGCGACCGGCAAGCGCTCGCTGGTCATGCTCGCCGAGGACGGCGGCCGTTTCCGTCCAGCCGAGGTCGTCACCGGGCTTGAATCAGGCGGTCAGACCGAGATCCGGCAGGGCTTGCAGGCCGGGCAGCGCGTGGTGCTGTCGGGTCAGTTTCTGATCGATTCCGAGGCGAGCCTCAAGGGCATCGAGGCACGTCTCGGCGAGGAGGTGCGGGCGACCGCCGACATTCATCGCACCCGGGCGTTGATCGAAGCGGTCACGGGCGATGTGCTGACCCTCAGCCATCCGGCGATCGAGAGCCTTCGTTGGCCGGCTATGACGATGGACTTCAAGCTCGCACCGGCACTCGAGGCCCAGAAACTCGCTCCGGGCGAGGACATCGACATCAAATTCCGCATGCAGGAAGGCGGCGCCCCGCAGATCGTCGCCGTTCGGCGGGTGGCAGCGGGCGCCGGGACCGGGGCCACGAAATGATCGCGAAACTCATCCGCTGGTCGATCGCCAACCGTTTCCTGGTGCTGCTGGCGACCGCGATCATCGCCGCGTGGGGCACCGTCTCGCTGTCGCGCACTCCGCTCGATGCCTTGCCCGACCTCTCGGATGTGCAGGTGATCATCCGCACCAGTTATCCCGGCCAGGCGCCGCAACTGGTCGAGAACCAGGTCACCTATCCGCTCACCACAACCATGCTGTCGGTGCCCGGCGCGAAGGTCGTCCGGGGCTTCTCGTTCTTCGGCGACAGCTACGTTTACGTACTGTTCGAGGACGGAACGGACCTGTACTGGGCGCGCTCGCGAGTACTGGAATACCTCAACCAGGTGCAGTCTCGCCTGCCGACGGGGACGACGTCCTCGATCGGGCCCGACGCAACCGGTGTGGGCTGGATTTATCAGTACGCGCTGGTGGACAAGTCGGGCGCGCTGGACATTTCGCAGTTGCGCGCTCTGCAGGACTGGTTCCTCAAGTTCGAGTTGAAGACCGTGCCCGACGTCGCCGAGGTGGCCACGGTCGGCGGGATGGTACGTCAATACCAGGTGGTGCTCGATCCCGGAAAGCTGGCGGCCTACCGCATCTCGCACTCCAGCGTGGTCGAGGCCATCAATCAGGGCAACCAGGAGGCGGGTGGCTCGGTACTCGAACTGGGCGAAGCCGAGTACATGGTGCGCGCCTCAGGCTATCTGAGGACCCTCGATGACTTCCGCGCCATTCCCCTGATGACCACCGATGCCGGCGTGTCAGTGCGGCTCGCCGACGTCGCACGCGTCCAGCTCGGTCCGGAAATGCGCCGCGGCATCGGCGAGCTCGACGGCGAGGGAGAAGCGGTGGGCGGAGTGATCGTGATGCGCTCGGGCAGGAACGCGCTCACGACAATCGAGGCGGTGAAGGACAAGCTGGCGAGCCTCGAGAAGAGTCTGCCCGAAGGGGTCGAGATCGTTCCAGTGTACGACCGATCCGGACTGATCGAGCGGGCGATCGAGAACCTGACGCACAAGCTCATCGAAGAGTTCATCGTCGTCGCCGTCGTGTGTGCGCTGTTCCTCTTTCACCTGCGCTCGGCCTTCGTCGCCATCGTTTCGCTGCCCTTGGGGATCCTCGCCGCCTTCATCGTGATGCATTGGCAGGGGGTCAACGCCAACATCATGTCGCTGGGCGGAATCGCGATCGCGGTTGGCGCCATGGTGGACGCGGCGGTTGTGATGATCGAGAACGCGCACAAGCACCTCGAAGCCTGGGCACATGCGCATCCACGCGAGAAGCTCCAGGGCGAAGCGCGTTGGCGGGTGATCGGCGATGCTGCGGCCGAGGTGGGTCCGGCGCTGTTCTTCTCGCTCCTGATCATCACCTTGTCCTTCATCCCGGTCTTCACGCTGGAGGCCCAGGAAGGACGCATGTTCGCGCCGCTCGCCTTCACCAAGACCTACGCGATGGCCGCAGCGGCCGGGCTGGCGGTGACGTTGATCCCGGTTCTGATGGGCTATCTGATTCGCGGGCGGATTCCCGATGAGCGCGCAAACCCACTCAACCGCTGGCTGATCGCCGCCTACCGGCCCCTGCTCGATGCAGTGCTGCGTTTTCCCAAGGCGACGCTGGCACTGGCCGTGGTAGTGCTGCTCGCGAGCCTTTGGCCCCTGCAGCACGTCGGCAGCGAGTTCCTTCCGCCGCTCGATGAAGGCGATCTGCTCTACATGCCCACCGCGCTGCCGGGTCTGTCTGCAGCCAAAGCCGCGGAGCTGCTGCAGCAGACCGACCGCCTCATCAAGACCGTCCCCGAGGTGAAGAGCGTCTATGGCAAGGCGGGGCGCGCCTCGACCGCGACCGATCCGGCGCCGCTGGAGATGTTCGAAACCACGATCCAGTTCAAGCCCCACGAGGAGTGGCGCCCGGGCATGACGCCCGACAAGCTCGTCGACGAGCTCGACAAGATCGTGCGCGTGCCTGGACTGACCAATATCTGGGTGCCGCCGATCCGCAACCGCCTGGACATGCTTGCCACCGGCATCAAGAGCCCCGTGGGGGTCAAGGTGCTGGGGCCGGACCTCGCGACCATCGACCGGTTGACCGGCGAGATCGAGCACGCGCTCAAGCCGGTGCCCGGCGTGACCAGCGCGTTCGCCGAGCGCCTCACCGGCGGGCGTTACGTGGACGTCGACATCCGGCGGGAGCAGGCTGCCCGCTATGGACTAAACATCGCCGATGTGCAGTCGGTTGTGAGCTCGGCGGTGGGAGGCATGAACATCGGCGAGACGGTCGAGGGACTGCAGCGCTTTCCGATCAACGTGCGCTATCCGCGCGAAATCCGCGATTCGCTCGCGCAACTGCGCACGCTGCCGATCGTCAGTTCGCGCGGTCAGCAGTTCGTGCTGTCCGACGTAGCCGGCGTCCGTATCAATGATGGCCCAACGATGCTGCGCAGCGAAAACGCGCGGCTCGCCGGCTTCGTGTACGTAGACGTCCGCGGTCGAGACCTGGGGTCGGCGGTACGCGACATGCAACGCGTCGTAACCGAGCAGATCGACCTGCCGCCTGGCTACTCGGTGACCTGGTCGGGGCAGTTCGAGTTCCTGGAACGGGCCACCGCCAAACTCAAGCTGGTAGTGCCCTTCACGCTGCTGATCATTTTCGTGCTGCTCTATCTGACCTTCAAGCGTTTCGGCGAAGCGCTGCTGATCATGACCACGCTTCCCTTCGCCCTGGTTGGCGGCATCTGGCTGCTCTACCTGCTCGACTACAACCTCTCCGTGGCCGGGGTCGTCGGCTTTATCGCGCTCGCCGGCGTGGCCGCCGAATTCGGCGTGATCATGTTGCTGTACCTCAAGCACGCGTGGCTCGAACGGGTCGCTGAAGGCAAGACGAGCGAGGCCGACCTGCTCGATGCAATCCGTGAAGGCGCGGTGCTGCGTGTGCGGCCCAAGGCAATGACGGTAGCGGTGATCCTCGCGGGCCTCTTTCCGATCATGTGGGGTACGGGCACCGGTAGCGAAGTCATGCAACGCATCGCCGCACCGATGGTCGGCGGCATGATCACCGCGCCGCTCCTGTCGATGTTCATGATTCCCGGCGCTTACTTGTTGATGCGGCGGCGCAAGCGTAACGGGGAGCATCGGCGGCCATGACACCGCGTCCGAGCCGCGGGCGGTTGTCGACGCTACTGCTGCAGGTAGTCATCGGGGCTGGGTTGCTTGCACCGCCCCTCGCTCGGGCAGCGCCGACCGAAGACGCGCCTCTCGCCGAGCATCGCCTCACCGGCGCCATCGATCAGATGCCCTGCTCGGCATCCACTGGCGCCGGGCTACACGCCAGCCAACGCGGGAGGTGTCGACGGACACGACACGTCGCCCTCGAGCGCCATCGTGCGCGTCCCGCGTTTCGGTGCCTCGCAAACCTGGGCAGTCACGTTGGCGACGGGACCCTCCACCCGCATCCACTTGCTCTACTGCAGGTCGCTGAATTAGCCAGGGGCTCGTTCTGGACTCGAAAGAGTCGAAAAAAAGACTTTCCTGGAGCAGTCAATGAGCATGACCGCGTCGCAAGACGCCATTGACGCTCCTCACCAACGATACAAAGGAACAGCCATGAGAACGATCATCATCAGTGCACTCTTCGCCATAGCCGCCTCCGGTGCGTCCGCGCAGGAGATCATCGAATTCGACGATGCTTTTGTTTCCCAGACGTCGCGCGCCGAAGTGATGGCCGAGGTATCACGCGCCCAGGCGCAAGGAATGATGCAGCAGCAGGGCGAAATCACCTGGACTCCGCCGATCACGGGGAGCCCCGATCGAAGCCGTGCGCTCGTACGCGACGAGGCCCGCCACGCTGCAAGCATGAACGAGCGCGGCACGCTCTACGATCCCCGGTACCACAACTGAGAAGCCCGGGCACACGGAACGGTAACACGCCACGATCGCCCGTCTCGCCTTGCAGCTGTGTCGCGAGCACCGCCCGCCGTGATTTCCGGTGACGGCGCCGGGCGCAAAAGCCTGGCGCCCGTCGACGCAGATTTTTTCAACCCGCCATGGAAGGAAATGCAAATGAAGCAAACCGCTACGGCCGCCCTGGTAATCGCACTGACGCTCGGCACCAGTGCAGCGCTTGCCCAACAGAAGATGGGCGACATGCCGATGAAGGACATGCCGATGAAGGACATGCCGATGGGAGCTGCCGCCCAGGAACAGACCCATCATGCTACCGGCACCATAAAGAACGTCGATGCCGCCAAAGGCACCGTCACGGTTGACCACGGGCCGGTGAAAAGCCTCGAGTGGTCGGCGATGACGATGACCTTCGCGGTGAAGGACAAAGCGCTCTTCGACAAGCTCACCGTCGGCAAGAAGGCAGAGTTTGAGTTTTCTCAGGACGGCAAGGGGTATGTCGTGACCAGCGTGAAATGACGCCGCGGCCGGTGGGCTACCAGGCTTCGCCGGCCGACCTTTTCCCGGGTTGAGTCCTGTCCTCGAACCAGTGGAGTAGGGAACGACGCTTTGGGGCCGTTACGTGTTCCCCGCTTCGCGCGCGCGGCGAGAATCTCCGCGAATCCGGATGCCCCTGTACTCGCATCGCATCGTCTGCTGGTCGATGAAGGCGGAGATGACGGCGCAGTTCGTCGTCGGCGCACTCGCGATGGCAGTCTGGCGTCGCTGCTGACCGAGTCGCCGATCTCACACACGCTCTGCCTGGCGGGGTTTGACGCTCCGTTTCCATTCTTCGACCTGTCAAGCGAATAGACGCTCTGCGCAGCGGGCCTGCTTCGGCGAAGGTCAAGAGCCGGCGCCCTTGACTCTATACTAGCTACATGGTTTGCAATAGCGGTTGGAGGGCATTGCAGACATGGTTGCTGACAACTCAACCCTTTCTGGTCGAGCGAACTGTGGCTGCACGGCGGCCGAGGCTATAAAGAACGATCAGCGGGGCATCCTGAAGGCGCGCTACCGCGTCGACAACATGGACTGCCCGACCGAAGAAGCGCTGATCCGCGCCCGGCTGGCGAAGGTTGCCGGCGTCGACTCGCTGGAATTCGATCTGATGCGGCGAACGCTCGATGTCCACCATCGCCTGCCCGATCTGGCTCCAATCGAAGCAGCGCTGGCGTCGGTTGGCATGCGCGCGCGGTATGCATGCGACGGGCCGACGGACTCCGAGGCGCTCTATCGAATCGACAACATGGATTGCCCTACTGAGGAGGCGCTGATCCGCGAGCGACTGGGCAAGCTGGCGGGCATCCAGGCTCTCGACTTCAACCTGATGCAGCGCACGCTGCGGGTGCGCCACAGCCTGCCCGCATCGGAGCCGATCGAAGACGCGCTGTCGTCGATCGGGATGCGGGGGCAGCGTCAGGGCGTTGAACAGACGAGCACCACGCTCTCGATCGCAAGGATGGACTGTCCGACCGAGGAGTCGTTGATCCGCGGCAAGCTCGAGGGCATGGAAGGGGTTGCCGGGCTCGAGTTCAACCTGGTCACGCGCACGCTCACGCTGTCTCACACGCAGCACGCGCTGCCGATGGTGCTCGACGCGCTGCGGGGGCTGGGCTTCGAAGCGGAGATCGTCGGCGGGGCGACGGCGCCGATCGACGACAAGGCCAACGCGGTGCCCGACAGCCGTACGAATTGGTGGTCGCTCGCGCTGTCGGGATTCGCCGCAG
>Ga0138256_10007321_pt1 | contig 11650 bp, 9 predicted proteins | sample KNB2016incub_MG_FD_105486 | JGI IMG/M metagenome (GOLD analysis project Ga0138256, IMG submission 105486) | Active sludge microbial communities from wastewater in Klosterneuburg, Austria - KNB2014incub_MG | ecosystem: Engineered > WWTP > Activated sludge > Unclassified | place: Austria...
AAGATGTCCATCGCCTTCCAGATCATCACACCGGGAATGAACTTCGATCTGAGCCACGCCGGCAAAGGACCGAGCGAAGGTTGGTTCTTCTTCAGCTGCTACAACAGCGAACAAGCGTTCAGCCTCTTGGAGGTGAACGCGAGCCAGCACGACAAGGACTACGTGATGGCGTTGAACTGGAAGAAGGCCGAACAGTACGCGAAAGAGGGCAAGGGCAAGAAGGTACCCGCGAAGTACTACAGCAACTGGTACAACGAGGAGACGCACACGGCCGAGAGCACCGTACTGGAGGAAGTGCTGCAACTGGATCCGCGCGAGTTGAAGGACCTCATCTACTTCATGCCCTGCCCGAAATCGCCGCACGGTTGTGATGTGGATCCCACGGGCCGCTACATCGTGGGCAGTGGTAAGCTCGCCGCGCTGATCCCGGTCTTCGATTTCGAGAAGATCCAGAAGGCCATCGCCGCCAATGATCTGGAAGGCGACTTCATGGGCGTGCCCGTATTGAAGTACGAAAGCGTGCTGCACGGCGAGGTGAAGAAGCCCGGCCTCGGCCCCTTGCACACCGAGTTCGATGGGAAGGGCAACGCTTACACCTCCATGTTCGTGAGCAGCGAGATCGTGAAGTGGAACATTGAGCGGCTGGAAGTGCTGGACCGCGTACCGACCTACTACAGCATCGGCCACCTGAGCATACCAGGCGGTGACAGCAAGGCACCTTGGGGCAAGTATGTGGTCGCATACAACAAGATCACCAAGGACCGCTTCCTGCCCACAGGTCCCGAACTCGCACAGAGTGCCCAGCTCTACAGCATCGATGGTGACAAGATGGAATTGCTGCTGGACTTCCCCACGATCGGTGAACCGCACTATGCGCAGTCCATCCCTGCGGACCTTGTTCGTCCGCGCGAGGTGAAGTTCTTCGACATCAACAAGAACATGCACCCGTACGTGTCCAGGGGTGAAAAGGAGACCGGTATCGAGCGGAAAGGAAATGAGGTCCACATCAAGATGACCACGATCCGTTCGCACCTCACCCCCGACAACATCGAAGGCATCCGCATCGGCGATGTGGTGTACTTCCACGTCACGAACCTGGAGCAGGATTGGGATGTGCCGCACGGATTCGCCATCAAGGGCGCACGCAACGCCGAGTTGCTGATCATGCCCGGTGAAACAGCCACCTTCAAGTGGGTGCCGGACCAAGTCGGCATCGTCCCGTTCTACTGCACGGACTTCTGCAGTGCGCTCCACCAGGAGATGCAAGGCTACGTCCGCGTATCACCAGCAGGAAGCAATGTGAAGCTGATGGCTGAGACCCGATCGTTCGACGCCGGATCGTGATCCAACGGAACAAATAACCAAAAAGGGAAGCACCGGTGTGATCATGCGCACCGGTGCTTTTCGCTCTAATAGGTACCCGCCATGATCCTACACAAGCCACGACCGATCTCCCGGATCATCATCGCCATTGCCGCGCTGTCCCTCGGCTTGCTGCTGGTGACACCCATTTGGCGCATCGACCTCGCCGCACCGCAATACCCCGAAGGCCTCGCGCTACAGATCTTCCATGACCGCTTCACCGGCGATGTGGGCAAGATCAACGGCCTGAACCACTACATCGGCATGGCGACGATCGAGAACGAGATGTTCCCGGAATTCGAGATCATGCGGTACGCCTTCTACCTCCTGATCGGTTGGGGGCTCATCGCCGCGGCGATCGGTCGGCGCGGCGCCATCTTCAGCTGGACCATGGCGCTCTTCGCGTACGTGATCTGGGCCATGTGGGACATGTACGCATGGGGCTACCGGTACGGGCACGACCTGGACCCGCACGCGGCGATCAAGGTGGAGGGCATGGTCTATCAGCCGCCGCTCTTCGGGCACAAGAAACTGTTGAATTTCGATGCGTGGTCCTTGCCCGATACCGGCGGATGGATCCTCTTTGCGGTGGTCTCCACCGCGTGCATCATCTGGTTCTTCGAGTGGCGCTGGCCGAAGAAGGAACCGGCCGAGGGCACGCCGCACCGGCCGCTTCCCAATGAACTCGCCGCCACCATGGCCGGTATCGCCTTGCTGTTCACTGTTTCATCCTGCGGCACCAACGGGCCACCCGTCATCGATCTCGGAAAGGCGGAGTGCGCCTTCTGTCGCATGAACGTGATGGACCCGCAGTTCGCCTCGGCGATCGTGACCAAGCAAGGACGCACCTACACGTTCGATTCACCCGAATGCATGGTGCAGCACGTGGCCGATGGTGCCATCGCGGAAGAGCAGGTGGCCGGTTGGTGGGTGAGCGATCACGCCCATCCGGGAACGCTCATCGATGCCACCTCCGCATTCTACCTCCACGCCCCCACCCTGCGCAGCCCGATGAACGGCAACGTGGCCGCCTTCTCTTCGGAAGCGGACCGCAGCACCACCGCCGGCACACATCCCGGAGACGTGCTCGACTGGCCCGCTGTACGCACCCTGCTCACCGATACCTGATCCATGCGCCGCACGTTCGCTTCCACCCTCTTGGCGATGTGCTGCTTGCTGGTGGGTGCGCGTGTATGCACCGTACGGCCCGGCGGCACTTCCATCACCGAGGCCCTCGCCATCACGATGGAATGCGATACCATTCGCGTGCTCAAAGGCACCTATCGGGAAGGCGCGCTCACCGTCCAACGTCCGGTGGTGCTGCTGGGTGAAGGCTGGCCGGTGATCGATGGCGGTGGCACCGGGGAGGTCATCGTGGTGAATGCATCGCACGTGACGATCTCCGGCTTCGTGATCCGCGGCACGCGGGTGAGCGACATGAACGACAACGCCGCGATCAAGTGCATCGGCGTCACGGACATCGCGATCACCGGCAACCGCATCCTGCATTGCTTCTTCGGGATCCACCTCAGCAACGTGGCGCGCGCCACCATCGCGGACAACGAAGTGATAGGCGATGAGGCCGTGTCCGAGACGCGCCGCGCGAACGGCATCCACCTCTGGAAGTGCAACCATGTGTACATCCTACGCAACACCGCGATCCACCACCGCGATGGCATCTACCTGGAGTTCGTCACCGATTCGCATGTGGACCACAACACGAGCGCATACAACTCCCGCTACGGCCTGCACTTCATGTTCAGCCATCGCGATAGCTACACGCACAACCTCTTCCATGACAACGGCGCCGGGGTGGCGGTGATGTTCACGCGCGACGTGACCATGACCGACAACCGGTTCGAACGCAACCGCGGCGCCAGCGCCTACGGATTGCTCCTGAAGGAGATCAACGACGCGCACATCGAACGGAACCTCTTCACCGACAACACCGTGGGCCTGCTGGTGGACGGGTGCAACCGCGCGGATATCCGAGACAACCGCTTCGAGGCCAACGGCTGGGCCGTACGCGTATTCGCCAACAGCACTGCTGCCCATTACGAGGGCAACGTTTTCACCGGGAACACCTTCGACATGACCACCAACGGGGACCTGGTGTTGAGCACCTTGCAACACAACTATTGGGACCGCTACCGCGGCTACGACCTGGACCGCGATGGCGTGGGCGACGTGCCCTTCCGTCCGTTGAGCGTCTTCGCCCTGGTGACCGAGCGCATGCCCTACGCCATGGTGCTCTCGCGCAGTTTGATGGTGAACCTCCTGGACCAGAGCGAACGCCTGATCCCCACCTTGACGCCGGCCACCTTGGAGGATCGCGCACCGTTGATGCGACCACCGACCCCGGGAACCCCTACCACCATGAACACCAAGGGCCGCACGGCACCATGAACAGGATCGCATTCCAGAACCTTGGCAAGCGCTATGGCAAGCAATGGGCCTTGCGTGGCGTGAGCGCGGCCTTTGCTGAAGGTGAAGTGGTGATGGTGATCGGACCCAACGGATCGGGCAAGACCACGCTGATCAAATGTTTGCTCGGCCTGGTCCGATCCACCGAAGGTTCCATCGCGGTGAACGGGACCGTGATCGGCACGGACCCCTCCTATCGCGCGGCCATCGGCTACATGCCGCAACTCGCGGAGTTCCCCAAGGAACTCACCGTGGAACAACTCCTGCGCATGATGAACGACATCCGTGGTGCGCGCAGCGGATCCACCGACGACCGGCTGATCGCATCGTTGGGTGTGGACGCCCTATTGGACAAACGCATCAGCAACCTGAGCGGTGGCATGCGACAAAAAGTGAGCGCGGTACTTGCCTTCCGCTACCGACCGAACATCCTTGTGCTGGACGAACCCACTGCGGGCCTCGACCCCATCAGCGCAGGGACCTTGTTGGAAGCCGTATTGCACGCACGGCGCAACGGTGCCACGGTACTCATCACCTCCCACATCATGGAGGAAGTGCAGCGCCTCGGCGATCGCGTGGCCTATTTGCAGGATGGCCTTCTGCGTTTCGCGCTTCCGCCCGAGACCATCACCGAGGTGACCGGGGAAAGCGTGCTCTCCATCGCCCTGCCCAAGTACCTCGCCCAACTCAGCCCCGTGCATGTGGAAGGTCTATAAGTACACCCTGCTGGATCTGGCGCGCAATCGTTTCGCGCTCGGCTACGCCTTCCTGCTCCTGTTGGTCTCCCTCGGCCTCTTCCTATTGGAGGGCGATGACACCAAGGCGCTCATCAGCCTCACGCAAGTGGTGCTCGCGCTCACACCGCTGCTCGCGTTGGTCTTCACCATCATCTACTTCTACAACCAGTACGAATTCACCGTGCTGCTCGCCGTGCAACCCTTACGTCGGCAGGCGATCCTGCGCGCACAGTTCCTCGCCATCACCACCGCGCTGGTGGTGTCCTTCCTCTTCGGGGTGGGCCTACCGGTGATCGCATGGACCTCCAATGCCATTGGCTGGACCCTGCTCCTCACCGGTACCGCATTGACCGCGGTCTTCTGTGCACTGGGCATATCCATCGCGGTACGGCAACGCGATCGCGCGAAAGCCGTGGGCGTGGGTCTGGTGACCTGGGTGCTGATGGTCCTCGTGTACGACTCCCTTTTGCTGTGGCTGCTCTTCACCTTCAGTGAATACCCCATCGAACCCGTGATCGTTCCGTTGGCCGCATTGAATCCCATCGACCTCTCGCGCATCCTCATCATGCTGAAGATCGATCTCGCCGCGTTGCTCGGTTACACCGGCGCGGTGTACCAACATTTCTTCGGCAGCTTCGGCGGCATGGTGGTGTCCTTCCTCGCGCTGCTGCTGTGGACCGTGTTGCCCGCGTGGGGCGCGGTGCGCGCCTTCGTGCGCAAGGATCTATGAACGGAGCGGATGGCAGAGCGGAGCGTAGGAACCGCGCATCCTCTCGGCCGGTGTGAGGAAACGTGCCGCCTGATGGAACACATCGGGGAGTCTGACGGATATCATCCCCTAGGGTCACGAAGCGTGTAACCTTGTCAGCGTAACGCACAACCATCATGAACACCAAACCCTCGCTCCACGGGCCCATGGCCCTGATCGCTTCCTTCGCACTGATCGCTTGCGGCGGCGGTGCTCCTGCTGAAGAAACAGCCGCAACCCCCGCGAACGCTCCCGGTGGTGGGCAATCCACCGTGCAGGACGACCAATCCCAGAAGAACGTGGTGGGCGTGGCCGTGGCATCACCGGACCACACCACACTGGTGGCTGCCGTGAAGGCCGCCGACCTGGTGGACGCACTGAGCAACGCCGGTCCCTTCACCGTGTACGCACCGACGAACGCCGCCTTTGCTGCGCTGCCAGCTGGCACCGTGGAAGGCTTGTTGAAGCCGGAGAAGAAGGAAGCCCTCCAGGACATCCTGCAATACCATGTGGCCCTGGGCGTGTTGAAGCCGGAGCAATTGCGCGATGGCCAACGGATGGGCATGGTGAACGGCGGCAACGTGACCTTCCATGTGAAGGATGGCAAACTGATGATCAACGATGCCAATGTGGTGGCCACCGTGCCGTGCAGCAATGGCTTGGTGTGCGTGATCGACAAGGTGCTGCTGCCCGGTCAGTAACGTTCTACCGCCACCGGCTTTCGAAAAAGACGGACGTGTTGGTGAAAGTCGGCAAGGGCGCTCGCAAGGGCGCTCTTGTCCATTAAGGGTGGAGCATTCGCCCCCAACGCATTGCTTCGCAAGGCTTCACAAGGGCCGGGCAGTGGGCGCGGTAAGTGAATGCGCTCGGCTTCCAGCTCACCTGTTGTGGCCATGACCGGACAAGACGAATGCAGATAGCCATGCGCGGCGTGGCAAGCACGGATCCATTCGCCCATACGCCGATGAATGCTGCGCCAGCCCCTCCCGGTACCTTCGCGCCATGCGCACGGCGGAGATCCTGAACGTACTGCGGCTGGAGATCGCCCTTGACCTGCGCCAACGCGCGGCGTGGGGCGGCATGTTGCTGTATGTAGTGAGTGCCGTGTACGTGTGCCACCTCGCGGTGAAGTCCGGCTTGGGCACGGCCACATGGAATGCGCTGTTCTGGATCATCCTGCTCTTCGCGGCCTTCAATGCGTTGTCGCGCTCCTTCCAGCGGGAGGATGCCGGACGGCAACTCTACCTGCACACGCTGGTGGACCCGCGCAACCTCGTGCTGGCGCGCACGCTGTACAACGCGGTGACGATGGTGGTGTTGAGCCTGCTGAGTTTGCTCTTCTACAGCCTCTTCCTGGGAAGCGATGTGCTGGCGAAGGCGGACCTCGCGCAATTCCTCCTCGCCGTGGTATTGGGTGGCGTGGGCTTCGCCGCCGTGCTCACATTGATCTCCGCGATCGCCGCGCGCGCCGGCAACGGCATCGGCCTGATGGCGATCCTCGGTTTCCCCATTGTGCTGCCGATGTTGTTGGCCCTGCTCCGCGCGAGCAAGTTGGCGCTGGACGGCGTGGCGTGGAGCGTAACGAGCACGTACTTCGGTGGGCTGGTGCTGCTGGATGTGATCACGGTCACATTGGCCTGGTTGCTCTTCCCGTACCTTTGGCGGGACTGAAATGCATGATGGCCGCGAAGGCGCAAAAGCGCTAGGAAATGCCGCGCGTGCGGCAGGGATCGGAAAGGTCGGAAGCGCATAAGGGACAGGAAAGGGCATGAAGCATTGGTGGAAATTCCTGGCGGTGGCGTTGTTGCTCACCGCGTCCATCGCCGGTCTTCGTGTGCCCTTGGCACCGGACCTCGTGCATGTTTCACCGGACCGGATCGCGCCGGGAGAGGTCACGGTGACGGTCACCGGGTACAACACGGACTTCACTGCTGGCGAACGGGTCTTTCTGGAGAACGACAGCCAACGCGTATGCGCGACGAGCGTGCGTGTGATCGATGGCACGCACCTCACCGCATCATTCAATGTGCCCGCCGGAATGCGGAAGAACCTCACGGATGTGGTGGTGAGCGGACTCCGCTACGATGGTGCGCTCTTCACCGAGGCTTTGGGCGAAGGGATCGCATCCGGCAATTGTGTGGAGGGCCATTTGGCGAACAGCGGGTTCGTCTTCCCGAACCGCCCCATCCTGTACGAGAGCATCCGCAACCTGCACTTCCACGTGCCGATGTGGTTCGCGATGATCACGCTCATGGCCATCTCAGTGGTCTTCAGCATCATGACGCTCGCGACGAATTCGTTGCGCTACGATGGATCCGCAGTGAATGCGGTGTACGTCGGGCTGGTCTTCTGCTCCTTGGGTTTGATCACCGGCGCCTTATGGGCCCGCGCCACATGGGGTGCCTTCTGGACCAACGACGTGAAGCTGAACGGTGCGGCCGTGACCGCGCTGATCTACCTCGCCTACCTGGTGTTGCGCGGCTCGGTGCCCGATGCGCACAAGCGCGCACGGCTCGCGGCGATCTACAACATCTTCGCCTTCGTGTTGCTGGTGCTCTTCCTCTTCGTAGTGCCGCGCCTCAACGCAGTGGACAGCTTGCATCCCGGCAACGGGGGCAACAGCCCCTTCAGTGATCTCGACCTCGACAAGCGCTTGCGCATGGTCTTCTACCCGGCCGTGCTGGGGTGGATCCTGTTGGGCGTTTGGATGTTCAACCTACGCGACCGCGCCGCACGACTGGCCGAACAATTGGACCGATGAGAACCCTTCTCCTGCTTTCCCTCTTGATCATGAGCAGCGCGGCACACGCGCAAGGTGCCGCACCGGGTTGGTTGGAGAACACGCTCTACGGCAGCGGTAAGTTGAACGCGGTTCTCATCGTGGTCGGCGTGATCATCTGCGGCATCGGCCTTTGGATGTGGCGCATGGACCGCCGCCTGAAGCGCATGGAGGACCGCATGAAGAAATGAACGAACAACCATGAAACGCTCGCACATCATCGCCATCGTGATCATCGCCGTCGCCATCGCCGCACTGGTCGGCTCGCTGAACGACAGCAGTACCTACGCCGACCTGAACGAAGCTTTTGATCACCCCGGCACCGAATACCATGTGGTGGGTGTGCTGGACCGCAGCAAACCGATCGTGTACGAACCGAGCTTGAACGCAAGCCTCACCTCCTTTTCGATGGTGGACCTGAAGGGCCGCCCGTGTACCGTACACCTTGCCAAAGCCAAACCGCAGGACCTGGAACGCAGCGAGCGTTTGGTACTCATCGGCTCGGCCAATGCGAACGGCGAGTTCGAAGCGCGGGACATGCTGATGAAGTGTCCGAGCAAGTACAATGAGGAGAACCGGATCGGGGGGTGAGGGTTCGTTGTGCGCGGTGCAGAGTGTTGGTTGTTCGTGGTGCGGGTTGTTCGTTGTTGGGGGGATGGGATGAAGACGATGAGTGACGGCACCTACCCACACGCGATCTATCACCGTTCTTGGCAGCCGAACAACGTTCAATACGAGCAACCTTCTCCACGCGCGATGCATTCACCTTTCTTGGCGGCCGACCAATGAACAACGTTCAATACGAGCAACCTTCTCCCCCATCTTCGCCGCTGAAATGATGATCGCACCTCCCGCATTGTTGCGCGCATGACCGACATCGCCTACATCGGTGAGCATACCTGGGCGGGAACGCTGGGGCACTTGTTCACGAGCCTTTCGCTCGTAGGCGCGATAGTGGCCACGTTGGGCTACTTCCTCGGCGCTGTGCGAAAGGATGCATCGTGGTCATCGCTCGGCCGCTTGGCGTTTCGTGTACACAGTATGGCCGTGCTGGGGATCGTGGTGTTGCTCTTCGTCATGCTGTTCAACCACTGGTTCGAGTTCGACTACGTGTGGAAGCACAGCAATTTGCAGATGCCGCTGCGGTACATCGCGAGCTGTTTCTGGGAAGGGCAAGAGGGTTCCTTCCTGCTGTGGACCTTCTGGCATGTGGTGATCGGTAACATCCTGATCGCGCGGGCGAAGGATTGGGAACCGCATGTGATGGCGGTGTTCGGCTTGGTGCAGGTCTTCCTCGCCTTCATGCTCATAGGCATCTACGTGGGCGACCTGAAGTTGGGCAGCAGCCCCTTCCTGCTGATCCGTGAATTACCCGAGAACCTCGGCCTGCCCTGGACGGCGATGAAGGGCTACCTCGCGGCGATCCCGCAATTCGCCGACGGTCGCGGACTGAATCCGTTGTTGCAGAACTATTGGATGGTGATCCATCCGCCTACACTCTTCCTCGGCTTCTCCGCTACGCTCGTTCCGTTCGCGTACGCGATCGCCGGGCTCTGGCGGAACGAGAAGCGCGCATGGATCGAACATGCACTGCCTTGGACCTTCTTCGGCGTGATGGTGTTGGGCACGGGCATCCTCATGGGCGGTGCATGGGCCTACGAGTCGCTCAGCTTCGGCGGCTTCTGGGCGTGGGATCCGGTGGAGAATGCGTCACTGGTGCCATGGATCACGTTGGTCGGCGCGGGACACTTGATGCTGGTGAACAAACGCAAGGAGACCTCGCTCTTCGCGGCGTACCTGCTCACGCTCATCACCTTCATCCTCGTCCTCTACTCCACCTTCCTTACGCGCAGTGGTGTGCTCGGCGATACCAGCGTACACAGTTTCACCGGTGATGGTATGCTGCCCGCACTGGTGCGCTTCCTCCTCATCTTCATCGGCATCAGCGCCGCGATGCTGCACCCGGACAAGGGCCAACGTCGCTTCTATGTGCTGGTATCGCTCGCATTGCTCGTCATCGGCATCACATTGGAGATCGATGTGGAAGCGATCATCGTCTTCGGCCTGCTCACCATCGCACACCTGGTGATGGCCTACCGCGCGGGCTTCGCGAACAAGGAACCCGAGGAAGCGCTCCTCTCCCGAGAGTTCTGGATCTTCATCGCATCGCTGGTGTTGCTGCTCAGCGCGCTCACCATCACGTACGGCACCAGCAAGCCCGTGTTCAACCTGTTGTTCGCTCCGCTCAGTGGCGTCTTCCATTGGCTCGGTGATCACACCGGCATCGACTTCTTCACGCGTCTTGCCGATGGGAAGTTGGCCGCACCGAAGGATGTGATCCGTTACTACCACCGTTGGCAGATCCCCTTCGCCATCGTGCTCACCACGTTGATCGCCTTCACACAATACCTGCGCTGGAAGGACAGCGACCTGAAGCAGTTCCTGAAACGGATCGCGGTGTGGTTCGTGATCGCATTGATCATCGCCATTGCCGGTGCGATCGCCTTGAGGTTCACGTGGGCGGAGTTCCGTTACAGCGCCTTGCTCTTCTCCACCACGTTCGCCGTGCTGGCCAACCTCGCGTACATCCCACAAGTGCTCAAAGGGAAACTCGCACACGCCGGGCCGAGTGTCGCACACACCGGCTTCGCGTTGGTGCTCCTTGGCGCGCTCATCAGCACGGGTCGCAAAGAGGAAGTGAGCCGCAACGCGCGCAACATGGATCTCCGCTTCCTGAACGAGGGTTTCAGCAACAGCACCGATGTGCTGCTCTACCGCGGCGACACCGTGCGGATGGGCGACCACTACGTACGCTACCGCGAGAAGGAACAGGACGGCGTGGACCTGCGGTACGAGATGGACTACTACGCCATGGTGCCGCGCCGTTATGCCGAAGGCGATACCGTGCGCATCGGGGGCACCTTGTTCCGTGCGAACAAGGCGCATGAGGCGGGTCCGGAGTTCCTTGTACAGCAACCGGAATTCTGGTCACCGCTGGAGACCTTCTCGAAGCGCGCACTCTGGCATGCGCATGAATGGAGTTCGACGCAAGCCGGCGACAGCCTCTTCAGTCTAGCGCCCCTCATCCAATTGAATCCGCGCTTCGGCAACGTGGCCGAACCGAGCACGAAGCATTGGTTGAACCGTGATCTGTACACGCACATCCGTTATGCGGACATGGCGATGGATGGGGACACCCTCCACGATGGCACCATCACGGATGATGTCTGGATGCCCGATCGACGCTACGACAAACTGGTGGGCGATACGATCGTGACCCCGACCAGCGTGGTGCTGATCGATAGCGTGTATATTGTGAAGGACAGCGCGACCAAGGCCATGCTCGGACAACAGTTCACGGTGTACGCCGCAGCACTGCGGATCCGCGATCTCTACAACCCGGATCGCTGGTTCGATGCGCGTCCGCTGGTGATCTATGCGAACGGCCAGCCGGTGATGGGTCGCGCGGCGGAAGTAGCGCCGCTGCGGATCAAGTACGGACTGGCCACGGTCGATGGCAACAAGCTGGGGATCGATGTGGCCGAATCCGAATTCCTCGTGATGCACGCGATCATCTTCCCCGGGATCAACATCCTTTGG
>Ga0138256_10007322_pt1 | contig 11650 bp, 9 predicted proteins | sample KNB2016incub_MG_FD_105486 | JGI IMG/M metagenome (GOLD analysis project Ga0138256, IMG submission 105486) | Active sludge microbial communities from wastewater in Klosterneuburg, Austria - KNB2014incub_MG | ecosystem: Engineered > WWTP > Activated sludge > Unclassified | place: Austria...
ATTCTTAGATTTTTTACTCATATTTTTACCGCGTTTTTATATTTTAAACACGGTTACATTTAATATGAGTAAACGACCTATATTTTCATCATCGCTGGGTTACATTTAATTTGATTAAATGCGTTTAAATTAACAATAATTCTTTTACATTTTTTTTAATAAATTTTACATTAATTTCCGCTGATTTGAATGCTTTCAAAAAAAAAACCGTTGCTGAATTTCAACAACGGTTTTTATAAAAAATTGAAAAGATCTTATTTTGAAAGGATCATTTTTTTTGTCGATACAAAATTTCCCGACTCAAGTCTGTAGAAATATACTCCGCTGGAAATTCCGGATGCATTGAATTTTACATTATTATATCCCGCTGATTTAAATTCATTCAGAAGCACAGCAACTTCTTTACCGGAAATATCAAAAAGCTTGATGCTGACTTTACCATCTTCAGGTATGTCAAAATTAATTGATGTCGAAGGATTGAATGGGTTTGGATAATTCTGAGATAAAGTGAATTTCAACGGTACACCTATATTTATTTCATTTGACAAATTATAAAATTCAAAATTACCATTGAAATCAATTTGCTTTAATCTGTATGAAAATATTCCGGATGTAAGATTTTTATCCGTGTATAAATAATTATGTGTAGCGCCTGACGTACCGTAACCGTTAATGAATTCAAGTGTTTTCCATTCGGAGTCTATTGACTTTCTTTCAACTTCAAATCCAGAATTATTCAATTCAGAGGAAGTGGTCCATGAAAGCGTAACATCATTTCCGTTTATTGAAGAAACAAATGATGAAAGTTCAACAGGCAAAGGATTTACTGATGAATCTCCCGCAACAGCGAAATCAGAGAACGATGTCAGACCTGATGCCTGTATACTGCTTCCTGTCACTATAGTATTAAGACATTCCCAGGAATCAGTATAATCAGCTCTTTTCACTATATACAGCTTTGTAATATCAAGTACTGATATGAATAATGACAGATCAATTTTAATGTCATAGACAGCAGTGCCTGTCCAGTCATTTCCTGAATATGAAACCGAATACCATTTATCCGGAGCAATTATATTTGGTGTAAAGATCGAACCATCATGTGTTGTAGCAGTACTGTTTGAGTTTATTACAGGGTTTGCAAGAGACGGCACAGGATTCTGATTCAGATGCTCAACCACTTTTACAACTCCGCCGCCCGGATTATCATTTTCAATTTTTCCTGAAACAGGGGGAAGACCTACTGTGTTAAAATTAAGCGTCAGATCATTTAATGTATATGGCCCGGGTGTAGTAATATTCTGTTGAGCGTAAGTATCAGCGTTTTCCGCAACGAAATTGTCAATAAAAAGATTATTTCCGTAAGCGCAGACTCCTCTGAAAGCAAATAATAAATTATTCTGACCGGCAAATGAACCCAGGTCAATTGTTTCATGTCTCCAGTGACTTACAGAAGACGGACTGAAGGCTGTTACCTGTGACGGAACTGTAGCATATGAAGGTGTCTGATTATGAGACTTTCTGTAAGGTGTAGGAAGATCCACAAATGTATTTCCAAAATCAGTGGACACAAGTACCTGCAGCGAATCATTATTATTGTTGTATGAAGCGTATGCAACATAAAAATGAAATACAGGATGAGACAAATTTGTAAAATCAAACACAGGTGAAATAATTAATCCGTCCGGTCCCGGCGCATATGCAAAAAAATTACAGATAAGTGCTGCATCATTTAAATTACCTGTGGGACTCACTGTAGATGTGCCGAGACTCCAGATTGGAATTCCCTGTACGGCATTCCAGCCTACGGGATTATCCCCTGTCTCGACATAAGGAAAAGTATTGATCTGAGCAATGGATGAATAATTAAAAAGAATAAATCCGAGAAGTAAAACAGTAAATATTTTGTTCATTTTATATATGTTTAGTTAATTAAAATTTTTTTAAACAATATTTATTAATGAACCAAATGTTCTGACCTTAAAATTGATTTTATAAAACTGGTATTTACTTTAATTGGGATTTGGGGGTAATACAGAAAGACGGAAATATTATATATTGATCTCTTTTTGAAAATGTGTGCTTTTAATTTTTTGACTCTAACAAACTAACAAAAATAAATTTAAATTTCCAATATATTTTTATACTAAATAGTTAGTTTACTTAAAGTAAAAACTGAAGTGAATTGTGTTTCTGAGTTAAAATAGAAGGACCATTAGTTTATTTCTAACAGGCATCCGGTATATTAAGAGCGGCTATAATTAATTATCTATTATCAGATTAGACAATTTAAAGACATTTCATAAAGTAATAACTTTAAAAAATAACTTACTTATTATTTAACTATCATTAATTTTTTTACTTGTCTAAAATCCTCTGTTTCCAAACGATAAAAATAAATTCCGCCCGGCAGACCTGCTGCATCAAATTTATATTCATAATTTCCCGGGTTTATATTTTCATTCAAAAGTGTTACTACTTCCTTACCCATAATGTCAAAAACTTTCAAACTTACCAAACCCTGCTTCATAATTCCAAACCGGATATTTGTTTCAGGGTTAAATGGATTTGGATAATTTTGGGAAAGATGATAACCTGTAACTTCAGTTCCTGGATTAGATAAGCTCTGAATTAGAGCATTGTAAAATACCCACACACCTCCGTTTGCAGCGCCGGAAACTCCGGCTAAAGTGAAATGCTCATTTGGATTTTTTACATTTAATACCGGAGTTGCAGTTAGAGTAAAATTGTCGTTTGCAAATGTAAGACCTCCGTCTGTTGATTTGAACACTCCTCCGTTTCCTGCAACATATATTGTGAATTGATTAAATTCTGAATAATGTGTAATTCCTCTCATCGCGCCGGGAAGATCAGCAAGCGGGATCCAGCTTAAACCTTTATCATCTGACTTTGCAAGTGTATACGGACTTGTTGTAGTTAAACGGTACAGATCTCCGTTATCTGTCTGCATCAGGCTGTATCCGTTTGCATTCGGAAGGAGATTACTGCTGAATGTCAATCCGTTATCTGTCGATCTGTAAACTCCGATTCCGGAGCCGCCTGCGGAAGATACTCCGACATATACAATATTCGAACTGTCTTTATCAACAAGAACAGGAAGGCAGTTTAATCCTGTCAATGCGGTTTCATTGAATGTAGCACCGTGATCCGTACTTCTGAAAAAACCCATTGATGTAGTTACAAACACATGACCGCCGCTTCCGCACTTTACACCCTGCAAATTTTTACCGTTGAAATACGGAGTGGACTGTATGATCGTAAAATTCTGTCCTCCGTTTGTTGACTTTAATAACCCGGCTGAAAAATTTGCGACATACATATTTCCTGAAACGTCAAAAGCAAAGTCCCACATTGTCTGACCGCCGCCTGTGTATATTGTATCCCAGTTAAAACCTGAGTTGTTTGACTTCCAGATCCTTGAATTATTTCCTGTCAGACCTCCCGCAAAGACGTGACCTTCCGGATTCACACCCAGAGACCAGACGCTCCTGCCGTTTAGACGATGTTTCCACTGCTGCGAAAAAATATCTGAAGAAAAAGTGAAGCAAATTAAAATGATAATTACTTTGATAAATGTTTTCATAATAATATTCTGATTAATATTTTTTACTGTCTAAGCAATTTTATTGATTTGAACAATTGCATTTTTGACTTATGATTTTATTATGTAATAGATTTTATATAATCTAATATTTTCCTGCAAAACTTACAAGCAACGTCCGGTAAATCTTCTGATTTTAATATCACAATGCTCTTGTAAGTATCAATTATAAACTTAATTCCCTGAATTCCAGTCATCGTTATAAGATAATTCTTTATATTATAAATTTGATTTACCGGAATTAAAATTAATTCTGTATTTTTTATTGTATTTTGGATTTACACAGGTTATGAAAGAAGTGATCGGGAAAAGCAAATATGCTGTATTTAAAAAAATTCCCTGCTGTAAGAAGATTTGATCAGACTGTTTTTAAACTAATTTAAGCACGGAGATCCGGAGAAAAACTTAAACGGTTAATTATAATCAGAATTCAAAAAATATTCCCGAATTGAAATTTCTGTTAGGTGATTGAATTCTTTCCAGCTCCTGATATGATTCGTTTAATAGATTATCAACTGACACGAAAAATGAAAGTTTTGAAGTAATTTTTTTACTGAGTTTTAAATTCAGAAGAAAGTAAGCTTCGGGTTCTTCGAAATTGTAAAAAAGGACTTCATCGATCTTGCTTAAATATCTTCCGTTTACATTCAGATTAAAATCATAATAATTAAAATTAGTTGTGAAGTTGAAATTATGCTGCGGCTTGTACGGGAGGAAATCGTTTTTCCTGTCGGGTGAAAGGTCTATTGCTTTTAAATAAGTGTATCCTACATTAAAATAATAATCCAGCGGACTGTCGAATAATTTTATTTCTGAATTGTAATCAATGTAAAATTCAAATCCGGAAATCTGCGACTGAGCAATATTTTGAACCTGAAATGGTCCGTAAATAGAATTACCTACATTAATATACTGAATCAGATTTTCATAATAATTATAAAATACTGACAGATCGAGAGTAAATCTGCTTTCATACTGTTTTCTTAAACCGGCTTCGACTGAGATCATTTCTTCCGGTTTTAAATTCGGATTATATATAAAATCAAAACCTCCGAATAATTCCTTCTTGAAATAAATTTCAGCTATCGATGGCGCTCTGAAAGCCCTTCCGGCAAGAAGTCTGAATGATGTATTGGAGAAAAGAGTATTGTCAATTACAGGGCTGTACACAAAAGATATTTTCGGACTCAGCTGAAATGAATTGATACCGGAAATTACTTTAATATAATCAGCTCTTATTCCGGCTGTGGAAGTCAGTATATCATTTCCGTTTTTATCCATTATTAATTTTGTCTGATCCTGTATGAATAATCCGAAATTATTCATCTGCTGATTGCCGTAAAGGATCTCATCCGGATCTGATTTAACTATATTCATCTGAATATCAACTCCGGAGATCAGATAATTTGATTTGCCTAACTGAAAATCAACCTGTGAAATATTTCCTATATTATATGAATCTATAAAAGTATTTAGACCTTTTCCCGAATCTGCAAAGAGCAGTGAAACAGGATTATTCGGATTGTAAAATGAATTACTGTTCAGATAATAATAATAAAATCTAGTAGTATATTTTGAATTACTGTTTGGAATAGCTCTGTAATATAGATCATAACTCTGTGATTTCTTTTTTATGTAATCACCAATATAATGCTCCGCTACTTTGTACGGATCTGCAACCTGCCCTGCGTCTTTTCTCCAGTATCTCGGGAAGTCACTGTCAGAGTTCGTGTATTGAATTGTAGCTTCAAGATCCCTGTTGCTCAGCACATCATATGTAAATTTTCCCGTGAAGCTGTAAAAATCATATCCCGACTGCTGTGAATAACCTTCGTTCTTTTTATAATTTATGTTTGCCAGATAAGAAAATTTCTTTATCGTATTACTGTGAATAAGATCTGCGCCGGTGAATGACTGAAGACTTTCACTGAAACTGAGACTGTCCGGAAGCTTTTCATAAAAACCGTAATTCATATTCAAAGATGTAAATGCTTTATAAGTCGGTTTCTTCGTAATTACATTTACAACACCTCCGATAGCGCTGGAGCCGTACAATGATGAGAAAGCCCCCTTTACTACTTCCGTTCTTTCAATTATTGAAACCGGGATCAGTGACCATAACGCGCCTTTGGAATCCCCTGTCAGGGAAGGTCTGCCGTCAAGCAGTAGAAGCACTCTGTTTCCAATTCCCCCGCCTGCTACATCCGATGAACCTCGTATAGAAAGCGAACTTACGTTTATTCCGCTGCTTCTGTTCACTGTTACACCCTGTATTTCTTCCAGTACATTGTCGAATGTCAGAATATTCTTATTGAAAATTTCTTTCGAGCCAATCGAAGAAATTGATGAAGGAGTTTGCTGAAGAGTAACCTCTGTCTTTGATGAAGTAACATTTATCTTTTCAATCTCAATATCTGCGGACTTTAGATATATATTCTTTTCCATGACATCAGCAAAATTTATCTCAATTTCCTCTTCATATTCAGAATATCCTATATGCGAAGCTTTTAAAATGTAATTGCCTTTTCTCAGCTTTGAAAATTTATAAACTCCTGAAATATCTGAGCTGGACAAATATTTCTCACCTGTCTTTGTATTGGTCAAACTTACATTGACCTGCATTAATACAGAATTCATTTCCTTATCTATTACTTTTCCGGAAAGCGAAGAGATATTTTCAGATGCGATTATATTATTATCTGTAAAAAACAAAAAGAAAAGGAATAGTATATTTAACTTCAATATACTATTCCTCATAAAAGATATTTTTAAATTAATTGGAATTATAATATTTTTGCTTTTAAACAACATTGCTTAGAATACTTTCTTTGTAGTATCTGACCAGGAAAGCATGTTGATTCCTTCAGTACCCTGATTTTCAGTACCTATTGTTGCATTTTTAGGAGGACTCAGAAAACATGATGAGCCTGCGCCGTTTAAGAATCTTGCTGTATCACATCCGTAAACAGACATTATAGGACTTTGACCTCCTGAAGTTTTTCTGTAACCAACTGACACGACATAACTGCCGGGATTCAGATCTTTTAGTGTATAATTGTAAGACAAATTTGGTACATTATTAGTTCTCGTTATTTTAATTGTATCAAAAGCTGCAGGTCCTGCCATTGGAGGCCATCCGGTTGACGGATATGCAGATATAAGATATGTTCCGCCTGCCGGTACAAAATTCGTATCAACGAATGTTACTGTTCCGTTGATTGTTTTTTCCGCAGGTCCTACAGGTCCCGGATTTGTTGCTGTGTCTTCTGAACAGCTGTAAACTGATATCATCAGTAATACTGCAACTACTGAAGATATTAAAGGATTCATTATTAATTTTTTCAATTTATGTTTTTTTAGTTTTTAAATATTTGTTACTTTCTGATTTCCTGTTCAATTTACTTATGAAATTCTAAAACAAATATGATTTTTATCATGTAATGTTTTTTTGTTCAATTATGATTTAATAATTTTATACTTTTTACATACCTGTATATTATACGTCCTTAATAAGCCCGAAATTTTAATACTGAATTTCGACCGGACTTTAGTGGCTGAATATAATTTCCGGTTAAAACGCATTTCTTCTAACAAGATGTTGATGTAGCAGGATTTTCTTTGAAATTACTTAGCAATAACTTCATATGTTTTGAAGTCTGAAGTCATCGGCATTTCTTCTCCCTTTTCTTTTGCAATTTTTAGATCTTCAAATCCCCTCTTATGACCTTCCAGAAATTCAGGTGACTTTGTCCATCCTTTAAATGCTTCTTCCGAATCCCAGTGACTGACTATTAAATATATATTGCTTCCGTCCATTGGCTTTAGAACTTCCATATTATGGAAACCGGGCATCCTGTCAATGGCTTTTGCTCGTGATCCGAAAAGCTCTTCAAATCTTTCCTTATAATGATCTTTACAATCTATGTAGTTTATAGCTACAAATTTTTTATCTTCTGTACTCATCTGTTACTTTTATAAATTTAATTAAAAATATTTAGTGCAAATATAATGCTTATTAAGACTAAGTTCAAATAAGAAATCAAACTTTTTACTTACATCGGTTTACTTCTGCTGTTTTGAAGTAACTTATTAGCGTATAAATTTTATTAATTGAAATTTTAATTTGAAATAATTTCTATACTGTTACTCTAAGCAGATATCCTTTAAGATACTTTGTCTCAGACATCTGCGGTAATACAGGATGGTCAAATGAAGAGTTCCTGAATTCAATTATCTGAATACTCCGTCCGGCTTTCTCCGCGCTTTGTATCAGCATTTCCTCAAATGCCTTTTCACTGATATGATGTGAACATGAAAATGTAAACAGAAATGAATTTGGTTTTAATAATTTCATTGCTTTGTAATTGAGTTCAGTATATCCCTTTAAAGCAGTAAATACATTCTTCTTGGATTTTGTAAACGAAGGCGGATCTAAAATTATAAAATCATATCTCTCTGTCTTTTGAAATCCTTCATTCAGATATTCAAACACATCCGCTTTTATAAATTCAATGTTACCGAATCCGTTTAACCGGGAATTCCTTTCTCCCATCGCAATACTGTGTTCCGACGAATCCGCTCCAGTCACTTTCTCAGCACCGGCATACGCTGCATTGAGTGAAAATCCACCTTCATTACAAAAAAGATCCAGTACATTATCCCCTGCCTTAATATATTTTCTGAGAAGTATCCTGTTCTCCTGCTGATCCAGATAATACCCGGTCTTTTGCCCGTTTAAAAGATCAAAATAAATTTTTATTCCGTCCAGTTCTGTTTCAAATTCATTCTGTGATGACCCGGTTTTGTCGAACAGTATCTCTTCCTTTTTCTCAAGACCTTCCAGTGTTCTGATCTCATTATCATTTTTTTCCATAATGAAGTCTGCTTTAAAATTATTCTTAAGCACTTCAATTATTTCCTTTTTGAAAAGCTCCATCCCTGCGGAAAAAATCTGAATGGAATATTTATTCTCAAACTTATCAATTATCAGACCTGGTAAAAAATCACTCTCGCTGTTTGCAAGTCTGTATATCTCTCCAGTGTTCAGCTTTTTTCTTCTGAGCGAATTAGCCATGCTAAGTCTTTTAAAAATAAAATTGCCGTCAATCACTTCATCCTGCTTATCAGTCAGATGTCTGTATGCTATCAGTGAATTTTTATTATAAAATCCTTTCCCTATAAACTTTCCGAATGAAGTATAAAGCTCTGCTACCTGACCGTTCTCAGAAAAGTCTTCAGTCTTATCAATTTCATTGCTGAATATCCACTGATGACCGCTGAGTATCCTTTTCTCTTCATTATTCTTTAAAATGATCTTCATAATAATTCTTAATTTTTAATTTCTATATTTAATTTTGTAACATCAATATCCATCATACATTTGAAATGCTTTTCAGGACATGCAGGAAGTCCTATATGCGTACATGGTCTGCATTTCAGATCCTTTATTTCAATCACTCCGGAAGTTTCCAGCTGCGGAAAAAATCCGAACTCCTTCACTGTAGATCCGAAAATTCCCGTTGTCTTTTTACCGAGCGCTTCACTGAGATGTAATATAGCGCTGTCATTGCTTATTACATAACCACTTTTTTTTATCACTGCTGCAAGTTCCGGTATTGAAAGCTTTCCGCACAAGTTTCTTGTATTGACGCAAGCTGAATTTATCTTATCACATATTTCCATATCTCTCTTATCACTGCTGCCTGTAAGTATAAAGGTCTCGTTGCTTTTAGTATTAATAAATTCAATAAACTTCTCCGCCGGATAGGTTTTAGTAAAATGCCTTGATGAAGGAGCAATCACTGAATATTTAAAATCAAATCCTTCTATTGAAGGTACTTTCAGATCGCTTACGCTGAATTTATAATCATCTTTATTCAGATAATCCGCAATTGTAAGCAGATATTTTTTATAAACAGGAATTATTTCTTTAAAAAGATTTATTTTAAACTTTACCAGTAAGAATTTCTTAAAATTGTTTTTTACTATCCTTCTGACATCCGGCGCATTATTTTTTGAGAAATATATGCTTTTCAAATTCTTGTGAATGTCGAGTATGATATCATATTTCTCATCCTGAATTTCCTTCCTTGTAACTTCCCGGTCTTTTTTTGCTTCTATTATCCTGTCCGTGTTTTCATTAAGTCTCAATACTTCTGAATAATTTTTACCTGTAAGGAAATGAATTTCGGCTTCCGGAAATTTTTTTCTGAGAATTTTAAGAAGCGGGTATGAAAGTATTATATCACCGAGAGAAGAGAGTCTGATTACCAGTATTTTTTTAATTTCATGCAATATTAACCGGTATTATTTCTGATTGATATTTACATCTAGAAGCTGATGCGAAAAATCCGATATGTCCGTATGCTGATAAATGTGCCCGACTATGCCTGGTCCGTATTTGTTTATGAAGTAAGTTATGTTTAAAACTCTTTCCTGCAGAGTATTCTCCGGATAGACATTTATAAGTATCTTACGAAGCTGGTTTGATATTACTTCGCTGCCCTTAGACTGCGCTTCTGCGAATCTGTCTTTAGCAACATTTAGAGATTCAAGAAACTGCTCATTCCTTTTGGAAAAAGATTTTGTCTGATTTATATCAATTTTCTCAAGCGATTTTTCATAAGTATAAAACAGCGCTCTCAGCTCATCTTTAAGTTCAGAAAATATCTCCCCTGAATTCTGTTCCTGAGTATTCGCGATAAGTTTACTTTTTAATTCGCTTTCATTTAAAAGATCTTCGAATTTCAAACCGTACTTTTCCAGAAATACTATTACCTTTTTTTCAAGAATAGTAACGGAGGTCCTGGGATAGATCACCGGCATTGGTATATTAAAGAACTTATATACTTCTCCGAATTGTCCGAAATACGAGATCTCTGACGGTCCCCCGACATATGCCACAGTGGGAAGTAAATAATCCTGGCATATTGGTCTTGTAACAACGTTCCAGCTGAATCTCTCAGGATTGTTTTTCAGATTTTCAAATAACTCTTCCTTTGTAAATTTTGTCCTCGAATTTTTTAATGCAAATATTTCACCGTCTCTCGGTTCCAGCAGATATCTGTTTCCTTCATGAATATAAAAAAGATTTATTGCTTTTGGCTTTACCTGCACGTCGTAATTTTCCTCAAGTTCCACAGAAGTTTCAATTACTCTTTCACAAACGCCGGGAAATGTACCAAGCTCTTTTTCAAATACCGGCTGCAGCATTCTTTTTATTCTGTCATCTGTCGCGTCAATAAATACAATTCCCTTATCCCCTGTAAGATAATTCATGAATTTTGCAAAAGCGGTTTTAAGATCAGCGCCTTCATGATAAATCTTTCTTATTCCATCGAAAAGGTCTGCGCTGAAATCAGTTGTATTCATTGAACTTTCAGCATCTTCAATAAATTTATTTATAAATCCGTCAAGTTTTATTTTTCCTGCAGGAGTCAGATACTTTTCTTTCTCCATACCGTTTTCAAAATAAGATATGTTCTTAAGCTCATTCTCTTTGCTAATAATGTTTACATTATTAATCTCGATAAAATCATGATCATCAGCTTCAAGCCAGAAGACAGGGGCAAACTTGTATTCAGGAAATTTTTCTCTGAGCTTTTCACACAGCTGAACTGTATTTAGCGCTTTCAGGATAGTATAATATGGACCGGACAGAAAACCAAGCTGCTGACCCGTTACGACTGCAAATGTATCTTTGTCATTAAGTATCTGTATATTTTCTAAAGTTTCATCACCGCATCCGAAATTTTTATTCTGTTCCTTTAGTATTTCCGTAAGATCATTTCTGAAAAAATTTTTATTATTTAAATATGATTCTTTTTTTAATTCAATACATTCTCTGAAAGCTTCGTCGCTTCTGTAATCAAATCTGTAAAACTTTGAGAGACTGTTAAAATCATAAATGTAGTTTAAATATAAGTCCCCGAATGAAGGGATGGAAGTAAATTGTACCGGCATTAATATTTTTTTAAGAAAAATTAATCATTAATATACTAATAAGAAATTTATTAATTTTATCGAAAC
>Ga0138256_10007323_pt1 | contig 11650 bp, 10 predicted proteins | sample KNB2016incub_MG_FD_105486 | JGI IMG/M metagenome (GOLD analysis project Ga0138256, IMG submission 105486) | Active sludge microbial communities from wastewater in Klosterneuburg, Austria - KNB2014incub_MG | ecosystem: Engineered > WWTP > Activated sludge > Unclassified | place: Austria...
GCTGGCCTCCGTCGCAAGATTAAGTTTGCGGGATGCGGCCCTTATGGCACGGCGGTCAAAAAACGCGACCTCAAGTAAAACATTAACTGTGTCCCCGGTAATGCTTGAATCAAGGCCACCCATAATCCCGGCGACGGCGACGGGTTTCTCGATATCGCAAATTGCGAGTATTGACGGATCAAGCTGTCGCTCGACGTCATCGAGCGTTATGATCTTTTCTTGGGCGGTCGCTCTCCTCACAATGATCTGCCCGCCTGCTAGTTTGTCGAAATCAAACGCGTGCATCGGCTGACCAAGCTCATGCATTACATAGTTTGTTATATCCGCAACATTATTGATCGATCGCTCACCAATAGCTTCCAGGCGATCAACCAGCCAAGGTGGTGAAGGGCCGATACTTACACCCCTAATAACTCTCGCGGTAAAGCGGTGACAAAGATCTTCAGTCTCAATTGCAGCCAAATCGCGTGAATCGCCGTTTTTTGAATTGATCGCAAGAGTGGCAGACGGTTTGAGACTGCCTGAGGTTATTGCCCGCAGTTCCCGTGCGATGCCAAGGTGAGAAAGGCAATCGGGCCGGTTTGAAGTCAGGTCAATATCAAAAACAAAATCAGAGCCGATCGCGTGAATACCCTCGACCGCTAAACCTACACTTGTAAGTTCATTGGCCACTTCGTCCGGCGACAGATTGATGTCGATCAGGTCTCGTAGCCAGTTGTAGCTGATGTTCATTTGAACTGCTCCAAAAACCGCACATCATTTTCAAAAAGATGGCGAATATCATCGATGGAATACATCAACGCGGCCATACGTTCAAGACCAAAGCCGAACGCGAACCCTGAATATACCGTCGGATCAATGCCGCAGGCACGTAGAACATTAGGGTGAACCATTCCACTGCCGCCGAGTTCGATCCACCCTGACCCCTTGCATGGCCGGCATCGGACTTGCTCAAAGAGGCCCGTTCCATCACATTTGAAGCATGAGAAATCAAATTCCGCCGACGGCTCTGTAAAAGGGAAGTATGACGGACGAAATCGTGTGATCGTTTCAGGGCCGTACATTCGACGCAGCCATTCTGTAACCGTGCCTTTTAGATGGGCCATCGTGATTCCCTTATCAACGCAAAGGCCCTCGAGTTGGTGAAACATGGGCGTATGCGTCATGTCCGGCGTATCGCGGCGAAAAACCTTTCCCGGTGCGAGGATTCGCAAAGGTGCTCCGCGCCGCTCCATTGCACGGATTTGCACCGTTGACGTTTGGGAACGTAGCGCGAACCCTTTGGTCGTATAGAAAGTATCTTGGGACTCTCGCGCCGCATGATCTGCGGGAATATTCAACGCATCGAAATTGTAGTAATCCGTCTCGATCTCACGGTCATCTTCGATTGCATAGCCCATCGAGACAAATATGCCCTCAATCTTTTGCCGGAGTAACGTAATCGGATGCAAGTGTCCAGTTTGCGGCCGGCGGCCCGGAATTGTAACGTCGAGGCTTTCGCGTTGGATCTGGGCGTTTAGTATGACACTACGCACTTCTGCTTCAAGCGTTTCGACCCTTTCGGCTATGTCTTTCTGGATGGATTGAACAAACTGGCCGAACGCACCACGCTCTTCCGGCGCAACTTTGCCGATAAGGTTCATCGCTCCGGCGATCGCCGATTTCTTTCCGGTATGCCTTATCTTTAGCTCGCCAACTTCACGCAGTAACGCCTCGGCATCACCAATGGTGAGACCGTCAACACGCAAATCAGCAAAGCGTTCGAACTCTTGCTCGAACGCCTCACAGATACCTTCAACTTGTCGTGCTTCTACCGACATTTGATTTTCAAAGCTTCGCGAGGATCGATACTTTGTTTTCTACGGACAAACCAACCTAGGCAGCCTCAAATTCCATCAGATCGGCCCTTGCCCGTTAAATCCATCCTTCGATCACTAAAAGCGTAGCGATTAGATTTCAATTCGACGATCAGGCGGCCGCTTGTTGCTTTCCGATCGCGTCCTTGGCCTGTCCGACAATCGTCGCAAAAGCTTCAGGCTGCTTAACGGCAAGATCGGCAAGCACCTTGCGGTCGAGTTCGATCTCAGCCAGGTTTAGGCCGTGAATAAACTGTGAATACTTAATGTCGTTCAGACGGCAAGCGGCGTTAATGCGGACGATCCATAATTTACGAAAATCACGCTTTTTCAATTTTCTGCCTGTGTAGGCAAAGTTTAACGCTCGTTCGACCGACTCCTTGGCCGACCTATAAAGCTTTGACTTTGTTCCCCGAAAGCCTTTTGCTAAGGCTAATATTTTTTTGCGTTTCTCAAGACGCTTATTTCCACGTTTTGCTCTAGGCATTTTTCTACTCTCCCGATTGCTTGAATCCTAATGACGCGGCGAGGGCGTTGCGCCGGGACCCAGAGATCGTCTCCGTGTCGCTGCGTCTACCGTGTCTCCGCGTCGATATTCCTAATCCCGGCCGTATGGCAACATCTGCTCGACGCGCTTTTGATCACCTTCGGATACTAAAACGTCGATGTCGAGGTTGCGTTTACGCTTGCTCGTTTTTTTTGTCAAAATATGGCGAGCATGGCTGTGGCCGCGTTTAAATTTGCCCGATGCAGTCGAGCGGAAACGCTTGGCGGCTCCCTTATGTGTTTTTAGTTTTGGCATAGTTTCTCCTTGATACAGCAGGCGGTCGGCCTGCAACAGCGGACTCAATTGCCCGCCGTAATTTAAAAAATGTCGTCATCGTCTGAAGGCTCCGTTTTTGCTTTTGCCGGAGTCTTGACGGCCGCCTTCTTTTCAGCGGACGATTTTTCGGGTTTCGCTTCCGAAACAGCTTCCGCCGGTTTCTTGTCGGCTGATGCAACCTTTGTTTTCTTTGGAATGAAAATGGTGAACATTTGATAGCCTTCCATTTTTGGAAATACCTCAACGTCAGCAAGATCAGCAAGGTCGGTTGTCAATTTCTTTAGGATCTTCGATCCCAGCTCGCGGTGCGTCATCTCGCGTCCACGAAAAGCAATAGTCGCTCTCACCTTATCACCGCCAGCCAGCCAACCTCGTGCTCGTTCCATTCGATAATCAAAATCGTGCTCATCAGTACCGGGCCTGAATTTGATCTCTTTGACCTCGACTGTCACCTGCTTCTTCTTCGCTTCGTGAGCCCGTTTTTTCTGCTCGTAAAGGAATTTTCCGTAATCTATCAGTTTACAAACAGGCGGTTTCGCATTCGGCGCGATCTCCACGAGGTCAATACCTCTCTTTCTTGCTTCCTGAATAGCGTCGCGCGTGTCCATCACGCCCAAGGTCTCGCCGTCTTCGGTCACGACCCGTACGGATGGAACGCGGATACGCTCATTTGTACGGTGCAGCGGCTCACGAAATCGCGGCTTAAATCTATTTCCACCAAATCTTCTAGCGATATTTGCCTCCTAAGTAAATTAGCGATCTCAGAGACTTCTCGACAGCTTTTGCTGCGTGATCATCTCCTTGAACTGTTCCAATGACATCGCTCCGATGTCTCCCTGCCTGCGTTCGCGAACGGCGACCTGCTTATTCTCGAACTCCTGGTCTCCCAAAATCAACATATACGGAACTTTCTGCAATTGAGCATCCCGTATTTTGGCTCCGATTTTATCAGATTTCGTGTTTGATTCCACGCGGAAGCCAGCACCTCTCAACTCCGCCGCAACCTTTTCGGCGTATTCGTTGATCCGGTCAGTAATCGGCAGCACCGCAACTTGCACGGGCGCGAGCCAAAGCGGGAATGCTCCGGCATAGTGCTCAATCAGAACCCCAAAAAATCGTTCGATTGACCCGAACAGAGCTCGATGGATCATAAACGGACGATGCTTAAGGTTGTCATCACCGGTGTATTCAAGCCCAAAGCGTTCGGGCAAATTAAAATCAAGTTGAATCGTCCCAAGCTGCCATATTCGCCCAATGGCGTCTTCGATCTTGATATCGATTTTCGGTCCATAAAAGGCCGCCTCGCCTTCAACACGGTCGTAGCTAATATTGCGTTCCTCTAGGGCGCTTGCGAGCTGCTCTTCGGCCGCGGCCCAATCTTCATCCGCACCCAGATAGCCCTTATTTTCTGCACCACCGCGAACCGAAAGCTCGAACTTTACCTTCTCAAACCCATAGGTTTCAAAAACTTTAATCGCAAAATCCAGACAATCCGCAACCTCAGCATGAACCTGATCGGGCCGCACAAAAAGATGTGCATCATCGACCGAAAATCCGCGTACACGCATCAGCCCGTGCAGCGTTCCCGACAATTCGGCGCGATAAACGGTGCCCATTTCCGAGTATCTTTGCGGCAAATCACGATAGCTTCGTGGGCTGGATTTGTAAATGCCGATGTGAAACGGGCAATTCATCGGCTTGAGCCGATACTCCTCGTCCTCGATGCTCGTCGGAGCATACATTCCGTCAGCGTAATTTTCTTCGTGGCCGCTGGCTATCCAGAGATTTCGTTTGGCAATATGCGGCGTAAATACAAAACTGTAGCCGCGTTTTTCAAGCTCCTCACGAAGCAGTCGCTCCATTTCCATACGGACAATGCCGCCTTTCGGATGCCACAAGATCAGCCCCTGCCCATAATCGTCATCTATCGAAAACAGATCGAGCTCGCGGCCTAGCTTGCGATGATCGCGTTTTTCGGCCTCTTCACGCTGCTTTACCCAATTATCAAGCTCTTCCTGCGACGCAAACGCGGTTCCGTAGATACGCTGCATCTGCTCGCGTTCGGCGTCACCTTTCCAATACGCACCGGACAGCGCAAGCAGCTTAAATGCCTTTAATTTGCCCGTGTGCTGCACGTGCGGCCCCAAACAAAAATCAATAAACGGTGAACCATCGATATAATAAATCGTTGCCGAGCCATTGACCTTTTCGTCGATCAGCTCACATTTAAGCGGCTCGTCGCGGCCTTTGAAAAGATCGAGGATCGCCGATTTTTCGACCACTTCGCGGCGATAGCGAAGGTCACCTTTCGCCATTTGCCGCATTTTCTTTTCAATGACCGGCAGATCAGCCTCGGTCAATGTTTGCGGGGCAATGACATCGTAATAAAACCCGTAACGCGGGTCGTTCATGAGCGCGGGGCCGACGCCGAGCTTTGTCTCCGGATACAGATCCAATACGGCCGCAGCCAGCAAATGAGCGGTCGAATGTCGCAAAACTTCGAGCCCGTCGCTGGTGTCCGAAGTGATCGGCTCGATCGAAATAACCTCATCGGCTGCGTCGAGTTCTCGATTCAGATCGACTTCCTCGCCGTTAACCTTCGCGGCAAGCGATTTCTTCAAAACATCACGGTCAAACGCCTTAATAGCATCAAGCACCGTCGCAGGCGCTGGTATAGACCGCTGGTCATTGCCGAATTTTATTCTTAATTCGCTCATATTCGTAAATTGTTAATGGAAAATCGTAAATAGAACTAGTCTATCGACGAAGTCTAAACAAATAAGCCGCAACGAAAATCATTTCGTCGCTCTTACCATTCACCATTTCCGATTAACGATTTACTCGTCCACTACTACTTAAAATAGATTTGATCCGATAAGAGCGACTTTGCTTTGAAATGCAACAAACGGAAGTTTGTCGGACTTCGATTGTCACGCCGTCAAAAGCGTGTCGTAGTAGTTATAAAAACAGCAAAGTTCTTCGTTAGCATCTTATCGAAATTATTAAATGGTAGGCACTAGCAGAGTTGAACTGCTGACCCCTACCGTGTCAAGGTAGTGCTCTACCACTGAGCTAAGTGCCTACATCGCATTGTTTGCCGAGGCAAAAGCGAACGTAAAGAATGACAAATGACGGAAAGACTGTCAAGTTCATCCGAGTTCGGCAGCCATGAATCCAAAATCGGTGTTTTCGACGACGGTATTTTTCCGACATCGAGGCGAAGATGAATGTTTCTAATCCTTTGGCTCCTTTCGTTTCAAGGCTTTGTCTTTTCGGCATGCCGAGAGCGCTTTTGCATACGAAGAAATGATGTTGAGAATCTTTTCGTCGGACTTATTAACATTTACCTTCATACAGGCGCAGCCGTAACCGTAATTGTTGTTGGTTTTTACCCATTGAGAATCCTTGAATTCTGGCCAGTCGCCTTCGGCTTGATAGCCGCCTTGGACGCCGATGATCCATTCGCCCTGTGCGTCCGTGAGCCAGGCGTTCGCGGGTGTCGGGTTGACGAACCAACCGCACCGCGTCTCGGACACTACCACGACCGGAGGAACGGAGTCCTGCGCGGCTCCGGCAGGTTGTGAAACCCAAGGGATCGCAATCAGCACCGTCAATACTCCAAAGATAAACAAGCTGTAAGTGTATATTTTCATCATTCGGCTCCTTACTATTCCTGAAATTGTGTAACAGGCTCCCTGATTGCGCAATTCGCGACGGCCTGCCACGTTTAACGGCGCAAACGAACGGTGCACCACAAAAGACCTAAACGACGCCCGAGCAAAAACGGTGCATTCCGATGGCAACGAGTTTTGCCGTCCGATTGTCGATGTCGTAGGTCGGATTGACCTCGCTGAATTCGATAATTTTCGTGTTAGCAAGCGACGCGGCGTATTTTACGAGTTGGATAAACTCGCCTGCACGCAGGCCGAGTGGCGACGGCGCCGAGGTTCCCGGAGCATCGGCAGATCGGACTGCGTCCATGTCAAATCCAAAAAACGTATTGAGCGATGAACTATGTCCGATAAATTCCTGACGAATTTGTTCTTTTAGCTCGATGTCCGCTTCGGAACGAGATCGCAGCAGTTCGAGGCTGATCCGGTTCACTCCCAAATCGCGAATATATTCGTAGTAGATGGGTGAACAAAGGTGAGATTGGTAGCCGACCTCATAAAAATAGGCAGCCCTCAGGTGTTCTTCTTCGAGTAGCTGGCGGTAAGGCGTACCACTGTTACGCTGGTCGGCAATGCGGACGTCGAGATGAGCGTCGACATTGATCGCAATCCACCATTCCGGCCCAAAGACCTCGGCCATCGCAACGCCGTCGGGATATGAGATATCATTTCCGCCGCCTATCACGATTATCCGCTTTTTGTCCTCCAAAACCCGCTTGACGACTGCAAAATGGGTGTCATGAATCTCCTCGAGGCTACCGGCAACGTTGATATTGCCGAGATCAAATATCTTTTTCTTGATATTAAACGGAGTCAGCTTGTAAAATTGCCGACGGACGGCGTCGGGGGCGGCGGCGGCACCGACGCGGCCATTGTTACGCCGTACGCCCTCGTCCTGGGGACATCCAATGATAACGATATCTGAGGCGGCGTAATGCTCTGGATCGGAATGTGCAAACTCGCCCAGACGCGGATCGTTTTTGTCGCGTCCGGTGAAAAATAGTTCCTGATCTGGTCGCGTTGTCTTTTCAAAAATCTCACTCATACGCATATCTTATACCTAAAAATTCGGCACTGAAAGCCAGGTGGTTCTAGTTGATTTGCAAGATAAAATGCAATACCTTACGTAAAGCTAACGAACACATCGACGAGGTATTAATAATGCTGGAAGGAAAATCCCCGACACCCGAGCGATTTTGGCAGGTGCTCACCGGCTTTCAAATGACGGCGGCTTTGAAGGCGGCGATAGACATCGAAGTTTTTACTAAGATTGCTGACGGGAACACTACTGCCGGAGCGATTGCCGGTGCGACGGGCTCGGCCGAGCGTGGAATACGTATTTTGTGCGACACCCTGACCGTTATTGGTTTTCTGACGAAGCAGGGAAATGCGTATTCGCTTGCCGACGATGCGGCACTTTTCCTCGTAAAACATTCACCGGCGTATATTGGCAGCATGGCTGATTTTATACTGGCGCCGCAGCAGAAAATGGGTTTTGAAAACCTGACAGAATCGGTCCGCAATGGCGGTGCCGTCCCGGATGAAAATCATTCGCTTTCGCCCGATAGCCCAATGTGGGCGACTTTTGCCCGCAGCATGGCGGGCATGATGATCCCATCGGCTCAAAAAATGGCGAACGAGCTTGGGTTTGAAAAAGACGCTCCGATCAAGGTTCTCGATATTGCTGCTGGTCACGGGATGTTTGGTATCACGGTTGCTCAACACTATCCTAATGCGCAGATATACGCCGTGGATTGGAAAATCGTTTTGCCCGTCGCTCAGGAAAATGCAGAGAAATTCGGTGTGGCGGATCGTTTTCACAAAATCGAGGGGAGTGCTTTTGATGTAGATTATGGTGATGGGTACGACGTTATCTTAGTTACAAATTTCCTGCACCATTTTGATGTCCAGACCTGCGAAACATTTCTCCGGCGTTGCTGCGCGGCTCTGAAGGACGATGGCAAGCTGCTAACACTCGAATTTGTGCCAAACGACGATCGTGTCTCACCCCCGGGCGAGGCCCTGTTCTCGCTCATAATGCTCGCTGCGACCCCTGCGGGCGATGCTTATACATTTGCTGAGCTCGACACAATGCTCAGAAATGCCGGCTTTCCGAATAATGAGCATCGTCCAATGCCGGGCATGCCGCAACACTGGATCGCGTCGAGGAAATATTGATGAAATTAGCAACTGTGGGCTTATTTCTAGTGGTTGTTTACGCGGTCAATGTCGCGGCCCAAGTTGACGACATATGTGCGGAATTTGGTTCTACGCCGTCATTTGATAACCCATCCGCGGGTATTCCCTACGTTTATGGTCGTGTCCGCCTGAAAGATATTGATCTGTCCGCCAAGTTTCCACGGGTCATCGTCGCATTGGTGGATCCGCAGCAAACACAAAAGCGGTTGACCGTTGAAAAATCCGGCAACTATTGCTTCAAGCGAACGGCCGGCAGCAGCGGCACCATAGTTGTTGAGGTTGACGGTGTTGAAATGGTGCGCCGCTCATTCTCGTCCTTTGGCGGCGCCCAGATTCGTGAGGATTTTGAGATATACCTCGGCAAATCCAAGGGTGCCCCGGTCCCGACCGCCGTTTCAGCCAAATTTGTTCACCCGCCGAATGACAAAACATCCCAACTTTATAGATCGGTATCCGAAGCTGAACAACGCAGGGATATATCGAAGGCCGTTAAGGAACTCAACGAGATCGTCACAATCGATCCATCTGATTTTGTTGCGTGGGCCAAACTTGGTTCTTTGCACTTGCAGCAAAAATCTTTCGCCGAGGCCGAGGCCGCACTTCGCAAAGCGATTGCCCTAAAGGATGAGTACACGCCGCCCTGGATAAATGTCGGCCAGATCCGTCTTGCGCAAAAGCAGTATGAAGCCGCGATCGAAGTTTTTAAGCACGCTGCCGCTCTTGACCGTGAATCGGCCCGTACATTTCAACTTTTGGGGGAATCGTATCTATTAGCCAAGCAAGGAACCCTCGGTGCGCAGGCACTAAATGAAGCTATCAGGCTGGATCCGTTGGGCATGGCGCCATGCCATCTGCAACTTGCACATCTTTATCAATTAGCGGGTGCAAACGGCCTTGCCACCCATGAATACAAGCTGTTTCTATCAAAGGTCGAGGATCACCCGGACAAGAAGAAATTTGAGAAATTTATTCGCAACAATCCTGAGCAAAAGCAAAATAGGTAGTTTGAAGAGTAGTATCCAAAGCTGGTTATAGTCATAGGAGGAAATAGAAATGCAAGGTTATAGAATCACGGTTGGGCGACTCCCAAGGCCTCATGAGGCGGCCCCGATCCAGAAATGGCTGACGGAAAATCTTAATAATGGGTTTGAACTTGTTTCGGTGCTTCCGACCGCAGATACCGGTGAATTATGGTATTTGTTTCGGCTGACGACTGGGCAAGCTGGTGGCAGTGGAGAATTTAGAGAATTCGCCGACTTTAGCCTTGATTCATAGTTTAACGGTATTCGATAGCCGAGGACCTTTTCGTGGTGGCAGGTTCGATCTCGCCAGAAAATCGGAGCAGGGCCGTACAATGCCGAGGAAACAATGAATAACTCCGGCTTTGCTCACCAAAAGTTTGGTTTGGCCCTGCTTGGGTTCAAAATAGGTCGAATGGATTAGGAAATCCTAAAAATTATTAGTCAGCGTCGGGCATTCGGCCGGATTGATGGATTTGCGCTCATCCTGCCCCGGCTTGGTTGATTCCGATCATCTCCATCTTGCGGGGCCAACGAAACTATCGGCATTGTTATGCGTTGCGTCAGTGCCGGACGCGTAATGGTCACACTTTCAACCTACCTCATCGGAAGATTAACCTCACTTTTCTCAGCAAACTCAATCGCTTCCTCGTAACCGGCATCCGCATGTCGGATGACGCCCATACCGGGGTCGGTGGTCAGCACTCTTTCAATGCGTTTAGCGGCCTCGGGAGTGCCGTCGGCGACGATGACCTGGCCCGCGTGTAGGGAATAGCCGATGCCGACTCCACCGCCGTGATGCAAACTCACCCACGTTGCGCCGCCGGCGACGTTTATCATTGCGTTTAGATAGACCCAATCGGCGATGGCGTCGCTGCCGTCTTTCATCGCCTCGGTTTCGCGGTTGGGCGAGGCGACGCTGCCGCAATCTAGATGGTCGCGGCCGATGACAATTGGCGCTTTTAGCTCACCTGATGCGACCATTTCGTTGATCTTGAGACCGGCTTTTGCTCTCGCTCCGTAGCCCAGCCAACAGATGCGAGCCGGAAGGCCCTGAAATTCAACATTCTCCTGCGCCATTGTCAGCCATTTGGCGAGATGGTCGTCGTCGGGAAAGAGATTCATTATCGCTTCGTCGGTTTTGTAGATGTCTTCTTTGTCCCCGGAAAGAGCGACCCAGCGAAACGGCCCTTTTCCCTCGCAAAAGAGCGGTCGAATATACGCCGGAACAAAGCCGGGATAATCGAAAGCGTTGGCCACGCCGTTGTCTTTTGCTCGTTGTCGCAGGTTGTTACCGTAATCAAAAACAACCGAACCGCGCTTTTGAAATTCGAGCATAGCCTCGACATGCCTCGCCATGCTGTCCATCGCGGCCCGTTCGTATGCCGTTTTATCTTTCTCACGAAATTCGGCAGCCTCTTCGACGCTGTATCCGACGGGAATGTAGCCCATCAACACATCGTGCGCCGATGTTTGATCGGTGACGACATCCGGGATAGCACCGCGTTCGAGCAACTGCCAATGAACTTCCGCCGCATTGCCACACAGGGCGATTGACTTAGGCTGTTTAGTTTCCACAGCTTCCGACACCATTCTTAAAGCATCTTCGAGGTTTTCGGCGGCCACGTCAACCTGTTTCAACTGCAAACGCCGCTCGATGCGCCACGGATCGACATCGACGAGCAGCCCGACGCCGCCATTAAACGTGATCGCCTGTGCCTGCGCTCCGCCCATTTCACCAAGTCCGGCGGTCAAGACAAATTTACCGGCGAGACTGCCCCAACCATGCTGCCGCGCAAGCGACCCAAATGTCTCATACGTGCCCTGCAAAATGCCTTGCGTCCCGATATAAATCCAGCTTCCGGCAGTCATTTGCCCATACATCATCAGCCCGTCGCGTTCGTACTGGTCAAATTGTTCCTGCGTCGCCCAATGCGGGACGATGTTGGAATTGGCGAGCAAAACACGCGGTGCGTCGGTGTGTGATTTGAATACGCCGACGGGCTTGCCGGATTGGATCATCAATGTCTCGTCCTCGTTCAGTTCGCGCAGGCTCTTCAATATCGCATCAAACGATTCCCA
>Ga0138256_10007329_pt1 | contig 11646 bp, 7 predicted proteins | sample KNB2016incub_MG_FD_105486 | JGI IMG/M metagenome (GOLD analysis project Ga0138256, IMG submission 105486) | Active sludge microbial communities from wastewater in Klosterneuburg, Austria - KNB2014incub_MG | ecosystem: Engineered > WWTP > Activated sludge > Unclassified | place: Austria...
AGCCGCCCGCGGCCCAGTTCCGGATGCCGCTTCAGCACCTCGGCCACCTGGCCCGGGTGCACGAACATGCCCCTCACCTTGGCCGTCTGGTCGGCGCGGCCCATCCAGCCCTTGATGCGCGCGTTGGTCCGCCCGCAGGGGCTGCGGCCCGCCAGCACGGCAGACAGATCGCCGGTGCCGAAGCGGATCAGCGGATAGTCCACATTGAAGCTGGTGATCACCACCTCGCCGACTTCGCCCGGCGCAACCGGATCGCCGGTGCCGGGCCGCACGATTTCGAGAATCAGTGATTCCTCCAGCACGAGGCCCTCGCGGGCTTCCGTCTCATAGGCGACGAGGCCGAGGTCGGCGGTGCCGTAGGCCTGCAGCGCATGGATGCCGCGCTCGGCACACAAGGCCTTCTGGTTCGGAAAAAACGCTTCTCCGGAAACCACCGCCCTCTTCAGGCTGGAGATGTCCGCCTCCAGTTCGTCGGCTTTCTCGATGATGATCTTGAGGAAGGACGGCGTGCCGATGTAGCCCGTGGGTTTCAGGTCGGCGATGGCCTGCACCTGCATCTCCGTCTGGCCGACGCCGGCGGGAAACACCGTGCAGCCGATCTTCCGAAGCGCGCCTTCCGTCATGAAGCCGGCCGGCGTGAAGTGATAGGAGAATGTGTTATGCACCAGTTCGCCGGCGCGAAAGCCGGCCGCATGGAGCGAACGGGCAAAGCGCCACCAGTCCTCGCCGGCTCCTTCCGGATCGTAGATGGGGCCGGGCGAACTGAAAACCCGCCCAAGCCTGCCGATCGGCGTGGCGTTGAGTCCGCCGAAGGGCGGAAATGCCTTCTGGCGCTCCATCAATTCGTGCTTGCGGATGACCGGCAACTCGGCCAGTGCCGCCCTGCTATTCACGTCTGCCGGAACGACGCCTCTGAAAAACTCGGCGAAGGCCGGGGCGTTCCGCACGGCATGGACGATCTGTCCGGGCAGGGCGGCGAACAGATCCCGTTCGCGTTGCTCGGGGTCGCGGGTTTCGAGTGCATCGAAGTATTTCATGAAGGGCAAAATCCCAGACACGGATCATTCAGATCGGGTATCCGCGTCCATCCGCGAAAATCCGGGTCAAAAAATCAGGCAAGCCAGCGTTTGCGGCGGCGGTAATGCTTGACGTCGCGGAAGCTCTTGCGCTCGCCGGAAGACAGGCCGAGGTAGAACTCCTTGACATCCTCGTTGGAGGCCAGATCCTTGGCATCGCCTTCCATGACGACGCGGCCATTCTCGAGGATGTAGCCGAAATCGGCATAGCGCAGCGCCATATTGGTGTTCTGCTCGGCCAGCAGAAAAGTGACCTTTTCTCTCTGGTTGAGGTCTTTGACGATGGCGAAAACCTCGTCGACGATCTGTGGCGCCAGGCCCATCGAAGGTTCGTCGAGCAGCACCATCGTCGGATTGGCCATCAGGGCGCGCCCGATAGCGCACATCTGCTGCTCGCCGCCCGAGGTATAGGCCGCCTGGCTGGTGCGCCGCGTCTTCAGGCGCGGAAAGTAGTTGTAGACTTTCTCCAGCGTCTGCGCCACCGCCGCCTTGCCATCGCTGCGCGTGTAGCTGCCGGTCATGAGGTTTTCCTCAATGGTCAGGTGGCCGAAGCAATGACGCCCTTCCATGACCTGCACCACCCCGCGCCTGACCAGATCGGCCGGAGACAGCGCCTCGATGCGTTCGCCGCGGCACTCGATCGATCCCTTGGTCACCTCGCCGCGCTCGCCATGCAGCAGGTTGCTCACGGCACGCAAAGTCGTCGTCTTGCCCGCGCCGTTGCCGCCGAGCAGGGCCACGATGCTGCCTTCGGGCACGGACAGCGAAACGCCCTTGAGCACAAGGATGACGTGGTTGTAGATCACCTCGATGCTGTTGACGTTGAGAAGAATGTTGGCGGTAGTCATGTGCGCTTTCAGGAGGCAGAGGACGGCGGGCGGGGGGCGATGAAGCCCCCCGCCCGCCGCAACGCTTTTACTTCTTGCAGTCTTCGGGCGTACGCGGCGTGATCTTCTTTTCTTCCGCATACCGGCTCGAAGCCAGCATCACCATCGGACGCAGAACCTTCTCGTCACCCTGATACCAATCGGACGTGAAATTCCACTTCTTGCCGTCCCAGGTGTGAATGCGCGCCCAGGCCGAACCCATGTGGTCGAGGCAGGAGGTCTGCACCGGACGCATCACGCCGGCAAAGCCCAGATCGTCCAGCGCCTTCTGGTCGAGATTGATGTTCTCGAGGCCCCAGCGCATCTGCTCGCCCGACACCCACTTGCCCTTGCCGTAGCGCCCCTGCGCCGCGCGCACGCCTTCGACCTGGAGCATGGCCGAGATCAGGCCGCGCATATAGAGCACCTGGCCGACTTCGTCCTTCGGGCCGGTACCCTGGCCCTTGGCGTGCACCAGCGAGAGGACATCCTTGATCACCTTGGCGTTCGGCTCGGCGCCATGCTGCATCGCCAGGGCGTTGTAGCCCTTGGCGCCTTCGCCGACATCCTTCACATCAGGCTCGGCACCCGACCACCAGACGCCGTACATCTTCTCCCGCGGATAGCCGGTGGATTGCGCTTCCTTGATCGAGGTCGAGTTCATCACGCCCCAGCCCCAGAGGAAGACATAGTCAGGCTTGTTCTGGCGGATCTGCAGCCAGGTGGCTTTTTGCTCCACGCCCGGATGGGCGACCGGCAGCAGCATCACTTCGAAGCCGTGCATCTTGGCCCGCTCCTGCAGCAGTGCGATCGGCTCCTTGCCGTAGGGGCTGTCGTGATAGACCAGCGCTATCTTCTTGCCCCTCAACTTGTCGAAGCCGCCTTCCTTCTTGGCAATGTGCTGCACCAGCACGTCGGCGCCCATCCAGTAGGTACCCACCAGCGGGAAGTTCCAGCCGAACACGGCGCCGTTCTGCGACTCGCTGCGGCCGTAGCCGGCGGTGATGACGGGGATCTTGTCGCCTGGCGCCTTCTCGGTCAGGGCGAAGGTGATGCCTGTGGACAGGGGCTGCACCGCGGTCGCGCCGCCATGCTTGCCCTTCAGGCGCTCGTAGCATTCGACGCCGCGGTCGGTGGCATAACCGGTTTCGCATTCCTCCCAGATCAGCTTGACACCATTGATGCCGCCTCGCGCATTGGTCAGCTTCATGTAATCGACAAAGCCGTTGGCCCAGGGCGCGCCATTGGGCGCATAGGCGCCGGTACGGTAAGCCAGCACCGGAAAGAACTGCGCCTGGGCTTCGGCCTTGGGCGCCTTGGCGCCCTGAGCGTAGGCCGCAGGCGTAGCCAGCGCGGCCGACAGGCCAATCGCAGCAGCGACACCAGCAAGTTTGTGCAGATTCATATTGCTCTCCTCCTAGGATGATTTAGCGCTACACCTACGATAAAACCCGAATTGCGACGAAATCCATCTTACCCGCCCGCCGCACATCTGTCTCAGTGGGGGAAAGGCCACAAGCGCAACTTCTCCCGTCCCGTTGACCACAGGCGTGCAATGCCGTGCGGCTCGACGATCAAAAAGAAAACGATGAGCGCGCCGAAGATCATGATCTCGACGTGCGACACCAGCGCGATCGACACATCGAGGCCGAACAGGCCGCCGATCACCGGCAGGATCTGATTGAGGAAAATCGGCAGGATGACAATGAACGCCGCCCCGAAGAAGCTGCCGACAATCGAACCCATGCCGCCGATGATGACCATGAACAGCAACTGGAAGGAGCGGTCGATCGAAAAGGCCGCCGGCTCCCAGGACCCGAGATGGACGAAGCCCCACAAGGCGCCGGCCACGCCGACGTAGAACGAACTGACGGCGAAGGCGCTGAGCTTGGCGTACATCGGACGAATGCCGATCACCGTGGCGGCCACGTCCATGTCGCGAATCGCCATCCACTGCCGGCCGATGCTGCCGCGCACCAGGTTCTTTGCCATCAGGCTGAACACGACCAGAATGCCGAGGCAGAAAAGATACTTGTCGGTCGGCGAGTCGATGGTCCAGCCGAGCAGGTTGATCTCCGCCACCGAAACCGAACCCGACGATGAATCATTGGTGAACCATTTCACGCGCAGGAACGCCCAGTCGCAGAAGAATTGCGCGGCCAGCGTGGCCACGGCGAGGTAGAGCCCCCGCACCCGCAGGCTAGGAATGCCGAACACGATGCCGACAGCGGCGGCAGTCAGCCCGCCCAGAAGAATCGCGCCCAGCGCCGGCATGCCGCTGATACGGATCAGGAAGTTGTAGGCCGCGTAGGCTCCCACCGCCATGAAGGCGCCGGCGCCGAGAGTGATCTGGCCGCAATAGCCGACCAGAATATTCACCCCCAGTGCCGCCAGGGACAGGATCAGAAAGGGGATCAGGATGGCGCGGAACAGGTACTCGTCGACCAGCAGCGGAATGCCGAGAAAAGCAAAGGCAACGATGCCGAGAATGACCCAGCGATCCTGCGGAATGGGAAAGACCTGCTGATCCGATTGATACGAGGTCTTGAACTGGCCGTTTTCTCTATAGAACATCCGCTATTCCCTCGTCTCAGACGCGGTCAATGATCTTCTCGCCGAACAGGCCCTGCGGCCTGAACAGCAGGACGACCAGCGCAAGCATGTAGGCGAACCATATCTCGATGCCGCCTCCCACCATGGGGCCCAGATAAACCTCGGACACCTTCTCGCCGACACCGATAATCAGGCCGCCGAGGATCGCCCCGGGAACCGACGTCAGGCCGCCGAGAATCACCACCGGCAGGGCACGCAAGGCCACGGTCGACAGCGAAAATTGCGCGCCCAGCTTGGAGCCCCAGATGATGCCCGCCACCAGCGCCGTAATGCCGGCGACGCACCAGACGATCACCCAGATCCGGCCCAGCGGAATCCCGATCGATTGCGCCGCCTGATGGTCGTCCGCCACGGCGCGCAGCGCGCGCCCGGTCGCGGTCTTCTGGAAAAAGACGGTCAGGGCCAACACCAGCAGGGCGGAGATGAAGGCAGCGATGAAGTCTTCCTTGTTGATCAGGATGCCGCCTTCGAAAACGCTCTCCAGCATCATCACCGGTTCCTTGGGCATGCCGACATCAATCTTGTAGATGTCGCTGCCGAAAATGGTCTGGCCGACGCCGTCGAGAAAGTAGGCGATGCCCAGCGTGGCCATGAGCAGCGTCGCGCCTTCCTGGTTGACCAGATGGCGCAGCACAAGGCGCTCGATGAGCCAGGCCACGGCGAACATCACCACCACGGACACGACAAAGGCCAATACGTTGGCCATGAACAGGTTGTCCATCCCCAGCCAGCCGGGAATCCACTCGGAGAAACGCGCCATCGACAACGCCGCAAACAGCACCATCGCGCCCTGGGCGAAATTGAATACGCCGGAGGCCTTGTAGATCAGCACGAAGCCAAGGGCCACCAGGGAATACAGCATGCCGCTCATCAGGCCGCCGAGCAGGGTTTCCAGGAAGAAGCTCATCGTCAGGGGTCCTCGAAACTAGTGGCTGGCGCCGAGATAGGCGCTGATGACAAGCGGGTCGGCGCGGACCTCGTCGGCCGTGCCATCCGCGATTTTCTCGCCGTGATCCAGCACGACAACGAAGTCGGAAAGGTCCATGACCACGCCCATGTCGTGCTCGATGAGAAGGACGGTCGTGCCGAACTGGTCGTTCAGGTCGAGGATGAAGCGGCACATGTCCTGCTTCTCCTCCACGTTCATGCCGGCCATCGGCTCGTCCAGCAACAGCAGTTGCGGCTCCATCGCCAGGGCCCGCGCCAGGTCGACGCGCTTCTGCAGGCCATAGGGCAGGCGCCCGACCGGCGTCTTGCGAATGTGCTGGATTTCCAGAAAGTCGATGATCTCCTCGACCTTGCGGCGATGATCGAGCTCCTCTCGCTGCGCCGGCCCAAGCCAGAATGCCTGTTGCAGCATATTGGCTTTCATCTTCAGGTTGCGGCCGGTCATGATGTTGTCAAGCACGCTCATGCCTTTGAACAAGGCGATGTTCTGGAAAGTGCGGGCGATGCCCTGCATGGCCGCTTCGTGGGGGCGCATCTGGTGGCGCACATTGCCGAGGAAGGTGATGGTGCCTTCCTGAGGATGGTAGACGCCGTTGATGACGTTCAGCATGGAGCTCTTGCCGGCGCCGTTCGGGCCGATGATCGAGGTGATCTCGCCGCGCTTGATCTCGAAGCTGACCCCGGTGATCGCCTTGACGCCGCCGAAGCGCAGGCTGACGTTCTGCACCCGCAGGAAGACGTCTTCCGCCGCGCTCTGCGCGTCGCGGCGGCGCTTGCGCATCTCGCCGAGCGCCAGCATGGCCTGGTCGCGCGTGTCGTAGATGTTCGCCCTGAAAAAGTCGCGCCCGGCGCTTTCCCGGATCGCATCCCGTGTCTGCGCGGTCGCGCCGACACGGACGCTGCCGAGTCCGTGGTCGATGTTGGCTTTCTTGCCGCGCTCGGCAAAGCGTTCCCATGCCTGCGGCACGATCACGCAATCGGTGTAGATCACCAGAAAGTACCAGCGCCGCCCGGTCTCGGCCAGGCGCCGCTCGATGTCGTCGTAGATCGCGTCGACCTGGGCCGCATCGGCGAAGGTCAGGCTGGAGAAATCCACTTCCATCGTCGCAATGGCGTCGTGGAAGGCGATGCGCTCGGTTATGGTCCGGTCATTCATGAGTCGTTCGCCGTGTACGCGCTGCAGCGGGCCTAGGCCGCGTTCTTGAGGCCGGCGGGAAAGGTCTTGGCATGGGCGATCCGCAGATCGGCGGCTACCTTGCCCTTGCGACCATCCTCGAATTTGACCTCAGTCTCGATGAACTGCGAGGTCTTGCCGGAATAGAGGGCTTCGATCAGCACGGCGTACTTCTGCGAGATGAAGCCACGGCGGACTTTCCGCGTCCGCGTCAGCTCGTCGTCGTCCGGATCGAGTTCCTTGTGCAGGATGAGGAAGCGGTGCACCTGGGACGCGCTGAGCATGGCGTCATGCGCCAGTTCGGCGTTGGCCTGCTCGACGCAATCGCGGATGAGGCCGTACACCTCCTCCTTTTGCGCTAGGTCGGTGTAGCCCGAGTAGGCGATGTTGCGCCGCTCGGCCCAGTTGCCGACCGCGCCCATGTCGATGTTGATGAAGGCGCAGACCTCGTCCTTGCCGTCGCCGAAGGCCACGGCCTCCTTGATGTGCGAGAAAAACTTGAGCTTGTTCTCGATGTAGTTGGGCGCGAACATGGCGCCGCCGGCCAGCTTGCCGACATCCTTGGCGCGGTCGATGATCTTGAGGTGGCCGTCCTCGTCGAAGAAACCGGCATCGCCCGTGTGGAAATAGCCCTCGCCATCGATCGCCTCGGCCGTGTCCTCCGGGCGCTTGTAGTACTCCTTGAGCAGGACTTCGCCGCGCACCATCACCTCACCGTTGTCGGCGATCTTCACCTCGACGCCGGGCGCCGGCGGACCGACCGTGTCGAACTTGATCTGGCCGTCCGGCTGCAGACAGACGGCGGCGCAGGTCTCGGTCGCGCCGTAGAGCTGCTTGAGGTTGACGCCGATCGAGCGGTAGAAGCGGAACAGGTCCGGTCCGATGGCGGCGCCGGCGGTGTAGGCGACGCGGATGCGGCTCATGCCGAGCACGTTGCGCAGCGGGCCATAGACCAGCAGGTTGCCGAGGGCGTAGAGCAGCCTGTCGCCGCCACCCACCGGCTTGCCGTCGAGGATCTCGGCGCCGCAGCGGCGCGCCACGCCCATGAAGTAGTGGAACATCTTGCGCTTGAGGGCGCCGGCATCCTCCATGCGGATCATGACCTGGGTCAGCAGGTTCTCGAAGACGCGCGGCGGGGCGAAGTAGTAGCTTGGGCCGATCTCGCGCATGTCGGTCATCACCGTGTCGCCCGACTCCGGACAGTTGATGGTGAAGCCGGCGTAGGTGGCCTGGGCGAAGGAAAACAGATGGTCGCCCACCCAAGCCATCGGCAGGTAGGAAAGGATGTTGTCCTCCGGCCCGAGCTTGTCGAACTCGCAGCCGCTTTGCGCCGCAGCGATAAAGGAGGCATGAGTCTGGCAGACGCCCTTCGGCTTGCCGGTGGTGCCCGAGGTGTACAGCATGACGGCAACGTCTTGCGGCTTGCCCAGGACAATTTCGCCGTCAACGAATTCGGGGTGGTTGCGGTTGTGGATGCGCCCCATCTCCTGCACTTCGTCGAGACCGTGCAGGAAGGTCTGGTTGTAATGGCGCATGCCGCGCGGATCGTCGTAGAGGATGTGCTGCAGGTCGGGGCACTGGGCCATGTTCTCGAGAAGCTTGTCGACCTGCTCCTGGTCCTCGACGATGGCGAACTTGATGCCGGCATCCTGGAGCACGAAGACCATCTCCGCCGCCACGGCATCCTGGTAGAGGGGAACCGGAACGCCACCAAGGGCCTGGGCCGCGCACATCGCCCAGTACAGGCGCGGCCGGTTGTCGCCGATGATGGCCAGATTGTCGCCGCGCTTGAAGCCGAGTTCCGCCAGGCCACTGGCCATGGCGCGGACTTCTTCGGCAACCTGCGACCAGGTCCAGGTCTGCCAGATCCCCAGGTCCTTCTCGCGCGTCGCCGGATGGTTCGGCCGAACCTGGGCGTGGTGCATCAAAAAACGAGGAAACGTGCTGAGCGACGGCAGTCGAACGTTGTCCGACATTGACTCCTCCTGTTCCTGGCGGGCGGGCACCCTGTCCAGCATTGCCAGCCGTGACGCCTTGACGGTTGCCCGTCCGGCGCGGTCTTGTTCGTTGCTACGATCGACGATTCTCCATCGGATCGAGCCGCCGAGTCAAACCGCGAATCGATCCGGGGAGGTCCCCGGGCAAGGCGCGAAGGTTACTGGAGCCACCCCCAGGGGCGCTGTCATCCGACAGACAATCCGCTAAACTACGGCTCATGCTGACTCTCGGCGAAATGCTGCAGGCCAGTCTCTGGTCGCGTTCGCTCACCCCGGAGCAACTGAAGCGGGTGGAAGGCGAGGTCATGACCCGGCACATCCAGGCCGGCGGATATGTCTGCCGGAAAGGCGAGGCCGTCGATCACTGGATCGGCGTCATCGACGGCCTCGTCAAGATGACCAACCTTTCCGCCGACGGCAAGCCCACCACCTTTACCGGCCTGCCCACCGGCGGCTGGTTCGGTGAGGGCTCGCTGTTCAAGAACGAACCGCGCAAGTACGACGTCGTCGCGCTGCGCAACAGCCAGGTCGCCTACATGCCGAAGGCCACCTTCATCCGGTTGCTGGACACCAGCATCGAATTCAACCGCTTCCTGCTGATCCAGCTGAACGAGCGACTGGGCCAGTTCATCGCCATGGTCGAGCACGACCGGCTGCTCGAGCCGGACGCGCGCGTGGCGCGCAGCCTCGCCGCGATGTTCAATCCCTACCTCTACCCGGGCATCGGGCCGCAGCTGCAGATCTCGCAGGAGGAAATCGGCTACCTCGCCGGGCTGTCGCGGCAGCGCGCCAACCAGGCGCTGAAAACCCTGGAGAAGGCCGGCCTGCTGCGCGTCGAGTACGGCAGCATCACCGTGCTCGACCTCGACGGACTGCGCACCTTCCAGGCCTGAGGCAGGCGCAGCGCCTCACATATTCCGCCGGTACTGCCCCCCCACCTCGAACAGGGCCGAGGTGATCTGGCCGAGCGAGCAGCAGCGCACCGCATCCACCAGTACTGCGAAGACATTGCCGTTGGCGATCGCCGTCTCGCGCAGGCGCGCCAGCATGGCGGCGGAGGCGCCCGCGTGGCGTGCGTGGAAGTCGGCCAGGCGCGCGAGCTGCGACTGCTTCTCCTCCTCGGTCGAGCGGGCCAGCGCGACCACCGCCTGGTCTTCGTCATCGTGCGGACTGCGAAAGGTGTTCACGCCGATGATCGGGTAGGAGCCGTCGTGCTTGCGCTGCTCGTAGTAGAGCGACTCCTCCTGGATCTTGCCACGCTGGTAGCCGGTCTCCATGGCGCCGAGGACGCCGCCGCGCGAAGAGATCGCCTCGAACTCCTTCAGCACCGCCTCCTCGACCAGGTCGGTCAGCTCGTCGATGACGAAGGCACCCTGGTTCGGGTTTTCGTTCTTCGCCAGGCCCCACTCGCGGTTGATGACGAGCTGGATGGCCATGGCACGGCGCACCGACTCCTCGGTCGGCGTGGTAATCGCCTCGTCGTAGGCGTTCGTGTGCAGCGAGTTGCAGTTGTCGTAGATGGCGATCAGCGCCTGCAACGTCGTGCGGATGTCGTTGAAGGCCATCTCCTGCGCGTGCAGCGAGCGGCCGGAGGTCTGGACATGGTATTTCAGCTTCTGGCTGCGCTCGTTGGCGCCGTAGCGGTTCTTCATCGCCACCGCCCAGATGCGGCGCGCGACGCGGCCGATCACCGAGTATTCGGGATCCATGCCGTTGGAGAAGAAGAAGCTCAGGTTCGGCGCGAAATCGTCGATGTGCATGCCGCGCGCCAGATACGTCTCGACATAGGTGAAGCCGTTGGCCAGCGTGAAGGCGAGCTGGGAGATCGGGTTGGCGCCGGCTTCCGCGATGTGATAGCCGGAGATCGACACCGAATAGAAGTTCTTCACGTCGCGATGGACGAAGAACTCCTGGATGTCGCCCATCATCTTCAGGGCGAACTCGGTGGAGAAGATACAGGTATTCTGGCCCTGGTCCTCCTTGAGGATGTCGGCCTGCACCGTCCCGCGCACGTTCGCCAGAACCCATTCGCGGATCTTGTCGGCCTCGTCCTCGGTCGGCTCGCGGCCGTTGTCGGCGCGGAACCGGTCGAGCTGCTGGTCGAACGCCGTGTTGAAGAACATGGCGAGGGTCACCGGCGCCGGACCGTTGATGGTCATCGACACCGAGGTGGTCGGGCAGACCAGGTCGAAGCCGGAATACAGCACCTTCATGTCGTCCAGCGTGGCGATCGAGACGCCCGAATTGCCGACCTTGCCGTAGATGTCCGGCCGCCGATCCGGGTCGCAGCCGTACAGCGTCACCGAGTCGAAGGCGGTGGACAGGCGGTGCGCCGGCATCCCTTCGGATACCTTCCGGAAGCGGCGGTTGGTCCGAAAGGCGTCCCCCTCGCCGGCGAACATGCGCGTCGGGTCTTCGTTCTCGCGCTTGAAGGCGAACACGCCGGCGGTGTAGGGAAAGGAGCCGGGCACGTTCTCCTTCATGAGGAAGCGCAGGGTCTCTCCCTCGTCCTCGAACTTCGGCAGCACCACCTTGCGGATTCGGGTGCCGGACAGGCTCTCGGAAACGAGGCCGGTGCGCACTTCCTTGTCGCGGATCCTCACGACGTACTCGTCGCCGGCATAGGCGCGTTGCATGTCGGGCCACATCTCCAGCAGCTTCTTCGCGCGCGGGTCGATCTGGCCGTCCTTCCAGGCAATCAGTTCGTCGAATTGGGCCGCATCCTTGCCGCAGGCCTCGAACAGCGCCTTCGCCGTCCGCAGGCTCTGCCGCTCGCGGGCGAGGCGCGCCTGCCCGGCGGTGTGCTGATGGTAGGTCCGTACCGACTCGGCGATGTCGGCGAGGTAGCGCACGCGCTCCGCCGGCACGATGGCGCGACCGCGCGAAGACTGCCGCACCGCCACCTGCGGCAGCCTGCCCGACGCCACCCTCAGGCCGAGCGAGACCAGACGCGGCAGCAGCGCCTGGTAGAG
>Ga0138256_10007330_pt1 | contig 11644 bp, 7 predicted proteins | sample KNB2016incub_MG_FD_105486 | JGI IMG/M metagenome (GOLD analysis project Ga0138256, IMG submission 105486) | Active sludge microbial communities from wastewater in Klosterneuburg, Austria - KNB2014incub_MG | ecosystem: Engineered > WWTP > Activated sludge > Unclassified | place: Austria...
ATATGTATCTGCCTCTTTAACTTTTTGCTTATCAATTTTTTTATCAAGCGCTTGTATGTTTTTAATGAGCAGTTCATTTAATTCGCGATTGTTGAGTTCATCCATAAGTAAGGTTTCTTTGAGCAAATTGTTACGCTGCAAATTAATATGGACAAGAAATTCCTTTGCTAATTCCATCAATCGAAATACTGTCATTCTCATAAAACCGTCGTCATATTTTATTTTTCCGAATGATTTTTTAAACAATAATATTTTGTCGAGATACTTTTCATCGAAATCAGGATAAAGTATTTTGATCTGTCTATACATTTTTATAACACTTTGATTTGTGTTGTTAAAAGGTGACTGGATGAACAACCCAAATTCTTTTATTTCCTGTTTACTAAAAGTTCTTAGAGTATTGATTAAAGCTGTGTTACGCATTCTCAAATAAATTTATATTTATGGTTATATATCAATAATAAAATTGTGCAAAAATCTTTAAAAAACAATTATATTAGAAATATTGCCGGTAAAATCCGGAAACAATTCAAAATAACTTTCTTTGAATTATCATTTAATCATCTCTATTTTTGAACGGAAAAAAAATCAATTAATAATTGAATAATTTATCTGCGGCAAAAGGAGATTCGAAAGGTGAGATGAAAAGTCAGATCATTCGAATGATATTAAGCGGAAAGTTATTTATATAATTTCTGATCCAAAGTATTCAGTTAAAGAATACTAAAAACCTGATTATAAAAAATAATATAAAACTAAAATTAATTAAAATGAAATTTTTCAAAACTCTGGTAATTCTGTTTATTTTAAGTAATTACAACTTATTTGCTCAATGGCAACCTGATGTGCGGTTAACAAATAACCCTGCTTATTCCAGTACATCCGAGAATAATGCTTGGTGCATTGCAGCAAGCGAAAATGTTGTGCATGCTGTATGGTATGACTTTCGTGAAGGGAACAATGAGATATATTACAAACGCTCTTCAGATGGAGGTATAAGCTGGGGAGCAGATACACGTTTGACGAATAACACTGCTCCTTCATTCTCTCCTTCCGTATCAGTATCCGGTCTGGTTGTCCATGTCGTATGGAATGACAGACGTGATGGAAACTATGAGATTTACTACAAACGCTCAACAGATGCTGGCATAAGCTGGGGAGCAGATACGCGTCTGACGAATAACACTGCCCATTCACAATTTTCTTCTATTGCAGTATCCGGCTCTATTGTGCATGTTGTATGGCGTGAGAACAATGATATCTACTATAAACGCTCGACAGATGGAGGCACAAGCTGGGGGTCAGATACACGGCTGACGAATAACATTGCTAGTTCAGATGGTCCTTCCGTTTCAGTATCCGACTCCTCCTCCTCAGGCGGAGTGCATGTTGTATGGTATGACTATCGTGATGGGAATTATGAGATATATTATAAACGCTCGGCAGATGGAGGTACAAGCTGGGGAGCAGATACACGGCTGACTAATAACTCTTTTCTTTCAACCTATGCTTCTGTTGCAGTATACGGCTCATCCGCCGAAGGCGGAGTGTATGTTATATGGCAGGACGAGCGTGATCTGAACTGGGAGATATATTACAAACGATCGACAGATGGAGGCACAAGCTGGGGAGCAGATACAAGATTAACGAATAACACTGGTTCTTCATTATATCCTTCTATCGCATTATCCGGTTCGTTAGCTGAAGGCGTAGTGCATGTCGTATGGCAGGACGATCGTAACGGGAACGTTGAGATATACTACAAACGCTCAACAGACGGAGGCGTAAGCTTTGGAGCAGATACACGGCTGACGAATAACTCTGGTGGGTCATTGTATTCTTTCGTATCAGTATCCGGCCCGGTTGTGCATGTAATATGGCAGGACCAGCGTGATGGGAACGAGGAAATATATTACAAACGCAATCCGACAGGCTCACTTATCACGCTGAGTTTAAATCTCACCTCTTTTATTGAAGGATTTTATAATCAGATTTCAAATAATATGGTTGCAGATACAGCGCGTATATATTTAAGAAATAATTCATCCCCTTACAATATAATAGATTCATCAAAGGGTATATTAAATTTGTCAGGAACGGGGACTTTCAATTTTTTAAATGCTGTCAATTCTACAAATTACTACTTAGTTTTTAAACACAGAAATTCTTTAGAGACATGGAGTAATAGTTTTGTATCCTTTACTTCAGGAATGCTGACCTATGATTTCTCTAATTCTGCGAACAAAGCATACGGGAGTAATCAAAAAATAATAGATTCCTCGCCGGTAAGATTTGCAATTTTCAGCGGCGATATTAATCAGGACGAAACAATTGATGCGTCTGATGTAAGCGAAGTTGATAATGATGCTTACAATTCACTCAGCGGATATGTAAGAACTGATGTGACAGGAGATAATTTTGTTGATGCTGCTGATGTTAGCATAGTGGATAATAATGCATTTAATTCAGTGAGTGTAGTGAGACCGTGATGCTGAATTGGAATTTACCCGCTTTGCCGCGAGGCAGGGAATTTCGGATTTGGAATTTATATTTATTTTAGATCTTTGATTTTAGACTTTAGATTTTTTGTCAATTGATAATTACTGTTTACTAATTACTAACTGATTTATTCAGAATATCTTTCTTCACAAGAAGTTTAATTCCTTTTGTGTCCGGAATTATAATTGTAACAAATCCAAATTCTTCAGGATTATTAATAAAATACAACCACTCCGGATCAGTAGAAAATCTGGTGTCAATTAATAGTCTATCGGATACAACGATCATATTTATTGACCATTCTTTCATATATTCATTAAATAGTTTATCCTTATTGTAATCCGGTATCCTGTTATAGTTTTTACTTTCATAAATACTGTAAATCCCCCAGGTCTCAAGTATATTCACAGGTTCTGTTATTTTCAGCGATCTCAAATACTTAATCGCTGAAAGATTCTCCGGTTTTGGTTCATTGAGAAGTGAATTCAACGGACGAACCAGAATCAATGGCAGTATGCAGACATAAATCAGTGTAATATATTTATTTTTCTTTTTGGAAACTAAAGCATTTCGAAAAACAATTGTGATCAGCATAAGAAGTAAAATTACACCCGGAAACAGCAAGTAATGCCTGCGGGGAAAAATAAATATACTTGACATGATCAAAGGTGTAATTGCAATCAGAACTATAAGAAAGAAAAATCTTAGATACCGGAAATTTTCAGATATTCTGTTTAAAATTATTTTATAATTTAATTTGTCTCTGATTCGTAAAGACGGAATAAAAGAAATTATCAAAACCATTATTGCAGCTAATAATGAAAGCTTACCCGGATATCCTATAGGATAATAATTCAGAAACATATATTTTATTTCACCTAGTAAATTACTTATATTTTCAATTACATGTCTTGATATCGCTGACGGATTTTTCAGAATTGCGCCAGTTATACTATTCACATTTCCGAAGTCTTCTTTTAAAATAATAATATAATTGTAATAAGGATCCCTGGGATCATTGTTCCACTTTACCCAGTTTCGTGCATAATGCTGTCCGAATGCCTGAAAACTTCTGTCTCCGCTACCGGCAGGTAAGCCGAAAACATATAGAAAAGCAAGGCATACCAATGCTGCTATTATCAAAGGTGTTACTGATCTTAAAGTATAATTGTTAAACCACTCTAGTGAATAAATTGCTGAAAGAATTATACTCACTAGAATAAAACTTAAAAAAAACTCCGGCCGGATAAATGAAGTCAGTAAAAGACATACTGTAAATGCAATTACTTTATGTTTTTTATCAGTCAGCAGTGAAGAAATTATTAATCCGGTCAAAAGTGATAACAATGCAAAGTGACTGACCTTCGGCCATGTCGGGAAATTTGAATAACTCAATAGAAAAGTCAGCGAGAAGAAAAACGATATGATCATATCCGCTTTGTTGATGCGAAGAAAAATATATATAAATAATGACGGTAAAACTGTCATAAGTATATAATTTAGATAATACAGCCGGATAGTATCAGGCTGAAGCAAATTGAGAGAAAAATACCAGAGAGTATATAAAGGTGAATATTCTGAATTAGGAAAATTCAAAGGAAACGAATTTCCACCGTAAAGATACATAGATTCATCATTACCAAAAATATCAAGAAAATGTTCTATCCCGTAGACATATACAATTCCGGAAAGTAATAAAACAAAAAGAGCAATAAGTTCAGGTAAATAATTAAAAAATTTATTTCCTGATTTATTATTGATTACTGGCATTTCCTGAATTCTCTTTTCCATCTTCCTGAATTAATTAAATTACCAGGATCATTGATCCCGGTAAATACTTTGCTCTTAATTCTTCAAAGTTCTTAAATAACCAATTTCCCCGGAGGATAAAAGCGCTTCTTATTTAAATCTTAATTCTTTTTACTCTTTGACTCTGATAAATTCTTAGAGATATGTTCATTATATGTATAGAATCCTCAGGCAATAAAAGCAATCTGTTTTTCTAATTCCGCTAACTTTTCCAGAATCCATATTTTATTAGTGGCATTATTTTTCTGAGTTTCGTCTTTCAGAGATTGCAGTATAAATTCTTTGTCTTTCTTATGATTTCCTGATTTCAGCTCAGCCATCCTTTGTACCATATTAATAAAACTGCTGAATATATGTTTTGCAGAATCCGTCACAATTTTATCATTTGAAATGAAATGCTTAGAGGTATCAATTAAGGAATCCAGCTCTTCAAAATAACCTAATTCATAATATATCACAATCTGAAATCTCTTTATGGTAATTTTAACAAACGGGTTTGTACTTTTACATCTCGATAAATTACCAAGCGCTTCATTAAAATTTCTTTTTTTAATATTCAAAGTTGCGTTTGCCAGCGAAAAGTACAGCTCCTTTTCAGAGACATGAAGCTTGTTTTGAAACTTCAGGAGAAATTTTTCAGCCCAGCCGAACTCTCTTAAATTTCCTGCTGTACTGACAATGTTTGCATACATTGAAGAATTTATATATCCATCCTTATCGGAACTGTAGAAACCGTTTTCAACCATTTTTTTATAAATGGAAAACAGTTCTTCCATAAAGCTCGGACTTCCTTTCATTATTTTGAAATTACAAAAGTTAACCATAGCTAAATGAATATTAAATTTCTCTTCATGACTGAACTGCTTAAAATTTTTATTCATTAGCTCCTTAAGCTTACCGAACGATTCTACATCATTAAGATTCATTATAATCTTCAGTGTATAATAATAAATTAAAACAAATTCATTATTCCGGAGAGTAGTGTTTTCAAAAAAATTGCAAACTGTTTCCAAAACAGAAGTATCAACCGGCTTATCATAAAACTGGCTTTCGTGAAGAAAATCATAATTTTTAACAAAAAAATTTACAAGAAAAAATGCAATGAGATACTCATTCATATTTTCAGGATTACAAAAATTTTTATCTTTTATTCTCGAATTGTTCGAAAAAAGAAAAGCATGTTTCTTAACCTCGGCTATATATTTATAGTAGAAAAAATTTTGATCAAAAGTTGTCTTATCTGTTTCATCCTTGAATGATTTCAGATTCTTTTCATATTGCCTTAACAAACCTTTTTCATTTATCTTCTCAAGCAGATTAATGTCCTGTTCAAATTTTTTTGATTCGTAATTCTGAATTTGGAGAAATCTTTCAGCGAGCTTATTGAGATCAAAAATTAGATTTTTCATTATCCCGTAATTGTATTTCTGTCCGGGAAACAATCTGCTCCACACTTTTTCTTTTTCCAAATATTCATCAGATAATTCGGGAGAATATTTCTTTATCTCAAGAAATAACTTCGCAACATTTTCTTTTTTATTAAAGTAAGGCGACCTGACAAAGTCTTCAAACTTTATCAGTTCCTGTTTTGTAAATGTGCAGATGATCTCGAGAAGTGAGCTTTTGAGCATTTGGAGTAATATTTTATCTTCCTTTATTTTTTTACAGGATTTTATCTGAGTTTAAATACTCTTAAAAACATGCTGTTAGTAAAGTTTTAATAATTATTATAAATTTTTCACATAAAATATTTTAATTGTCATCTAAAGATCTAAGACAGCAGATATATTACTTTTAATTTTCGCTGTTATATTTTCCGGAAGTTTTCCTATTTTTTTTGTGAATCGTTTATTGTCAATAGCCCTTATCTGATCAATTAATATGTCACAATCCTCATTTAAATTTGAGGTTTCCTTTTTAAGATGAACTCTGAGAATTTCAGATTCCGGATTTACATTGGTTGTAATCGGACAGACAATAGTTGAAGGATGAAGATTATTCAGCAGATCCGTTTGGATTACAACGACAGGACGCGCTTTCCCTGATTCTGTTCCAAATCTTGGCTCAAGGTCTGCAATCCAAACTTCATATTGATTTATTATCATCTAAAAGCCCTTCAAATTCTTTAAGAACTTTCATTGATTCATCTCTTACTAGAATGGATTCTTTTTTAAATTGCTTCGAAAGAATTTTTCTTTTATGCAGCAAATTATAAAATTCAACTGCTTCATTAATGTATCTGTTTCTGTTTTTGTTTATTTTTGAAATTATCTTTTCAGTATCCTGAAAAGTATTATCGTCAATCTTTAATGAAAGATTTTTCATGAGTAATGTTTTTTGTAAAAGTATATGCTAAAAGTATATGTTGCAAGGGACAAAATCCAGAGTGTGTTTAAAAAGTTTTTGAAATTATTTTACTCAAGTTGAATGATCAAAAATTGAAATTAAAAAATAGTCACTAATTCACTAATTTTAAAACTTATGGCGACCTGGCAAAGTCCTCAAACTTTATCATTTCCTGTTTAGAAAATGTACGGAGGATCTCAAATAATGAGCTTTTGAGCATAATTCAAATTACAAATTTCAAATTACAAATGATTCATTTAGATTAACTCTTACTTTTAACTTTTTGCTTTCTCTATTTCATCAAGCTTGTCATTAAACCATTGATTTGAGTCATTGTAAGTCTCTTTAATAAAATTTTTTAATTTCAAAAATTCAAACTCATTAAAATCCTGTTTCAGATCAAATAGTTGTTTTATAACGGAAAAATATCTATTAATTTTTTCAATTTGTACATTGTTGACAAAGTAATTATTCTTTACAAAATGTTTCAGACTATCCATTTCATTAAGGAACATCTCGTATTCTCCAATCTCATAAATGCACATCGCTTTCTGATACTTCAAAGGAATTTTAAGCACAGAGTAAGGAAGTTCCAATAGTGAAATTTGAGCTAAAGAATCCATAAAATCTTTATTTATAAATGATACAACCGATCTCAAATAAATTTTGGCTGCTTCGGCTTGCTTTGGTTCTAATTTATTTATAAACCTTGAGGAAAAGGCTTTAGCTTTTGCAGAATCAGAGATAAAAAAGCATTTGAGAAGATAAGAATAGAAAACAAAAATTGGTATGAAATCATTTCTTACACCTGTTATCAGGTTACACTTGATAAGGGAATCATATATTTCTAATGCTTCTTTATGCGGATTTAATCTGATATGATTACCATTAACAAAACTCACAAGAAGGCAGTGATGAAATGTTTGAATACTTAGCTTAGGTAAAATGTCGAGATTTTCAAAAAGGGTCTTTTTAAAATCCAGATAGCTGCTTTCAGTTTTTTCTTTTACCGCAAGATACATCAGATAATATATTTTAAGATACATTGGATTCAATTTTGAATTATTGACTTTATTTACAGACCCGATCAAAGTTACCAATCCGGGTGAAATTAAATCCAGCAATTTAGAGTAAATATCCTTTCCCAGATCATAATTTTTATTGAGTCTTAAAGATACGGCATAGGCATAATTAACAAACAACGATATCAAGAATTTTGATAAGAAATATGAATCATTAACAGATTGCAGATTCTCAAGTCTGATATTCTGATCAAATTGATTATGATACTGAGCTTTTAAAGTATATATCTCAATCATCAAATTAAGATAACTGGTTAACTCTAAATTATTTTTATTTAAATAATTCAAATCCGGTTTTTTATCAATTGAGTTGTGCTTGATTATATATAGCTTGTGCAATTTCCTGTCAAGCAATGCATTGATAAGACAGTCGGATTGTTTGTACTTATCTTCTTTAAATTTAAGTTCTATAATGAAATGCTCCGCAAGTTTATTCAGATCAAATATCAGATTCTTCATTATTCCGTAATTATATTCTTTTCCCGGAAACACTTTAACCCAGATCTTTTCCTTTTCAAGGTTTGCTTCAGTAAACTCCGGAGCGTATTTCTTTATCTCAAGAAATAGCGTAGCGACATTTTCTTTTTTATTAAAGAATGGCGACCGGACAAAGTCTTCAAACTTTGAAAGTTCCTGTTTTGTAAATGTGCGGATGATTTCGATTAGTGAACTTTTTAACATTTTGAGGTAATATTTTGCTTACTTTAATTTTTTTACAGGATTTAATCTAAGTATAAATACTCATTTTAAATTATGCTGTTAAGAAGGTCTTTTAATAATTGTTTCAATTTCTGCACAAAATAATACTTTTTAATCAAATTTGTAAGTGCTTAGCCGTGAAACTCATGAAAAAGTTTCTTTGGATACTTGTCATGGTAAATATATTTTTGTAACAATTAAATGAAAAACATTAAGCAAAGGAGAAAAAATGTTTAAAGCAAAATTAATAATTTTAATAATAACAGTTACATCCCTAATGATATTTTGTAATTCAAATTCAGAAGGAAAAGCAATAGTGGTATTAAATGAATATACAATTAATCAAACCGCTAAAGATATAGAGCCAAAAGCAAGAATTGCTAAACTTCATAACAGCAAACAAACTGAATTTGATAATACAACAATTATTAAATTTGAGCTGGGTGAAGATGCAAATGTCCTCCTTACAGTTTGTGATTCAAAAGGGAAAATAATTGATACAATTGTAAATGACTTAATGGATGCAGGTGTTTACTGCATAAATTTTAAATCGGCTTATAAGATCATTGCCGGAGAGCTTACTTACAAATTGGAAGTAAAAGGTATTTCCGGGATAAAAAATATTTTTGCCGTGAAGTGAAACGTGAAACGTCAAACGTGAAACGTGAAACGTGAAACGTCAAACGTGAAACGTCAAACGTGAAACGTCAAACGTGAATCGTGAAACGTGAAACGTCCAACGTGAAACGCAAAACGTAATTCGTAATTGTTCTTTAAAAGCAGCCCGTGAATTGTACGCGACCATATTCACTTAATAGCATCGCCGGTATGCTGGGCTGTTTTTGATTTTAGATTTTTGATTGATGATTTTAGATTTGAAATTCGTAATTCATAATTCGTAATTTGTAATTGTTCTTAAAGAGCAGCCCGTGAATTGTACGCGACCATATTCACTTAATAGCATCGCCGGTATGCAGGGCTGTTTTTGATTTTAGATTTTTGATTGATGATTTTAGATTTGAAATTCGTAATTCATAATTCGTAATTTGTAATTGTTCTTAAAGAGCTGCCTGTGAATTGTACGCGAGACATATTCACTTAATAGCATCGCCGGCAGGCAGGGCTGTTTTTTAAAATTTGGAATTTGGGATATCGGATTTGGGATTTAAATGACTTTAGATTATTGATTTTGGATTTAGTTCGTAACTCGTAGTTCGTAATTCATAATTCGTAAATCGTAATTCGTAATTTTTAATTGTTTTTAAATTTAGATTTTTGATTTATGATTTTAGATTGAATAACATTCGACTCTCAACTTTTAACTAAAAATGGAAAAATTTACGAATGACAGTTTAATAATTCCAAAAAGGTCTTATAAATTAATCCAAAAAAATTAACGAAAGGAAAATATAAAATGAAAAAAATTACAATTACTTTATTAATGCTTGTGTGTTTCACAACAGTCAAAAACATTTATTCACAAAAAATTGTGGACAAAGGTGAACAATCGGCTCAGATTGTTAAAGATGATTTCCGGCAAAAAAAAACACAGCAGCAAAATGCAACTCCGGAAATGATTGCACTTGAAAAGCAAATGAAAGCTGCGAAAGAATCCGGGGATAAAAATGCAATAAATAACTTGCAAAAAAAATATGATAAAATCTCAGGTACGGTGACGAAACCCCCCAAAAAAATAGATATGAAAAGAATAAAACCTGAAGAAGCCGGGTTAGATAATATCTATACTAATAATATTTTCAGTACGAATGATCATTTTAGTATCGTTGATATGGCAACTGCGACCGATCACAGGGGAAGCAATACAGGAAGGGTCTGGACTGTGTGGATTGGTGTAGAAGATGAATATGTATACGGGGCAAGCTCGTTAGGTCTGGCTTATTCTGATGACAATGGTTTAACATGGACAGTGCAGTACCTATATACTTTTGGAGATTACTGGAATGTGTCTGAAATCGATATCGAGTATTTGGAAGACAATTCCGATAATAATTTTGTCTGGATTGTTTGTAATCCAAATGTTTTAATGATTGTAAATTTGAATACCGGCGCATCGAATGCATATGAGATGATTTGGAATCTGGACTACTATGGAGGATTTATGAGTCCAAGGATAGTATCCGATAATGCAAGATATCCGGATATTCCTTTCATTTATATTGTAATCAAGCAATGGGTGCAGCCGGATCCAAATTATCTTGAATATCATGTAGTCGAAGCTACAGCTAAATGTGTAAGTCCGCTTACAGTATCGCCTTCTATTTCTTATGGAGAATATTATATAACTTATCCGGATGTTTATCTCTATGGTGTCCCGTATTATACAACAGACATTGCATATTTCAGAAACGGATCGAATGACTCAGTTGTAATACTTATAAATAATACTTCGGACCAGATAGATATATATACTCATTCTATTTTTTCTTTTAATGCTAACACTGCACCGCATTACATAGGAAACTTAAATCCAAATAGTTACTCCAATCCAAAGCAAAGGGCATATTTGGCAACAAACGGCGGATATAATAAATTAATGATAGTCTATAAAAAATATTATGACGAATATGACTGGGACATTGCATATTACAGATCAACAAACGGAACTGATGGCTGGCAGCAGGGATATATTGATTTCAGTACGGCAAATGTCTTTGGAGATGCACGTATTATCGGTGAAAGAAATGAGGGAGGAAAATTTCATATAGCTTATATCAATGAATATAATTCCGAGATTTCTTATGCGAGTTCAGATAATTATCTCTGGGATTCGAAAATTTTTCCTTACAGCAATCTTAGATCTTATAATTCAACAGATCTATACAAAGAACATATTGGAAACCCTGCTCCGGGTTACTATCCCACTTTCTTCAATTCGGGATGCATGGCAGTCTGGCTTGATTCGACCGGAAAAAATATCCGGAGCTCATCAGGCTGTTCAGGTCCTTTCTCTCAGCCTGTTAAAAAACTTTTTATTTTCGGCGCAATTCAGGGTTTGTATGATGCTGTTTCAAATACAATGATCTATGATACAGTTACTGTTTATTTAAGAAACTCTATTTCACCTTTTGCAAAAATAGATTCTTCTAAAAAAGAATTGTATGGACCCGGAACAGGTCAGGAATTTACATTTCCGAATGCTCAGAATAATGTTCCTTATTATGTTGAAGTTAAACACCGCAATGCGCTTG
>Ga0138256_10007331_pt1 | contig 11643 bp, 7 predicted proteins | sample KNB2016incub_MG_FD_105486 | JGI IMG/M metagenome (GOLD analysis project Ga0138256, IMG submission 105486) | Active sludge microbial communities from wastewater in Klosterneuburg, Austria - KNB2014incub_MG | ecosystem: Engineered > WWTP > Activated sludge > Unclassified | place: Austria...
GGGGGGGAGAGAGAGAGAGAGAGAGAGAGAGAGAGAGAGAGAGAGAGAGAGAGAGAGTCCAGCGCCCGCGCTAACACATCCGCCACCTCCCGCCCCCGCTCTTCGTCCGCGAAAACGAGCACCTTGGTCCCAACCGAATCCGACGCCCCGTCCACACCTCACCTCCCGCTCCGGTTCTGTTCGCCAAAGGGAAACCATTTGCGCTCCCGGTGCCACATATGTAAAACACAGCAACGCCAGTCAAGGCCCGCCCTCTCGCGCCCGCCTGCACAATTGAGAGCCAGCACCGCCGTGGACCACCAGCCCAATCCCAACCCCTCGATGCGTCGCCTACACCCCCGACTCCACGGCATCTCCCTCCTCCTCGCGGTGACGCTCCTTACGGGCGCCTCCGCCTGTGACAAACTCCGCGGCGCGGCCTCAAGCGACGCGTCCTCCACCGACTCCCTCGCCGCCGACAGCGACACTTCCGACACCCCGCGCGCCGCCATGGCGCTCCCGGTCGCCGTCGCTGCCGTCCGCGACGGCGACCTGGTGCTCTCAGTAACCACCACCGGCCAGGTCCGCTCCGACGGCGAAGCGCTGCTCAAGGCCGAGGTGGCCGGCACCGTGGTGCAGGTCCTCGTACGCCCCGGCGACCGCGTGAAACGCGGCGCTCCGCTGGTCATCCTCGACCCGCGCCCCTTCGACCTCGCGGTGCAGGAAGCCGAGGCCGCGATCGACGAGTCGCAGGTACGCTATCAGGACGCCGTCGCCCCGGACTCGATCGTGTTCGGCCGCCCACCTACGCCCGAACAGCGGCGCATCGCCCTCATCCGCTCGGGATTGATGACGGCCCGCGTCCGCCTCGAACGCGCCAAGCTCGAACGCGAACGCGCCACGATCGTCGCCCCGTACGACGGGATGGTCGATCGTGTTGACATATCGATGGGCGAACGGGTGACGGCCGGTGCCAACATCACGCGAGTGGTCAACCTCAACGCGCTCCGCATCGAAGCGGCGGTGCTCGAGCACGACCTGCCACTGATCAAGGAAGGTGGCAGCGCGGTCATCACCTCCGCCGCCGCCCCCGACATGGCGGTGACGGGACGCATCTCGGCGGTGCTGCCGGTGATAGACTCGACGACGCGATCCGGACGCGCCTACGTGCGCCTGACGGGCGGCGGCGCCTTGCGCCCGGGCATGTACGCCGACGTGCGCCTCGAAGCCTCCCGCCTCACCAACCGCCGCCTCGTCCCCGCCCGCGCCGTGATCGAACGCGACGGCCGCCCGCTGGTCTTCGTGGTGAAGGAAGGACGCGCCCAGTGGGTGTACATATTGCCGGGGCGCACGAACGGGATCGAGACGGAGGTGATGGCGGATAGTGTCAGTGGGACGATTCCGCTGGCGGTGGGCGATGAGGTGATTGTCGAGGGGCATCTCACATTGACGCATGATGCGCCTGTGCGGGTCGTGGAGACGGGGGACGGGAGACGGGAGACGGGAGTGCCTTCGGCGAGGAAGTAGCGCGCGACACCAGTCCCGGTGTACGCGGCGCAGCGCGCCGCCCTCCCGTCCCCCGTCTCCCGTCTCCCGTCCGCCCTCCCCATGTCTCTCGTTCGCGCCGCCACCACCCGCCCCGTCACAACCATCGCCAGCGTCCTGGCGATCGTGCTGCTGGGCAGCGTCTCGCTCGGGCGGACGCCGGTCTCGCTGCTCCCCGATGTGCAGCTGCCGGTGCTCACCATCCGGACGCTCTACACGGGGGCTGCGGCCGAAGAGGTCTCCCGATTCATCGCCGAGCCGGTGGAAGAGGCGATTGCCGCCACGCCGGGGCTGGTCGAGCTGCGGTCCGTCAGCCGCAACGGCGAGGCAACGACGACGGCGCGGTTTGCGTGGGGGACGGACATGCAGACCACGCTGCTCAACGTGCGCGAGCGGCTGGACAATGCGCGGTCGCAGCTACCGGAGCGCGCCGACCGTCCGACGCTGCTGACCAGCGACCCGGGGGAGCGGCCGATCGCGGTGCTGTCGATGTCGATCGCCGGCGACATGCGGCAGCTGGCGCGCACCGCAGAGGACGTGCACTCTCGGCGGTTGGAGCAGATCGCCGGGGTGGCGTCGGTGGCGGTGGTGGGGGCGCCGGAAGATGAAGTCCGCGTCGAGGTCGATCCGGCGCGCATGCGTGCGCTCGGTCTCACGCCCAACGACGTGTCGCTGGCCATCCGCGCGGCCAACGTCAGCGGCGTGGGGGGGACGATCCGACGCGGGCAGTTCCGCTTCTCGGTGCGCACCCTGACCGAGTTCCGCTCGCCGGACGAAATTCGCGACGTACCGGTGGGACCGGTCGGGGCGGGGATCACGCTCAAGGATCTGGCTACGGTGACCACGACGATCGCCGACCCCAAGACGCTGACGCGCTTTGACAGCAAGCCGGCGGTGGGGCTGGTGGTCTACAAGGATGCGGGGGCGAACACGGTCTCGGTCACCAAGGAGATTACCGGCGTGGTGGACCAGCTCACGCAGGAGTTCCCCGCCATCGGGCTCACGGTGGTCGCCGCGCAGGCCAACTTCGTGGTCGACGCGCTCTCCAACCTCGGACAGGAGATCGTGATCGGCGGGATCCTCTCGCTGGGGTTGATCCTGCTCTTCCTGCGCGACTGGAAGATGTCGCTGGCGATCGGGGCGATGATCCCGCTCTCGGTCCTGCTGGCGCTGGTCCTGCTGCAGGGGATGAACGTGACGATCAACGTGCTCTCGCTGGGTGGACTGGCGTTAGGCGTGGGGCTGCTGGTGGACAACGCGATCGTGGTCGCCGAGGCGTCGGCTCGGAAGCGGGAGGAAGGGATGCCGCTGCTCGAGGCGACGATCGAGGCGACGGAGGAGGTGAGCGGGCCGCTGATCGCCGGGACGCTGACGACGCTCCTGGTGTTCGGCCCGATCATCTTCGTGCGCGGGCTGGCGGCAGCGCTGTTCCGTGACCTATCGCTTTCTGTGGTTATGAGTGTGGGGGCGTCGCTGATACTGGCGCTGACGCTGATGCCGGTGATGATCGTGGGGAGGAGACGGGGGACGGGAGACGGGAGACGGGAGTTGGGGAGTGCACCGGGTGAGAGCGGCGCGCTGAAAGCGCGCCCAACGCTGCCGTCCGGCGAGCACCGCGAGCACTCCCGTCTCCCGTCCCCCGTCTCCCGTCCGATCGACCGCTCGCTCCTCACGCGCCTCGGCCACTGGTCGTCCCACCAATACGACCGCGGCATGCGCTGGTCCCTGCGCAACCCCGGGCCCGTCTTCACCGTCGCCATCGCCTCCGTTGTCCTGACTCTGTTCGTCATCGACCGCATGCCACGCGAGATCCTGCCGCAAGTCGACGAAGGCATGGTCGTGGCGTCGATGCATCTCCCCGAAGGGACGGCGATCGAGGCGACGGTGCAGCAGGTGGCGCGGGTCGAGCAGGTCGCCCGATCGTTAGGCGCGGTGGGGGTGTACTCGCGGGTGGGCATCGCCACCGACGAGGAGATCCTCGCGGGGGCCGAGCCCGGTTCGTCGGCGACGGCGCAGCTGCTCATCCCGGTCCCCGATGGTGTCGAGGCGACTACGTTCGCTGACCGGCTGCGCGCAGGCGTGCCGGACCTCGCTCGCGGAGCGCTCGCACTCGACCTGGCCGGACAGTCGGAGTTCGGGTCGCTGATCGGGCGCGAGGGGCGGCTGGTGCGGGTGGAGATGAGCGCGCGCACCCTGGCCGAGGCGGCGCGCTGGGCCGACAGCGTGCGCACGCGACTGCAATCGCTCACATCACTCGCCGACGTGCGCGACCCGAACGGTGGCACGCAGCCGATCGTCGAGATCACCCTGCAGCGCCAACTGCTGGCGGAGCGCGGCATCTCGGTGGAGGCGGTGTCGAACGCCCTGGCCGGAGGGCTCGGCGGTGTGGAGTCGAGCGACTTCCGCGAGACCGATCGGCGCACGCCGATCTCGGTGCGCTTCGCGGGGCTCAAGAACGAGGACCTGGCCGAGGCCATGGCGACGCCGGTCAACGGCATCCCGATCGCGCAGCTGGTGCGCGCACACGAGCGGCAGGCGCCGATCGAGGTTGTGCGGGTGGGGCAGCGTCCGGTGGCCGTGGTCGAGGGGCTGATCGAGCGCGGCGGCACACGCAACGCGGCGGCGGAAGTGCGCGCAGTCATGGACGGCTTCTCGCTCCCCAGCGGTGTCACGTGGGAGATCTCCGGTGCGAATGCCGAACAGGAACGCACCACCCGCGAGCTGACGCTGGTGGGCTGGCTCTCGGTGGCGCTGGTCTTCCTCGTGCTGGCCGGCGAGTTCGCCTCGTTCACCGTCCCGCTGGTGGTGATGCTCACCGTGCCGCTGGCCGCGGTGGGCGGCATCCTCTTCCTGTGGGTGACGGGGCAGTCGATCAATGCGGTGGCGCTGATCGGGATCGTCGTCATGATCGGAATGGCCGATAACGAAGCGGTGGTCAAGCTCGACGCGATCCGTCGCTTCCGCGAGGCAGGGCATTCGATTGAGGACGCGGTGCTGCTCGGTGGGCACCAGCGACTGCGGGCGATCGCGATGACCAGCATCACGACCATCACCGGCGTGCTGCCGTTGATGTTTGGATGGGGAAGCGGCGGGGCGTTGTACCAGCCGCTGGCGGCGGGGGTGATCGGAGGGAGCGTGTCGGCGCTCCTGGTCACGTTTTTCTTGCTGCCGACGGCGTATGCAGTACTGGAAAGGAGACGGGAGACGGGGGACGGGAGACGGGAGGGGGGGAGTGCACCGGGCCAGGATCCCTCTCCCCCGCGAGCAACGCGAGCACTCCCGTCTCCCGTCTCCCGTCCCCCGTCCCTGCCATGATTTCGGCTGCCGTCTCTCGCCCCGCCGTCGTGTGGGCCGCAGCGGTGACTTTGCTCCTGGCGGGGCTCGTGTCGTTCACGCGTCTCCCACTCGCAACGCGCACCTCGATCGAGCTTCCTCGGCTCTCCATCACGTCCTCCTGGACGGGGGCATCGGCTGAGTTGCTTGAGATGTACGTCTCCTCGCCTATCGAGTCGGCGATCCAATCGGTACGGGGGGTGCGACGCACGCGGTCGGAGTCGTCGGAGAATGGATCGCGTATCACCGTCGAGCTGGAGGCCGACGCCGACGTGCAGATCGCCCGGCTCTCCATTCTCGAGCGCATGGAGCTGTTACGGCCGGAGTTTCCGCCGGGGGTCACGCAGCCGAGGGTGAGCAACTACGTGCCCGAGGAGCTGTCCGAGGAGGACCTGCTCACGCTGACGATCTCCGGCCCCTACACGGCGGGAACGTTGCAGAAGATCGCCGATGAACAGGTCGAACCCAGGCTCAGCGCGGTGCCGGGAGTCGGCAACATCGGCGTGCAGGGGGGCACGGAGCCGGGGGTGTCGATCACCTACGACCCGGCGCTGCTGCGGCAGCTCGGCATCTCGCCGCAGCTGTTGGGGGACGCGCTCGACGGGGCGCGGGTGGTGCAGTCGCTGGGGACGGACCAGCGCGGGGGGACGGAGCGGCCGGTGGTGATGCGCGACCAGCCGGCGGCGGTCGAGGAATTGGCCAATCTGCCGATTATTGGACGCGGCGGGCAGCCGTTTGCGTTAGGCGCGCTGGCCACCGTGCGCCCCGAGGAGGATACGCGCGGCCTCTTCTTCCGCATCAACGGCCAGCCGGCGATCGCCATCGGCATCTCGCGGCTGGCAGGGGCCGACGCGATCAAGACGGCGGCGGCGGTACGGCAGGCGCTGCGGGAAATCGAGGGGCGGCTACCGCCGGCCGTGCGGCTGAACGTGGTCTACGACGACTCGGTCGAACTGGCCCGCCAGCTGCGCGACCTGCTCATCCGCGGTTCCATCGCCTTCGGGCTCGTGCTCGTGGTGCTGCTCGCCCTGCTGCGGGACTGGCGCGGGACGGGGCTGGTGATGCTGAGCGCGTCGGTCTCGGTGGCCGGGACGGCGCTGCTGCTCTTCCTCTTCGACATTCCGGCCAACCTGCTCACGCTCGCCGGGCTGGCCATGGGGGTCGGGATCCTCGTCCAGGACGGGCTGATCGTGATGGACCGACTCGGCACGGTCCCCGACACGCCGGCCGATCGGGCCAGCGTGGCCCGGGCGATCGCCCCAGCCGTCACCGGCGCCACGCTCACCACGGCGGTCGTCCTCTTCCCCTTCCTGTACCTGCAGGGTAACGCCCGCACCGCCTTCGTCCCCTTTGCCAGCGCCTTCACGATCGCCCTCGGCTGGTCGCTGATCGCCTCGGTGGTCATGGTGCCGGCGCTGGCGCGCGGGCACCGGGTGCACGAGACCTCCTTCCCGCGCGCTCGACGATTCTATGCCAGGCTGGTGATCGGTGTCATGCGCTGGCGCTGGGCGACGCTGACCGCGACCGTGGCCACGTTAGGCGTGCTCACCTGGGCGTTCATCGTGAAGGTCCCCCGCGTCTCGTTCGGCGGCTTCGGCGAACAGCGCACCACCCTCTCCGCCTTCATCAACTTTCCGCGCGGAAGCGATCCGGCCTCGCTCGACGCTGCGATGCGCGAGATGGAGGCGCAGGTGGTCGGGCGCCCCGGCGTGGAGCAGGTGACCGCGCAATCGTACGGCGGCTTCGGCGCGGGGATGCGGGTGCTGTTCCGGCGCGAGGCCGAATACTCGGCGATCCCCCAGGAGCTGGAGGAAGCGCTCACGCAGCGGGCGGTATACATCGGTGGCGCGTCGGTCTCGGTGCGCGGCAACGGTCCCGGCTTCTCGTCAGGGATGGGTTCCGTCTCGTCGGCGACGTTCCGCATCAAGGTGCTGGGCTACTCGTTCGGCGGTGTCGAGCGACTGGCGATGGACCTCAAGGAGCGCCTGGAGCGCATTCCTCGCGTGCGCGACGTGGACATCAACGCCTCATCGTTCTTCTCCACGGGCAAGGCCTACGCGGTGACGATCCTCCCCGATCGCTCGGCGCTCGAACGCTATGGGGTGACGGCCGCCGCCTTCTCCGCTGCGGTGTCGCGCGAGGTGCGCGGCCCGGTGGGGCGGCAGCTGCTGGAGATCGGCGGCGAGGAGATCCCGGTCACGGTCAAGGCAGCCGGCGCGCGCGAGCGCTCGCTCGACGAGCTACGCCAGGCCATCCTGCCATCGCCGAGCGGGGCGCCGGTGACCATTGCGGCGCTGGCCTCGGTCGACGAGCGCGAGGCGCTGAGCGCGATCTCGCGCGAGGACCAGCAGTATGTGCGCATCGTCGCCTACGAGTTCCGCGGCCCCAACAAGCTGGCGCAGCGCACCCACGACGCCTTCATGCGGTCCGTCACCGTTCCTCCCGGCTACTCGGCGGCCGACGCGGGATTCGGTTTTTTTGAACCCGACGACAGCGAGCAGGGGCTGTGGCTCGTCTTCGCCATCGGCGTGACGCTCGTGCTGCTGACGGTGGCGATCGTCTTCGACTCGGTGTGGGCAGCGGGGATGGTTTTCTGCTCGCTGCCGGTGGCGTTAGGCGGGGTGGTCGCGGCGTTCTGGGTCTCCGGCGCCTCGTTTACGCGTGAGGCGGCGGTCGGGGTGATCCTGGTGGTGGGGCTGGCCGTGCATCAGGCGATCCTGCTGATCGACGCGGCGCTGGAACGGCGGCGGCGCGGGACCGTCAACCGACAGCTGCACCGGCTGACACCGTTGCGCACGCTGCGAGCCTCCGTGGACCGGGCGGGGATGATCGTGCTGGTGACGCTGGCCTCGCTGGCGTCGCTGCTTCCGCTGGCGATCGGGGAGAAGAGCGACACGCTGTTCGGGGCGATCGCACTGGCCACGGCCGGGGGGACGCTGGCGGGGACGCTGGCGGCGATGGTGGTGCTGCCGGCGCTGGTGGTGCGGGGGGCACGGCGTGTGAGGCGCACGGCGAAGGCGCACTGACCGTATCTTTCCTCCGATTCCCCGTGACGCACCCCGCGTTGTCCTCTGCGTCCTCTGCGGTTAAAAGCTCTTGGACCGCAGAGGACGCAGAGGACGCAGAGGAGATGCGCTCCGAGACGGCTCCCTTATCGCACGAGGAGATTCATGCGAGTACGTGACCTGACGATTCTTTTCTCTGCGGTGACGCTCGCCGCGACGGTCGTCTCCGCGAGCGCCACTGCGCAGCCTCCCACGAAGCTCGACGCCGAGGTGGACCGCCGCGCCAAGGAACTGGAGACCAAGGTTGTCGCCTGGCGCCGCGACATCCACGAGCACCCGGAACTCGGCAACCGCGAATTCCGCACCGCCAAGCTCGTCGCCGAGCACCTGCAGAAGCTCGGCATGGAGGTCAAGACGGAGGTCGGGCACACGGGGGTCATCGGGATCCTCAAGGGGGGCAAGCCTGGTCCCGTGGTCGCGTTGCGCGCCGACATGGACGCCCTGCCGGTAGCCGAGGAGGTCGACCTGCCGTTCAAGTCGGCCGTGCGCACCACCTACAACGGGCAGGATGTTGGTGTGATGCACGCCTGCGGCCACGACAACCACGTTGCGATCCTCATGGGAGTTGCCGAGTTGTTGTCGGGGATGAAGTCCGAGCTGCAAGGGACGGTGAAGTTCATCTTCCAGCCCGCCGAGGAGGGCGCGCCGGCCGGTGAGGAGGGTGGGGCCGAGCTGATGCTCAAGGAGGGGGCGTTCGACAATCCGAAGGTCGATGCGGTCTTCGGGCTGCATGTCTTCCCCTTCGAGACCGGGAAGATCGTGTATCGCAGCGGCGGGCTGATGGCCAGCAGCGATAGCTACAAGGTCGTGATCCACGGCCGCCAGACGCACGGCGCACTCCCGTGGAACGGGATCGACCCGATCACCATCTCGTCGCAGATCATCTCCAGCATGCAGTCGATCGTCAGCCGCCAGGTCGACCTGACGCTGACACCGGCGATCCTCACCGTTGGCTACATCCGCGGCGGCATTCGGGTGAACATCATTCCCGACTCGGTGGAGTTCGGCGGGACGATCCGCACCTTCGACGAGCCGACGCGCGACTCGATCCTCGTGCGGTTCCGCCGCATCGTGACCGGACTGGCCACGGCCAACGGTGCCACCGCCACCATCGAGTTGACGCGCGGGACCCCGGTCACGTTCAACGACCCGGCGCTCACCGAGCGCATGGCGCCATCGCTGCGCCGTGCGTTAGGCGCGGACCAGGTCGAGATCGGCCGCCAGACCACCACTGCCGAGGACTTCTCGCTCTTCCAGAAGGCGGCCCCGGGGGTCTTCTACTTCCTCGGCGTCACCCCCAAGGGGACCGACCCATCGAAGATCGCCCCGAACCACTCGCCGCGATTCTTTGCTGATGAGGGGGCCTTGGTACCGGGGGTGAAGGCGTTGTCCACGCTGGCCATCGACTACCTCGCGATGAACGCCAACAAGCCGAAGATGTAACGGCGTGCGTGTGCCATGGATGCATCACGGGGGTGAGGCGCAGTGCGCTTCACCCCCGTGTCGTCGTCACCGCGGCATTAGCGGCAACGCGCTCAGCACTTCACCTCGCCCTTCCCTGCCGCCTCGATCATCGCGGCGATGTCGATGAGCGTCTTGGCGCCGATGTCCTCGTCGTACCACTTCATCTTGTGCTCGAAGATCTCGTTGTCCTTGAGCTTCCCCTTGTTGCCGAGGATCCAGTCGCGCAGCTCGGTGGGGCGCTCGATCCAGCAGCCGCGCTCCTCGAAGTTGGCATCGAGCAGGATGACGGTGGGCGTCGCGCCGCGCCCGTCTGGCGTGCGGTGTGCCTCCATCACCGCGCTCCCCACCTTGTTGTCGATGATGCGCAGCTCGACCCCCATCAGCTGCTCGGCGAGTCGGGCGACATACGGCACGGTGTTGACCGAGTCGGAGCAGCCGTCCACCGCGACGACGAGGAGCTTCCACGGGCCGGGGGCGGAGCGGGCGCGGGTGAGCACGGCGTCGGCGACCACGCCACGTTCGTAGTTCGTCGCCCACTGCGCCTTGCGGGCCTTGGCGGCGGCCAGGAAGGCGTCCATCGTCACGCCGGTTTCGAAGAGGCGGCGGTAGGTGGTGTCGGGGATTGTGCTGGCGGTCGCGCCCGCGGCAGTGACCTGCGGAGTTACCACAGAGGACACGGAGGGGGTGGGGCTGAGGGCGCAGATGGCGCCTAGGGCGAGGGGCAGCAGCGGGGTCACAGGATGCGCTCCGTGGGATTTGTGGGGGTCGGTTGTGCGCGCAGCATGGCGATCGCCAGCATGATGGCGCCGACGCTGACCCCCATGTCGGCGACGTTGAAGATCCAGAAGCGCAGGTCGCCGAGTCCGACGTCGATGAAGTCCACGACGCCGGCGGCGTGGCGCAGCCGGTCGATGAGGTTACCCACCGCCCCGCCGCAGATCAATCCGATCGCGGCCCCTTGCCAGGCGTCCTGGTCGTCCACGGTTCGTAGCGTGCGCAGGAGGACCACGAGCACGATGGTGGCCATGATCGTGAAGCCCCAGCGCGAGTAGTCACCGAGCGAGGTGCTGAATGCGGCCCCGGTGTTGTACGTCAAGGTGAAACGCAGCACGTCCCCCACGATTTCGTGGGGGACGTGCTTGGGCTGGAGCGCCACCTCGGCGAGCCGCTTGGTCACGACATCGGTCAGCACGACGAACGTCGCGAGCGACCAGAACCAGCCCGACTTTCTCGTCACGGCCCGATCCGTCCTACTTCTTCTCGGTCAGTGCCTTGATCTCGGCCGGAAGCTCGAGTTCCTTCGGTTCGACGTTGTCCCACTCGTAGCCCTGCACCGTGATGATGATCTGCTGTCCCATCTGGTCGATCGTGGTGGTCGTGGCGCGCTTGATGCCGCCCCAGTCCTTGTAGCCGGCGAAGGTGGTGGTCGTCTCGACCTCACCCATCGGCGTGGCAGACTTGGACTGCGACCAGGTGATCATCCCGTCGGCGACCGAGAAACAGTCGAACGAATTCTTGCCCGACTTCCAGGTGTGCTTGACCTTGTAGCACTCGGCCCCGCCCAGCGTGGTCTTCTCCATCGTCTCGCTGGCGGTGATCGCCGCCGACACGCGCGAGTAGTTGCTCGGGTCGTTGTCTTCCTTGGCCGATTCGAGCGACGGCCCGCTGAGGATCGACGGTCCCTGCATCGGGTTGGTCGTCCACGCCACCGCGCCATCAAACCCTTGGCGCATCTCGCCCATCCCGGGGATGTCGATCTTGGACGCCATCAGGTTCGGGAAGACGTTGACGATTTCCATGTTCGCGCTCATCCCCATCGCGGGCAGGTCGAAGGCGGCCTTCATGCGCGAGGACTTGTGCCCCTTCCACGCATCGGCGTTCGTCTCCTTGGCCCACTTGGCGATGAGGTCCTTCGCCGGAGGCAGCGCCGCCTGGGCACTGGCCAGGGTCGCAGTAACGGGAATGGCGGCGAGGACCGCAAGCATACGCGCCGCGCGCAGGGTGCGGATGGACACAGTCGACATCTGATTCTCCAATGAATGGGGGGAACGCCACACGGCGCCCGCCGGGTAAGCTAACACGCTGGGGGACGGATCGTCCCGGAAGACCCTACGGTGATAGAGCGCTTGGAGTTGCATGAAAAGGACGGGGGACGGGAGACGGGAGACGGGGGGGGGCACCTGGTGAAGGGAGGTTCATGGGGGGCCTGCGGGGGTGAGCGATCAGGATCCCATGACCCGCTTCCCGCGCGCGCCGA
>Ga0138256_10007332_pt1 | contig 11642 bp, 8 predicted proteins | sample KNB2016incub_MG_FD_105486 | JGI IMG/M metagenome (GOLD analysis project Ga0138256, IMG submission 105486) | Active sludge microbial communities from wastewater in Klosterneuburg, Austria - KNB2014incub_MG | ecosystem: Engineered > WWTP > Activated sludge > Unclassified | place: Austria...
CGGGTGTGAAGCCGCTGGTCTGGCCGGTGCGTGCCCACAGCCAGTCGCTGAAGGCCATGAAGGCGGCAAACGCGGAGCCGCTGCCCGCCTGGTCCTGCAGCAGCAGCGCCAGGCTGTGCTGAAAGCGCCCGGAGTTGGCCAGCATTTCCCAGTAGCGCGCAAAGCGTGTGCAGCGTTGCAGCGTGGCCGCGTCCATGGCCCCGGTCTGCCATACGGTGTAGGGCGCCTCCTGGGCGTAGTGCATGCCGTGCGCGGCCGTGTGGCGGGCAATCGGCGAGCCGCGCAGGCGCTTGAGCACGCCGAGCTGGATCTCGTGCGGACCGATGTCCAGCAGCCGCTCGAAGCCGGCGGCAAAGCTCGCCAGCGTTTCGCCGGGCAGGCCGAAGATCAGGTCGGCATGCAGGTGGGCGTGGCTGTGGTTGCGCAGCCAGCGCAGGTTGGCCTCGCTGGCAGCATTGTCCTGGCGGCGCGAGATGGTTTGCTGCACCGCCGTGTTGAAGCTCTGCACCCCCACCTCTAGCTGCAGCACGCCGGGCGGAAACTGCGCAATCATGGCGCGCAGCCGCTCGGGCAGGTGGTCGGGGATGACCTCGAAGTGCAGGAACAGCGGCGCACCGTCGTCCTCGTCGCCAGCGCGCGGCAGGCGGTCCAGGAAGAACTGCAGGATGCGCACCGAGGTCTCGATCTTCAGGTTGAAGGTGCGGTCGACAAACTTGAAGTGGCGCGCGCCGCGCTGGTACAGCTGCTGCAGGGCGGCCAGCACGCGGTCGAGCTCGAAGCTCCAAGCGGTCTTGTCGAGCGAGCTCAGGCAGAACTCGCACTTGAACGGGCAGCCGCGCGAGGCCTCCACGTACAGCAGGCGCTGCGCCAGGTCGGTGTCGCTGTATTCGTCGTAAGGCAGCTCGATCTGCGCCAACGCGGGTTGTTCGCCGGCCATCACTTTCATCAGCGGTGGCGCTCCGTCCAGCAGGGCGCGGCACAACCTGGCAAAGCTCACGTCACCCCAGCCGGTGATCATGTGGGCGGCCAGGCGTATGATTTTTTGTTGTGCTGTCTCGTGGCTGACCTCGGGGCCGCCCAGTACCACGCGCACGTCGGGCCGCGCCGCCTTGAGCAGGCGCAGCACCTCGGTGGTCTGCGTCACGTTCCAGATGTACACACCCAGGCCGACGATCTGCCTGGCGCCTGGGTCGGCGCGCCCCAAGGTCGCCAGCAGCTCCGCCACGATTTGCGCGGGCTCGCGACGGATCGTGAACTCGCGCAACACCGTGCGCGCGCGCAGGCCCGCACCGCCGTGCCGGTCCAGGTTCGCCAGCAGGTAACGCAGCCCCAGCGAGGCATGGATGTACCTGGCGTTGAGCGTGGCCAGCACGATGGCGGGGGCGCCAACGACCATGGGGGAAGTCATGCCGGCATTATCAAATGATGAACACAACCCAACTTGGGAAGCTGGAGCTTGACTCTGGTGGCACTGCAGAGAGCCGTTGTGCCAACGCTGGCTGTTAGGTCCGTTAAAGCTCCAAGCCCTTGCTGGGACTCATCCCGCACCCAGAACCGAACCAATCTGCTCACTCGTCCTGCCAGTCGTCCGGCGAGCGGTCCATCGCCGCGCCAGTTTCCGATTCCCGCGGTGGATGATTGCGGCGGGCTGGCAATCTACTATTCTTTTGATAGCATCAAAGCCATACACTGCGGCTACTGGAGAACCTTTCTGAGTCTATGGCCCGAATTCTCAGTCTTGTCATCAGGATTGAGTTGAATATGGTTCTAGGTTGGCAGTAATATTGGCAAAGTGTTTGGCAAAAAAAGATCAAAGTACTTATAGATCAAGCATTTACAAACTGCTACAAATAAGCAAAAATAGCAGCATGTATACCCTGCCTCATCAGTTTGAACCCCTCATGCCTGCCGATGCGCGCATGGAGCCGCTGCTGGCCAAGGCGCATGACCTGTCCCGCACCGCCACGCTGCTGGCGGGCCGGCGTGTGCCGTCGGAATTGCGCGGCTTGCTGCGCAGCATGAACTCGTATTACACCAACCGCATTGAGGGCCAGCACACCCGTCCGCAAGAGATTGACCAGGCGCTGCGCAAAGACTTCTCAAAAGACGCCAGTTTGGCGGCCAAGCAGCGCCTGGCGGTTGCGCATATCGAGGCCGAAGCTGCGCTGGAGCAACGATATAGGGGGCTTGACGGTGCACGCGCGCTGTACTCGGCGCAGGCGGTGCAGGTGCTGCACCGGGAGTTGTTCGGCTGCATGCCAGTAGAAGACCTGCTGACGGACGAGGGTGAGCCCATTGCTCCCGGTCAGTTGCGCCAGCGCGAGGTGCAGGTGGGCGAGCATGTGGCCCCCGCCTTTGTCAGCGTGCCGGAATTCTTGCAGCGCTGGGGTAGTTATTACGGCAACGTGCGCCGGGGCGAGGCGGCGCTGGTTGCCATGGCTTGCGCGCACCAGCGGCTGGGGTGGGTCCACCCGTTTGTGGACGGCAATGGGCGCGTCATGCGGCTGCACACCCATACTCTGCTCAGTGCCTTGGGTTACACGGGCGGGCTGTGGTCGCCCTTGCGGGGCTTTGCCCGTGACACCGAGCGCTACTATGCGCTGCTGGCCGATGCCGACAGCCCGCGCCGGGGCGATCTGGACGGCCGCGGCAACCTGAGCGAACAGGCTCTGATCGCCTGGGCCGACTATGTGCTCGATGTGTGCCAGGACCAAGTAGCCTTCATGGCTAATATGCTCGATTTTGAGACACTGGCCGCCCGACTTGAGGCTTGCTTGGTGTACGAGGCCACGGTGGAACAGTCTGGCGTGCGGCAGGAGTCATTGCGAGGATTGCATTACCTCTTCTTGAGTGGAGAAGAGATCGCACGGGGCGACTTCAAGGCCATGCTGGGCATGAGCGACCGGGGCGCTACCGACGCCCTGGGTGCGCTGGTCAAGCGGGGGCTGCTGAAGTCCGACTCGCCCAAGGGCAATGTGCGCTTTGGCTTGCCGCAGCACGCCTTGCGGTTTCTGTTTCCGCGCTTGTGGCCTGAAGCGGAGTCAGACGCTGCCACCCCCTAACATCCAGCCAGAGGCGAAAATAGGCGGTATGACCCAAGACCTGTTTCGCACCGACGCCTACCTGACCGAATGCAGCGCCACGGTGAGCGCCATCACGCCGCAGGGCATCGTGCTGGAGCGCACCGTGTTCTACCCGCTGGGAGGCGGGCAGGCTGGCGATACCGGTGTGCTGGTGCTGGCCGACGGCCGCGAGCTGCCCATTGTCGATACCCGAAAGGGCAAGTTGGACGATGGCCGTTTCAATGAGGATATCTGTCATTTGCCGGCTCCAGAGTTGCTTTCGACGCTACTGAATCCGGAGCAAGCGGCGGACTTCCAGCTGGCGGTGGGAGATACCGTGACGGCTCGCATCGACTGGGCGCGCCGACTGCGTCTGATGCGCTTTCACACCACCACGCATCTGCTGTGCCACCTGGTGCCGCAGCTGGTCAACGGTTGCTCGATCACGCCGGACTATGCGCGGCTGGACTTCAACATGACCGACGCGCTCGACAAGGAAGCCCTGACGGCCGGGCTGGCTCGGCTGGTGGCGGCGGCGCTGCCGGTGACGGTAGGCGCCATCACCGACGAAGAGCTCGATGCCCAGCCCGAGCTGGTCAAGAGCATGAGCGTGCAGCCGCCGCGCGGCAGCGGAAGTATCCGCACCATTCGCATTGGCGACGCAACGCTGATCGACCTGCAGCCTTGTGGTGGCACGCATGTGGCCAACACCTCCGAGATCGGCGCCGTGGTGGTGAGCAAGATCGAGAAGAAGTCCGCCACCACCCGGCGTGTGGTGCTGGGCTTTGCAGCATGAGCCAGGGTGGCATTCGCAACCTCACTGGTGATTCGTTCTATTGCTGGCAGGGTGACGTGCTGGTGGTCAACATCCTGGGCAAGCCGGCGGCGAGCAAGGATGCCATTGGCAAGCCCAAGGGTACGCAGCTCAAGGTCAGCGTCACCGCAGCGCCCAAGGGCGGCAAGGCGACCGACCACATGGTGCGCTTCCTGGCGCCGCTGTTCGGCGTGAGCGTGGCCGATATCGAAGTGGTGTTCGGCCAGGAGAACGTCAACAAGCAGCTGCGCATCAAGGCGCCCAAGAAGCTGCCGGCCGTCTTCACGCAACCGACCCTGCAGCAAGGCAAAATGGAGACCGCCGCCTGATTTGAACTTTGCGCGCCGGCGCGACTCCCACTATCCGATGACACGTTTCTCCACCTTCTCCCGCTCTGTTGCCGTCTTGCTGATGCTGGCCGGCACACTGTTCAGCCCGGCCCAGGCCCAGGGCGCCGCAGGGCCGGTGGTCACCACCGAGCAGGTGCGCGCCGAGCTGATGGCCCATGCGCCCGACGGACTGGATCCCGGCAAGACCGTCTGGATCGGCCTGCAACTGGTGCATCAGCCACATTGGCACACCTATTGGAAGAATCCGGGCGACTCCGGCTTGCCCACGGTGCTGCAGTGGACTTTGCCTGCCGGCATGGTGGCCGGCGAGATCGCCTGGCCGACACCCAACAAGATCCCGATTGGCAACCTCGCCAATTACGGATTCGAGGGCAGCGTGCTGCTGCCCGTGCCGGTGACCATTGGCGCCGATTTCAAGCCGCCCCTGGTCGGCGATGGAGTGCCGATCAAATTGCGGGCCAGCTGGTTGGTGTGCCGCCAGGAGTGCATTCCGCAAGACGGCGAGTTTGTCCTGTCGCTGCCGGTGCGCGGCTCCACCGCTTTCAATACCGCGGCCTTCGAGGCCAGCTTCAAGGCCAGCCCCAAGCCCCTGACGGGGGAGAGCAAGGTCGAGATCGAGGCCAACGCACTCAAGGTTTCGGTCAGCGGGCTGCCGGCTGGTTGGCAGGGCAAGACGCTGGATTTCTTTCCGGAAGTGCCCGAAGTGATCGAGCCGGCCGCCAAGTGGACCCAGGGCTGGGATGGCGCGCTGTGGACGGCACGGGTGCCCCTGTCGGCACACCGCAGCCAGAGCCCGGCGGTACTGCCGCTGGTGCTGGCCTGGGGCCAGCCGGGCCAGCGCTCGGCCCTGTCGGTGGCGGCCAAGGTCTCGGGCAACTGGCCCAAGGTGGCGCCACTCGAAGGCGTGTCGCCGGCGCTGGATGCGGCACTGAAGGCCAATGCGGCCATGCCGGCCGAGCCGGTGGTGGCGGCAGGTAGCGGTGCAGGCAGTCTGCTGATCGCCTTGTTAGGCGCCCTGCTCGGCGGCATGATCCTCAATCTGATGCCCTGCGTGTTCCCGGTGCTGGCCATCAAGGTGATGGGTTTTACCCTGCATGCGCACGACCGCCGTGGCCACCGCATCAGCGGCATGGCCTACACCGCTGGGGTGGTGCTGTCCTTTCTGGCGCTGGGCGCGCTGATGCTGGGCCTGCGCAGCGCGGGCGAGCAGTTGGGCTGGGGTTTTCAGCTGCAGTCACCCGCCGTGGTGGCCGCGCTGGCGTTGCTGTTCACGGTCATCGGCCTGAATCTGGCGGGGCTGTTCGAGTTTGGCCGCTTCCTGCCCAGCAGCGTGTGCACGCTGCAGGCGCGCAACCCGGCGCTCAATTCCCTGCTGACGGGCGTGCTGGCGGTGGCGGTGGCATCGCCCTGCACGGCGCCGTTCATGGGCGCTTCGCTGGGCCTGGCCCTGGGCTTGCCGGCCAGTCAGGCGCTGCTGATCTTTGCCACCATTGGCCTGGGCATGGCCTTGCCCTATCTGGTGGCCAGTCTGGTGCCGGCGGTGGCACGCAGCCTGCCGCGTCCCGGCGCATGGATGCACACCTTCCGCCGCGCCATGGCGTTTCCGATGTTTGCCACGGTGGTCTGGTTGGTGTGGGTATTGGGGCAGCAAAGTGGCATCGATGGCGCCGGCGCCCTGCTGGCCCTGCTGGTGGCGTTGAGCATGGTGATCTGGTCGCTGACCCTGGTCGGGCGAACCCGCGCCCTGCTGGTGAGCCTGTCCGTGCTGGCCTTCGGCTACATGGTGGCCGCGGCGGGACCGTACGTTGTCAAACCCGTGGCGGCGCAAACCGCAAGCAGCGCCAGCGATCGCTGGCAACCCTGGGAGCCGGGCAAGGCCGAGCAGATCCTGGCCACCGGCCAGGCGGTGTTTGTCGACTACACCGCTGCCTGGTGCGTCACCTGCCAGTACAACAAGAAGACCACCCTGGCCGACACCGCCTTGCTGGCCGATCTGCAGACGCGCAAGGTGGCGCTGCTGCGCGCCGACTGGACCCGGCGCGATCCGGCCATCACCGCCGCGCTGGCGCAACTGGGCCGCAATGGTGTGCCGGTGTACGTGCTGCAAGCGCCGGGCCGGGCGCCGGTGGTGCTGTCCGAAATTCTGAGCGTGGCCGAAGTGCGCGCCGCCCTGGCCGCACTCTGACGTGGTGACCGAAGCGCAGAGCATCGCCGCCATCCTGGCGAACTGCCGCACGGTGGCCGTGGTGGGCTTGTCGCCCAAGCCGCACCGCGACAGCTACGACGTGGCGCGCGCCATGCAGGCGCAGGGCTGGCGCATCATTCCAGTTAATCCCAACGCAACCCAGGTTCTGGGCGAGCCGGCCTACCCCAGCCTGCTGGAAGCGGCCCGGCATGAGCGGATCGAACTGGTCAATGTCTTTCGCAACAGCCACGAGGTCTTGCCGGTGGCGCAGGAGGCGGTGGCGATTGGCGCCAAGGGCCTGTGGCTGCAACTCGGCGTGGAAAACGAACAGGCCGCGCAGCTGGCCAGCGCAGCCGGCCTGTGGGTGGTGCAAAACCGTTGCCTGAAGGTCGAGTGGGCACGTCGCTGAACCGCTTGCTGCGACAATTGGGGCATGTACGCACCTCTTCAAAACGACACTTTTATCCGCGCCTGCCTGGGGCAGGCAACTGAACACACCCCGGTCTGGCTGATGCGACAGGCCGGGCGCTACCTGCCCGAATACCGCGCCACGCGTGCCCGCGCCGGCAGTTTCATGGGGCTGGCCACCAATACCGATTTCGCCACCGAGGTAACACTGCAGCCGCTGGAGCGCTACCCGCTGGACGCGGCCATCCTGTTCAGCGACATCCTGACGGTGCCCGACGCGATGGGCCTGGGCTTGAGTTTTGCCACCGGCGAGGGTCCCAAGTTCGCGCATGCGGTGCGCGACGAGGCGGGCGTGGACAAGCTGGCCGTGCCCGACATGGACAAGCTGCGCTACGTGTTCGATGCAGTCACCTCGATCCGGCGCTCGCTGGCGGGCCGCGTGCCGTTGATCGGTTTCTCGGGCAGTCCCTGGACCCTGGCCTGCTACATGGTTGAAGGCGGCGGCTCTGACGACTACCGCCTGGTCAAGACCATGCTCTACAGCCGGCCCGACCTGATGCACCGCATGTTGCAAGTCAATGCCGATGCCGTGGCGCTGTACCTCAACACCCAGATCGAAGCCGGCGCGCAGGCCGTGATGATTTTCGACAGTTGGGGCGGTGTGCTGGCCGATGGCGCGTTTCAGGAGTTCAGCATGGCCTACACGGCACGGGTGCTGGCGCAGCTCAAGCGCGAACACGCGGGGGTGCGCATACCGCGAATCGTGTTCACCAAGGGTGGCGGCCTGTGGCTGGACGAAATGGGCGAGCTCGACTGCGATGTGCTGGGCCTGGACTGGACCGTCAACCTGGGCCGCGCGCGCGCGCTGGTTGGGCACAAGAAGGCCCTGCAGGGCAATATCGACCCCAACGTGCTGTTTGCCGGCGCGCCGCAGATCGAGGCCGAAGTAGCCAAGGTGCTGCGCAGTTTTGGCGCGCCGCACCGGGGTCCCGGCACCGGAGCGACCCATGTTTTCAACCTCGGTCACGGCATAAGTCAGTACACGCCCCCGGAAAACGTCGCAGTGCTGGTGGATGCGGTGCATGCGCATTCGCGCCTTATGCGCAGTTAGGGATTTTTTCAAGCCGGGCCCTAGCAGAAATTGACCCGGAAATCGGTTGGTGAATCCTGACTTATGCACAAAAATATTGTTGCGACGCAAAACACCGACCCCTTGTGCCCATACCTTGCTACAAATCCAATAGCGTTTCCAAGTCGTTGATTTGTATAGGAATTGAAGTTTGCTTTTTTTGTGGGCATTTCAGCAAAGCCCTTGATTTGCAAGGCCTTGGCGCCGCCGCGGACAAGCTATCAACAAAGTTATCCACAGAATTGTTGAATTCTCCTTCAAGCCCTTATGAATCAATGACTTAAGGGGTGTTTCGCAAGTTGACATTAATTGCTTCTCCTAACTTGCAAGGCCCGATGACGCAGTACCTGTCCGTTCTGGTCCAGACCCCCGCGCACAGCGCGGTCAGCGGTCCCCTGACTTATCGAAGTGAGGCGGTACTCTCGCCCGGAACGCTGGTGCGTGTGCCCCTAGGCACGCGCGAGACCCTGGGCGTGGTGTGGGTCAGCGATCCCGGCGCCAACCCGGCGCTGGACAGCGGGAAGATTCGCAGCGTCAGCAGCGTGCTCGATGCCATTGCCCCGCTGGGCGAGAGCTGGCAACAATTGGTTGCATTTGCCGCCAACTATTACCAGCGCTCCGCCGGCGAGGTGGCCTTGGCCGCCTTGCCCCCGCAACTGCGCGACCTGACGCCCCTGCAGTTGGCCCGCCACATGAAGCGCAGCGCCAAGCAGGCAGCCGGTGCCGAGGGTTCATCGGCGCCGGCCAGCCCACCGGCCGAGCTCAGCGCCGAGCAGGCACAGGCGGTGGCCGCATTTCACGCCCAGGCCGGGCCGTTCCTGCTGTTCGGGGCCACCGGCAGCGGCAAGACCGAGGTCTACCTGCAATGCGTGGCCCAACTGCTGGCCAGCGACCCGCAGGCGCAGGCCATGGTGATGGTGCCCGAGATCAACCTCACCCCTCAGCTCGAAGCCCGTTTCGTGGCCCGCTTTGCCCCGCTGTACGGGCCGCAGGCGGTGGTTGCCATGCACAGTGGCATGACGCCCGCGCAGCGGCTCAAGGCGTGGCTGGCGGCGCACGCGGGCGTGGCGCGCATCATGCTGGGCACGCGCATGGCGGTGTTCGCATCCATGCCCGGCCTCAAGCTGATCGTGGTCGACGAGGAGCACGACCCCAGCTACAAGCAGCAGGAGGGTGCGCGCTATTCGGCGCGCGACCTGGCGGTGTACCGCGCCCGGCTGGACCGGGCCAAGGTGCTGCTGGGCTCCGCCACCCCCTCGCTGGAGAGCTGGCACCACAGCCGCCCGGCCAGCGAGGGCGGGCGCTACGTGCGCCTGGAGATGCCCAGCCGCATCGGCGCGCTGGCCGCCTTGCCACAGGTGCGCCGGGTCGACATGAACCACCAGCCCAAACGCGCGGTGTTTTCGCCGCCGCTGCTGGACGCCATCATCCAGCGCGCCGAGCGCGGCGAGCAGAGCATGATCCTGCTCAACCGGCGCGGCTACGCGCCGGTGCTCAACTGCAGCGCCTGCGACTGGAAGAGCCAGTGCCCGCATTGCAGCGCGTTTCGCGTCTTTCACAAGATCGACCGCACCCTGCGCTGCCACCACTGTGGCTTCACCGAACGGGTACCGCGCGCCTGCCCGGACTGCGGCAACCTGGACCTTGAAACCGTGGGCCGCGGCACCGAACGGCTGGAGGAGCACCTGGCCGAGCTGCTGGTCGACGTGCGCCGGCCCAACCAGCAACCGCTGCGCGTGGCCCGCATCGACGCCGACACCACGCGCCTGAAGGGCGCCCTGGAGTCGCAGTTGGCCCAGGTGCATGCGGGCGAAGTGGACGTGCTGGTCGGCACCCAGATGATCGCCAAGGGGCACGACTTTCGGCGCATCACGCTGGTGGCGGCCATCAATCCGGATGGCGCGCTGTTTTCCAGCGACTTTCGCGCCGGCGAGCGCCTGTTCAGCCTCTTGATGCAAGCCGCCGGCCGCGCCGGGCGGGATGCCGACATCAGCGCCGCCGCCGAAATGTGGATCCAGACCTTTCACCCGCAGCATCCCCTGTTCGAGGCGCTCAAGCGGCACGACTACCCGGCCTTTGCGGCGCAGCAACTGACCGAGCGCGCACAGGCTGGCTTGCCGCCGTTCAGCTTTCAGGCGCTGGTGCGGGCCGAGGCGCGCACGCAGGAGGTGGCGCAGGCCTTCCTGGCCGCCGCCAGCGAGCGCGTCAGCGCCACGGCCGAGCAAGTCAACGTTACCCTCTACCCGCCGGTGCCCATGAGCATGCAGCGGGTGGCCAATGTGGAGCGCGCGCAGATGCTGGTGGAGAGCCCCTCGCGCGCCGCGCTGCAGCGCTTCCTGGCGGCCTGGCACGAGGTGCTGCACGCGACGCGTGCGCTGCCGCAGGCCAAGGGCTTGATGCGCTGGTCGATCGACGTCGATCCGCTGGCGATCTGAACACCCCTGATAAGTTGAGGACAGAGCGTCGCATTGCGCCGGTCTGTCCCGCAAGGTATCAGGTTAACAACGCCACCGCGCCCGAGAAGGTGAAGAAGGCCGCCGCCGTGGAGACCAGGATGATGCGCGCGATGCGCCCGTTGTCGGCGCCAAAGCGTTCGGCCAGCAGCGAGACGTTGCTGGCGCTGGGCAGCGCCGCCACCAGCACCATCACCACCAGCGCAAAGCGGTCCAGCCGCACACCCAGGCGGATCGCCGCGCTGCCCAGCAACAGCACCAGCAGCGGATGCAGCAGCAGCTTGAAGGCCGCCACCGGCAGGTAGTCGCCCCACGGAATCGGGGCATGCTGGTGCAGCGTGGCCAGCATCTGTGAGCGCGCCAGCACCGCGCCGATGGTGAACAAGGCCACCGGCGAGGCCGCATCGGCCAGCAAGCCGACGGTCTTGTTCACCGGCCCGGGCAACTCCATGCTGATGGCCGAGGCCACGCCGCCCAGCAGAATGGCCCAGGGCATGGGGTTGCGCAGCATGCCCTTGAGCGCATTGCGCAGGGCCACCGCCATGCCGTGCTCGTCCGCGCCATCGAGCCGGGACAAGGCGATGCACAGCGAGGTGGTGATCACCATATCCACCACGATGGTGACGATGATGGGGCCGGCGGCCTGGGCACCGAGCAGCGCCACCAGCAGCGGCACGCCCATGAAGCCGGTATTGGGAAACGCCGCCACCAGCGCGCCAAACGAGCCATCGTTCCAGCCGATGCGCTGGTTCAGGCTGACCGCCAAGGTGAAGCCAACCATGATCAAGGCGCACAGCAGCCAGCTGAAAAACACGCTGGCATCGAGCAATTGCGCAATCGGCGTGGTGGCGCCAAACCGGTACAGCATGCAGGGCAGCGCAAAGTACAGCACGAAGCCATTCAAGCCGGGTATCGCTTCCAGCGGCAGCATGCGCGCCCGTGCCGCGACGTAGCCGCACAGCACCAGGGCGAAGAAGGGAAAGGTAACCAGAAGTATCGGCAGCACCGCTGTATTGTTGCAGCACTCGGCGGCGGCCGGGGGCAACCGGTATCATTCCCGGCTTCGTTCTGTCTGCCCTGATGTCGTCCCCTCCCACCTCCGGCCTGAACCTGGCCCAGCAAGAAGCCGTCAACTTCATGCACGGCCCCTGCCTGGTGCTCGCCGGGGCTGGTTCGGGCAAAACCCGCGTCATCACACACAAGATTGGCCGCCTGATCCAGGCTGGGCTGGAGCCCAAACG
>Ga0138256_10007334_pt1 | contig 11641 bp, 7 predicted proteins | sample KNB2016incub_MG_FD_105486 | JGI IMG/M metagenome (GOLD analysis project Ga0138256, IMG submission 105486) | Active sludge microbial communities from wastewater in Klosterneuburg, Austria - KNB2014incub_MG | ecosystem: Engineered > WWTP > Activated sludge > Unclassified | place: Austria...
CAACCGGCCCGAATTGCCCGAAGACCTGCGCCCGCAGTTCCCCCTGACCCGCGAAGCGACGCGGGCCTTTGGCGTCGCCTGCCTTGAGATGGAAGGGTATGAGGCCGACGACCTCATCGCCACGTTGTCGCGCCGTGCGACCGAAGCCGGGGGCGATGTGACGATCATCTCCTCCGACAAGGATCTGATGCAGCTTGTCGGCAATGGCGTGGTGATGTTCGACGCGATGAAGAACCGCCGCATCGACCGCGATGAGGTGATCGAGAAATTCGGGGTGCCGCCGGAAAAGGTGGTGGATGTGCAGTCGCTCGCCGGGGATTCGGTCGACAACGTGCCGGGCGCACCGGGGATCGGGCTGAAGACCGCCGCGCTTTTGATCAATGAATATGGCGATCTGGAAACGCTGTTGGCCCGGGCGGGCGAGATCAGCCAACCCAAGCGCCGCGCGGCATTGGTCGAGAATGCCGATCTGATCCGCATTTCCAAGAAGCTGGTGACGCTCGATGTGAATGCGCCGGTCGATGTGGCGCTTGAGGCTTTGGAGGTGAAAGCGCCGGAGGCGGGCGAGGTGATGGAGTTCCTCACCCGGATGGAATTCCGCACGCTCACCAAGCGCGTGGCCGATGCGCTGAAGATCGAAGCGCCGGTCGCGGCCGAGGCTGCGGCGCCGGTCGCAGACAGCGATGTGCCAAAGGTGCAACCCGAAGTCCTGCCCTTCGATCATGCCGCCTATGAATGCGTCCGCGACCGGGCCGCGCTCGACCGCTGGATCGCGCTGGCGCGCGAACGGGGATATCTGGCGATCGACACGGAAACCACCAGTCTCGACGAGATGCGCGCCGAACTGGTGGGTCTGTCGCTGTCGGTCGTGCCGGGGCAGGCCTGCTACATTCCCGTGGGCCACCGGCTGGGGTCAGGCGATCTTTTCGGAGCGGCGAAGCTGGCCGAAGGGCAGATGCCGCTGGATGAGGTGTTGGCGGCGCTGAAGCCGGTGCTGGAGGATGAGGCGGTCCTGAAGGTCGGCCAGAACGTCAAGTATGACTGGAAGATCCTCGCCCGCCACGACATCCGCATGCGGCCTTTCGACGATACGATGCTGATGTCCTACGCGATGTATTCGGGCCAGCACAATCACGGCATGGACGGGTTGTCGGAGCGCTATCTGGGCCACAAGCCCATTGAAATCAAATCACTTCTGGGAAGCGGCAAGGCGCAGCGCACCTTTGATCAGGTTCCCGTCGATGATGCGGTGAAATATGCCGCCGAGGATGCGGATGTGACGCTGCGCCTGTGGCAGGCGTTCAAACCCGACCTGCACCGGGCGCAGGTGACAACGGTCTATGAGACGCTCGAACGCCCCCTGGTGCCGGTGCTGGCCGATATGGAAATGGCGGGCATCCGGGTCGACAAGTCGGTGCTGTCGCGCATGTCGAACGCCTTCGCGCAGAAGATGGCGGGGCTGGAGGCGGAGATACAGGAGCTGGCGGGCCAGCCCTTCAATGTGGGCTCGCCGAAGCAGTTGGGCGAGATCCTGTTTGACAAGTTCCAGGTGCCGGGCGGCGAGAAGGGGAAGACCGGGGCCTATGCGACCGGCGCCGATGTATTGGAAGATATTGCGGGCAATATTGATCTGGGGCTGCCGTCCGATCTGGCGGCGCGGGTGCTGGACTGGCGGCAGCTGTCCAAGCTGAAATCGACCTATACGGACGCGCTTCAGGACCATGTGCATCCCGATACGGGGCGGGTGCATACCTCCTATTCCATCGCCGGGGCAAATACCGGGCGACTGGCCTCGACCGATCCGAACCTGCAAAACATCCCGGTGCGCAGCGATGAAGGCCGCAAGATCCGCGAGGCATTCGTGGCCGGGCCGGGGATGCGGCTTGTCAGCCTCGACTACAGCCAGATCGAACTGCGCATCCTGGCCCATGTGGCCGACATCCCGGCCCTGAAGGAGGCGTTCCGGCAGGGCATCGACATTCATGCGATGACCGCGAGCCAGATGTTCGGCGTGCCGGTCGAAGGCATGGACCCGATGGTCCGCCGCCGGGCGAAGGCGATCAATTTCGGGGTGATCTACGGGATTTCGGGCTTCGGCCTCGCGCGGAACCTGCGCATCCCGCGGGCCGAGGCGCAGGCCTTCATCGACACCTATTTCCAGCGTTTCCCCGGCATCCGGGAATATATGGATCAGACCGTGGCCTTCGCCAAGGCGAACGGCTTCGTCCAGACGCTGTTCGGCCGCAAGATCCATACACCCGAGATCAATTCCAAAGGCCCGACTGCGGGCTTCGCCCGCCGCGCCGCGATCAACGCGCCCATTCAGGGGGCAGCCGCGGATGTGATCCGCCGCGCAATGATCCGCATGCCGAAGGCCATCGCCCATCTGCCAGCCACCATGCTGTTGCAGGTCCATGACGAACTTCTGTTCGAGGTCGAGGACAGCGCGGTCGAGGCGCTGATCACGGCGGCAAAGGATGTGATGGAAGGTGCGGCCCATCCGGCGGTCCATCTTGATGTGCCCCTGACCGTGGATGCGGGGCAGGGCGCGAACTGGGCCGAGGCGCATTGACGGCGGTCAGGCCGACGGGTGATCGCCTTCGCACAGGCCATGATCGGCAAAGGCGCTGAGGATCTGGCAACTGTCGCCTTCACCGTCACAGGCATGGGCGATGCGGGTCAGTTCCGCTTCAAGCTGGCGGAGTGCGGCGATGCGGCGGCGCACGTCGGCCAGATGGTCGGCAGCGATGCGGTGGGCGCTGTCGCAGGCGGCAGCGCCATGCAGGCCGATCATCTGGCGGATCGCTTCAACTGGCAGGCCGAGGTCGCGGGCATGACGGATGAAGCTGAGCCGGTTCAGCCCGTCGCGCGAATAGCGCCGCTGGTTGCCCTCGGTCCGCCCCTCCGGCCCGATCAGGCCCATCTGCTCGTAGTACCGGATGGTGGGCACCTTGACCCCGGTACGGGCCGAAAGATCGCCGATGGAAAACATGGCGGATTTCCCTTGAACCTCTAGTCGCTAGAGAGATTAGATTTCCCCACAGGTGAGTCGCAAGCGAAGAACGGACGGCGGATATGTCAAATAAGACCCATGAGCATGACCATGCCGAAGGGCATGATCACGCAGGCCATGACCATGCGAAGGGCCAAGCCCATCACGGCCACAGCCACGGGATCGAAGGCAAGGGCGACTGGCAGGTCGCGGCGGCGGTCGGCACGAACCTGACCTTGACGCTGGCGCAGATCGTGGGCGGGATCATGGCGGGGTCTGTCGCGCTGATCGCGGATGCGCTGCACAACCTGTCGGACGCTTTGGCGCTGGCCATCGCATTTGTCGCACGTCGGATTGCCCGGCGCCCGGCCAATCCGACGATGTCGTTCGGCTATGGCCGGGCAGAGGTGGTGGCTGCGCTGGTGAATTATGTGACGCTGATCGTGATCTGCGTCTGGCTGGCCTATGCGGCGGCAGAGCGGCTCTTCGCGCCCCCCCCGGTCGAGGGCGGCATCGTGATGATCCTGGCGGCCGTTGGCCTTGTCATCAATTCGCTGACCGCCCTTCTGACCTTCCGGCTGGCCCGGGACAGTGTGAACATCCGCGCGGCCTTTTTGCACAATCTGTCGGACGCGGGCACCTCGCTTGCGGTTCTGATCAGTGGGGCGCTGGTGTGGTATTTCGGCTGGACGATTGTCGACCCGCTGATCACCATCGCCATTTCGCTATGGATTTTATGGCATTGTTTCACCGAAATCGGCCCGGTCATCCGCATCCTGATGCTGGGGGCACCCGTGGGCATAGACGAAGGGGCAGTGCGCGCCGCGATCCTGGCCGAAGGGGTCGCGGATGTGCATCACATCCACCTTTGGCAGATCGACGAAAAGCGCAGCTCCCTGGAAGCCCACCTGGTGCTGCCGGTCGGGACAGAAGGCGCGACGGCTGTCAGGCGGGTCAAGGCGATGCTGGCCAGACGTTTCGGCATCGGCCATTCAACGCTGGAGGTCGAAACCGCAGGGGCGGGATGTGCGGGCGCCGCCTGCGCCTGATCAGCGGGTCAGCCAGCCGAGCCCGTCCGACGTATGCCCGGCGGAGTTATATTCGGCCGACACCCAGCCCGCATAGCCATCCGCGTCGAGTCGGGCAAAGAAGGCGGGATAGTCGATCTCTCCGCCAGCGGGCTCGTGGCGGCCGGGGTAGCCAGCGATCTGGACATGGGTCGCGCGGTGGCCATGGCGCGCCCAGGTGGCCATCACGTCGCCGGTGATCCGGTGGGCGTGATAGGCGTCGAACTGGAGCGCGAGGTTCGTTGCGCCGACTTCGTCAAGGATATCGGCGGCAAGGTCGAAGTCCGCCAGCCAATAGACCGGCATGTCGTGCCGGTTGATTGGCTCGATCGTCAGGCGGCGTTTGGGTGCGCGGGCGGCGGCCCATTTCAGGTTACGCACGAAGGTCGCGCGGGCCTCGGGGTGGTCGGTCGTGCCCGCCATCACATGAATGACCTGCGGCTTCAGCACATCGGCGAAGCGCAGCGCCCGGTCGAAATCCTTGGCGAACCGGTCCTCCAGCCCCGGCACGGCGGCAAAACCGCGCTGGCCCCCGGTCCAGTTCGGTGGGGGCGTGTTTTGCAAGACGAAGGTCAGGCCGTTCATCACGATCTGGTCGCGCATGGCCTGCGCGCTTTCGTCATAGGGAAAGAGCACTTCCACCCCGTTGAAACCGGCGTCTTTAGCTGCGGCGAAACGGTCCATCAGCGGCAGCTCGGTGAAAAGAACCGTCAGGTTCGCGGCGAAGCGGGGCATCAGGGCAGTTCCGCCGAGGGGATGATCGGGAAGAAGGTGCCCGATGACCAGAGGCCGAACCAGCGTTCGCCTTCATGTTCCTCATGCACGCAAAGGTCGATGATCCGGTAGAAGGTCTTGCGGTCGATCAGCGCCTCAAGATTGGCACGGATATGGACATAGGGCGAAGGTTCGCCCGTCGCCGGATCGCGCACCACCCGGATCGGATGGTCGGGGCCAGCCACGGCCTCGTCTTCCACATGGGTCACGAAGGTAAGGACCTGGTCGCGGCCCGAGCCTTCGGCCCGGAAGTCGGTCGCGACAAAGGGCGCGTCCACCACGCGGATGCCGACCTTTTCGACAGGAGTGACCAGGAAATAGGCGTCGCCGTCCTTGCGGATGATCGAGGAGAAGAGTTTCACCAGCCCCATCCGCCCCATCGGTGTGCCCAGGTACCACCAGGTGCCATCGCGGCGGATTTCCATATCCAGATCGCCGCAGAAGGGCGGGTTCCACAGATGCACCGGGGGTGGCCCCTTCTTGCCTGCTGCCTTGGCTGCCGCTGCGATATTATCCGCCGAGGGCTTCACGATCTGTTGTCCTTCCGGTTTTTCACCATTGGTGTCAGTCTGATATTCTGCCTTTATGCTGGAACGCGCAAAGAAAAGGAATTCGATCATGACCGACACCGCCGATCTGGTCCGCGACATCGAGGCGCTGGGCGACCGGCTGGCCGAGGCGAAGGCGATGATTTCGCGGCGTTTCATCGGACAGGCGCGGGTGGTCGATCTGGCGCTGACGGCGCTTTTGTGCGGCGGACACGGGCTTTTGGTGGGCGTACCGGGGCTGGGCAAGACCATGCTGGTGGACAGCCTCGGGCAGGTCATGGGCCTGTCGACGGGGCGGGTGCAGTTCACCCCTGATCTGATGCCCGCCGATATTCTGGGCTCCGAGGTGCTGGAAACGGCGGCCGATGGCGCACGCGCCTTCCGTTTCATCGAAGGGCCGGTTTTTTGCCAGCTTCTGATGGCGGATGAGATCAACCGCGCCAGCCCGCGCACCCAGTCGGCCCTGTTGCAGGCCATGCAGGAGGGTCAGGTGACGGTCGCGGGTCAGCACCGGGCACTTGGCCGTCCGTTCCATGTGCTTGCAACGCAAAACCCGATTGAGCAGGAGGGCACCTACCCTCTGCCCGAAGCGCAGCTTGACCGTTTTCTGGTGCAGATCGACGTTGACTATCCCGAACGGGCGGCGGAGCGGGATATCCTTATGGCCACCACTGGCACGATCAATGCCGTCCTGTCGCCGGTCTTCGATGCGGCGGGGCTTCTGGCAGCGCAGCAGGTTTTGCGGCGGATGCCGGTCGGCGAAAAGATCGTCGAGGCGATTTTGGATCTGGTGCGGGCCTTCCGGCCTGAAACGACCGAGGCAAGCGCACCGGTGCGCGCCGCGATCAGCTGGGGGCCCGGGCCGCGCGCGGCGCAGGCGCTGATGTTGTCTGTCCGGGCGCAGGCGCTTTTGGATGGGCGGCTCGCGCCATCGCTCGCTGATGTTGCGACGCTGGCAGGGCCGGTCCTGTCGCACCGGATGGCGCTGTCCTTCGCGGCGCGGGCACGGGGGGAAAGCCTGAGCGGCCTGATTGCACAGGTCACGCGCGACGTGTTGCGCCAGGAGGCCGCATGACAGGCCTTCAGGCCGTGCCAACCGGCGGAAGCGGTCTTCGTCCCGCCGCTGAAGGGCTGGCCGCGCATCTGCCGCCACTTCTGGCCGAGGCGCGCCATCTGGCCGCCGCCTTGCAGATCGGCGCGCACGGCCGTCGCCGCGCGGGCACGGGTGATGAATTCTGGCAATATCGCCCCGCCACGGCGGGCGACGAAGCGCGACGGATCGACTGGCGGCGGTCGGCCCGGTCGGATCAGCATTACCTGCGCGAACATGAATGGCAGGCGGCGCAGACGGTCATGTTCTGGGTGGACCCGTCGCCTTCGCTGCGGTTCGCCTCTCGCCCCGGTCTGGGGGAAAAAGCCGCGCGGGCCGGGCTTCTGGCGCTGGCGCTGGCCGTGCTTTTGGAACGCGGCGGGGAACGGATCGGGTTGGCGGGGCTGTTGCCGCCGCAGGGTGGGCAGGTGCAGCTTGGCCGGATCGCAACCGCGCTGGAAGGCGCTGCGGGCGACGGCGGGGGCCTGAATGCGGCGACGGCGGCGGCCTTTGCCGCCGGATCGCGCGCGGTATTCCTGTCGGATTTCTTCGGCTCACCCTTGGCTTTGGCCGAGGCCGTTCATGCCGCCGCTGACCGCGGGGTGCGCGGCGCGCTGGTGCAGGTGCTCGATCCTGCCGAGGAAGATTTCCCCTTCGCGGGGCGCACGCTCTTTGAAAGCATGACCGGCGCGGACCGCCACGAAACGAAAGAGGCGGGCGGCCTGCGCGCCCGCTACCTGGACCGCCTGGCCGAACGGCGCGACCAGCTTCAGGCGCTGGCCCGTCAGACGGGTTGGGCGTTCCAGACCCATCGCACCGATGCCGCGCCCCTGCCCGCGCTTTTGTGGCTTTACGCGGTGATCGGGGGCCGGGGGTGAACCTTTGGCCCGGCATTCTGGGGTTCGCCACGCCCGCGCTTTTGTGGGCGCTTCTGGCGTTGCCGGTCCTGTGGCTGTTGCTGCGGGTCATCCCGCCTGCGCCGATCCTCAGGCGCTTTCCCGGTATCGTGCTGCTTTTCGGGCTGGAGGATCGCGATAGCGCGGCGGCGCGCACGCCGCTGATCCTCCTGATCCTCAGGGTGCTGGCGGTCGCGCTGGCCATTCTTGGCTTTGCCGGGCCGATCCTGAACCCCGACCAGCGGGTGACAGGGCAGGGGCCGCTTCTTATCTTGGCCGATGCGGGATGGGCCGATGCTTCCGACTGGCCCGCCCGCCGTGATCGCCTGTCCATCGAACTGACCGAAGCTCTGCGCGCCGGTCGCCCGGTGGCTTTCGCCAACCTGTCCGACCCACAGGCCGAGGCGCCGGAATTTACCGATGGCGCGGGCCTGGCGGACCGGATCGCCGCCCTTTCGCCTGTCCCATGGGAACCGCAGGGCCAACGCTTGCAGGCCTTGGTCAAGGCCCTGCCTGCGGAGGACTTTGAAACCCTCTGGCTGACCGATGGTCTGGAACGGGCCGGGCGCGCCGATCTTCTGGCGGCGCTGATGGCGCGGGGTGGCGTCACGGTGCTTCTGGGCGCGCGGCCGGTGCTGGCGCTAGGGCCTGCGACGGTGGCGGACGGCAAGGTCAAGGTGCCGCTTCTCAATCCGCGCGCTCTGGCCCGAACCGGTGTGCAGGTCATCGTGATGGGCCTTGATCCGGCCGGGATCGAACGCGAGGTGGCGCGCGAAACTGTTGATCTGGCGGCAGGGGCGCCCAGCCGCGAGCTGCTCTTTGACCTGCCCGCCGAACTGCGCAACCGCGTGACCCGCCTGCAGATCGCGGGGGAGGCGTCGGCGGGCGCGGTGGCGCTGGCCGATGATGGGCTGAAGCGGCGCAAGGTGGCGCTGATTTCCTCTGCCACGCCGCAAGAGGGGTTGGAACTGCTGTCTCCCCTGCACTACCTGCGGCAGGCCCTGACCGGCGACGCCGACCTGATCGAGGGGAGCCTGGCCGAGATTCTGCCCGCCGCACCCGATGTGATCATTCTGGCCGATGTCGCCCAATTGCCGACCGAGGAAGCCGATGCGCTGGCGGACTGGGTGGATGAAGGCGGGCTCTTGTTGCGCTTTGCCGGGCCAAGGCTCGCCGCCGCGATCGGGCTTGAAGGCATGACCGATCCGCTCTTGCCAGTGACGCTGCGCCCCGGGGGGCGGGCGGTCGGCGGCACGATGAGTTGGGGGGCGCCCCGCGCCGTGGCACCCTTTCCCGAAGCTTCACCCTTCCATGGCCTGCCGGTGCCGGAAGAAGTGACGGTGACGACACAGGTTCTGGCCGAACCCGCGCCGGACCTGGCGGATCGTACCATTGCCGCGCTTGATGATGGCACGCCCCTGGTGACGCGCGCCGAACTGGGCGATGGGCAGGTGGTGCTTTTCCATGTCAGCGCCAGCGCAGACTGGTCGAGCCTGCCGATCTCCGGCCTCTTCGTCGCCATGCTCGACCGGTTGGCGGTGTCGAGCCGCGCGGCCCGGCCCGCAGCCGCCGATCTGGCGGGCACGGTCTGGGTGGCCCGGCGGGTGATGGATGCCTACGGGATTCTTGCACCAGCGACCGCAGTGGCGGGGGTGGAGGGGACGCGGATCGCCGGTGCGCAGGTCGGCCCCGACCTGCCGCCCGGCCTTTATGACAGCGACGACCGCACTCTGGCGGTGAATGTAGTCGCGCCCGACCGCATCCTTGAACCCGCCCGATGGCCTGCGGAGGTGGTGGTTGAGGGGCTGGAGGACGCCACGGCCCTGCCGCTCAAAGGATGGGTTCTGGGCCTGTCGCTTCTGCTTCTTCTGGCCGATCTTCTGGCGACGCTGGCCCTGTCGGGGCGCATCGCCCGGCCCGCCCGCGCGGCCCTTCCGATCCTGCTATTGGCACTTGCGTTGCCCCTGTCTCCCCCACCTGCGCATGCGCAAGACCAGCCCCCGCCCGAGGACGAAGCGCGCCTGATCATCGCGGCGGGCGGCATGGTGCTTGGCCATGTGCTGACTGGCGATGCGCGTACCGATGACATGGCCCAGGCCGGGCTTCTGGGCCTCTCGATGGTCCTGACGCAACGCACCTCGGTCGAACCCGGCGCGCCGATGGCGGTTGATCTGGAAAAGGACGACCTGTCGGTCTTTTCAATCCTTTATTGGCCGATGACGGCCGATCAGCCCACCCCGTCGGTTGCGGCCTATCGCCGGTTGAACACCTTCCTCAAGACCGGCGGCATGATCCTTTTCGACACGCGCGATGCCGATCTGACGTCGGGCGGCAGCCTGCTGTCGCCCGAAGGGCAGCGGTTGCAGGAAATCGCGGCCTTTCTGGATGTGCCGCCGCTGGAACCCCTGCCTGCTGATCATGTGCTGACCCGCAGCTTCTATCTCTTGCAGGATTTCCCCGGCCGCCATGCCAGCCGCGCGATCTGGGTCGAAGCCGCGCCCCCGGATGCGGAACAGGCCGAAGGCATGCCGTTTCGCAACCTCAATGATGGCGTCTCGCCGGTGGTGATCGGTGGCAATGACTGGGCGGCGGCCTGGGCGGTGGATGCCGATGGCGCGCCGCTTTATCCGGTCGGGCGCGGCATCGCGGGCGACCGCCAGCGCGAGATCGCCTATCGGTTCGGCATCAATCTGGTGATGTATGTGCTGACCGGGAATTACAAATCCGATCAGGTTCACGTGCCTGCCCTTCTGGAAAGGCTGGGGCAATGAACGGCAGCGATCTTGTTTTTCAACCGGTGTTGCCTTGGCTGCTGGTGGCGGGCTTGGCCGGGCTGGCCCTGGCCGCGCTGGGTGTTGGCCTCTGGTTCGGGCTGCGCGGCATCTGGTGGCGCACGGCTGGACTGGCGCTGTTGCTGGCGGCGCTGTGCGGCCCGTCGCTCAGGTTCGAAAGCCGCGAGCCCCTGAAGGACATCGTGCTGGTGGTGACCGACCAAAGCGCGAGCCAGTCGCTGGCGGATCGTCCTGATCAAAGTACCGCTGCCCTTGCCGCGGTGGAGGCTGGTCTGGCCGCGCTGCCGGGAACCGAGATACGGCGCATCAGCCTGGGCGATGCGCCCGACGATGAAGGATCGCTTGTGCTGACCGCGCTGGCCCGCGCGCTGGCGGAAGAGCCGCAGAACCGGATCGCGGGGGCGGTCTTGATCACCGATGGTCAGGTCCATGACGAAGGTCTGGTGATCGACAGCCCCGCGCCGATCAATGTGCTGCTGACCGGCCATGCCGCCGACTGGGACCGGCGGCTGAAGATCACCACCGCGCCCGCCTTCGGCATCATCGGCCAAGAGATGAAAATCGGCCTCAGGATCGACGAACAGGGCGCCATGCCCGGCCCCCAGCGGGGGCGGGAGGTCGCTCTTTCCATCGCCATCGACGGAGCGCCACCCGAAACTTATCAGGTGCCGGTCAACAGCGATCTGGAACTGCCGCTGACCCTCGATCACGCCGGCCAGAACGTCGTGCAATTCACCCTTGCGACCGAGCCGGGCGAACTGACCGACCGCAACAACCTGGCGGTGGTGCAGATCAACGGGGTGCGTGACCGGCTGCGGGTGCTCTTGGTGTCGGGCGAACCCTATGCAGGCGAACGCACCTGGCGGAACCTCCTGAAGTCCGACAGTTCGGTCGATCTGGTGCATTTCACCATCCTGCGCCCGCCTGAAAAGGATGATGGCGTTCCGGTGGATGAGCTGGCGCTGATCGCCTTTCCGACACGCGAACTCTTCGTCGACAAGATCGCGGAGTTTGACCTGATCATCTTCGACCGCTACCCGATGCGCGGGCTTCTGCCCTCGGAATATCTCGACAATATCCGCGACTATGTGCTGGGCGGAGGCGCGGTTCTGGTGGCGGCGGGGCCGGAATATGCCTCGGTCGAAAGCATCTATTTTTCGGGGGTCGGCGACATCCTGCCCGCCGCGCCCACCACGCGGGTGACGGAAGGGGCCTTCACGCCCATGCTGTCCGACCTTGGCCAGCGCCACCCGGTGACAGAGGGGCTGGACAGGCCCGAAGGTGCGCCTGCCGCGACAGCCGGGCCGAAGGATGCGCCGCCGTGGGGCCGCTGGATGCGCTATGTCGATGTGGCTGATGTGCGCGGTCAGGTGCTGATGGAAACGCCCGATGGCAAGCCCCTGCTGATCGTCAACCGCGAGAGTGAGGGGCGTGTGGCGCTGCTTGCCACGGATCAGGCCTGGCTCTGGAGCCGGGGTTTCG
>Ga0138256_10007335_pt1 | contig 11641 bp, 10 predicted proteins | sample KNB2016incub_MG_FD_105486 | JGI IMG/M metagenome (GOLD analysis project Ga0138256, IMG submission 105486) | Active sludge microbial communities from wastewater in Klosterneuburg, Austria - KNB2014incub_MG | ecosystem: Engineered > WWTP > Activated sludge > Unclassified | place: Austria...
AATGCGGACCTTGAATGCGGCATACCATTTCTGGTGCCCCAACCGCTGTGCGTCCAGGTGCTCGGCGTTGGCTTTCCAGGCGCGGATCGATTCCAGATCAGCCCAGTAGGACACGGTGATACCGACTGTTTCCCGCGCTGACTCCACACCCAGATATCCCGGTTGCTGCGCGGCCAGTTCAACCATGCGTTCGGCCATGGCCCCGTAGCCGGTGTCGCCATCGGTACGCAGTGAGGTGAAGATGACCGCGTAATACGGTGGCGCGGGTGTATAGGCAATGGGGTTCATGGGCAGAAATGGTGTTGGCAGGCCGAGAGCGCAGTGTAAGGGTGCACACGCACCAGCTTGATGCACAACACCTTGTCCATACCCACTGAATGCACCATACGGTGCGCGCTGGCCCCATTCACAGCTGGCACAGTCTGTGCAAGTAGTTGGTCGAGACTTTTTTAACGACCAACGAAACGGAGTGGATATGGCGTATTTGGTACCTTCAGAGTTTGTGACCAAGATGGTGGATGCAGGCGAGTCCAAAATCTTCATGTCCACACGGGACACCTTGATCCGGGCCTACATGGCAGGTGCCATCCTGGCACTGGCGGCGGTGTTTTCCATAACCATCAATGTGCAGACCGGTCAGCCCCTGGCTGGCGCCGTGTTGTTTCCGGTGGGCTTTTGCATGCTGTACCTGCTGGGATTTGACCTGCTGACGGGCGTCTTTGTCTTGACACCGCTGGCGCTGATCGACAAGCGCCCCGGTGTGACTCTGGGCGGGGTGCTAAAAAACTGGGGCCTGGTGTTTGCGGGCAACTTTGCCGGTGCCTTCACGGTGGCGGTGCTGATGGCCATTACCTTCACCTACGGCTTCTCGGTGGAACCCAATGCCGTGGGCAAGGCCATTGGCGTAATCGGTGAGAAACGCACGCTGGGCTATGCCGAATACGGTGCTGCCGGTATGCTGACCCTGTTTGTGCGCGGCATGCTGTGCAACTGGATGGTGTCCACTGGTGTGGTTGGCGCCATGATTTCGACCACCGTCACCGGCAAAGTGGTGGCCATGTGGATGCCCATCATGCTGTTCTTCTACATGGCCTTTGAGCACTCGGTGGTGAACATGTTCCTGTTTCCATCCGGCCTGCTGTTGGGCGCCCATTTTTCGATGATGGACTACCTGATCTGGAATGAAATCCCCACTGTGCTGGGCAATCTGGTAGGGGGACTGTCATTCACCGGCCTCACCCTGTACACCACGCACCTGAAGACGGCACCCAAGCGTGCATTCCAATAATTTGTAGCGGCATGGAACGTGCGCTGAAAATTTCGATCGGGCAGTATTCGGACAAGGGCCGCAAGGAGGTCAACCAGGACTTTCATGGGGCCTGTATCCCCGACGAGCCCCAGCGCAGCGCGAAAGGCATTGCACTGGCGCTGGCCGATGGCATCAGCAGCAGCGCAGTCAGTCAGGTGGCCAGCCAGTACGCAGTCGCCGGTTTTCTGGAGGACTACTACTGCACCTCGGACGCCTGGTCGGTCAAGACCTCGGCCAAGCGGATTCTGGATGCAACCAACTCCTGGCTGCACGCGCAATCCCAGCAAAGCCAATACCGCTACGACAAGGACCGTGGCTATGTGTGCACGCTCAGCGCCATGGTCTTCAAATCGACCACTGCCCATATATTCCATGTGGGCGACTCGCGCATTTACCGGCTGCGCGGCAACACGCTGGAGCAACTGACCACCGACCACCGCGTGTGGGTGGGCAACGGCCAGAGCTACCTGGGCCGTGCGCTGGGCGTCAATCCGCAACTCGAGATCGACTACCAGACCCAGCCGCTGGAGCCGGGCGATTTCTTTCTCCTGGCCACCGATGGGGTCTACGAACACCTCCACGCCAAGGCCATAGTCGGCATGCTCCATGCTGGTCAGGAAGGACCGTGCGATTTGCAGGCGGTCGCAGAGCAGTTGGTGCAAACCGCCTACGCGCAGGGCAGTACCGACAACCTTACCGTGCAGATTGTGCGGATTGACGAACTGCCCGTGCATGAGGCCCATGAATTTCAGCAGCACCAGTTGGGCCTGCCGTTCCCGCCCATTCTGGAACCCCGCATGGTGTTGGATGGCTACACCATCGTGCGGGAGGTGCATGGCAGCAGCCGCAGCCACATCTACCTGGCCGTGGACAGCGAGACCCACACCCCCGTCATCCTGAAAACACCGTCGATTGACCTGCGCGGCGACCCCGCGTATTTGGAGCGCTTTCTGACCGAAGAGTGGGTGGCCAGGCGTATCAACAGCGCGCATGTTCTCAAGCCCTGCCAGCAAACCCGCAAGCGCAATTTTCTGTACGTGGCCACCGAGTTCATCGACGGCCAGACCCTGACGCAGTGGATGACCGACCACCCCCAACCCAGCCTGGAGACTGTGCGCGGCATGGTCGAACAAATTGCCAGGGGCTTGCGTGCCTTCCACCGGCTGGAAATGCTGCACCAGGACCTACGGCCCGACAACATCATGATCGACACCACGGGCACCGTGAAGATCATTGATTTTGGCTCGACCCGGGTAGCCGGCATTGCCGAGTCCATGACTGCCACACACCCCGAGGCGATTCTGGGCACCGCCCAATACACGGCGCCGGAGTACTTTTTGGGGGACAACTCGACACCGCGCTCCGATCTGTTTTCGCTCGGCGTGATTGCCTACCAGATGCTGACCGGGCGGCTGCCTTATGGGGCTGAGGTGGCCAAGTGCCGAACCCGCGCGTCGCAAAATCAGTTGCGGTACGCCTCGGTGCTGGATGACGAGCGGGACATCCCCGCCTGGATCGATGGAGCCCTGCGCAAAGCGGTGCACCCCAACCCGGCCAAGCGCTACGAGGAACTGTCCGAATTTGTCCAAGACCTGCGCCATCCCAACCCGGCATTCCTCAACCGCCACCACGCGCCACTGATAGAACGCAACCCCTTGGTATTCTGGAAGAGCGTTTCTCTCGTGTTGGCCTTGCTGGTGATGGTGCTTGTGGCGCGGACCTCGGGCCACTAATTTCTATACAGACGCTATTTCTTTGATAGCTGGTTACGTAATGAGAAAGAGGGCTAGCGGCCATTTTGTGCACGCACCACGAAAAACAAGCGCGTTGCCCCGTATTGGTGCATTGCAACCCGCTCGTGGGACAAATTCCCGATTGCCCTCTGAAAACCAAACCGCCAAAGCCTGCTCCCACATGGCACAGCTCTTGCGTAATTCCCTGCAGTCATAACGAAGCGCGCACAACGCAACGCTAATTTTTTGGAGTCGCCCGTATGAAAAAAATGAAACTGGTCATGATTGGCAACGGCATGGCCGGTGTGCGCGCGCTGGAAGAGCTGCTGAAGATTGCACCGGAGATGTACGACATCACCGTGTTTGGCACCGAGCCACACCCCAACTACAACCGCATTTTGTTGTCGCCCGTGCTGGCTGGTGAGCAGACACTCGATGAGATCGTTCTGAACCCCTGGGAGTGGTACACCGATAACCACATCACCCTGCACGCTGGCTGGACTGTGACCCAGGTGGACCGGGTGCGCCGAGTGGTGCACGCCGAGAACGCAGCGGGCGAAAAAATCAGCACCGCATACGACCGCCTGGTGCTGGCCACCGGCTCCAACCCTTTCATCCTACCCATTGCGGGCACGGACCTGCCAGGCGTACTAGCCTACCGTGACATTGCCGATACCGAGGCCATGATCGAGGCCGCCAAACACTACAAGCACGCGGTGGTGATCGGCGGCGGCTTGTTGGGTCTGGAAGCCGCCAATGGCCTGATGAAGCGTGGCATGACGGTGAGCGTGGTGCACGTCATGCCCACGCTGATGGAGCGCCAACTCGACGCGACTGCGGGCAAGATGTTGGAAAAATCGTTGCAAGAGCGCGGCATGCAGTTTCTGATTGGTGCACAGACCCAGGAACTGGTAGGTGGCGCCGACGGGCGTGTCACCGCCGTCAAGTTCAAGGACGGCAGCCAAGTACCAGCCGACCTGGTGGTCATGGCCGTTGGCATTCGCCCCAACACGGCCTTGGCCGAGAGCATGCGCCTGTACTGCAACAAGGGCATTGTGGTCAACGATACCATGCAGACCACCACCGATGCACGCATCTACGCCGTGGGTGAGTGCGCTGCGCACCGGGGCATTGCCTACGGCCTGGTGGCACCCCTGTTTGAGCAGGGCAAGGTACTGGCCAACCATCTGGCGATGTTTGGCATTGGCCGCTACACCGGCTCGCTGACCTCAACCAAACTCAAAGTCACCGGTATTGATTTGTTCAGCGCCGGTGATTTCCTGGGTGGCGACGGCGCAGAAGAAATCGTGATGAGTGACCCCTTTGGCGGCGTGTACAAAAAACTGGTGGTGAAAGACGGCAAACTGGTGGGTGCCTGCCTGTATGGCGACACGGTGGACGGCAGCTACTACTTCAAGCTGTTGCGCGAGGGCCGCAGCGTGGCCGACATCCGCGACAAGCTGATGTTTGGCGAGAGCAATATCGGCGAAGGTGGCCACGAAGGCCACAACAAGGCCGCCGCCATGAAAGACAGTGACGAGGTCTGCGGCTGCAACGGCGTGACCAAGGGCACCATCTGCAAGGCGATTAAAGAAAAAGGCCTGTTCACCCTGGACGAAGTGCGCAAACACACCAAGGCCAGCGCCAGCTGCGGCTCGTGCACCGGCCTCGTCGAGCAGTTGCTGATGTTCACCGCGGGCGGCGACTACTCGGCCACGCCCAAGATGAAAGCCCTGTGCGCCTGCACCGACCACGGCCACCAGGCCGTACGTGACGCGATTGTGGCCAACAAGCTGCTCACCATTGCCAGCGTCTTTAACTTCATGGAGTGGAAAACACCCAACGGCTGCGCCAGTTGCCGCCCGGCGGTCAACTACTACCTGATCTCCAGCTGGCCCAAAGAAGCCAAGGACGATCCGCAAAGCCGCTACATCAACGAGCGCAGCCACGCCAACATCCAAAAAGACGGCACCTACAGTGTCATACCCCGCATGTGGGGCGGCGAGACCACGGCCAACGAGTTGCGCAAAATTGCCGACGCGGTCGACAAGTACAAGATCCCCACCGTCAAAGTCACCGGCGGCCAACGCATTGACTTGCTGGGTGTCAAAAAAGAAGACTTGGTGAATGTGTGGAAAGACATCGGCATGCCCAGCGGCCACGCCTACGCCAAGGCGCTGCGCACGGTCAAGACTTGCGTCGGCTCCGAGTGGTGCCGCATGGGCACGCAAGACAGCACGCAAATGGGCAAAGACATGGAGCGTGCCATGTGGCGCATGTACGCGCCGCACAAGGTCAAGTTTGCGGTGTCAGGCTGCCCGCGCAACTGTGCCGAGGCCGGCATCAAGGACGTGGGTGTGATCGGTGTGGACAGCGGTTGGGAGCTGCACATTGCCGGCAACGGCGGCATCAAGACCGAGGTGGCGCAGTTCTTTACCAAAGTGAAGACCAGCGAAGAAGTGCTGGAATACACCGGCGCCTTCATGCAGCTCTACCGCCTGGAGGGCTGGTACCTGGAGCGCACCGTGCATTACGTGAACCGCGTGGGCATGGACTACGTGAAGAAAAAGATTCTGGAAAACGAGGCGGGCCGAAAGGCACTGTGGGCCCAGTTGCAGGCCGCGCTGGAGGGCGAACCCGACCCTTGGTTCGATTTGAAGGAGTCCCAAGTTGATATGCGTCAATTTGAAGCGATTTCGGTCTGAGTTTCAGACTGAATGGTCAGGTTCATCGAAAACTACCCAGGGATACTCCCTATTTATCTCCAAATAGGGTGAACACCATGCACACGATCTTGCTGAACCGTAGAACCATCATCGCCGCCGCCGCAGGACTGCCCTGGCTGGGCGCACACGCCCAAGTCAGCGATTTGGGCGATGCGATCAACAAGGCGGGGCGCCAGCGCATGCTGAGCCAGCGCATGGGCAAGGCTTGGCTGGCCCTGGTGCACGGCATCGAGACGAGCAACGCACAAACGGTGCTGGACAAGTCCTTGGCCCTGTTCGACCGCCAGCTAGTGGAACTGAAAGCCTATGCCGTGTTGCCCGAGATCAAGGACACCTACACCAAGCTTGACGCGTCCTGGACGACCTACAAGACGGCACTGGTGGGCAGTGCCCCCACACGCGAGCATGCCGCCGCCATGTTGAAACTCAATGCCGGGGTGCTGGCACTGGCAAATCAGGGCACCGTGCAGTACGAGACCGCGTTGGGCAAGCCCCAAGGCAAATTGGTCAACATCGCTGGACGACAGCGCATGCTCAGCCAGCGCATGGCCATGTGCTATTTGGCCGCCCGGTTGCCGGTGGATGCCTCCACCATGGTTACCGAGATCGACAAAGCCCGCAGCGAATTTGTCAATGCCATGGGCATTCTGCACAAAGCACCCGAGACCACGCCACGCATCCAGGAAGATCTGCAACTGGCCGACGGGCAATGGGTGTTTTTTGACACCGCACTCAAACGCGTGGGCACCGCCGACGCCGGCGCGGCCAAACCCCTGACCGATGTATTTGTCGCCAGCGAGAACCTGCTGACGGTGATGGACCGGGTCACCGGCCTGTATGCGTCTCTCAAGACATGATTGATTTACAAATTGGCCGCTAGCCCTCGTGAAAACTTGGCAAGCAGCTACAAAAGGAATAGCAAAATGAGCGAGTGGACCCCTGTATGCCGTGTTGAAGACATCCCCGTACTCGGTGCGCGCCGGGTGGCCCGCACCAACGGGCTGGAGGTAGCGGTGTTCCGCAACGATGCCAACGGGGTGTTCGCCCTGCTCGACCGCTGCCCGCACAAGGGAGGTCCGCTTTCGCAAGGCATTGTGTTCGGCACCAGCGTGGCCTGCCCGTTGCACAACTGGACCATTGGCCTGTGTACCGGCCAGGCCGCTGCGCCCGATGAAGGCTGCACGCCCCAATTTGCCGTGCGGGTGGTGGATGGTCAGGTGTCACTCAAGGCCGCAGAGCTCGCGCACCACGCCACCGACTTGACCCGACCGGTACATTGCACAACCCGCCCTACCACCGGGATAGCCAGCAGGGTTTGAAGCAGGCCGCGAACGCCTGCGGGACAATACCGGCATGGGCATTGCAAATTACATCAAAGAAATCGGCCGTGGCAAGGACGGCGCACGCGCACTGAACCGCGAGCAGGCGGCTGATCTGTTTGGCCAGGTGCTGGACGGCACGGTGACCGATCTGGAAATTGGCGCCTTCTGCCTGGCCATGCGCATCAAGGGCGAAACGGCCCAGGAAATGGCGGGTTTTTTGGACGCCACCCACCAGCGTCTGCACCGCATTCCCGCTTCTGACAAGCCAGTCATCGTCATCCCCAGCTACAACGGCGCGCGCAAACTACCGGTGCTCACACCCCTGCTGGCCCTGCTGCTGGCACGCGAGGGTTTACCCGTTTTGGTGCATGGCACAGCCACCGAATCCAGCCGTGTTTATACGTCCGAAGTGCTTCTAGCCCTCGACATACCTACACAAGTAGCTATCGAACCCATAGCATCTGGCACCGTGGCCTTTGTCCCCACCACGCTGCTCAACAGCGGCCTGCAGCGCCTGTTAGAGGTGCGCCGCGTGGTGGGCCTGCGCAACCCGGCCCACAGCCTGGTCAAGCTGATGAACCCGGTACAGGGCAAAAGCCTGCTGGTCACCAGCTACACCCACCCCGAATACGCTGTGTCCATGGCCGAGACACTGGCCCTGATGGGCAGCAACGCCCTGCTGCTGCGCGGCACCGAAGGCGAGGCGGTGGCCGACCCCCGGCGCACACCCACCATGCAGGGCTACATAGCCGGCCAGGTGGTGGAGCGCCAGGAGCACCAGGGCGGCACCCTGCCCAGCCTGCCCGACCTGCCGCCCACCACGGACGCCAATCTCACGGCCCATTACATTCGGCGGGTGTTGGACGGTCAGAAGCCCGTGCCGACACCCATTGCCCAACAAGTGGCCCACATCTTGCATCTGGTGCAAGCACTATGAATCACGATTTTTCCCACTCCGGCGCGCTCGGCCCGGTCACCCTGGTGGGAGCCGGCCCCGGCGACCCCGAGTTGCTGACACTGAAGGCGCTCAAGGCCATCCAGAACGCCACCGTGTTGTTGGTGGACGATCTGGTCAACGAGGCCATTGTTGCCTTTGCCGCACCCACGGCCCGCGTCATCTACGTGGGCAAGCGCGGCGGCTGCCAATCCACACCGCAGTCGTTTATCGAAAAGCTGATGGTCACCGCCGCGCTGGAGGGCGAGACCGTGGTCCGACTCAAGGGCGGCGACCCCTTCATCTTTGGACGTGGCGGCGAAGAAGTCGAGGCCCTGCAAGCCGCTGGCGTGCGCTACCAGGTCATCAACGGCATCACCGCCGGCATGGCGGCGGTGTCGTCGCTGGGCGTGCCGCTGACCCACCGAGAACAGGCCCACGGCGTGGTGTTCATCACCGGCCACGCCAAGCCAGGATCTACAGGAACCGATTGGCGCGCCCTGGCCGCCACCGCGCACCAGGCGCGACTGACGATCGTGATCTACATGGGCATGAGCGGCGCCGGCCACATCCAGCGCGAACTGCTGCATGGCCTGGGCGCCGACACGCCGGTGGCCATTGTGCAAAGCGCCAGCCTGCCCCAGCAGCGCCACGCCGTATGCACCCTGGGCGAACTGGAAGCCACCATTGCCCAAGAAAAGCTGGCCAGCCCCAGCGTGATTGTGGTGGGCAATGTGCTGCAGGGGCTGTTGGCAGCCGGGCTGGATGCCAGCCCCCTCGTGTCGGACTGCCGCGCCGCCTGATCTCGGCCGATACCGTGGCACCGCCTACACTGCGGCCCATGCAAAGTTTTGACGCAGTCATCATCGGCGCCGGTGCTGCCGGCCTGTTCTGCGCGGGGGTGGCGGGCCAGTTGGGCATGAAGATCTTGGTGCTGGACCACAGCGAGAAAGTGGCCGAGAAAATCCGCATCTCGGGTGGTGGCCGCTGCAATTTCACCAACCTGGGTACCACAGCCGCCAACTTTCTCTCCGACAACCCGCGCTTTTGCCGATCGGCCCTTTCACGCTACACGCCGCAGGACTTTCTGGCGCTGCTGCACAAGCACCAAATTGCCTTCCACGAAAAGCACAAGGGCCAGCTCTTTTGTGACACGTCAGCCGAGGACATTATCCAGATGCTGCTAGCGGAATGCGGCGCCAGTGGCAATGTCACCCGCTGGCAGCCCTGCGCGGTAAAGAATGTACGATTTCTATCCGCTAGCCCTCGTGGAGATTACGCAGGCAGCTACGAAATTGATAGTGATCGCGGAACCATTCAGTGTGGCGCTGTCGTCGTGGCAACGGGTGGCCTGTCCATTCCCAAGATCGGCGCCACCGATTTTGGCTATCGACTGGCCAAGCAGTTTGAACTGCCCCTGATCACGACGCGTCCGGCCCTGGTGCCACTGACATTTGATGAAGAGGCCTGGGCACCGTTTGCGCAGCTGTCGGGGTTGTCGCTGCCGGTAAGAATCGAGACTGGAAGCAAAAAGGAAAAGATCGGCTTTTTGGAAGACCTGCTATTCACCCACCGCGGGCTAAGTGGTCCGGGTGTGCTGCAAATTTCAAGCTACTGGCAAGCCGGCACACCCATCCGACTGGACCTAGCACCCGACACCAACGTGGCAGAGTTGCTGAGCCAGGCCAAGGGCCGCTCGCGCCGGCTCATCGCCAACGAGGTCGCCACCCTGGTGCCCGCGCGCCTGGCCGACACCTGGATCTGCCAGGGTGCCAGCCTGGGCCACGACTGGGCACGCCCCATCAACGAGGCCAGCGACAAAGCCCTCTTCGCCCTGGCCGAACGCCTGTCCCGCTGGGAACTCACTCCCACCGGCACCGAGGGCTACCGCAAAGCCGAGGTCACCGCTGGCGGTGTGGACACCAAAGCCCTGTCCAGCCAGACGATGGAGTCCACGCAGCCGGGCCTGTATTTCATTGGCGAGGTGGTGGACGTGACCGGCTGGCTAGGCGGCTACAACTTCCAGTGGGCCTGGGCCAGTGCCTTTGCTTGCGCCCAGGCACTGGCCCTGCGGCAACGCTGAAGGCGCTATAATCCAAGGCTAATCTGGCAGAACCCCCGTCGGCCAATACTAGTTAATGACGGGGAAATCGCTGAACGTGGCATGTGGGGCTCGATCTCCCCCCGTGACTGGCGGCAGCACTTTTTGGACAACATTACGTAATGACAACCATCCGTGTAAAAGAAAACGAGCCGTTTGACGTCGCTCTGCGTCGCTTCAAGCGCACTATCGAAAAATTGGGTTTGCTGACGGACTTGCGCGCACGCGAGTTCTACGAGAAGCCCACTGCAGAGCGCAAGCGCAAGAAGGCAGCTGCCGTCAAGCGCAACTACAAGCGTATCCGCAGCATGCAATTGCCCAAGAAGATGTTCTGATTTCCTAACGAATTCAGCGCCTTCACAAGGCCAAAAAGCTCGCTTGGGGACGCTCCAGCGGGCTTTTTTTATTCCCCTCTCTCTCAGGAACCTCTGCAATGTCATCACCACTCAAAGACCAAATCACCGAAGACATGAAAACCGCCATGCGCGCCAAAGACGCTGAGCGCCTGGGCACCATCCGCCTGCTGCTGGCGGCATGCAAGCAAAAGGAAGTGGACGAACGCGTGGAACTGGACGACGCCATGGTGGTGGCCATTGTGGACAAGCTCATCAAGCAGCGCAAAGACAGCATTGAAGCCTTCACAAAGGCCCAGCGCATGGACTTGGCTGACAAAGAATCGTCTGAGCTAAAGGTGCTACAGGCCTACCTGCCGCAACGCATGTCCGCCGATGAGGTCTTGGCCGAAGTGAAGGCCATCGTGGCCGAACTCGGGGCTGAACTAGGTCGTGGTGTGGGTCCCGGCGACATGGGCAAGGTGATGGGCGCCGTCAAGGTTAAGCTGGCCGGCAAAGCTGAAATGGGCACCGTGTCAGCCGCCGTCAAGGCCGCACTCGCAGGTTAAAACGCGTTTGCCTGCCACTGAATGCGCAGTGGCAGCGACGCAAAACCGCTGGCCGGGAAGACGGCGGTCTGCGGCGGCTGTTCGGGCACTAGGTCAAGCCGCTGCGTACGGCGCAGCAACTCTTCCATCAAAACGCACAACTCAAGCCGGGCCAAGGGCGCACCCGGGCAGACATGGATACCTGCGCCGTACAGCAAATTCAGTGACGGGTCGCGGTCCAGCTGAAACACATCCGGGTCGCCAAACACGGCCTCATCGCGGTTGGCAGATGCCCACATCAACGTCAGCCGATCACCCGCCATCAGGGCTTGTCCACCCACCTGGGTCGGCTCGGTGGCAATCCGGCGGTTGCTGAACAGGGGCGGATGGATGCGCAAAACTTCATCAATCGCCGCGGGCAGCAAGGCGGGTTGGGCGCGCAACTGCCGCTGTAAGTCGGGCTGTGTCGCTAGGTAGTGGGCCAGTATTTCCACGCTCGCGGCCATAGTGCCAAGTTCGCCCACCGTCCAGTTGCGCAGGATGCTCACAATGTCATTCTCAGCCAATTCCTTGCCCCCAATTTTGGTGCGCAGCAGGCTGGTGGTGATGTCGTCCGGTGCGGCGTCACCGGCATCG
>Ga0138256_10007336_pt1 | contig 11635 bp, 11 predicted proteins | sample KNB2016incub_MG_FD_105486 | JGI IMG/M metagenome (GOLD analysis project Ga0138256, IMG submission 105486) | Active sludge microbial communities from wastewater in Klosterneuburg, Austria - KNB2014incub_MG | ecosystem: Engineered > WWTP > Activated sludge > Unclassified | place: Austria...
ATCGGCGGAGCGTCATCTAATGGAGACGAGGCGCGCGAAGTGTCGGGCGTAAAGGTGGTCGGCAAGATCGTCGAAGGGCTTGACGCAAACGGAATGCGGCAGCTTTCGGACACGCTTTTGGCAAGATTGAAATCCGGCGTCGTCGTTCTCGGCCGCAAAGATGAAGGAAAAGCAGGCATTATCGTCCGCGTTTCCGATGATCTGAAAGACAAGGTCAAGGCCGGCAATGTGATCAAGGAAATAGTGCCGATCCTCGGCGGAAAAGGCGGCGGCCGCCCCGACATGGCAGAAGGCGGCGGCCCCGAAACAGAAAAGCTCGGCGAGGCGGTCGAGGCCAGCTATAAAGTAATTGAAACTTTTTTGACAGGTTGAGTCGTTTAATCTAAAAGGTTCGCTCTTTGAACACCGTATTCCGACGCAACAAAGTTGTCATAAAAGCGTGGAATACGGTGTTTGTTATATAGGGCAAGGTGTCATTTAGTTAATGCCGCGAACGCGAAATTTAAACGACGCACTGCATTCATAGAACAAGGGATCAATTTCAGAGGGAAGGATGTTAACGGGACAGAAGCTTGGAAAATATGAGATCAGGTCGAAGCTGGGCGAGGGCGGAATGGGCGAGGTTTATGCCGCCTATGATACCGAGCTTGGCCGAAGCGTGGCAATAAAGCTTCTCCCGAAAGAATTTACGACCGACGCCGACCGCTGCGGCCGTTTTCGGCAGGAAGCGCTCGTCGTATCGGCGCTGAATCATCCGAATATCATCACGATCTATGAGATCGGCGAAAACGAACAGGGAAGTTTTCTCGCCACCGAATTTGTTGACGGCCGAACGCTTCGCGAGGTCATCAAGCATGATTCGATGACCCTGACGCGGATCCTTCGCATTATCGAACAGGTCGCCAACGCATTGGTCGCCGCACACGCTGCGGACATCGTTCATCGCGACATCAAGCCGGAAAACGTAATGGTCCGGCGCGATTCGATAGTAAAAGTACTCGACTTCGGCCTTGCGAAACCGAACGATAAGATCTCGCTTTCAACCAATTCGTCTAACAGCAAAACCATTCCCGGCACCGTGATGGGCAGTGCCCGGTACATGTCGCCCGAACAGGCACGCGGCCACGAGGTCGATGCCCGGACCGACATTTGGAGCGTCGGCGTCGTTCTTTATGAAATGCTGACGGGCCGATCGCCGTTTGGCGGCGAAACGCCGGCCGACACATTGGCCGCCGTCATTTACCAGGAGCCGGAACCGATCGCCGCGATCCTTCCGAATGCTCCGGCCGAACTTCAGCGAATTCTCCGAAAGTCGCTGCAGAAAGACCGCGAAGAGCGTTACCAAAGCGTCAAAGACCTGGCGCTTGATGTTAAAGATCTGCTTTACGACCTCGAACACGCAAACAGCGCCGACCGTGCCGCCCATATCACGTCGTCGCCGGGTTTCAACGAGAACCCGACAATTATCCACCGGACGGTGAGCGGAAATCACCCTACAAACCGGACCGCGGCCGTAACGTCCTATGCCGCTCCGGCGGCGAAACCGGTGCGCCGCCGATTTATGTTCGCGGTGCCGGTCCTCGCACTCCTTTTTGCCGCGGCCGGCGGCCTGGCCGTCTATAACCTGAACGAAAGCGAACAGGCACAGGCTGTAAACGCGTTCGGAAAACCTCAAATTTCGCGGGTGAACACCGACGGCAAGGTTGTGCTTCCGGCGATCTCGCCTGACGGAAAGTATCTTGCCTATGTCAGCGGCGATGTCGGAAACCAGAGCCTCGTCGTCCGCCAGATATCGAATGACAGCACGATCACCGTAGTTCCGGCGACGAATCTGAATTTTTCGGCCGTCGCCTTTTCGCCAAACGGCGATTGGGTCTATTACTGCCAAACGCGCAGCGATTTTTCGGTCAACACGCTCTATCAGGTTCCGACGCTCGGCGGCCCGTCAAAAAAATTGATCGAAGATGTGGACAGCGCCGTCACTTTCTCACCCGACGGAAAACGTTTCGCCTTTATGCGGCACACCTCGACCGGCAGCGAAGACATAATTTTTACCGTCGATGCGGCAACGCTCGAAATGGACGAAGTTATACGGTCGCGGCAGGCCGGATTTGATTTCTTTTCGGCACGGCCGGCATGGTCGCCCGACGGCCGCTCGATATTGATCGGCGCCGGCCATCGCGAGGGCGGTTTTGTCAGCAGCATGACCGTCGGATTGATCAATATTGCCGGAAAGTCGTTCGATCCGCTGGATTCGGCAAAGTTCTATTCGGTCAACAATTTTGCGTGGTTTGCGGACGGCTCGGGCTTCCTTTGTGCGGGCCGTGAATCGCAGAACGGGCCGGTACAGGTATGGAGAAGCTCGTTTCCGCGCGTCGAATTTCAACAGGTGACCAACGACTTTAACGACTATGCCGAGGTCGGGCTTTCGTCCGACGGCAAGACGATCGTGACGATGAAAGGCGAGACGAATTCTTCGCTCTGGCGCTATTCGGCGGCGGCGCGAAATTCGACACAGTTAACACCCGACGGTCGGACCGTTTACGGGCTTAACGGGCTAACGCAGGCGGCTGACGGCACGGTCTATTTTACCAGCAAGGAAGGCAAGGAATTTCGGCTTTGGAAGACCGACCGAGAAGGTAAGGGCACAGCCAATTTATTGGCAGAACCCGGCTCATCGGTCGTTCCGGCCGTTAGCCCCGACGGAAAATATCTCGTTTTCGTGAGGCAGAAAGAAAAGACCTCGCGCATCTGGCGGTCAAACGCCGACGGGACCGATCCCGTTCAGATGACCGAGGCAAACTCGCCTTATTTTGAATTCAATCCGCAGATCACGCCGGACGGAAAGCTTGTTATTTTCCAACGCCAGTCAGCGGACGAAGACAGATCGGTGCTGATGAAAATGCCGCTTCAGGGCGGGCCGGCGGAAGTGTTGTACGAGAATGAGGGCTGGAGTATTTTTAGTCCGCGTATCTCGCCAGACGGAACGCGTATCGCTTTCGGAACTTATGACATGAAGTCATTCGGCAAACGGCTTCAAATAGCGTCGCTGGCGGGCCAGCAGATCGTAAAGATCGAGCGCGACATGGAGTATAACCTCGTCAACCAGTTCATGTGGTCGCCGGACGGCAAGGAACTTACCGTTCTGACCACACGCGACGGCACGCCGAACGTATATCGACAGCCGCTCGACGGTTCGCCCGCGACGCCGATCACCAATTTCAAATCGGGCCGTATCTACAATTTCGCGTGGTCCGCCGACGGCAAAGACCTGCTGCTCGCCCGCGGCAATACGGTCAACGATCTGCTGCTCATACGCGATTCTGGGCAATCGGCGGACAGCTCAACGGTAGTAAAAATGCCGCAGCGTCCCGTTTCTTTGTTCCAGCGGCTGGCCGATGCATTTACCCGCGTAAGCCGCTGATCGCGCGAATGCCGTCCAACAGCCGTTCAACTTCTTCGATAGTCGTATAGACCGAACATCCGGCCCGCACAAACCCCTGATCTTCAAGGCCGTATCTTTCAAGCACCGTTTGCGCGTAAAAATCGCCATGCGACAGGAACAGTCCGCGTTCGGCAAGAAAAGCACTGACCTCGCTCGATAGGCGGCCGCCGACGGTGAATGAAACCAGCGAAGTTCTTTTTTCGCCTGGCGGCGGGCCGTAGAGCTTAACGCCGTCAATTTCCGCCAGCCCGTTCGATAAAACCCGGCAAAGCTCAACGTCGCGGCCGTGCATTGTATCGAAAGCATCGGCAATACACTGACGACGGGTTTCGCCCTGGCCGAGCGATGCAATGAAGTCAACCGCGGCTGCCGCTCCGATGATCGACTCGTGGCTTTGCGTTCCGGTTTCGGCCTTTTCGGGTGCGGCCTGCGGCGCCGGGCGAAGCCGAGGGAAATCCAGCTCTTCCAAAAGATCGAAACGGCCAAAAAGTATCCCAATATGCGGCCCGTAAAATTTGTAGGCGGAACAAGCAAGAAGATCACAGCCGATCGCTTTTACATCGATCAACGAATGCGGGGCGAAATGCACCGCATCGACAAAACTCAACGCTCCGGCCTCTCGCGCCATGCGGCAAATCGTTGTTACATCGTTGACTGTCCCGATAGCGTTCGATGCGGCGCCGACCGCGATTAGCCGCGTGCGTTCATTTATCAGCCCCGGCAGTTCTTCGATCTCAAGCCGGCCGGTTTCGATATCAAACGGCAGAACGCGTATATTTATGCCGAAATCCGATGACAGCGAACGCCATGTATCGACATTTGCGTGATGGTCAAGTTCGGTGACAATTATCTCGTCGCCCGCAGCGAACCGCCGGCCGAGCGCACGGCCAAGATGAAGCGTCAGCGTCGTCATGTTTTGGCCAAACACGATCTCGTCCGGCCGTGCGTTGAAAAAGTCGGCAAAGGCACGGCGCGAATCTTCGAGCATCCGGTCAGTCTCGCCGCTTGTCGGATATTCCCAATGCGTGTTGGCGTTATGGTGATAGAGATAATCGCTCATCGCCTCGACAACGCTTCGCGGAATCTGCGTTCCGCCGGGGCCGTCGAAATAAGCGACCCGATGGCCGTTGTGAACGCGCTCAAGCGCCGGAAAATGTGATCTGATCGCTTCGATCGATAATGTCGTTCTCGGTTGCATAAATTGTTTTTGGACAAAGACTGCAGGACGATGTCCGGTTTAACTTTAACCGAAAATGGACCGTTCCGAAAAGGCAAGGTCTTGGTCAATATTTGAATCTCATTTCGTTTGGAGAATTCTTAAAATGCCCAGATCAAAATGCAGAAGCCCGCGCGTGAGAGGCTGTGTCAAAACCCTAAAAAAGCTGCGGAGCAGCGGCATATTTGTAGCCCCACGTGAAGCGAAGCGAAACGTGGGGTTTGTCGAGCCTTTATTTCAAAGCCCGCGTAGCGGGCGGCAGGCTTTCGCTAACTTATTGGAAACAACAGGTGTCACATGCTCCTCTGTCGCCCACTACGTGGGCTTGCGGACGTTTTTGCCGCATTACCCCAGGTTCCGCTTCGCTCCACCTGGGGCTACATGCTTTCGCTGCTCCGCAGCTAAGAATTGTTTTGACACGGGCTCGTTAGCAAGGGCTTAACATACAATTTGCGTATTAAGCCCTTGCTCACGCGCGGGCCTCTGCAATACGTTCTCTGATCTACGACATCGTCGAATAGCGCGGCTCCCCGCATGCTGAATGATGCAGTTCGGGTTCCTCCAGCCGCTCGTCGGCGGGCGAAGAATTTTGCCCGGTCACCAATGCGACTGAAGCGAGCACGATGGCAGCTCCGGCCAGCATAAGGCCCGTCATTGATTCGCCCGCAATGCCCCAGCCGAGAACGACCGCGACGACCGGATTGACATAAGCGTATGTTGCAACGGTCGAAGGCCGTACGTTTCTCAGCAGCCAGCTGTACGCGGTAAATCCTATCAGCGAGCCGAACACGAGCAGATAAACAAAGGCAAGAGCAGATCGGGAAGAAACCGCCGCGACGTCAAAGCTCGACCATTCGCCTCTGATCAGGCTGACGATCATTAGCGCCGCGCCGCCCGAGATCATCTGCATTCCGGCCGTCAGCAGGGCCGACTTCGGCACAGGAGCTTTTAAGCCATAGATCGAACCCACCGCCCATCCAAACGCAGCGAGTATGACCGCAAATGTACCGGCCCATTGATAAAATCCGCCATTCAAAAAACCGCCCTCGATGGGCTGGCCGGTTATCAGCATCGCAACACCGATAAAGCCGACGATCAAGCCCAGTGTCACACGCCGGTCTGGGCGCGAATTCTTTAGCCACAACCAGCTGAGGACCACGATCCAAAACGGTTCGGTCGCGACAAGCAGCGCCGCAAGGCTGGATGAGATGTAATGCTGTGCGATGACCACGCCGCCGTTGCCGATCAATAAAAGCAGAGTTCCAACAATGATGCTTGTCCGCCAATGGACCGCTTTCGGCATTTCAAAATCCGCGGTGCGTGTCGCGATCAGAAACAGCACCGTTCCGGCAAACAAAAAGCGCGAGCCGGCCATTAGAAACGGCGGAAGCGTCTCGATCGCGTATTTGATCGCGAGATAGGTCGAACCCCAAAGCAGAAAAACAGCCGCAAAGGCCGCGATCATAATTATCAGGTGTTTATTGCTTCGTAACTTCTCCATCACCGTTACCTCTTTGACTGTTTCAACTTACTTCCGTTTTGCTTTCGCGGTTGGCGCAACACAGTGGTCGAGCGGCAGTTCGGATGTTTCTTTCACCGTTTGCAGCACGACCGTCGTACGTGTCGTTACGACCGTTGGGATCGATTTGAGCTTTTCCCTCAGCAGCCTCGCCAGATCTTCGGGATCGGCGGCACGCACCTTGAGCAAATATGAATCTTCGCCCGCAACATCATGTACCTCGAGCACCTCGGGTATATCAGCCAGCTTTAGATCGGTCCCGTCGCCGCACTCGTTGGTGCGGACAAAGACAAATGCCGTAAGGCCAAAGCCGACCGCTTTTGGGTCAACCGCCGCATGAAAACCACGAATTATGCCGCGTTCCTCAAGCTTTCTCATCCGTTCCAGCACCGCCGAAGGCGCCAGGCCAACCTGCCGCGCTATCTCGGCGTTCGATTCGCGGCCTGCCCGCTGAATGATGGTTAGTATATTCTTGTCAATGTCGTCAATCATTCTGTGTATCTCGCCCAAAACAGAATAATCATCGGCACGCGGCTTGTCAAGCAAAATATTCTTCTTATTTCGCTAAACCTGTTCGGGCGGCAGGCAAAAACCAGTTTCCGAACTATCGCGGCTCAACAAATAGTTAATCCAGATCTTCCAGAATCTATGTTAAAATTCACCTATGGGCGAAATAATCATAAAGATCCCAAACCGCAAAAATCGGAGCTACGTTTTTACAGATCCCGAGCGTGCGCAGAAACTTATCGAAACTTTGGATAAGTCGGCGATTCGGCTGAGGAATAAACCTTTGAGCCCGGAGGAGTTTGAGGATGCTCTGGATGTCGCGGCGAGCAATGCCGCCCTTCGTGAAATTGCCAGAACCGGAAAAACCTACTCTTTAGATGAGATAAAGGCAGAATTCGGCCTATGAGCAAATACCGGCTCGAATTCTCACTTTCCGCGCGTCGTCAGCTCAAAAAACTAGACACTGAAACCCGAAAGAGAGTCGTTGCGAAAGCCGAAGCACTTGCCGATGATCCGCGTCCTCGCGGATTTAAAAAGCTCGAAGCAGCCTACGACCTTTACCGCGTCCGCGAACGCAATTACCGGATCATCTACCAGATAGTCCATGACATGCTCCTGATAACGGTCTTGGAGATCGGTGACCGAAAGTAGATCTATAAACGCCTTCGCAGTTAATTTTGATGCCGCTGTCTGCAGTCGCCGCCGGCGTTGATTCCATTCCGCAATCGGCTTATCATCTCGGGTATGAAAGCGGTGCCGATCGAAAGCTTTAGTGACGATGAATTGATCTCGTACAACCCTGCCGACGGCAGCGAGGTTGGACGGGTCAAGATCTTTAAACCGGCCGAGGTTCGCGAGGCGGTCGAGCGGTCGCGCGAGGTTTTCCACCTGTGGAAAACCACTACATTCGCCGATCGCAAACGGCTCATAATGGCCGCCCGCGACGTTATCCTGTCGGACATCGACGGCATTGCAAGACTTATCTCTGCCGAATCGGGCAAGCCGTTTGGCGAGGCCATTTCGATGGAGATCGCGCCGGTTCTCGATCTGATGCAGTGGATCGCACGCGGGGCAGAAAAGATGCTCCGCCCGCGCCGCGTGAACATCGGGCTTTATCGGTTGCTCGGCCGCTCGTCGAAGATCGTCTATCACCCGCTTGGCGTTATTGGCATTATTCCGGCATGGAATTATCCGTTCTCGATCCCGCTAGGCGAAGCCGCAATGGCACTGATGGCGGGAAACACTGTAGTCATCAAACCATCCGAATTAACTCCGCTGATCGGCCTGAAAATAGGCGAGATATTTGAGCGGGCGGCAAACTTAAGTTTGCCGGACAGTCCGACAAACTTTAGTTTGTCGCCGCTTGTCCAGATCGTCACCGGCAACGGCGAAACCGGCGCCGCCCTGGTCGATGCGGCTCCCGATAAAATAATGTTCACCGGCTCGGTCGCGACCGGCAAAAAGATCGCGGCTGCGGCGGCAAAGAATTTAACGCCGACCGTTCTCGAACTCGGCGGCAAAGACCCGATGATCGTGTTCGACGACGCCAACCTAGAACTCGCCGCCGGAGCCGCCGTTTGGGGAGCATTCTGCAACGCCGGCCAATCATGTTCGTCGGTCGAGCGGCTTTATGTTCAGGAAGGTGCGGCCGAGAAACTGACGAGCCTTATCGTCGAGAAAACAAAGCAATTAAAGATCGGCCCCGGCGGCCGCGAAGACGTTTCGATCGGCGCAATGTCGTCCGAACGGCAGGTAAAGATCGTCGAAGATCACGTTGAAGATTTTCGCGCATCCGGCGCAAAGATCGAGACCGGCGGCCGCAGAAGCCCGCAATGCAGAAGCCCGCACGTCAGTAAGGGCTTAACATTCAACGCCACCATGGATTCACTTTTCTTCGAACCCACCGTCATCACCGGTGCCACGAACGATATGCGCGCGATGCAGGAAGAAACCTTTGGCCCGACGCTGCCGATCGCCACATTCAAAACCGAGGAAGAAGCAATAAAACTAGCCAACGACAGCGAATTCGGCCTCACCGCCAGCGTCTGGACAAGCGACCGAGCACGAGGCGGCCGCGTCGCCAAACAGATCGAAGCCGGCTCGGTCTGCATAAACGAAGTTCTCTACACCCACGGCATCGGCCAAACGCCCTGGGGCGGTTTCAAATCCAGCGGCCGCGGCCGAACCCACGGCCTCGAAGGCCTTATGGAACTCGTCCAACCCCAGCACATCCACACAAACCACCTCGCCATTTTGCCCGACGCCTGGTGGATGCCCTATTCACCAACCGCCATCCAAACCTTCCGCGGTTTTGCGACCAAATTTGCAAGCGGATCGATCATGAAAACGGCGCGTCTGCTGCCTCAGCTTTCGCGTCGGATCAGGGAGTTATTGAAAAAGCAGTAGGCTTAGTACCATGAATACAAGAAGAGTTAATGTCACGGCTGTCTAATTTAATCGGCTTCGCACAAACTGCTCAGCGGCTTCCTTTGTTTCAAACAAGTACAAACCTAGATCATCGAAGCGGGCAGCCGAGCCGTTGGCCGGGACGCCTCTGCGGGAAGCCTGATCTAGCATAAACTGGATGGCAACAGTGCCCTTCGGAATCTGAAAGATGCCATACATAGTTACCCATGCGTCAGGGGTCCGTGTATCTGCAAGCATTTTTTGGCCTTGCAGATAAGCATTAATTACCCCGCCATTTGGTTGACTTTTACTTAACATGTAGCCATAAAGATATGGCAAACCGGTTATCGCACCGTCGGGGTTGATTCGTTCACTTGACCCACGTCCAATAAGCAAGGCGTACTTCCCGGCGTCCGTCGGGGCTATTTCCACCGTTTGACTAAATCCGCTTGTTCGGCCATTGTCCTTTTCCCTGATGACAAAGGCTTTGCTTCCATTAATCTCTTCGACAGTTGCCTCGCCATCAAACAGCCAGTTCTGTGAATCGGATTCCCCGGATGGATTAAGGAGGAGATTTGTTTGAGCGCGTACGGGCGATACGAGCAGACCAATGCCTAGTAAATACAAACCTGCAATTGCGATAGCCTTCATGGTGACCTCTCATGCGCGATAAGTTAAACTTCAGAACCGATAGTAATCCTGAATTAAGTAAGGTTCAAGGAATTTTCGCAATATTGGGATAAGTTTTTAACGAACTCTAGGCGGAGGTTGGCAACAAGAGCATGATTCGATTTTTGCTGCCGGCACGTTCGACAAAATGGCGCGGCATTACTTGACGTCAAGAACTGTTGAAGCGCGAAGTTCAACCCCAAGCGCTCTCATCAGTTTTAACACTGTGTCGTAACGAGGCTTCGCTCCGGGGGCGAGGGCTTTGTAGAGGCTTTCGCGGCCGACGCCCGCGTCCTTTGCCAGCTGCGACATGCCGCGGGCTTTGGCCACGTCGGCAATTGCTCTGAGAAAGACATCGGGGTTTTCGTCCTCAAGCGCGGCGTTCAGGTATTCGGCGATCACGGTTTCGTTGTCAAGATAATCTGCCGCGTCGAAAACTGCTAGATACTTTTTCATCATCTGAGTGAGGACCGTGTTTGCCGGCGATCGGAGTGTGGAAAGCGTTAAGCGGCGTTCGCTTGAATCGCTTCGGACTCATTCTCAGGCCTATAGGTTTTGAGCCAGAGGATGTGTATGGTAACGCCGATAGCGATTGCAGCGAGCAGTAGAACAAGCCAAAGGCGGCTGCTGACGATCCACATGCTAAGGCCGATCGAGGCCCAAAGTGTCAGGATGGTGGTAAATTTCTGCCGTGCGGTGATGCCTTTGCCGGAGCGGTAATTGGTTATGTATTTGCCGCAAAGCCGGTTGGTAAGAAGCCAGTTGTGAAATTTGTCCGAGCTGCGCGAATAGCAATAGGCTGCCATCAGCAGAAAAACGGTCGTCGGCATCAAAGGCAGGAACATCCCCAACACGCCCAGCCCAACGCAGACCGTGCCGGCAAATATCAGAATTGCCTTTCGGATGTCCATAACCTCTTTGCAGTATAACAGGCGCACCCGAAATTTGGTCAAGAGCGAATGGGGTTGGCGGCGATCGACCTCTTACGGATGCTCCTTGACCCATCGAAAGATGGCGTAAAAATAAAGCCCCGGGTGTGTGCCCGGGGCTTTCGAGTGTTTAGGATCAACAAACTGAAGTTTGTTGGACGGCCGGCGTCAATCCGGCTTGATCGTGTAATCGGGCCAGCAGGACGTTGGGTTTAGATACAGCTCGACCATCTCCATTGCAAAGCGGTTTGTGTTTCCGCTTGCGGCCGGGGCACGGTCGGGGTCAAGTATCTTATCCACTTGGTCGCGTACGCTTTCGAGGTGGACCTTTGTTGTGCGGTCGGTCGTTTTGGCGATCGCGGCAATTGCGGAGGCCTTTACGGCACGAAGTTCAGCGCGATAGAACGCTTTTTCATCGCCGCTTGTGACGAACAACGCGGCGAACTGGGCCGGCAAACCTGCAGGAACGGCCTGCGGCGGCGCATTCAGTTTGTTGTTCGCAATGTCGAGATACGACCTCTGCAGGTTGCGTCTGTACGCATCGATCTTAACATTCGGTGCGCCGAGTTCGGTCCAGACGGCCTTGCGGACATCGCCCAGGAAATCGCCAGGTTGATATGCCGCATCGCCGTCTAGCGCCTGCTGTTCGATGAGCCTTGCGAACCGGGCGCTGTTCAGAAGGTTATTGAGAACGCCGTTCTGCGCATTGCGAACGCGGTTAAGGGCGCCGATCGGCTCTATCCGCCTGAGGATCTCTTTGTCGATCGCCCACGTCGGCGTCGCAAATGCGTTCTCGCTTAGGAAGCGGACGGCATCCGCCTGATGCGCTTTCGGGATCAGTTTGAACCGAACGCCGGCCTGGCCGACGTGCTTTTGCTGAGTGTTATAGCCGCCGACGATGGCCGCAACGTGGTTCATCTCCAGCGTCCATTGCCCAAGCATCC
>Ga0138256_10007337_pt1 | contig 11635 bp, 9 predicted proteins | sample KNB2016incub_MG_FD_105486 | JGI IMG/M metagenome (GOLD analysis project Ga0138256, IMG submission 105486) | Active sludge microbial communities from wastewater in Klosterneuburg, Austria - KNB2014incub_MG | ecosystem: Engineered > WWTP > Activated sludge > Unclassified | place: Austria...
AATGATGGAACAGGAATAGTTTTGAATGGAGTCAGATCTGTCTTTTCACAGACCATGTATAGTGAAGGAGATATATTTGATATAGTTTTTACTACAGAACAGAATGTAGAAGAAAATCTGGACATTGAATTTACACTGTTCAATGGCTCCTTTACCACATCCGATTACACCGGAAATACAAAACTTACTTTGCTGAAAGGACAAAATTCAGTATCAACCACCATTTCAATCATTGATGATACATTGGATGAAGGGGATGAAGTGATGAAATTGCAATTGGCTGAGCTACCTTTAGTCTACTTAGCACTGAATAATAATGTAGAAATCAGAATAGTAGACAATGATTTCAGGGTAGCCAACTTTGGTACACCTTTACATCCGACCTTTGATAAAGTTTCCGGTTCTCAATCCATTCATTATTATGATTCTTTATCAGGTTTGTCCGGGATAAATCTGCGTATCGGATTGCAAAATATTATTTCCAACCCATCTGTTGTCAGAGCACAAACTTATAATGATGTAATCGATATTTTGAAGAATGCCGATCAAAATCCGGAGAACAGTAATCAGGTATGGTTGGTTTACCTCGAAAAAGGAAGACCTAAACTTGATTTTCAGCTCTCTTCTGACAATGTAAATATGTGGAACAGAGAACATACATGGCCTCGATCCCGTGGCGGTTTCAACAGTATAGAAGCGGATGAAACGATTGATGGACCGGATATTTTCTGGAATACCCATGCTGATTCGACCAGACATGCCAACTCAGATGCACATGCCATCAGAGCTGAAGATGGTACTGAAAACAGCAAAAGAGGCAATTTGTTTTACGGACAATATAACGGACCAGCTGATACAAAAGGCAGTTTTAAAGGGGATGTTGCCCGTGGTATTTTTTATCTGGATATAAGATACAATGGGCTTGAAGTGGTCAATGGTTTTCCTGAAGGAGAGATTGGTAAGTTTGGCGATTTGGCAACATTACTCCAGTGGCATAGAAATGACCCGCCGGATGATTTTGAGATGAACAGAAACAATGAAGTATTCAGGTGGCAAAAAAACAGAAATCCGTTTATAGATCATCCTGAACTGGCGGAGTATTTTTGGGGAGATAAAAATGGTGAGCCTTGGATAAGCCCTACAGCTGCAAACAATACAGTCATTCCTACATTCAGGATATTTCCGAATCCGGCAAAAAATAGTTTTAAGATTGATGGTCTCAGTGAAATCTCAGAAGTAATTATTTTTAAGCAAAATGGCGAGATAATATCGACTCAACAGGTTGATATGACAGGGATTGTGGACATACAGCTGGAAGATGGTATATATTTTGTCAAAATAAATGTTGGCGGAAAATCATACTTTCAAAAGCTGGTGGTTAAATAAAAAGATGATTTTTTTAGAAACAGACTATGAAGCTCTATATGCATTTCAGGAAATGGTATATCATCATTCATAATTGAAATAAATGAAAAGTTTTATCTATATCAGCGAAACAAGTGATTTTACATTGCACAATATTCCTTTTGGAGTTTTTGAGAAAGAAGGATATCACGGAATATGTACACGGGTAGGGGATACCATAATAGATCTTCACAAGTGTTTAAGCACCGCTATTTTTGATGGAATTGAGTTACCGGAGAACATATTTACTCTACGTTATATCAATTCATTTATCGCACTTGGCAAACCAGTTACAAAGGAAGTTAGGCTACGGTTACAGACATCTTTGCAAGCAGGTGGATATCTGGATAACGACATGTTTAAAGAGTCTGAGATATTTATGTCAGTCGATGGAGTCAAAATGTTGTTGCCGGTACAAATAGGTGATTATACTGATTTTTACAGTAGTCGTGAGCACGCTACAAACGTGGGTATCATGTTCAGAGATCCAACCAATGCACTGCTTCCTAACTGGCTTCATCTTCCTGTTGGCTATCATGGCAGGGCATCCTCCATAGTTGTATCAGGTACTGACATATATCGGCCAAGTGGGCAGACAATGCCAGATGGTGCAGAAAAGCCTGTATTTGGACCCACAAGACAACTCGATTTTGAACTCGAAATGGCATTTGTAATAGGAAAGGAAACAAAAATGGGCCAAACAATATTTACCAGTGATGCAGATGATTATATTTTTGGACTTATGCTGTTTAACGATTGGTCAGCACGGGACATTCAGAAATGGGAATATATACCACTCGGCCCATTTCTGGCTAAAAATTTTGCATCTACGGTTTCTCCATGGATAGTTACACTGGAGGCGCTTGAGCCCTTCAGAGTACCAGGCCCTGTGCAGGAACCGGAAGTTTTACCTTATCTGCAATATGATGGAATTAAAAATTATGATATTAATTTGTCTGTAGATATCATTTCCGAATCCGGTGCTGCAAAAAGAATTAGCACATCCAATTTTAAATATATGTATTGGAATATATGCCAGCAACTCGCTCATCATACATCCAATGGTTGCAATGTAAGGATAGGTGATCTTATGGCTTCCGGAACTATAAGTGGTCCTACACCTGATTCTTTGGGATCTATGCTGGAAATTTGCTGGAAAGGGACAAAACCTGTAAAATTGCCGGATGACACAGAACGAAAATTTATATTGGACGGTGACACTGTTGTCATGAGAGGTTGGTGTCAAAAAGATGAAGTAAGAATTGGATTCGGTGAATGTGCAGGTAAAGTGCAAGGATGAAGAATACAAAAATCTGTACTTATGTAGTCATTTAAATATGGAGATCATTTGTCATGCCTTATAAATTAAAATTGATAAAAATTGAATTAACACATTTTTCATCCAAAATATGAAATTTTTACTATTTATTTTCATGACTCTTATGATTTCCTGTAAGGATTCTAAAGGTACAAAACATGCCGGATCAGGACCAGACCCGGGATATGTCTGGACAAAACTTGCGGATACCGCACCATGGAGTAAGAGTTACAGCTTTCAGATGATGAGTGTCCATGATACCCTGTGGACTTTCCATCCGGAGGGAAATTGGTACACTTTAGACGGACTAAAGTGGAAAAAATCTGATCTGCCCAATGTGATCAATAATCACGCTTTTCTGGATTATGTGTTTTTTGACGGAGCAGTTTATGGTCTTGGATATTTCAGAGGGAACATTGAGCAATTCGAATTTAAACCTGAAATATACAGAACATCTGATTTCAAAACTTGGGAAACTATAGCGAAACAAAGTAATTTGCCACCCAGATTTTTTTATCATCCTTTTGTCTACAGAAATAAAGTATGGATTATCGGAGGTGAAGACAACAAAACCGTATATGCTGATATCTGGAATTCTGATGACGCAGTTAGATGGACAAAAGTTAGGGAAAATCTTCCGTTTGCTCAAAGAAGTAGCAGTCAGATCGTCTCGCTGAACAGCAAATTGTATTTGCTTGATAATGATGTTTGGATTTCAGGAAATGGTATGTCATGGCATAGGGAAAAAGATGAAATTATTCCTGGTGAACAAATATTTGGCTATAAAGCTTTGGTATTTGACCAAAAAATATGGTTGATAGGCTGCAACAGGAATGGGAAGTTTTCGAGTCAGGTATTATATAGTTCTGATGGAATAAACTGGAAAACGCATGACGCACCATGGTTGCCCCGAGGTGGAGTAGCGGCGGCAGTCCATAATAATAAAATATATCTGACTGGAGGAAAATATGGTGGTACTCCCGATCATCCTGAATTCAGATACGATAATGATATCTGGGTGCTGGAAAAAAGATAGAATAAATTCAGTCGGTTATTTTTCAGGTCCGATCATTGAACGACTGAAGACAGGAAAAGCTGCACTACCATAATGCGAGAATCTGGTACTATATTTCAAAGGTGATTGGTAGCTTTTAGCAAAATTAATCAATAATGCCTTCACATTATCATAATTCATGTTTCTGGAATTGGGTTTGGGATAAAAAACTAAATGGTCAATGGTGCCGTCTTTGTCCCAGAATACATTGAGCCAAAGTTTTACACCCTTCAGATCTATGTTGGATTTGGCAGCAAAGTCTTCCAGATCTTTTAACAACACAGTCCAGTTGTCAAAGGCAAGTTCCATATTATTATTGCAAACTGTAAAAAGCATGGTGTTGTATTTCTGAACCAGCTTTTCATAGTTATTTTCATCTTCACCTATGTAAAAGACCAAAGAAATAGATTTATCAGAGCCACCTGATTGCTGACCATTTAAGGATAAACCAAAAAATATAAAACAAAATAAAATAATGGAAAACCGAATAGTTATCATCCTTACTTTAGTTTAAAATACGAAAATAACACATTTCTTTAATATGTAACCCTAATTTTGAATATTTTATTATATTTAAGAAATTTTTATTGAAGTCATTTAATAACATGTGTTAAAATTAATCGTAAGTGCTTGATTTTTAAGACGAAGCTCTTTTTTAGTTTCGTAGCCAAAGCTACGGGATTAAAAAAAGCTGAAGTATTACGGATCAATGGCTTGCGAAGAAATTAACAATATGTTTTTAAATCACTTCATTATTTAGGGTATGGACAATGCCTGCATCCTGAACCACAACAATACCCTCTATTGATAAGGTAATGGGCAGTAAACACCATATATCCATCAAAATAATAAAAATCCTGACCTTCCTTAAGCGTAGTCACTGATCTTAAGTCTATTTGATCAGACTTCTGTGATTCTTTTTTGTCCGGATGCAAAGTATTGGTACATTTCAAAACCGCCAAATAATATAGCAGAAAATAAAAGATTACTGATGAGTGAAGATCTGAAAAAAGGCAACCCGGCTGCGAAAGATGTCATTAATCCGTTTAGGTCTCTGGTGTAAATGGATTTTTCACCTACCCATGAACCAAAATTTGTTACAATAAAAAATATCACGGAAGCTATAAGAACGGATAGGATAACATTGCCGACATTTATTTTGCGCAGAAACTTACTGCTGACCAAAACAATCATTGCCATGGCAACGACAGTAAAAATCATGTATTGCGAAAACCAAACCATGCCTTCATGGTCGGGAAAAAACGATCTGGCAACAGTATTATTGATTATAAAATCTGAAATGTAAAGTAAGGTTACCGAAAGAACAAATGCCCATCTTTTTCTTAAAATATAAGCTGTGCTGAATAAAGTCAGACTCTCTACAGGCGTAAAATTGGGTATGTGCGGGATCAACCTTGCTAGCGCAGCGACCAATGCTAATAAAATAAATCCTGTTATGCTGTTTGTATGTTTCATCATCCTATTTTTGCAAGGCAAATATACAAACTTTTATTATGCCAGACAACATGGTTTTATCATACATAAGACAAGCCAATGCGGATGATGCTATGAAAATAGCAAATTTATTTGTTGCAGCAACAGAAAGGATGATCATTGAAGGCATACACCAATGGAATTTCACTTACCCTTTGTTGACTCATGTACAGGAAGATATCAAAAATGGATCAGCCTTTGTCTGTTTGGTCGATGAAAAAATAGCAGGTACCATCACCTTGGATAGTAATCAGGATAAGCAATATAAAGAGATTCATTGGCATCATCATTCACAAAATGTGTTGGTTATACACAGACTTGCTGTTCATCCTCATTTTCAAGGTATGGGAATAGCTAAAAACTTGTGTATTTTTGCTGACAGGTATGGCCGTGAAAAAGGGTTTAACTGCATAAGACTGGATGCATACAGCCTGAATCCTGCATCAAATAAATTGTATAAATCGACCGGATTTAAAAAAGCAAATGGCTATTGTTACTTTCACAAAAATGTAATTCCGTTTTACTGTTATGACAAAAAAATAATTTGATAGTTATTTTAGTCATATATTTGACATCAAAAAAATAAATGTTATTAAATCATTCGTTCAGAGGCCTCAATGAAATTTGGAGATATCTTATAGGTATTTTCATCGTATTTTGTTTTTATTTTATAGGTCAGTTGCCACTCTACGGTATTGTGTTCTGGAAATTCTCAAAAGACAGCTCACTGGGTAATGCTGCCCTTCAACAGTTTGAAAACACGATGGATTTTGAGTTGCTTGGAGTGGATAAAAATGTTGGTTTTCTGCTGCTTATCCTGATGTTTGCTTTTGCGTTGTTTGGATTATATCTTGTCATCACCTATTTGCATAAAAAAAGGTTAAAAGATTATATCACTACAGACATAAAAGTTAATTTTAATAAAATATTCTTTGGTCTGTGCCTTTGGGTGGTAATTTCACTAGTTTTGGAAGGTATAAGTTATCTTTTAAGTCCTGAAGATTATGTATTTAGATGGAAGCCTGAGAGTTTTATTCCATTGCTCTTTATTTCAATCGTTTTTTTACCTGTTCAGACCAGTTTTGAAGAATTATTTTTCAGAGGATATCTTATGCAGGGTATAGTTTTTTTTAGTAAAAATAAATGGTTACCACTGTTGCTTTCCAGTATTTTTTTTGGTTTGGTACATGGCACAAATCCTGAAGTATCAAAGTACGGTTTCTGGACCATGCAATTTTATTATATCATAGCCGGTTTATTTCTTGGACTTATTACCATGATGGATGATAGCCTTGAGTTGGCATTAGGCGTTCATGCTGCCACCAATATTTTTGGCGCCACTTTATTCACCTATGATGGCAGTGTTTTGCAGACTGATAGTCTTTTTGTGTGTAGTGAAGTTAAACCTTGGCTTATGATTTTTAGTTTTATTATTGGATCTGTCATTTTTATAGCGATATGTTATAAAAAATATCATTGGCCTTCTTTTTATTCATTATTAGATTCAATAAAGGTCATTAATGATGATGTGGCTGAACCTGAAGACTGAATTATTTTTTGATTCTTATAAAAATTTTTCATGTTAAGATTGATTCTAAGCTTAGCTTCCATCTTATTGTATTCTTCTGTTACATATACCCAATCGGACCGTTGGCAACAATCTGTAAAGTATAAAATGGATATAGATTTTATATTGAAAAAGCATCAGTTTAAAGGCACTCAGATTCTTGAATTTACCAATAACAGTCCGGATACATTATTTAAAGTCTTTTACCACTTGTACTACAATGCTTTTCAACCGAATAGTATGATGGATGTTCGGTCCCGTACTATAATCGATCCTGATCCAAGAATTGGGGATCGCATTTCGATGCTAAAAAAAGAGGATCAGGGACATATGTTGGTAAGTTCACTTAAACTCAATGGCAGGAAAGTAAAGTTCAAAACGGTCGGCACTATACTTGAAGTACATTTGGATAAACCTGTATTGCCAAAGACAACTGTAACTTTTGAAATGAAGTTTAAAGGTAAGATTCCTTTACAGATAAGAAGGACTGGTAGATTCAACAAAGAAGGAATTGAATATTCTATGGCTCAATGGTATCCCAAAATGTGTAATTATGACCATCAGGGGTGGCATGCCGATCCATATGTAGCTGCTGAGTTTTATGGCATATGGGGTGACTATGATGTTACCATCACTATGCCGAAGGAGTACATCATAGCGGCCACAGGGATTCTTCAGAATAGAGATGACATAGAATTTGGACATGCCAATAAAGATTCTGAATCACGTCCTGATAAACTGACGTGGCACTTCAAAGCTGAAAATGTACATGATTTTGTATGGGCCGCAGATCCTGACTATCATCAGATGGTTCATAAAGCATATGATGGCACTCTTTTAAGGTTTTTTTATCAACCGGGAGAAAAGACCACACAGTATTGGGACAAATTACCTCCTATCATGGATGAAGTATTGAGTTTTGCCAATTCAAAATACGGTAAATATGCTTTTCCTGAGTACTCATTTATACAGGGTGGTGACGGAGGTATGGAATATCCTATGGCGACGCTCATCACAGGAGAGAGAAGTATGATAAGCCTGGTTGGTGTTTGTGTGCACGAATTTATGCACAGTTGGTTTCATACGATGTTGGCATCCAATGAATCTCTTTATGCCTGGATGGATGAAGGGTTTGCTTCGTATGCTGCCAATGAAGTAATGAACCATTTGAAGATGAAAAAATTGATCCCTGGGGATACCTTGCTGAATCCTCACATTAAAGAGGTTGTCGGATATATTAATTTTTCTAAAAGCGGATATGAAGAACCCATGTCAACCCATTCGGATCATTTTAGTACCAATACAGCTTATGGCATGGCAGCAGCCAAAAAAGGGGAAGTCCTCCTTGAACAACTCAGATACATCATTGGAACAACTGCTTTTGATAAAGGGATGTTGGTGTATTTCGATACCTGGAAGTTCAAACATCCAAACCCCAACGATTTCATCAGACTTATGGAAAAGGTGAGTGGCTTGGAATTGGATTGGTTTAAAGAATATTTTGTACAGACAACCCATACCATTGATTATGCAATAGAAGAAGTAAAGGACAGGTATGTTGTCATCAAAAATATAGGTTTAATGCCTATGCCTCTGGACATTTCGGTGACCACAAATGACGGAAAGGTTCACCAATATTATATCCCACAGGAAATCATGAGAGGTGAAAAGAAGGGTGATGTTTTTTTTGATAATTTTAAAATAATGCCCGACTGGTCCTGGACGCATCCTACTTATAAGCTGATAATAAATCAAAAGCTTTCAGAGATAAAATCCGTAGAAATTGATGTATCACAAAGACTTGCTGACGTAGATAGGGAGAATAACATTTTAATGGTAAATCCAGCTCAGGAAGATTAAAAAGTGTACCTCTGGAAAATTGAATGGATTAAGTCAGATCTTTTTATTCTATTTCTATATCATTTGTTTTTATACGCAGGGTTGCCAGAGCTGCAAAAGTGAGCAACAAACCTGCAAACCTCAATGCATTACCCGGATTACTGCCGAGGAGACCATCATACACATACCCGAACGATAAAGTCTGTATGATCATAGGGATGACAATCATCATATTGACAATACCCATGTAAACGCCGTTTTTAGCAGGTGGAATACTATTAGCCACCATGATATAAGGAATACCCATCATGCTGGCCCAGGCAATACCAAATCCTATCATCGGCGCAAAAAGAAAATATTTGTTTTCTATACCGGGCATGATAAATAATGCCATGGCAGCAAATAACAGACAAATGGCATGGACATATCTGGCGCTGTATTTTTTTGCAAGCCAAACCAAACCAAAAGCGGATAAAAAAGTGACAATATTATAAAATCCATTGACTAGCCCTGTCCAGCCTGCAGCTTCTTCATACAGCGTCATATTTTCCTGAGCCGTAGTTTTCCAGACACTTTTGGCAATGCTGTGAGATACAAATTGCCAATAACAAAACATGGCATACCATTGGAAAAGATACACCAGAGAAAGTTGCCAAAGTGTAGAAGGCATGTCTTTTATGGCATGAAAAATTTCAGTAAATGGCTCAAAAACAGCAGCTAAGCCACTTTTTTTTGCTGCTTTCATGGCAGCTAATTCTTCATCAGTGGGAGGGATTTCAGGTGTTGTGCTTATGGACCATAAAACAGAACCTATGGAACAGACTGCACCTACAAAAAAGGCTCCGAATACCCAGTATGGAATACCGGAAGACGAACTTCCCGTCCACATTTGCTGAAAAAAGTATAAGGAAAGATTGGCCAATGTAATCCCCAGCCCGGTAAAAAAACTTTGCGTAAGGAATCCTTTGGCAAATTGAGTTCTGGGTAGTTTATCTGCCACAAATGCACGGTAAGGCTCCATGGCGGTATTGTTTCCGGCATCCAGAATCCACAACAGACCTGCTGCCATCCATAGAGCCGAACTAAATGGCATTATAAACAAAGCAATACTGCATGTGATGGCACCCACCAGAAAATATGGTTTCCTTCTTCCCCATCTTGGGCTCCACGTCTTATCACTCATCGCTCCGATGACAGGTTGAATAAGTAAACCAGTCATAGGCCCGGCCAGATTGAGAATAGGTAGTTGTGCAGGGTCAGCATCCAGAAATGTATAGATTGGATTTATAGCTGTTTGTTGTAATCCAAAACTATACTGGATTCCAAAAAACCCAAAATTCATATTGATAATCTGAGAAATGGAAAGACCAGGCTTATACTTTGTGTCATTACCATTTGATCCACTTACTGAACCCGAAACAGCCATAATGATCTATTTTATCGTCAAAGCTAATAACTTATTTTTATTGATATAAAATATTTACTTTTTTTTAGTTTTGACCTTAGATTGTGTTTAAATTTTATGTTTGTTCGAAAGCGGAATTTATGGCTTGCAGTCAAATGATAGAATTTTAAATATAATCTCTATTTTCAATTTGGAACAATGGAAGAACATAAGGGTGTCAGGACTTTTTACGCATCATCCCGCGCAGGATGGAGAAAATGGCTGTCTGAAAATTGGGATAAGGAAAAGTCAGTATTCCTGATTTTTTTTAAAAAAGATAGTCTGAATACCAGTCTTACCTATGACGAAGCGGTAGATGAGGCATTGTGTTACGGTTGGATAGACAGTAAAATAAATAAGAGAGATGATGAAAGCTGGTATCAGTATTTTGCTAAAAGAAATCCCAAGAGTAACTGGAGCCGGATCAATAAAAATAAAATAGAAAAACTAACAATGGCAGGGCTTATGGCTCCTCCGGGCCTTGAAATGGTAAAAGTGGCCAGGCAGACCGGTACCTGGACGGCATTGGATGATGTTGAAAATCTGGTGATTCCTGATGAAATGAAAATACTTATGGATGTAAATAAGGTGGCATTCAGCCATTGGGAAAAATTTCCGAAATCTGTTAAAAAAGGCATCCTGGAGTGGATTTATACAGCAAAAAAAGTAGAAACTAAAATGGACAGGATCATAAAAACAGTTTCTATGGCAAGTGAAAACAAAAGAGCAAATTTTGATAACTGAAAAATAATTCTGTGTAAATTTAGTATTTCAACTCCTTACGAAAGATAGCATTTGTTATAAAATGAAATTGACATTACCTTATAATATTTATAATCAGTATTTTATGTAATTAGTATATTTTAATGTGTAGAATATTTAGAAATATTTTTTTAAATCTCTTGACATTACCCCTAATCTGTCCTTATCTTTGTTTTCAAATAGTTAATGGACACATCACGTTTTGTTCTGAATTATTTATACCGATGAGGTGAGAGAAAAGGCTCTGTGACCCTCAGGCAACCTACACAAGCAAGGTGCCAATTCCTTCCCGATATTGGGGCATATAAATGTTGAACTTTTTTGCTATGCAATCCTGTTTTTTCAAAATTAATGATGACTATCTTCCTTCGCAAGCTATGTTAAACTATTTTAAATTTTCTTCTCCCTCCATGTGCTGTTTTTGCTGTTGTTGCGGCAATTAAGACACCACATGACTGTGTAGTACCTTCCAAATCATAAGGCTATATTCTGACAGATGTGTAGTGTATCTCCAACAAGGAGTGTTTACTGTACTTCAATAAATATTTGTATAACATTTTTTTTTAAATCAAAATACCTGTAATCATGTTAAACAACAAAAAATATAAATTCGAAACTCTGCAGTCAGCCGATACTTTTAGCTCAGTCGAAAAAAAGTCAGGTAGAAGAGAAACTGTCTTCAAAAACAATGGATGTCAGATCAATTTAAATCTAATTACCAGGAAATATTCATTAGGAGATAATTATTGACAT
>Ga0138256_10007338_pt1 | contig 11635 bp, 6 predicted proteins | sample KNB2016incub_MG_FD_105486 | JGI IMG/M metagenome (GOLD analysis project Ga0138256, IMG submission 105486) | Active sludge microbial communities from wastewater in Klosterneuburg, Austria - KNB2014incub_MG | ecosystem: Engineered > WWTP > Activated sludge > Unclassified | place: Austria...
CGCTTCGTTCTTCTCGGTGACAAAGACTCGCCCGTTCGAGACGGCCAGCCCCATCGGTTCCGAGAGCCCTTGCGCGATGCGGCGGAACTTCGGCGGCCCGGCTGCGGAGATCTTCGTCAGATCGAATGAATAGAGGTCGCCGTCCCAGGTCGTGAAGATCAGTTCGTCCGGTCTCCGCAGCGCCATGCCACTAATGCGCAACGTGAGGGCTTCGTCGCGTAGATCGTCCACCGCAAGCGCGGGGTGTAACGATGTCAGCTTTTGACCGAAGCCGGGGGTGGCATCGGGTGCGTCGGGTTCCTTGGGAGGATTCGCCAGCGACAGATTGCCGGCCGTCACACCTGTTAGCACCAGCTTGCGAAAACGGAGTGGATGATCGTACTTGCGATTCGATGGCGGTACTAGCAGCACCAACACGGGCTGTCCCGCACGCACGCGAAAAGTGCCCATTTTCGCCAGCCTCCATTCATCCTTCTTGGTGACGGGCACATTCCAAAACGTATCCTGCCCATCAAACGAAAGCTGGTAATCCTGATCGAGCGGCTTGTCGCAGGCGTAGTCGATGGAGACGGTGATCTCCTCGTCGTGCTTGGCCTGCACGTACCAGCCAATGATGGCCCCGCGCCCCTTGGTGATCTCGAGTATGTCGCCCGTGTAGGTATTGGGGCCTTTGGAAAAAATCTGCTTCGCGGGCAGATCGAGCGTGCGCGAAGGCTCCGCGGCCGAAAGCGGCGCTCCCGCGATGCGAATCAGCAGTAACAGAACGATGGTGAGAGGGGCGTGTTTCATGGGAGGGTGAGTCGATGCCATTCGGTGCCGGTGAGTGCCGGCGCGGCGGTCTCTTGGTCAGTGGTTAACTTCCAGGCTTTGCGAGCGGCTGTGGAAGGAAGGAGTGTTTCGCCGGCGGCAAGTGTTTCCACTCGCAATTCACGTACGAAGCGTTCTTTCGCGGGTGCAGCAAGCGGGATTCGTTCGAATAGCTTCAGTGTGCCGGCCTCGTGTTGCAGTTCCCAGCGCAGCTCGATGTGATCTTTGCGCTGGGTGCAGCCGAGATAGCGAACCGCTACGGGCACGGTTTTCTCACCGCGTTGCAATTCCCACGTGGTATCTGCCTTGTCTTCGAAAAAGCTCGTGCCCGCAGACCGAGTTACGAAGCCGGACTTGAGCAACCCTGGCTTGCCGGCTGGAGACTGCCAGGCCTTTAGCACGGTGGCACGTTCCAAGTCGTAGCCCAGCCATTTGTCGGTCCCTTGGCAGATCGCCAGCGACCGCGGCTTTCCATCCAAGCTCAGGCGACTAATGATCTGTGGATCGAATGGTAAGGCGGGTGCGTCACCTTCATCAGCATCGAGGCCAGAGATCAAGATGAGCAGCAGAGTGGGGACTACAAGAAGCGTACGTGTCATGAGAATCAGTGCTACAGTCCGCGATTAATCGACCACACCTGCAAGACCCAGCGAATTTATCCAATCTAGTTCGCCGTGGGACATTTCGCGACTAGAGGTCGCACCTATTTGCACTTGGATTGCTTGCGTCCCGGTGGGCATCAATAAATATTTTCAATGCGCTTCGCCGTCTCCTACAATTCATGTCGCTCAAACTGTGCCAGCTGACCTACTGCGGCGGCTCGAAGTTGGTTGGCATTCGCCAAAGCAAGTGTGGTGAATAGCTGGAAACGAAGTGAATCTCTTACGGGATTTCCTCTATGGGTCAACCTACGACGCTTCAGCTTAGCTTGCTGAACCAGATTCAGTTGCGGGATCTTGTCGACAGCCTCGCGGAAGAGTATCGCGACGTTCTCAAAATTCGGCTGAGGACGAAAGGAGTTCTTGGCGTTCTCGAAGAAATTGATATTCGCCGAAAAAGCAGCGCGGGTTTTTTTGACGTGGATACCGGTGCAGTCGCCGTCGTCGAAAGTCGAGAATTTCAGAATGCACCTGGCTTAAAAAAGGAGGCAAAGGCGACTCGCAAGGTCATCATGCTCAACAATGGTTACCGCTCCGAGAAGGCAATTCCCGCATCTGGTAGCCAACGGTTGGTCCAACAGGGACCATTTACGGAAATCCGCAACGGCAAGAAGATTACCTACATCAAGCACGGTGATGTTCGATTGGAGTACCAGGGAGAGCGCATTACGCGAATTGTTGGTGCGGACGGGGTCGAAATCCCACCTGGCAAGTTTGGCGACGTCAAGGTTTTTCCAAACGAGCATCACGCTGAGATGCGAATCTTGCAATGGGCTGAGCGTAACAACTACCGGATCCTCGCTTTGTCGCCGACACGCGGCTGCTGTCCACACTGCGCTCTGCGCATGCAACAGTACTTCATTCAACAAAACATCAATCTGGACGACGCCATCCCGAAATCTCGCCAGACACGAACGCTTTGGCGTTCATTCCTGAAGGACTTACGGGCCGCGCAGCGAACAGCCACGTCCATTGACTACACGCTGAAGAATCCGCACATCGACATCGCCACGCTTCGCACGCAGTTCAAGTCCGAGATGTCGAAATTCCGAATACCCGATCGCCGGCTGCTTAAAGTGTCCAGATACCTGAAGGTCGCCGGGCCGGCAATGCTCGCATTCGATGCAGCGACAAGTTACGCCAAGGCTGCCGAGGAGTTGGACAAAGGGAATCAAGAGGCAGCCGCCAAGACCTTGGCTGAATTTGGGGGGCGGGCGGCCGGGGCATTCGTTGGCGCAGAAGCATGTGGACTCGCCTTTGCCGGATTCGGCAGTGTAATCCCCGGCCTCGGCACCACCGTTGGGGCCCTGGCCGGCATCTTGATTGGGGGCGCTGTAGGTGCCTACCTCGGCGAGAAAGGGGCACATGAGCTTTGCGAACAGATCATTGCTTGGACGAAGGGTGGACCGGCACCCGAGCGGCCTCTGCCTCCTTCCGCACTCTCCCCACCGCGGTCGCACCGGTTGGAAGTTCAAAAATTGCAGCAAGCGATGCTTTCGATGGGCTACAGCGCCCCGGAAACGAGCATCATTGGCCAGTTACTCGACAGCCCACGCCTCGAAGGTGCGCTCCCTCAGAATGCCTTCCAGCAAATTGGTTCCGAACTAGTGCCGCTGGACGGGGCGACGGAGGTTGATTCATGGATGACTCAGTATCCATCGAGTGACCAACTCGATGAGGGCGTCAGTGCAGAGGCAATCGGCGATGGCGCCGTACCGGCCACAAGTCCCGCAGTGCCAGATGGTTTGAAACCAGAGGCGGAAGCGGTTCAGCCCCAGCCAGAGAACAGTCGGCCAAAATCCAACATCCTCGCTCAGCCGAATCCACGTCCTCCTGATCAGACCGAGACTGATCAGCTGGACGGAGCAAATCACGAGGATTCGCTGGAAGCCACTAAGGATGTGCATGCTGAGTTGTTGATGCCCGCGAAGACAGTGCCCGACGAGCCATCGACCGGAGACGAGCCTTCCATTCATCGCGAAGGCGGGCCAGTGTTGCTCGACGATATGTTGGAACGCGTCGATAATTTGCAAAGGCGACTCGCAAACTACGACAATTTGATTACTGGAAGTGCAGCAACTGGCTCGCGTGAACAGTTCGAGGCGGACCTGACGGAACTCCGAGCAATCCAAGAGCAACTCGTATTATCGGGTTCCATGCCAGACACTCTGGCGACGCAAGCTCGGCTCAACGAAGTGCGCAGTCGCTATGAACAGATCGACAGCGATGCACGCTGGGCGGAGGATCGGAAGTCGGAGAGTCTGCGCAGGCAACAAGAGGACGATCGCCGCCGAGCCGAGCAAGCCGATCCGGAAGACAGCAAGAGAGCTAAGCAAACGATCGAGTCGGCAATGGGACGTCGATCAGAAGACCAGCAACTGCAAGAGGTTGAAGAACGCGAACGACGGGCCAGGGAAAACGAACGTCGAGATGAACAAGTCTTGGTCGAGGAGCGCCGCCGACGCGAGCAGAATGAAGAAGATCTTGACCGCGAAAATCGGAATGAACGTGACAAAGAATGGCAAGCCGAGAAAGCCCGCCAACTCGATGACGCTCGGCAGAGGGCGTACGAAGAGCGTATTGCAGACGACTTGCAAAGACGAAGGGAAGTTGAAGCTCGCGATCACGCCGCGAACATAGATGCCGACGAACGAAGACGCGAAGAACTGCAACAGCAGAGTGAAGCGGATGTTCGAAAGCTCGCCGATGACCAACGATTTCGAGCGAACGAGGCAGCGCGACAGTTGGCAGACGAGCAGCGGATCCAGGGTGAGATCGATGCGCAGCGCAGAGATGACAACGAACGACGCGCTCGAGATTTACGAGAGGCCGAGATTCGAACGGAAGAGAAGCAACTTGCCGACCGGGAGCAATTGCGGCGTGCCGACGATCTGTACCGGGAGGAGCAGAATCGATTGCGTGAAAAGCAATCGCCACGAGACGACCAAACAATGCCGTTCACTCAATCACCACCGCAAAATGAGGGGAACGAACACGGTGCGACTGATCCTCGCCTAACGGATCAGGAAGATCGCCGCCGAGCTGAGGACGATCGCCAGATTCAGGAACAACGCCGGGCTGATCAACTTAGGGCTGACGAAGAACATCGAGTCGCCGAAGAGAATCGAAAGCAAGAGCAGGCCGATGGTGCGCGGCCGCCTGCTCCAGATCGGGATTCAAATCGCTCCACGGATGGCGTGGCTGACTCCCAATCAAGTCACATACGGCAGGATGAGCTTAGCGATGAGAAAAGGAGTCGCGCCGCCGAACAGGACCAAGTGCAACAACGGCGGGTTGAAGAAGAGCGGGCCCGCCAACAACAGGAAGAATTACAGCAGCGAAGGGCTGAAGAAGAACAAGCCCGCCAACAGGAAGAATTGCAACAGCGTTGGGCTGAAGAGGAACGGGCTCGGCAACAGCAAGAATTACAGCAGCGTTGGGCTGAAGAAGAACGGGCCCGCCAACAGCAAGAATTACAACAACGTTGGGCTGAAGAAGAACGGGCCCGCCAACAGCAAGAATTACAACAACGTTGGGCTGAAGAAGAACGGGCCCGCCAACAGCAAGAATTACAACAGCGTTGGGCTGAAGAGGAACGAGCCCGCCAACAGCAAGAATTGCAGCAGCGTTGGGCTGAAGAAGAACGGGCCCGACAACAGGAAGAATTGCAACAGCGTTGGGCTGAAGAGGAACGAGCCCGACAACAGGAAGAATTGCAACAGCGTTGGGCTGAAGAGGAACGAGCCCGCCAACAAGAGGAAGCAGAACGACGTCGACTTTCAGAAGAGGAGGAGAGCCGCAAACACGTATCTGGCGAGATTCTCTGGCCTGGCGACCGACCATACCCTTAGTAGCCGATAGTTGGGCGTTGACTACCGAAGCGTTCCGCCCGCCTTTTCGCTTTCTCGGGCCGCGACGAACATTTTTGCAGCGTAGATCAACTCGGAATCGAAGGCAATCAGCAACTGTTCGGAGGAAAATCCCTGGCGAGTTCTTTCCCACGCATTTGTGACGGTAAGAGCGGCGCCGGCCGCGCGATGTGATCCAGGCAGAAAAAGAGTCGAGTTTTTCAATGATTTGTCGACGGCAATCACCTTCTGCACGATATCATCGGACGACATCCCACTGCGTAGATTTGCTGCCAACGTTAGCAGTACCGCCGTACAACCCAAATATGTCTCACTAGTTAGCCCAGCTTCGTACAGCTTCGGCCAGGCATTTGTCATCAGCTCTCGGCCCCAAGGAGTAGCAGGAATCCGATGACTGAGCGCTGCCACACGTGTCTCTTCGACGGGGTAATCGTCGATGTTTGTCGATGGAAATATCGACAGCCAAAACGGCTTTACCCAGTGCAGCACAGACTGCAGGAAAGTGCGAGTAGAACCTGAATCCATTTTGGACATCGCGAAGCCCTCGTCGATTAACGGCCAGTCAATTGCACTTACCACAGACTAAGCAAGTCTGTTTCCAGTCAGCCAACCTGAACCAAGAAGCGGTCAACCTACCCGCCCCTCCCTCGGTATTGATTCCAGTTGTCCGCAATTCCGTTTAGCAGCTTCTCCATGAATGGAACTTCGGACGGCGCTCCACCAGTGGCCATGGGTACGATCTGAAGTTCCTTGCATTCAGGACATCGCGTTGACTTGCCTGCACATGTAGGTGATGTTTGCAAATCGCATTTGCAATGTAAACACTTCCACGAGATGTGCTGCGAATTCATGGAACTACTCCCGTAAAATGGCCAGGATAGTCGCCACCAACCTATCAACTCGACGCGCAATTTCCTAGATACACTGAGGCCTTTTTGCAAATCGAAGTTTGCGCGATCAGCGCACTTAGCTCCCCACTCGAACATCAGGCGCCTGAAGTCGTCTGGTATTCGACTGCGAGGTGACTCGACCAGTTACTCAAAATAACCCGCGCAATTCTTACGCTTGGGAGTATTCAACGACCAAACGATTCGCAACAATAATCTCTCCTCTCCACCAATTCGTTGGAAGCTGTTGAACAGCTTGTGTTGTTTTCGCATCAATGTGACGCCGTCTTTGAGGGGAATACCGATGCCTGCATCGCTTCAACATGTCACCCCCAGCACGCCAATGGGGGCAAATCTGATTGATAATGGCGCGACATTCCGAGTTTGGGCTCCTAATGCGCATAGCGTTCATGTAATCGGCGATTTCAATGGCAGAGTGCGGGATAATGCCAGCCTGCTTACTCGAGATGCTCAGGGACACTGGCGTGGCTTCATAAAGGGAGTGAAGGACCGCGATCGGTATATGTATTACATTGTCGGCGACGCTGGTGAAGGCAGAAAACGCGATCCGTATGCGCGTGAACTTGAAACTCCTTTTCCAGCAGAATGTATTGTTCGAAAGGCCGATTTTCCGTGGCATCAAACGGGTTATCGAACACCTCAGTTCCACAACTTCGTGATCTATCAGTTGCACGTTGGCACGTTTTACACACCAAATCTCCCGACAAAGGCGGGCACCTTCTTGGATGTAGCAAGAAAAATACCGCATCTTGTTGAACTTGGCGTTACCGCAATCCAACTGCTGCCCATCCAGGAATTTCAAACACAGTTCAGCCTGGGCTATAACGGGACCGACTACTTCTCGCCCGAGATGGATTTCGCCGTACCGGATGGCGACCTTGATGAGTACCTACCGCACATCGACGATTTACTTGACGCAAGGGGCCAGCCCCGCTTCTCCAAAGCCGACCTCTCCGGGGAGATGAATCAACTCAAGGCGCTCGTCGATTTGTGCCATCTCTACGGACTCGCTGTCTTGTTGGACGTTGTTTACAACCACGCTGGCGGGTCGTTCGGAACAGAGAGTTTGTTCTTCTTCGATTTTCAGAAAGGAGATAAACGCAACTCGTTGTATTTTAACGGTCGAGAGCATGCCGGGGGAGAAGTGTTCGACTTCGGCAAACCCGAGGTGCGCGCATTTCTAATTGATAACGCCAGGTTCTTTCTCAATGAATACCGCATCGATGGCCTGCGCTACGATCAAGTCAGCGTTATCGATCACGATGGCTCACCACACGGCTGGAGCTTTTGCCAGGACTTGACTTCGACACTCAATCACCATCGCCCTGGTGCGATTGATCTGGCCGAGTACTGGAACGTCAATCCATTCGTTGTAAAGAAGCCGAATCAGGGCGGTGCTGGATTCGATACAACGCTCACCGATGGCCTGCGGATCGCCATTCGAGATGTCATTGCGAATTCGGCACAACCTGACAATCGACCGCTGTCGATGGGACGGCTTGCTGCCAGCCTGTGGCCGGACGGTTTTTCCCGCCCGTGGCAGTTTGTGCAGGGGCCTGAAAACCACGACTTAGTCTACAAGGGGCGTGAGCAGCGAGTCGCTCGTTTAGGTCACTTCGATGATCCGCGGTCTTGGTTTGGTCGTAGTCGGGCACGCGTGGCAACGGGTATCGGATTGACGGCTCCAGGAATTCCAATGCTCTTCATGGGGCAGGAGTTTCTTGAAGACAAGCAGTGGTCGGACAATTTCGAAGGAGATAAGAATCTGCTGCTTCACTGGGCGGGTGTCGAGAGCGGTGACAAGCAGATGATCGATCACCTACGATTTACACGCGAGCTCATCGCGCTACGATGGAGATATCCAGCTCTCCGCGGCGACGGGTTTGGAGTGATCGATGCCCATGACGATAATCGCGTCCTGGCGTTTCAGCGCTGGGTTGAAGGTGAAGGGAATGATGTCGTAGTTGTCGTGCATCTTTCGCCGTTCAACCGCTTTGACTATCGGATTGGCTTCCCTGGCGAAGGCCAATGGAGGGAAGTGTTTAATAGTGATGTGTACGAGAATTGGGTAAATCCGAACACGACAGGAAACGGCGGTCGAGTATTCGCAGATTCGATTCCGCTGCACGGGCGAGTGGCATCCGCGTCGCTCACCTTGCCAGCAAACAGCATTCTGGTGTTTGCGAGGTAGCTGACGCATTTGTTCTTTCGATTTTGGCATAACGAATCGGACAAAACTCAGGGAGGATGGCGAGCATCGCACAAGCGATGCTGAAGTTGGTCCTCTTCATAAGGTAGGCAGGTTGCTGCCCACACGGTTCCCCTGGATTGCCGAGGCCACCCCCAGCATTGAAGCTGCGACTTACCGTAGCTTGTTCTGGCCATAGTCGATTCCGCAACTTAGTAGTTGGGAGTGGGTGGCCGGTAGTGCGTGAGGTCAATGTTGCGGAACCATTCGATGGTCTTTTGCAAGCCTTCTCGCAGTTGGATGGTCGGTTCCCAGCTTAGCTTTTCGCGGGCGAGGGAGATGTCCGGGCGACGACGGGTCGGGTCATCGGCGGGGAGGGGTTCGTGGATGATCTTGGATTTCGAGCCCGTCAATTCGAGGACCAATTCAGCCAATTCGCGGACGGTGAACTCGTCGGGATTGCCGAGATTCACCGGGCCGATGAAGTCGTCGGGGCCTTCCATCATGCGGATGAGTCCGCTGACGAGATCGTCGCGGAAACAGAACGAGCGGGTTTGCTGGCCGTCGCCAAAGAGCGTGATGTCTTCGCCCTGCAGCGCCTGGCGAATGAAGTTTGAGACCACGCGGCCGTCGAAGGGGTGCATCCGCGGGCCGTAGGTATTGAAGATACGCACGATCCGAATGTTGATCCGGTTCACGCGGTGATAGTCCATGAAGAGTGCCTCGGCGGCCCGCTTCCCTTCGTCGTAGCAGGCTCGCGGGCCGATGGGGTTCACATTGCCGCGATAATCTTCGCGCTGCGGATGAACTTCGGGGTCGCCATAAACTTCGCTGGTCGAGGCTTGCAGCACTTTCGCCCGGCAACGGCGAGCCATCCCAAGCACATTGATCGCCCCCATCACCGAAGTCTTGAGCGTCTTGATAGGATTGAACTGGTAATGGCCCGGCGCGGCAGGGCAGGCGAGATTGTAGATTTCGTCGACCTCGAGCCAGAACGGCAGCGTCACGTCATGACGAATGAGGTCGAAATTGGTGCGACCGATCAGATGGGTGATGTTGCTCTTCTGGCTCGTGAAGAAGTTGTCGAGGCAGATGACGTCGTGCCCGAGTTCCACGAGCCGCTCGCAAAGATGCGAACCGAGGAAGCCGGCGCCGCCAGTGACGAGAATGCGCTTGATCATGCTGGTCTTATCGTAAAATGCTCGAACAACACTGCCTGTCGTAATATAGGTCATCGTCGTTACCGCCCGGCAAGATGACAGGCTGCGGGTCGTGACGATTGCAACGAACGGGCGGGAGCAACCACTCGGTTCAATACGGAATCACAGGCATTCATGGATCGCCGGACTATCACCGCATACCGCGCTCGCTGGGTTTTTCCAATCGATCGCGAACCGATCGAAGACGGCGTCGTCACCGTTGGTTCCGATGGTCTGATCGTCGATGTTGGTTCGCAGCCTACGGAGGGAGCGAAGACGGTTGACCTGGGAAATGTCGCCCTCTTGCCGGGACTAATCAACGCGCACACGCATCTGGAGTTCAGCCTGTTCGGACGACCTTTCGGTGAGCCGGGAACATCGTTCAGCGAGTGGCTGCGGCGGGTTGTTGCCTGGCGACGTGACCAGCCGGCGGTGCTCGGGCAAGAAGAGTTGGCACTGATACAGGGCTTGCAAGAAGTGCGAGCCACCGGAACGGCGGCCATCGGCGAGATTGCCACGCCAATCTTCGCCGACCATTGGCTGAACGAACCGAACGATCAAGCCGGAGTGGTGTTTTTCGAGCTGCTTAGCTTGAACCCCGCGCGTGTCGGTCCGCTGCTCCATCAGGCCGAAGAGTACTTGCTGCCGGGAGTGCAAGGGAACCAACAACGAGGGTTAAGTCCCCATGCTCCTTACACGGTACATCCCGATTTGCTGGCCGGCGCCGTGAAGCTCAGTACCGAACGAAAATGTTCGCTGACGATGCACCTGGCTGAGTCGCGGGAAGAACTTGAGTTGCTCGATGCGCAAACGGGGCCATTGGTCGAGTTGCTGAAGAGCCTGAGTGCCTGGTATCCGGAGTCGCTGAGCAAGGGACGTCGGCCGCTCGATTACTTGCACGTGCTAGCTCAATCGCACTCCGCACTAATCGCTCATGGCAACTATCTGCAGCCTGACGAAATCGCTTTTGCCGCGGAGCATCGCGACAGGCTGACAATTGTCTATTGCCCGCGAACGCAGAGCTATTTCGATCACGATCCGTATCCACTGGCCGCGATGCTTGCCGCTGGAGCGCGCGTCGCCGTCGGTACCGATTCGCGAGCCAGCAATCCGGACCTATCGGTGTGGAAAGAACTACAGCACGTGCGAGCAAATCACTCCGCAGTTGCCCCCGACCAGATCTTGCGAATGGGAACGATCCATGGTGCGGAAGGGCTTGGACTGCAAGAGAGCCTAGGGACGATTTCGCCGGGGAAGCGAGCGGTGTTTACGACCATTCAACTCGCCAACGAACAGACCGATGCCTATGACCTGCTCTTTGCCGGCGAGCAGATTACTCATCCGACTTATCAAACAGAATGCTGATTGACTGGTCATGGTGGATGCGTTTGATGGCTTCGGCGAGCAGCGGCGCGACGGAGAGCACTTTCATGTTCGGCAGCATCTTCTCGGCGGGAATCGGAATCGAGTCGGTGACCGCGAGCATCTTGATTTTGGACTTCGAGATCTTTTCGACCGCACTACCACAGAGAACGCCATGCGAAGCGGCCGCATAGATTTCGCGTGCGCCCGCTTCGTGAACGGTTTTGGCGGCACCGGTGATCGAACCGCCGGTCGTGATCATGTCGTCGAACATGAACGCGATCTTTCCTTCGATGGGTCCGCCGATGATGTGCTCCTGGCGAGTTTCGGAGGCGCTATCGCGGCGTTTGTCGACAATCGCCAGTTTGCCACCCATCCGCTTCTGGTAGCCAAGGGCTCGCTTGATGCTGCCGACATCGGGGCTGACGACGACGCGATCGTCCTCTGCGAACGGCAGCGAAGTGGCCCACTCTTGCAGGACCGGCGCGGCGTACAGGTTGTCCACCGGGCGATCGAAAAAGCCTTGAATTTGCGGCGAATGCAGATCCATCGTCAGCACTCGATCGGCGCCGGCGCGGGTGATCAGATTCGCGACGAGCTTGGCCGTGATCGGCACGCGGCCTTCGTCCTTGCGATCTTGCCG
>Ga0138256_10007339_pt1 | contig 11634 bp, 6 predicted proteins | sample KNB2016incub_MG_FD_105486 | JGI IMG/M metagenome (GOLD analysis project Ga0138256, IMG submission 105486) | Active sludge microbial communities from wastewater in Klosterneuburg, Austria - KNB2014incub_MG | ecosystem: Engineered > WWTP > Activated sludge > Unclassified | place: Austria...
CCCCCCCCAGGGCCCGTGGGGCCTGCTTGCACCGTGCTGGTGGACAAGAGCGCCGCACCGCGGACGCTGCTGCTGGGGCAGGAGGTGGCGGTGCGGTTGGATCAGCGCGGCCACTGCGCAGCGCGCGCGGCGCCCCGGCGGCGACTCATCCTGGTGGACCACAGCCGCAGCATGTCCTGGGAGTCGACCTTGGAGCGAGCGCGACGGGCGGTGTTGGCGGTCCTCGACCGCCTGGGGCCGGCGGACGGCCCCATCGCCTTGATGGGCTTCGGCGACGACCCCACCTTGCTCGCTCCCTTCGGCATCGACCGCGCGGCGTTGACCGCGGCCCTGATGCAGCTGGAGCCGAGCGGCGACACGCGGTTGGGCGCGGGCCTGGAAGGAGCGGCGGCGGCCCTGGCGGCCGCCGAGCCGTCGACCTTGCCTACGGAACTGCTGCTGTTTACCGACGGCGAGTACAAGGATCGCCTGACCGTGGGCCTGGACGCCCTCCGCGCTCTGAGCGTCACCCTGCGTGTGGTCCTCGTGGCCCGCGCCTCCCTGGACGAGGCCACCGAGGCGGGGCTGCGGCGGGTGGTCGGCGACCTTGGCACGGTAGAGCGCCTGCCGCCGTTGCCGGGCCAGGCGCCATGGCTCGACGACATCCTGCAACTGCGGTCGCCTGCGCTGTGGGGCGAGTCGCTGCGCGTCATCGATCGCCTTCCGGCCAACATGGCCTATGTCGTGGGATCGGCCGAGCCCGCGGCGCGCTACGATGCCGGCGCCGGCACCCTCACCTGGGACCTCCCGCCGGCGGCGGCGGGCACGGCGTCGACCTTGGGCTTCCGCCTGCGTCCGCTGGAGGCGGGCATCTGGCCGACGAACGAGAGCGCGTCCTTGACCCTGACCGATGGCTGGGGGATGGCCCAGACCTTGACCTATCCTCTACCCGAGGTTCACGTGTTGGACCGCGCCGACCTGGGCTACCGGGCCTGGCTGCCGCTGGTGGGCGGCCGCCTCTGCTGGCGGGCGCTGCCGGCCGACCTGGTGTTGGTGATCGACGCCTCGGAGAGCATGGGCACGCCCGACGGCCCCGCCGGTGAGCGGCGCATCGATCTGGCGGTGGCCGCGGCGGAGGAGCTGCTGCAGGACGGCGTCGATCCGGACCTCGATCGGGTGGCTCTGGTGACCTTCAATGCCACCGCGCGCCTTGCCGCGCCGCTGGGTGCCGACAGCTCGGCCCTGGGGGCCGCCCTGCGCCGTATCGGCCTCGCGCCGGGCACCCGCCTCGACGCCGGCCTTCTGGCGGCGATGGAGGCATTGGCGGCGCGCCGCCCCGGCGCCCTGCCGGCGGTCATCCTCATCAGCGACGGGCGGCAATCGGAAGGGCAGGCGGAGACCTTGGCGGTCGCCGCTGCCTTGCGCGGGGTGGGAGCGGTGGTCTACACCCTGGGCCTCGGCGCGGATGTCGATCGGACGCTGTTGGAGGCCGTGGCCGGCGATCCTGCCCGCTACCTGCCGGCGCCGCGCGCGGGCGATCTGGCCGCCGTACTGCGCGCCGCCGGCGACCGCCTGCTCTGCGGGCGTTGAGGCCGGCCGGCGTTCGAACGCCTGCGGCTGGGCCGCGGGGACATTTGTGGACAACATGGACGAGCCGGCGCAGCCAACACCGCGACCGGCGCTACCGTCGCCGCCCCGCCAAACCCTCCCCCAACAGCGTGAATCCCAAGGTCGCCAGTACCAGGGCGCCCGCCGGACCGACCAGCGGCCAGGGGGACTGGCGCAATCGGGAGAAGCCCTCGGCCAGCATGGTCCCCCAAGAAGGTATCGGCGGCTGGACGCCAAGGCCCAGGAAGGACAGGCCGGCCTCCAGGGTCACTGCCCCAGGCAAGTCCATGGCCGCCAGGACCAGGAGGGGACGCAGCGCGTTGGGGAGCACATGGCGCAGGGCGATGCGCAGCCGGCCGGCACCCAGCGAGCGGGCGGCTTCGATGAAGGGCGCATCCAAGAGACCACGCACCTGCGCTCGCATCACCCGTGCGTAGCCGGGGGCCAGGGCCAAGCCGACAACGGCCACCAGGACCAGCAAAGAGGGACCTGTCAGGGCCAGGACCAGCAGCGCCAGAAGGATGGGGGGCAGGGCCTGCAGGCTGTCGACGCCCACCATGATCGGGCGGCGTAGCCACGGCGGTCCGTAGCCCGCTGCCAATCCGCAGCCCCCGCCGAGCAGCAGGCCGCCGAGGACGCCCGGCAATGCCAGGCCCAAGGCCAGGCGGGCGCCCCAGATCAAGCGGCTGAGCAGGTCGCGGCCCAGGTGGTCGGTGCCCAGCAGGTGTGCGCTCGTAGGTCCCTGCAAGCGGCGGGCGATGTCCTGCGCGGCGGGGTCCTGAGGCGCCAGCCATGGGGCGCCGGCCGCGGTCAGGCCCAGGGCGACGACCAGGGCCAGGCCGAGCCAGGCCGAGCCGGTCAGCCGCCGCCGGCCGACGGCAGCCCGACGCGCTCCGTGGTTGGCCGCCAGGCGCGACGGCAGCTGGGTGAGCGGCATGCCTCAGTCCACCTCGGCCGCGCGCTGGCGGGGATCCAGAGCCGCCAACGCCAGCTCCGCCGCCAGGTTGCAGAGCACGTACAAGAGGGCCGCGACGAAGACCGCGCCGCGCAGCACCGGGAAGTTGCGGTCGCCGATGGCGTCGAAGATCAGCCGCCCCAGGCCCGGGCGGTTGAAGATCACCTCGATGAAGACCGCCCCGCCAAGAAGGCTGCCCAGACCCACGCCCAGGATGGCCACCACCGGCGCCAGGGCCGGCCGCAGGGCGTGCCGAAGGAGGAGGCGTCTCGGCGGGACGCCGTAGGCCCGCGCAGCGCGGATGTGGTCAGAGCCCAGGACGCCCAGAACGGCGTCGCGGACCAGGCGCGCCAGGTAGCCGCTCCAGCCGATGGCCAGGGTGACAGCGGGAAGCAGGAGATGCCGCAGCAGCTCCCAGGCTCCTTCGCCCTGCCCGGCGCCGATGGCCGGTAGCCAGCCCAACCGCACGGCGAAGACCAGCAGCAGCAGCAGCCCGACGACATAGCTGGGCAGGGTGAAGCTGGCCACGGCCGCCAGCTGTACCACCCGGTCCAGCCGTCCGCCGGAGCGCCAGGCGCAGATCGCGCCGAGCGGAATGCCGATGCCCGCCGCCAGCCCCATGCCGGCCGTTGCCAGCAACAGGGTGTGGGGCAGGGCGGCGCCCACGAGGCCTGTGACGGGCAGGCCGCGCCAGAAGTCGCGGCCCAGGTCGCCGCGCAATGCGCCCAGCAGAAAGCCCGCCGCCTGGCGCCATAGCGGCTGGTCCAGGCCCATCTCCGTTCGCAACCGGGCAGCCAAGGCCGCGCTGGCACGCGGACCCAGGATGAGGATGGCAGGATCTCCCGGCAGCAGCGGGGCAATCAGGGTCAAGAGGACGCCGGCCAGGCCGGCGACGGCCAGCGCCTGGGCCAGGCGCAGCAGGATGAGCCTGGACATGCTCAGGCGCTACCGGCCACTGGTGCCGCAACGGATCGGCCGGCAAACATGGCTGTCCTCACAAGGACACGCCATCCGAGTCGACCAGCATCTGCCGGATGGGGTCGTAGTCGGCGTCTTCCACCGGCGCGAAGCGGCCAACCTGTCCCAAGGCCAGGGCGTCTCGGCCGGCCGGGTCCTGGTGCATCGATAGGAGCGCCTGTCGCAGGTCGTGGCGCAAGCGCGATGCCAGCTCGGAGCGTACCACCCAGGGAGGCATGGGGCTGGGGCCCAAGGCGGCGATCTGGCGGATGCGAGCGGCCAGTGCGGGATCTTGGGTGAGGGCCAGCTCCAGCACTGTGCTGTCGATGGCGGTCGCGTCGATCTGTCCCGAGAGGAGCAGCTCCAGGCTGCGCTGATGCGCTCCGGACTCGACGATCCGCCCGAAGAAGCCGTCCCTGACGCCCAAGCTGGCCAGGTGTTGGCGGGTGACGAAGTAGCCGCTATGCGAGCTGCGTTCGTTGATGGCCCAGGTGAGCCCGCGCAGGTCCATGAAGTGCTGGTGGGGGTCTTCGCGGCGAACGATGACATCCGAGTAGTAGACGGGGCGGTCGCGGTAGCGTGCCGCGGCCATCACCGGCGCCGCCAGCAGCTCGATGGGCTCACCCCCGTCCCGGCGCCAGACATAGGGCGGACCGCAGAGCCAACAGACCTGGGCCTCACCGGCGTCGAAGGCCGCCCGGCGCCGCTCCCAGGGCAGCGCATCCAGGAGCAGGATGTCGCGTCCCAGGCGCCGGCCCAGCCAGGCCGCCACCGCCGTCCAGAAGGGCTCGGCGATGGGGGCCTGGCAACTGGTGACGCATAGCGGCCGGTCGGCGTGGGACTCGATCATGACCGGCGGCCGGCCACCGCGCCGTCCTCGTCCATTTCGGCCCGCCCTACTTCCGCCGGAAGTGCTGGGGCAGGGCCAGACCGTTGGGGCTCTGGGCGGCGATGATGCCCGCCTGCGCCGCATAGCTGCTGATGGGATGGATGGTCCAGACCACGTTGACGTCGCGATCCCACAGCTTCTGGGCCTCCACGTAGAGCGCGGCGCGCTCGGCATCGTCGCTCAACTCGGTGGCCTTGCTGTTGACGGCGTCGAAGGCTGGGTCGCACCATTGCATCCAGTTGTATTCGCCCACCTGCTTGCAGCTGAACCAGGTCATCTGCCAATGTGGATCAGGGTTGGTGGTGCCCCAGTTGAAGACGGTCAAGGCCCGTTCCTTGTACCTGGCCAGGTCCCAGTAGCCGCCGTCGTCCACCACCTCCACGGTGGCGGCGATGCCGATCGCCTTCAGATCGGCCTGCAGGATCTCGGCCGTGGCCTTCTCGTCCTCGCGGTCCAGCACCGTGATCGCCAGCCGCAGATCCGTGGCTTTCGCCTCTGCCAGCAGGGCCTTGGCGCCGACGAGGTCGCGGTCATAGCAGGGTGCTTCCGACCAATAACCCAACTGACCCTCGCCGATGACGGCGCAGGCTCGTACGGCCTTGCCTTCGTAGGCCGCGGCGATGATGCCGTCGACATCGGTGGCCAGGCGGATGGCCTGCCGCACCCGCTTGTCCTTCAACTGCGGATGGGTGACGTTCATGAAGATGCCGGCGTAATTCAGGGTCTTGATCTCATTGGTCGTCAGGCCCTTGGACGCCAGGCGCTCCGCCGCCTTGGCGTCGACGCCGCTGAAGTCAAGGTCGCCGGCCTCAAGGGCGACCTCGGCCGCGCTGTCCTCGGGGATGATGACCAGGTGGATTTCGTCCCAAGCGGGCTTGGCGCCCCAGTAATCCGCGAAGCGCTTCATGACGATGCGTTGGTTGGATTCCCAGCGATCGAAGGCGTAGGGACCGGTGCCTATGGGATGGGTCTTGTAGGCGTCCCTGCCCATGTCCGCCAGCGCTTTGCGGGAGACGATCACACCACCGGTCACCGGCAGGGTGCTGGTCCACAACGGGGCGAAGGGTTTCTTCAGCACGATGGCGCCGCTGTAGGTTCCCGTCACCTCCACATGGTCCAAGGCCTCCCAATCGCCGGCGTAGGTGGACTTCAGGTCCGGATCCAGGTAGCGCTCGTACGAGAACTTCACGTCCTCCGCCGTCAGCTCGCCGTAGCCGCCATGGAACTGCACGCCCTGACGCAGGGTGAAGGCGATGCGCAGCCCGTCCGCCGACGGCTCGATGGACTCGGCCAGCACCTTCTCCCATTCCCAGCTACCGGGCTTGTAGGCGATGAGCCCCTCGCCCACCGTCTCGACGGTCAGGGTGTCGGGGCCGGCGGGATGGAAGGCCGGATCGGCGTCGGTCAGATCGCCGGCGACGCGGATGCGCAGGATGCCGCTGCCGGATGCCGTCGCGTCGTCGGCCGCGGTCGTACCGGCCTCCGGTGTCTCGGCTTCATCACCAAGGCCGGCGCTTGCCTCCGTGGTGCTCTCGTCCGCCGTCGCGGCGTCGTCAGCCGGGGCGGGGGCACAGGACGACAGCAGCAGGCAGGTCAGGAGTGCCAGGATGCGCCAGGGTTGGTCGGACTTCTTGATCATGGATTTCCTCCTCGAATGGCTGGTGATGATGCACCGCAGCCAGAAGGAAACCCATGGCGCTCAACGCGGGATGCGCAGGACTCCCGCCACACCGCGCGACCCAGGCGGCCGGCAGCGAAACCGCCAGGATGCCCGAAGCGCCGATTTCCACCCGGCCTCGGTACCCGAGGCCGCCCCGCGAGCCAAAGGGCTCGAACAGGGCAAGGGGCCTCAGATGGGGATGGGGACGTGGTTCACGGGATCAGATTCCATGGCGGGGGACCTGTCGGCGGCGACTGCGGTCCCAGATGAGGGTTCGACCGTCGAAGGCTTGAACGCGGCTGGTGAGCTGAAAGGCATCGTCATCGGCAGCGGCGCTCAGCCGGCTGGAGGCCAGGACGCGCGCCTCCCACCCTGTTCGCCCGACCACCACCTCGCGCCAGGCGATCACCTCTGCCTGCGCGCCAGTATCGGCCAGCAGGCGGTATCTGTCAAGGGCCCGCTCGGAAACGTGGACGCCATCGGCGGTCGACCAGTGACCGGAGTCGGTGCGGTCGCGGATGCTGAGGCTCCCGGCGGAACTGATGCCGACGTCACGGCGCCAGGACGGCGCCCGCCGCTGCCTGAGGTCCAGGCCGACGGCGGTGGCCGGTGGTCCGAAGCCCCCGTCAGGCCAGACGGCCGCCAACTGGGCGGCGGTCAAGCGCGGCAGCTCGAGCCGCAGCCCAGCGGCGTCCAGTTCCAGCAAGGGTTCATCGGGTGAGGGCCAGGCATGGGGCCAGTACGAGGCGCTGAGCGCCAGCCGCCAATGGTGGCCGGCGGGCAAGCGGTGGCCGGTAGCGCGTAGGGGCAGCTCGACCGGGAACCAAACCCCGGGGGGCCGATCCACGACGCGGGTATGACCGGCGGCGTGGTTGAGGTTGAGGAGGCCCCAGCTGACCAGCAGGGAGCGGCCGTCGGGGGCCACGTCGCAGAGGCGGGCGGCGATGAGGGCGCGCGGCCGTCCGCTGCGCAGCCGCAGTCGCAAGCGGGGGATGCCGAGCAGCGCATCGTCGCGTGTCGCCGCGGGCAGGTCAAAGCACAGCGACCGGGCGTCGTCGGCGCCTTGATCTCCGGGCAGCTCGCCTGGGCGCCCAGAGGGGCACCAGACGCCGGCGCTGATGCCCGTGTGTGGATGGGAGGGGACGGGCAACGGTTCCAACGTGTCGGCCAGGCCCTCGACCATCGTCGGCTCCCCCGGCCCTTCCAAGGCCAGCCAGGTGCCGGGTACGACAACCTCGGCGCTGTCCGGCGGGCGGCTGTCCTGCAGGTAGGCGCGCAAGGGCGGCCAGGTGTCGACGGGGTTGGGTTGGTCCTTGAGCCAGCGGTCGAACCACAGCAGCACCTGGTCCCAGTAACCCACGGCCGGACCTGGCCGGCCGACGTCCGGCCAGGTATGGGACCAGGGTCCGACGATGCCGTGTACCGGCACTTGCAGGCTGCTGAGCAATCGAAAGACGGTATCGACATAAGGGTCGGCCCAGCCGCCGGTGGCCAGCACCGGGCAGTGGATGGCTTCCGGCGTCGCCCCGACGGAACCCTGCATCCAATACCCGTCCGCCAGCGGATGGCTGAGCCAGGTTTCCGCGAGGGGCGCCACCTCGCGCAGGCGACCCAACCAGGCGTCGCGCCAGCCGGAGCCGAAGACCAGGGGGTCTGGCGGCAAGGCGCCGAAGACCAGCATCCAGGTGGCCCACTTGAGCATGTCGCTGGCCAGAAGGCAGCCGCCCATCCAATGGCAGTCACCCAGGTAGCGGTCGTCGGTAGAGCAATGGCTGACGATGGCGCCCAGCTCCGGTGGGCGCCGGGCGGCGGTCTGCAAGGCGGCGAAGCCGCCCCAGGAGTAGCCTATCATCCCCACCTTGCCACTGCACCAGGGCTGCGCCGCCAACCAACGGATGACCTCCACGTTGTCGTTCTGCTCTTGGGGCAGGTACTCATCATGGAGCAGGCCCTCAGAATCGCCTGATCCGCGGATGTCCAGGCGCAGACAGGCGTAGCCGCCGCGAGCCAGGTGGCCGTGCCAGCGGGCATCGGCCGGCGCGGTCAGGTCGCCCTTGCGGTAGGGCACGGCCTCCAGGATGGCCGGTACCGGATGCTTGTCGGCGTCAGCCGGCAGCCACAGCCTGCCGGACAGCCGGGTGCCGTCGGCCAGGGTGATCCACTGATGATCGATGCGGCGGACGGTGTGGGACGCGGATGGCATGCTCGCCTCCAGGCGCGGCATCGGCGGGTCGATCGCCGGCGTTGAGGCACCGGCTGGATCTGCTCCTCGATCTTAGCCCCTGCGGGTCGATCGAGCCAGACGGCCGAGTGCCGCACGCTATAGTAAGCCGATGCACGACACTGGAAGCGGCACGATCCGCGGACGGACTTCATGATGCGTCGCATCGGCCGTGAACTTCGCGGCCTGGTCAGGCCACGGCACTTCGTCCAGTTGTCCGCGCTCGCCGTGTTTGCGGCCCTGTTCCTGGAATTGGCCGAGGACGTATGGATTCAGGAGGGTTTCGCCTGGGATGTGCCTGTCGCGCTGGCGATCCATCGGCTGCAGCGACCCTGGCTGGACGCGGCGATGCAGGCCATCACCTGGACGGGCGGTTACGGCGCCCTCTTGGGTACGCTGGTCGGTGGCCTCTGGCTGCTGCGGCGTCTCATGCCGGAACGGGCCCTGCTGCTCCTGGGATCGTACACCGCTGCCTCGGTCTTCACTTTGGGTCTCAAACAGGTGTTCCAGCGGCCGCGGCCGGCGCTGTTTCCTCCGCTGGTCGCGGCCCGCGGTTACAGCTTTCCCAGCGGGCATACCTTCGCCGGCCTGATGCTCTACGGGATGCTGGCCGTCTACCTCTGGCAGGATCGCCGGCGCGGTCCCGCTCTGTTGATGGCCCTCTGGGGGCCGCTGATCGGCCTCAGCCGTATCTACCTGGGCGTGCATTACCCCAGCGATGTGCTGGCGTCGTTGACGGCAGGCGTCCTGTGGATGCTGCCGGGCCTGGCCCTGATGGGTCGGGGGCTACCACCGTTCAAGCCGCGTGAGGATCCCACCGCGGCATCATTCCGTCGCTGATGCCGCAATCGCCGAGCCGGGCCAAGGCCACGGCGGGATCCCGCCGTGGCCTTCAGCTCGCGTAGCGCGGGTCAGCGGCCGGATCGCAGCAAGGGCAGGTACAAGGGCGGCGGCGGTGCCTCGACGAAGGCCAGACCCTCGGGAATGTCCACGATCGTGCTGCCCAGGGCGCGGTTGCCCAGACGGTTGGTTGTTTCCACCACCACGGTGTAGCTTCCGGGCCGGGCGTAGGCATGGCCGGCGGTGGCCGAGGCATAGGCGTTGGTGAAGGGCGAGCCGTCGCCGAAGTCCCAGCGGTGGCTGACGGCCCCGCCGCCCTGGGTGGAGGTCATGGCGGCGGTGAAGGTGCTGGTCTCCCGCGTCGGGCGGACGGCGGGCAGGATGGCCACCGTGGCCGTGTCCTCCAACCAGGCCAGCCCGGCACGCAGCAGGTCGGCGCGCATCTTGAAGCCGGTGTTGTCGTTGACGCCCTCCAGACCGAAGGCATGGTACACCGTGCGACCGGCGAAGGTGCTGCCGCGGCGGTCGATACTCGGCTGGTCATCATGCGCCAGGGCCACAGTGCCCGCGCCCTTGGGCGCGCCGCCGGCGGCATAGAGCAGCAGCGGGGTGACGGTGTCGGCCTTCACCCAGGGGGCGTCCGGCTCGCCGTCGGAGCGGTCGATCTCGTCGATGGACAGCTGGTTGCGCGCACCGTCGCCGCGGCCGCCGAGGTCCAGCTGCATCCCCTGGTAGGGCGAGCCCGGCGCGCCGATGACCAGCTGCGCGCTGTCGGCCAGCAGGCCGCGAGGGTCGATGCTGTCCTGCAACAGCTTGGCGCCCAGGGTGAAGTAGAAAGGCAGGGCGGGGTTCGCCGGGTCGCCGGAGCGAAGTACGGTGGCCAGATTCTGGCCGAAGGCCAGGATGCGTCCGCCATTGTTGGCGTACTCCACCAAGCGGTTGCGGTCGGCGCCGGTGCCCACCGTCTTGTTGTCCCCGGTCTGCAGGATGACGGTCTTGTACTGCCCCAGGCTGTTGGCGTCCGGCAAGGTGCTGGGCTGGCCGCTGCGGGCGTCCGCGTCCCAGACGGTATAGGCGCGGCCCAGGGCTTGCAGGGTGCGGGTGTAGACGCCCTGGTAGTCCTTGTCCGCCGGGCGTGCCGTGCTCCCGTCGTTGTCCACCAGCAGGATGTCCGAGGCGGCCGGTGGGTAGCCCACCCGCATCCAGGCCGGCAGATGGGCGTCATGGTCGCTGCCGCCGAGGAGGACGAAGCCCTGCTGGTCGCCGAAGCCACCGGCCTGCGCGGTGTCCCAGGTGGCGGTGACCTCGGCGGTCTGCCCGGGCTGGAGGTCCAGGGTCTCGGGGACCAGGCGCATGCCGGCCAAGGCGGCGCTCAGACCCATCGCGTCGGGGCTCTTGCGCGTGTCTACGGTGCTCAGCTGGTAGCGCTCGGCCGCGGCGGCGACGTTGGTCACCTTGAAGCTCAGCGTCGCCAGGGTGCCGGTGACCACCCAGCCGAAGCTGAGGCTGGGCGGCGCCAGGATGACACCCGGATCGGCGGCATGGGCCAGGTCCATCCGGCCGGCGCCCATGTCCAGGGGCTGGGCGGGGCTGCCGTCCTGGTTCTTGATGCCCTGGTAGCGGGAGGTGCTCATCAGCGCCGACTTGATGGCCGCGTTGCTCCAGCTGGGGTGGATCTGGCGCAGCAGGGCCGCCGCGCCGGCCACGTGGGGCGCGGCCATGCTGGTGCCGCTGGCTTGTCCGAACTGCAGATGCCGCTCTTCGCCGGAGACCTCGGAGGCGAAGCCCTGGCTCATGATGCTGACCCCAGGCGCGGCGATGTCGGGCTTGAGCACATTGCCGACGCCCGGGCCGCGGCTACTGAAGTTGGCGATGAGGTCCGGACCGGAGGCAACGGGGTAGGCGATGCTGCTGGCCTGCAACTGGGCCGCGCCGGGATGCCCGGCATACCAGTTGGCCAGGGCCAGTCCGGTGGCGTTGCCGACCGACACGGCGGTGATGGTCACCTGGTCGCCCACGGACCCGGCCGGCATGGGCACGGTGCCGTTGCCGCCCTGGGCATGGTTGTAGACCACCACGAACTCGGCTCCGGCCTTCTGGGCGTTGAGCACCTGCACGGAATAGTCGCAGGCGCCGCGGATGACCAGGAGCGCCTTGCCGGCCAGGGATGCGGCGGGCCAGGCGTTGCAGCCTTCGGCGTTGGCGGCGTCCACGTCCAGCGCCGGCACGAAGGGGTAGGGGCCGCGGATGATGCCGAGGGGGAAGGCGGGGCCGAAGCCGGCACGCTGGAAGCGGAGGTTGGTCTTCAGCGAATCGCTGACGGGCTGCGGCGCGGTCACCTGCAGGCTGAGGTTGCTGTAGACGGTGCCGGTGGTGCTGGCGGCCACGTTGATGTATTCCGCCGACGGATGGTCGCCGGTATGGGTCATCGGCCCGGCATTGCCGTTGGACATGGCCACGAAGACGCCGGCGCGCGAGGCGTTGACGAGAGCGCCGTCGATGGCGTCGAACTGCCCACCGGTGGA
>Ga0138256_10007341_pt1 | contig 11630 bp, 10 predicted proteins | sample KNB2016incub_MG_FD_105486 | JGI IMG/M metagenome (GOLD analysis project Ga0138256, IMG submission 105486) | Active sludge microbial communities from wastewater in Klosterneuburg, Austria - KNB2014incub_MG | ecosystem: Engineered > WWTP > Activated sludge > Unclassified | place: Austria...
CCAATTTCAACAACGATACCGAGCAAGTGTACTTTCCCAATATGGAGGGGCATAAAATGCCCGCAATGACAACCAATATCATCACACCCTATAATGTGCATCATCTCTGATCCTGTAGCCATCCCGGACTTTTGCAGTGGGTTTTAATCACTGCAAAATCAGGACAACATGAAACGCATAATTATTTTAGGCGCCGGGACTGCCGGAACAATGATGGCCAACCATCTCCAACACCATTTAACTGACGGTAGCTGGGAAATTGACATCATAGACGAAAGAGAAGAGCACCATTATCAACCAGGTTATCTGTTTCTCCCCTTCGATATATATGAGCCGGAAGATATCACCAAACCTATCCGGGATTTTATCCCCCGCGGGGTTAATTTAATCAACGAACAAATCGAACGTATTGTACCACAGGAGCAATACGTAAGTATGAAAAATGGCGACCGCCTGCATTACGATCTTCTGATCATTGCCACCGGCGCTAAAATCGCACCGGAAGAAACGGAAGGCATGTTGGGCAAAGAATGGCAAAAAAGTGTATTTGATTTTTACACTTTTGAAGGTTCACTGGCCCTCCGCAATAAACTACGGGAATGGGAAGGTGGCAAACTCGTGGTACATATCACCGAAATGCCGATTAAATGCCCCGTTGCGCCCCTAGAATTTGCCTTCCTGGCAGATTCGTATTTCAAACATAAAAACCTGCGCGACAAAGTAGACATCACTTTTGTCACGCCACTGAGCGGCGCTTTTACCAAGCCGAAAGCCACCAACGCGCTTCAACACCTGCTCGATGAAAAGCACATCAAAATTGAAAGCGATTTTGCCATCGAAAGCATCGACAATGAAAACAAAACAATCATCGATTATGGCGGGCGTGTAGTACCTTTCGATCTATTGGTCACCGTACCAACCAACAAAGGAGACGAACTGATTGCGCGCTCCGGTATGGGCGACGACCTCAACTATGTGCCCACCCACAAAGCAACCCTGCAATCCAAAGACTGGCCCAACATTTTTGTGCTGGGCGATGCTACTGACATAGCCGCATCCAAAGCAGGATCAGTCGCCCACTTTGAAGCGGAAATCCTGACCGATAATATCCTGCGTTTCATCGCCGGTGAACCCCTGAAAGAAGAATTTGACGGGCATGCCAATTGTTTTGTGGAAACCGGAAACGGGAAGGCGTTGCTCATCGACTTCAACTATACCCATGAACCCGTGGAAGGTACATTTCCATTCCCGGGCGTAGGTCCGTTGCGCCTACTGAAAGAAAGTCGCATCAACCACATGGGTAAACTGGCTTTCCGCTGGATATACTGGAATATGCTGTTGAAAGGCACTCATATTCCGTTCGTTTCGACCACCATGCAGGAGGCCGGAAAATCATTCGATTAACATAAAAAACTCTATCAATGGAAAAAGTAATAGCCGGGGCAACCATCAACGTCAATGAAGAAGGTTACCTCACCGATTTCTCGCAATGGAACAAACAAATCGGAACGGATCTGGCACAGGAAGCCAACATTACCATGACACCAAGACACTGGGAAGTCATCGATTATCTGCAAAGCGAATTTAAAAAAGAGGTTCCGCTGAGTATCCGCAAAATCGGAAAAAGCGGCGTGGTCGACATCAAGGAGTTCTACCAACTTTTCCCGATGGCGCCCTTGAAAACAGCCTCCAAAATCGCAGGAATTCCAAAACCTGTCAGTTGCATTTAACTCCCTCACAATCAAACATTATCAGCCATGAGCGACCATAACGGAGATATCAAAAAAATGATGATTATCCTTTCCAAAGCAACGCTTGAAAATGTATATGCAGCGTTTGTACTTGCCAACGGCGCAAGGATGGAAGGAATTGAAGCAGAGATGTTCTTTACTTTTTTTGGCCTGGAAGCCATTCACAAAAAGAAACTGGAACACCTGCACATTGCAACGGTTGGCAACCCTGCTATGCACATGCCAACGCTGCTCGGCGGCCTACCAGGCATGGAAGCACTCGCCACCCACATGATGAAAAAGGAAATGGAGCGCATCGATATGCCGGATGTGCATGAATTCCTCGATATTCTGAAAGCCTCCGGCGTGAAACTCTGGGCCTGCAAATTAGCCATGGACATGTTTCACTATACAAAAGAAGACCTGTACGACGATGTAGACGGCGTAATTACAGTTGGCGATTTTTACAAACAAGGAAGCGGCGTGGGCACACACATGTTGTTCATTTAATTCGATCCCCTTTCCATTCTTGTGATTTTTTACCTGAAACAGGGGTTTATCATGCTACGTTTTGGCGTTGAGTAATTCCCAAAGCGTTTCATAGGGCACAATTTCCACGGCAAAATTCTGACCGGATACCTCCGGAGTTTCACTTTTTAAAACTTCCAGTTCTTTTTTGATTTTTTTCTCCGCAGCGGCAGTAGCATAGTCTTTTTTAAAAAAAGCGATGAGTAATTTCAAAAAACTGTCGCTGCGGCGATTCATATCATTAGCAAGCCAACGCTGCCTGTATTTTTCCAGGGCTTCTATGGGGATGTCTTTAGAGCGATCATCTGGTTTTTGAGATAATTGAAATAAAACAGGTAGAAAAAGCAAGGGTATATTCATGCCTTCTTTATCTTTCTTAAGCACTTCAATCTCGTTATACAACTTGCCGTAACGAAAAGGCCCCACAATCTCTTCTACTTTAGTAGGATCAATTGCGCCTAATTGAGCTAATAAGTGAAGATAACCACCGAGCAATAGCCAGTTGTCGTGATAGGTTCCTTCTAATAGATAAAAGTTAGGAGATTTGATGACTGTTTTGTATACTTCTAAGGCTTCTACATAGTTGCTTGAATAGATGCAGTTGTAAAAATATACTTCATATACGCGAAACCAATTAAATCGACCTTCTTCAACAATATTAAGACAATAATGCAGCAAATTTCTAGCAGTAGTATTGTCATTAACTCGCATCTGTGTATAACATGCCACCTTCTGCATGGTTATTATGACTAATGAATCACGATTAGCATTTTTTCTTGGTTCCAATACATTGAGAGCTTGATCACATATTTTCAAAGTGTTTTCAAGGTCATTTACAGACATATATTTAATTATACCTATATTATAAGTGTAATTATAAAAGGCAGATGTATCAACACTCTCTGCAAGAGGAAGCAGTTCGTCAAAATATGTTGTCGCACGCTGATGAATCTCTTCATTTGGAGAGCGTTTGTTAATGTAATAACTTACCAAGGTTTCATAATAGTCAAGAGCCAAGGTTTCATATCGGCGTTTTTCTTCATATTTTTGATGCAAGCCTGTAAAATACTGATTCTTATCATAATCGCTGACAATTCTGGCGTAATTTCGCCTTAAAATCCTCGCTACATCGGCCGCCAGTTCAATAAACTCATACTTAATTGCCTGCTCTAATACCAATTGTAAGATATAGACCCCCGACTTGCCGGTATTACGTAACAATAAAATGGATGCCGCTGCAAAATCCCTGTATGCTGTAAAATATGCCTTCGCCCTATCATTAAAGGCCGGTTGGTTTACATCCACAAAAAAGGCCATATTAACCAATTGATGTACCAGTTTGTTTTTGAGTTTTAAGTAACTTGGGTTTTTCGTATCGTAGGTTTTAAAAAAATGCCTGACAAGCTCTTTTTCAGATTTAAACTTGTCTGAAATGATCGCTTCATAGAATAATTCTACCCGGTTTTGATCTTTACCCGGGTTGCCCAGCACTTCAATATTTTTGATTTTATTCCGGGTAATTGTTTTGGCTAAATCTTTTAGTGCTTCAAATTCCATAGCGTGTAAATTTGATTATGAGATAGGGTATGCAAATAAGCGAATGGGTTACATTTTGGCGTTTAGTAATTCCCAAAGGGTTTCATAGGGCACAACCTCAACTGCCCAAGTCTGGCCGGCAACATCCGGTGTCTCACTTTTCAAAACTTCCAGTTCTTTGCTGATTTTTTTCTCGGCAGCAGTTGTCGCAAATTCTTTTTTGGCAAAAGCGATCAGCATTTTTAAAAAACTGTCGCTGCGGCGGTTCATATCATTGGCAAGCCAGCGTTGCCGGTATTTTTCCAGGGCATCCACCGATATGTCATTTTGTTCATCAAAGGTTTTTTGCGACAGATGAAAAAGAATGGACAAAAATACCAGGGGAATATTCATACCTTCCTTATCTTTTGTTAACACCTCTATTTCATTAAAAAATTTGCCATATCTAAATGCACCTACGACTGATTCGACTTTGGTTGTATCAAGTGCGCCTAGTTTTGCCAGTAGATGGAGATAACCACCCAAAAGCAGCCAATTGTCATGGTGGCTGCCATCCATTAAAGCAAAACTGGATGATTGTGTAACTTTGCCGTAAACTTCTAGAGCTTCCTCATATCTACCAGAATAAGTACAGTTGTAAAAATAAACTTCATAAATACGAAACCATCCGAATTCACCGTCCTCTAAGATATTTAAACAATAATCGAGCAACTCCTTAACTTTAGTGCTGTCTACTAATCTCAATTGGGTATAAAAAGCTATCTTTTGGACTTTGAAACTAACTAGTGTGCCACGGTTTGTATTTTTTCTAGGTTCTAAAATACTCAACGCTTGGTCGCATAGTTGTAAAGCATTTGCGATATCGTTTATAGAAGAAAATTTAATAATGCCGATAGTATAAGTATAGTTATAAAAAGCAGAAGTGTCAACTTTTTCAGCCAATGGGTAAAGCTCATTATAATAGTCGGAAGCCAGTTGATGAATCTCCTGATTGGGGGAACGTTTAGTAAGATAATAACTTACCAAAGTTTCATGATAATCCAATGCCAGCATATCATATCTGCGTTTTTCTTCATATTTTCGATGTAACCCTGTATAATATTGATTTTTTTCGTGGTCGCCACCAGATCGTGCAAACTCGCGCCTTAACATTCTGGACACATCGGCAGCCAAATCTGTAAATTCATATTTGACTGCCTGTTCCAGAACCAATTGTAGCAGATAAACTCCGGATTTTCTGGCATTTCTTGTCATAAATACAACCGCTGCTGCAAAATCCCTGTATGCTGTGAAATATGCCTTTGCCCGATCATTGAAGGCCGGTTGGTTCACATCCACAAAAAAGGCGGTGTTGACCAACTGTCGAACCAACTTGTTTTTGAGTTTCCGGTAATTGGGGTCTTTGGCATCGCTTTTAAAAAAGTGCCGGGCAATATCCTCTTCCGATTTGAACTTGCCTGCACTGATGCCGTCGTACATCAGTTCTACCCTGCTTTTTTCTTCCCCAGGATTGCCCAATACCTCTATATTTTTAATTTTATTGCGTGTAATGGTTTGTACCAGATCTTTTAGCACATCAAAATCCATAGTGTATTTTTTTGATAATCAACCGGTTAAGGTAAAAAAAGGCAAATCTGGCCGGATTGAAACAAGGGAAAATGTCCTTGTTTGAGGGTTTCGACTGCTAGCATATTTGCAGAGTAAATATTTCACCAGCAATCCAGACGCCTTTGGTTTCATCAGCACAAAGTTAACAAAAAATCGCTGCCGCTGAAGGAACAGAAAAAACAAGCACTCGAAGAATGTAAAACAATCATAATCAATTTTTTAAACGCAAAAATAAATCAAAATACGTAGCGTTTATGCTCAATCTGGCCGGATTGAAATGGAGAACTTTGTCCTTTTTTGAAGGGCAGGCGCGCCGGACTTTTGTGTCAAGATTTACTTCTAACACAAAATTAAACATTCGGTTATGCCTATTATATTCCTCCTTTTCAGCCTGTTTTTCTCCTCCGAATCGACCTTCACTTCAAAAAGTGATCATGGAAGCACCAAAGAAACAACAAAAAAAGTAGAGACTCCGGCAGATGGGCGGGAATATGTTATCATGGATGATATAATTCCTTAATTAATCAATTTCCCCAAAACTAAAAAACATTTTTTCAACAGGCCCCCGCCCGTTACCCGTGCATAATCTTTTTGATTAATAAAATAATTTGCTTCATTTATCCTCCAGAGAGGTCTTCGATCAGCGAAGGCCAAAGCAAATCTTGGGCCACCTTCCTTCCTTGTTGACAGGGAAGGGAGGTTGGTCAAAATTTAATCCTTTTTTGCTTAACTTTTTTCGATTGTAATCGCGTCCAAGTATAGCAATCTTCCTTTTGCCCACAACACGCCTCATTGTTATGGGGGGTCATACCCAACCCTAATCTCCATTTATGTATACCGGAGTGCATCACTGCACTCCGGTTTTTTCTTTTTCAGGATAGTCGGTGCTACCTTTGCCAGCCATTTTGGTTTTATCACTCAAACAACACAATAGATTGCTGCTGACTGCACATGGAACTATCAACCCGCTACTCGCCTGCTGATACCGAAGACCGCTGGTATGCCCACTGGGAAAACCGGGGCTATTTCCGCTCGATACCCGACGAAAGAGAGCCTTTTACGATTGTGATTCCCCCGCCAAATGTGACCGGTGTGCTGCACATGGGGCACATGCTGAACAATACCATCCAGGATATTCTGATCCGAAAAGCCAGGCTCGATGGCAAAAACGCCTGCTGGGTGCCCGGCACGGATCACGCCAGTATCGCCACCGAGGCAAAAGTGGTACACTGGCTCCGGGAAGAAAAAAAACTGCGCAAAGCGGACATTACCCGGGAGCAGTTCATGGAATACGCTTACCAATGGAAGGATAAATACGGAGGCATTATCCTGAATCAACTGCGCAGGATCGGCGCCTCCTGCGATTGGGAACGCACGGCATTTACCATGGATCCTCAATATTATGCGGATTGTGTCCGGGTATTTGTCGACCTGTACAAAAAAAACAAACTGTACCGCGGACAACGGATGGTCAACTGGGACCCGGAGGCGAAAACGGTTTTGTCCAATGAAGAGGTGCTGTACACAGAAGAGCAATCGCAGTTTTACCATATTCATTATAAAAAGGAAAACGGCGATGACGGTATCACCATCGCTACCCAGCGCCCGGAGACTATTTTTGCAGATGTAGCGATTGCCGTGCATCCGAAGGATCCACGTTACAGCCAATTGGTCGGCCAAAAAGTATTGGTCCCCCTGATTGGCCGGGCTATTCCGGTCATTGCCGACGATTATGTAGATATTGAACTCGGTACGGGCGCTTTGAAAATTACCCCTGCGCACGATCCGAATGACTATGAAATCGGACAACGCCACCATCTGGAAATTATCGATATTATCACGGACGACGGCAGAATAAGCGAGCAGTGTACGTTTACACCATTGGTTGGACTGGATCGCTTTGAAGCCCGTAAACGAATGAAAGCCTTGCTGGAGGAAAGTGATAACTTAGTCAAAATTGAAGATTACCAGACCAAAATCGGTCGTTCGGAGCGCACACAATCCGTCGTTGAGCCAAAATTATCGCTGCAGTGGTTTGTCAAAATGGAAGACCTCGGCGCACCGGCTTTAAAAGCAGTCATAGAAGAGGAAATCAAATTTTACCCGCCCAATTTCCAGAACCTGTACCGCAACTGGATGGAAAACCTGCGCGACTGGTGTATTTCCCGTCAGTTGTGGTGGGGACAGCGTATACCGGCCTGGTACCTGAAATCGGAAGGCCTAAGCCAGGAAACCCACGTTTTTGTAGCAACCTCAGCCTCAGAAGCCCTGGAAATAGCGCGGCAAAAAACAGGAAATCCCGATCTTGGCCCCGACGACCTGCGACAGGATGAAGACGTGCTCGACACCTGGGCTTCCTCCTGGCTCTGGCCTATCAGCGTATTCAACGGTTTTGAAAAACCGGATGGCGAAATCAACTACTACTACCCTACCAATGTGCTGGTTACGGGTTGGGATATTATCTTTTTCTGGGTGGCCCGCATGATTATGGCCGGCTATGAATACAAAGGTGAAAAACCCTTTCAGGCAGTGTATTTCACCGGTATGGTGCGCGATAAACAACGGCGCAAAATGTCCAAGTCGCTGGGCAACTCCCCGGATGCCCTGCAACTGCTCGACGATTTCGGCGCCGATGGCGTGCGTTATGGCCTGATGTCGAGCGCCGCCGCCGGCGGAGATATTTTATTTGATGAAAAACTGTGTGAAAACGGACGCAATTTTAGCAACAAACTCTGGAACGCCCTGCGCCTTGTGAAAGGGTGGCAGATAACAGAAACGCCTGAGAACGAGGATATTAAGCGAAAAAACGCGCTGGCGCTGCATTGGCTACAAGAGAAATTTAAACAGGTGTTGATCGAAGGAGAAAGCGATTTTAAACAATTCCGCCTGAGTGAAGCATTGTTGAGTCTGTATAGTTTTATCTGGGACGACTTCTGCTCCTGGTTTTTGGAAATGATCAAACCCGGCTATGAACAGCCGATTGACCGCGCTACATACGAGGCTACCCTGGATATTTTTTCACAAATGATGGTGGCGCTGCATCCGTTTATGCCATTTATTACGGAAGAAATATGGCACCAGCTCCGCTCACGGCCAGACGGAGACGATTGTTGTATACAATCTTATCCCAAAGCATCAGCCGCCGATCAGGCGCTGATTGTGCAGGTGGAAACAGCCAAGGATGTAATTGGGAAAATCCGGGAAATCCGAAACCAGAATCAGATCAAACCCCGGGACCCGCTGGTCGTAATCGGTCAATCAGGGCCTGTATCTGAAGCGCTGTTCGCCAGAAGTGGTCTGCCGGAAATGGTTATCAAATTAGCCAATCTAAGTGAACTGACTTTTTCGGAAACGGAGCCGGACAATGCCAAATCTTTTATTTCCGGTACGGAAAAATACTATGTGGTATTGAGCCAGGAGATCGACGTGGAGGCTGAAATCCAGAAAACCACTACAGAATTGGCGTATCAACAAGGCTTTGCAAAATCGGTACTTGTAAAATTGTCCAATGAGCGTTTCGTCAACGGCGCTCCCCCACAAGTCATTGAAAATGAACGAAAAAAATTAGCAGATGCGCAAACCCGCATCGCTATTCTGGAGGAAAGTCTGGCGAATTTAAAGAAGTGAGAGGTGAGAAGTGAGCGGTTATGAAAAGGTTTTAGATACAACCAATTCTTTGGAGCCGGGGGAGTAGGTATAAAAGCCCTCCCCGCTTTTTGCGCCAAGTTTGCCGGCAGTTACCATGTTGACCAATAAGGGGCAGGGCGCGTATTTAGGCTGACCAAAACCGTCCTGCAACACGCGCAAAATAGATAAACACACATCCAATCCGATAAAATCGGCCAATTGCAAAGGCCCCATCGGGTGTGCCATGCCGAGTTTCATCACGGTATCTATTTCTGCTACGCCGCTGACGCCCTCATAAAGGCTGTAAATCGCCTCGTTAATCATGGGCATCAGAATGCGGTTCGCTACAAAACCGGGATAGTCGCTAACCTCCACCGGCGCTTTGTCTAATTGCCGGGAAAGAGCCATAATGGATGCACAAACCGCATCGGAAGTTGCATAGCCGCGAATGACCTCGACTAATTTCATCACCGGCACCGGGTTCATGAAGTGCATCCCGATCACCTGCTCCGGGCGTTGGGTTGCCGCAGCAATTTTGGTAATGCTGATACTGGAGGTATTGGTAGCCAGAATTGCCGAAGTAGGGGCAAACTGATCCATGTCCCTGAAAATCTTCAGTTTCAGTTCCGTGTTTTCCGTGGCGGCTTCTACCACGAGCTCGGCTTGCGACACCCCTTCCTGTAGATTGGTTTGCGTTTGCAGGCGACTCAGGGTATCTGCTTTCTGTTCTTCCGTGAGCAGGCCTTTTTTGACCTGCCGGTCGAGGTTGGCGCCAATGGTAATCATGGCTTTGTCGAGCGCTGCCGCAGCCACATCTACCAGTACTACGTTGTATCCGTATTGTGCAAAGACGTGGGCTATGCCGTTGCCCATCGTGCCGCCGCCGATGACGGTTATATTTTTCATATATTTCAATTCTTTTTTTAAGTAGGTGTGCAAAATCTTCCGCAACTCATTGATTTACATTGCCTTTTGCATCTTGCCATTTTGCTGTTTATTTATTCCTTCCGCCAGGATATCATTGCTGCCGGCGTTATTCCCAGGCTCGCGTGCCATTCCGAACCGATATCCAGGGCAAGGCCGTTTTTAAGTCGCAAACCGGCCCCGAATCCTGCACGCGCCACGGTTCCGGTTCGCATACCGGCTCGTACAGCCAGCAGGCTAATGGGACGATATTCGAACCCGGCCTTTATTTGCGCAGGTCGTTCGAGGTCTTTTTCCGTTTCAAAAGTGAATAAAAACAAGTCGGAAGGTTTCCAGACACCGCCGACCCGGAAAAGCGAAATGGGAATGTCATCACCAATTTTCTGCTGAAACGGGTTTTGCAATTTCGCGCCCAGCCACACTTTGGGCAAGGCCTGCGCCAGGATGCTTACACTAAACGTTGCTGCCGTCACAGAACCATATTCCTGGGCCGATACCCGCAGCACATCCGCCGAGCCGCCGAGGAAGATATTTTCACCCAGCCGCCGCCCGTAGGCCAAGCGAAAACGTTGTTCTGCATACGCGGAAGTAGCGGAATGCATCACATCCAGGCCCAAGCCGCTGCCTTTACTCAAGCCGATAACACCCTGAATTTGAGCCGTTTGCCAGCCTGAAAGTCCGTAAGGAATAGCAGATCCCGCCCAAACGCCGGGCGAACCGGATGATGTCAGCATACCTGCCTGAGCGTCGTTGTTCAGACCTGTAGAAAGTCCCGGCAAAGCAATTCCGGCACCGCCCATCGCCATCACGGCGGCGTTGTCAAACGGGCGCATAAATACCTGCGAATGGCCGGTGAGCGCCAGAAGAGAGCAGCAGAGGAGTAAGGTTGAGCGCATTTTTTTTTCGTGTTTGGTGTTTCGTGTTTGGTGTTTGGGGGTGACAACTTTTGGCTTGAGTAATTGGCTTGGTCAAAAATAACCTATTGCTTGTTTGACATCTTGTGAATCGCGAAACCACTTTTAGTCAAGTTAATTACTCAAGCCAAAAGTTGTCACCCCCAAACACGAAACACCACACACTAAACACCATTATCCGCAACCACTTTTTCATAAAAAAGCCCCGCATCCGTCATCGTCCGGTTCATGGTGTCAAAATCGACCCGCACCAGCCCGAAACGAAAAGTAGGCCCGAGGTGCCATTCAAAATTATCCCAGGTACTCCAGTGGATATAACCCCGCAAATCTACACCTTCTGCGATGCATTTGTGACAAACGCTCAGGTAATCGCGCAAGGCTTGAATGCGTTGTTGTTGATCGTCTGTGCAGATACCATTTTCGGTAATAATAATGGGTTTGGCGTACTTTTTATGAAATCTGCGCAGCACCCAGCCCAATCCTTCGGGTCGATAGCCCCACATCCGGTCGTGCGGAATTCCACGTTTTTCCAATTTTTTCAGACCGGTAATCGCATCGACGGGCAGCGGATCAAAAATCATATAGGCGTAATAACTCAGACCCCAGAAATCGCAGCGTTGGAAGGGCGCGGCAGCCCTCGACAAAAACCACCAGCGCACAAAAGCCGCCACTACCCTGCCCGGCCAGTTGACACCTTCAAAGTATCCTGTATTGAGTGAAATACCGATGGGCGCAGCCGATTGCGTGCGAATCAGATCAAAGG
>Ga0138256_10007342_pt1 | contig 11630 bp, 4 predicted proteins | sample KNB2016incub_MG_FD_105486 | JGI IMG/M metagenome (GOLD analysis project Ga0138256, IMG submission 105486) | Active sludge microbial communities from wastewater in Klosterneuburg, Austria - KNB2014incub_MG | ecosystem: Engineered > WWTP > Activated sludge > Unclassified | place: Austria...
CCCGTTGCTCTTGTCGCTGACGGTAACCGTGATCGTTGCTGTGCCGTATTGATTGGCAGCGGGCGTCAATTGGACTTTGCGGCTGCTGCCCGAACCAGTAAAGGCAATGCTTCCACTGGGGAACAGCGTCGAGTTCGTCGAAGAGGCACTCAGTTTGAGATCGTTGAGAGGAGTGTCGACATCTTGAATCGTGAATGTCGATGTCTCCAGTTTGTTGTCTTCGTTGCCACTGATATTGCTGATATTCGAAATCGTCGGTGGATCGTCCTGGCCCGTGAAGGTCAATTCGAACGTCTGCTTCGAGCTTCCACCGGCTTCATCCGTCACCGAAACCGTAATGGACGTTGTCCCAGTAGCGTTCGCTGCAGGAGTCAGAGTGAGTGACCGACTGGCACCGGTCCCGCCGGCGGAGATATTGCTGTTCGAGACGAGCCCCGTGTTGGAGGAAGTAGCGGACACATTGAGCTTGCCTGCCTCGGTTTCTTCATCTCCCACCGTAAAGTAGACGACGTGAGCAACGTCTTCGGATCCAGCTTGAGCATCGATCGAACTGATCGTCGGCAAATCGTTGCGAGAGTTGATTTTGATCGTGACTAGCCCGGTGCCGTCCTTTCCATTGGCGGAAGCACGATAGGTGAAGGTGTCATTTCCCGAAGTACTGCTGGGTGTGTAGACCAGCAGATTCAGGTTGTTTGCGTTCAGCGTTCCGAGCGAAGGGGGATCGACAATTTCCGAGATGACCAGGGCCTGACCTTCGTCCACGATGTCATTCTGCAAGAGTGTGGAGGCAGAAATCGACAAGCTCGAGTCTTCGTCGACTTCCAGAAAATCCGGGGTGATTTCTGGATCGTCATAGATAATCGTGTTCGTGCCGGCATCGCCGTTGACGTTATCGCGACCGGCGCCTCCGCGCAGAGTGTCGTTTCCATCTCCCCCACTCAGAAAGTCTTCCCCCGCCTGACCATCAAGGTAATCGTCGCCTGCGTTGCCGTAGATTCGATCATTCTGCGAACCGCCGACCAGGCTGTCGTTTCCGGCCCCACCAAACAGCCATACCTTGGCAGCGGACGAGACCGAGACGTTGTCATCCCCCTCGTGGGAACGAACGTGAGTCTCAGCAGTTCCCGAGATCACCACCACATCGCCGCCCGCAGTTCCGTGGACATGCACCACTTTGCCTGATCCCTGGGCAACTTCAAAAGTTCCAGAGCCCAAGGTTGCAATGTTGTTCGACTCACTCTGCTCGGTAATACCATTGCCCGAGTCTAGTTTGACCACGAGGAAGTAATCACTCTCGACGTCATTGAAGTTGGGGCTGATAATGCGCTGGTGACTCCCCTTGGTTCGATCGGCAGCCAAGCTGGCCACTTGCTGCAATTGCGGTCCTGCCACCGAGTCTCTTGCGGGTCCGGCATAAATGCCGAAGGAAAACGATTCCACCTCTTTGTTCCGCACCTCATAGTCGACGATGATATTCTTGCCATCGGCCGTCACCGAATGGATAACCAGATCGGCGTAGTCGTTGTCGATGATACTGACCGTCGCGCTGCCGGCGCCTGAAGTAATGCTGTAAGCCGAGTTGGAGACTAGGTCGAACTGGACGGATTCGACCTGCTCGAACAGGCTATCGTCGACTGCCGTCAACGGCAAATCGATCGATGTTTGATTGGCCAAGAAGGTTACCGACCCCGCCGTGGCCGGTAACGAAAAGTCGCCGGCATCAGCACTGCTGGCTGGATCGTTGTAGGCGTAATTTACCGTCAGCGATCCGGCGCCGTGACTTCTCGTGATTCGATAGGTGCCCTTGCTTCCTCCTTCGGTCGCCGTACTCGTCGGAGCTGTGATCGAGACACGTTGTTTATCGTCGTTCAGAATGGTTCCGACAGCCGTGCCCGTGGTGGCGCTGATTTGGGCATTCACCGCGCTCGTCAATTGAACCGAAAACGTTTCATTGCTTTCGTATTCAGAGTCATTCGTCAGCGTGATCGGAATCGTGGCGTATTTCTCATTCGCCTTGATCTGAACGGAGCCGCTGCTGACCGACGTATAGTCCGCACCAGGAAGAGCGCTACCTTGGATGGTTTTATAGGTGATGGTCGCATCGTAGGTTGCCCAGTCGGTGAGCGACACCTTGAACTGCGCGGGACCGCTCCCTTCCTGTACCTGCGTCCCTTCGATGGAGGCGGTGGGAGGCACCGGGTCGTTATCGATGATCGTGATGGTTGCCGAACTGGGGCTGCCCAGCGAGTAATCGCTGGATCCACTTAAAGTGACAGTCACGGACTCGTTAGGCCGCTCGTATGCCGTATCATTGACAGGCGTGAGCGTTATTGTGGTCGAGTATTGACCAGCGGGGATTGTGGCGGTCCCGCTAAGACCCGTGTAATCGACATTTTTCGTTGCCGTTCCAGAAGTCGAGTAATTGACGACCAGATTATTGGCAATCGGCCCAGCGCGCGTGATTGTGAAGGAACCAGGATTACTGCTCGACTCACCAGCATCGCCATCAGAGACTGCGAGCGATAGAGTTGGCTTGGCATCGTGATCGACGATGGTTGCCGAGACAACCATTTCGGTATCGATGTAGTAATTCGCATTCTCCAGCAGGTTGAACTTGGCGTATTCCGCGTTCTCGCTTAGCTCATCGAAGTTCGGAAAGATATCGAACGTAGTCGACGTTTTCCCTTCCGGAATCTCGATGTAGTAAAGTCCACTTGCATACATGTAAACATTGGATGAGTAGTGAAAGTCGTACCAATCTGCTGTACTTGCTCCGTTCAGATCGAAGGGAAAAGGTTCGGCGTATGACTGTGCCACAGAACGCGTGACTCGAAACGTCGCCTTGTTGATGTCGGGGTCCGGCGTTTCCGATGACGGAGGCTCGGCGGCATTGCTATCCACGACCTCGATCGAGGCGAATCCGGTGAGGACAGTTCGAGACTCCAATTGCTCGAAGAACACAACTCGCCGCAGCGCCTGCTTCGCTGCCTGGCTAATCCTCGTTGCAGTTTTTCTTCGTTTCATCTGCGCAGTGAGAAAGTGAGAGCGATTGCGGGACATGGCAGGTCCTTAAGCGATGGGAAAGCATGGCGCAGCAGGCATGCCGTAGGCGATTCAAGGCCTGAAGCGAGAGCGCCAATTGAAAGTGGCTGAATACCTGATCGAGGAAACGTCAGAACCGCAGAAGGAATCTAGCTATCGGGTGCTAGAGGCTGAGAAGACAAAGCGATTCGCGAGAGCGGTCGAATCATGTCGTAGCTCCATTCGCAGCAGTTTCGAAGGAGAGAATCGCCAAGGCGACATACTGGCCGCGATTAATGTAGCAAGTGAAGATCGCAATGCAATCGAATTATTAGGGTGAAGCCGTACAAAATTGCATAATTCGGGGAACATGCTCAGCGACTTCCAGGAGCGAATCAGTAGTTAAAGAAAAAACCGTAACTTTCCAACCTATCGCAAGGAGTGAATATCGCAATGAAACTGAATTGTTATGGTGAAGCCGTACAAAATTGCATAATCTGGGGAGTATGCCCAGAGAAATCCACGATCAAATCAGCAGTAGTTAAAGAAAAAAATAGATCTTTCCAGCTTGTCGCAAGCGTCGAGCTAAAGCTGGTGTCCATTCTTCGGATCGCCAGCTCAACCGTAGAATGTTGAATACCATAGACATTGATGAAAGAAACCGCCCGTGTGCTCAGGATCGCGCGAAGTGGCGGGAGTCGTGAGAGAATTAAAGGAGGCGGCGTATCGCCCTCAGCGGAATGATGACCGGTTGGCGTTGATTGTGAACTGGTTCGCCAAGCTCGCCCCTACGCGACGGATTGATCAAAAAAACGCCGAAAGAAAGTGCGATCTCGTTGGCCCTAGCCAACATAGCCAGGAAGCAGTAGTCATGCTGCTGGCCGGGACGACCGTTAACATCCCCGAAAGTCGTGCGGTTTCAGGTTTGGTTCTTGTCCATCGCTACCTGCCTCGTGCGCGAGTGGCGTAGGGCGAGTGGCAGACAGTCTGCTATCGCGCTGAGTAAATTTCTGTCGGGGCAAATCGACCTGATCGGCGTAACGAGTTAGAATGGGAGCAGTTACCCTCCCGCCGGCGATTTCCCTCCTGCCGGACTTTGGCAAGCCATCCGCGCGATCACCCACCTCAATCAGCCGGAACTGCGATGCGATCGTTGGTTATTTTTCTGTGGTCCACAGCGATCCTTGTGATGCTGGCGACAGCACCACTGCAGGCTGCCGAGAAGCTCTCGTTCGAGCGGCATGTGCGGCCGATCTTCAAGGCATACTGCCTCGATTGCCATGGTGGCGAAGACAAGCTGCAAGGGAACCTGGATCTGAGGTTGTCTCGGTTAGCTGCCAAGGGTGGCGAAAGCGGACCCGCGATGGTGCCCGGAATGGCTGCCCAAAGTGTGTTGCTGGAACGGATGAAGGCTGGCGAAATGCCCCCTTCGGCAAAGAAGGTGCCTGCCGAGCAGATTGCCATCGTCGAACGATGGATCAATGAAGGCGCGCACGCGGAGCGAGTCGAACCGGAGAAGTTGCCGCCGGGGATCGACATCACCCCCGAAGAGCGTGCCTTCTGGTCGTTTCAGCCTTTGCGCCGGCCGGAGTTGCCACAGGTTGATCCTGGTGCGACTCCCCTTCGCTCGCCGATCGACCATTTCGTTCTGGCCAAGCTGCGTGAGAAGGGGCTCGAGTTTGCTCCCGAGGCCGACAAGCTCACGCTGATTCGCCGGGTAGCTCTCGACCTGACCGGCTTGCCGCCGACGGAAGGAGAGATCGCGGAGTTTCAAGCCGATGCATCTCAGCTTGCGTATGAGAAGATGATCGACCGCTACCTCGCCTCGCCCCACTATGGCGAACGGTGGGCGCGGCATTGGTTGGATGTGGCGGGATACGCCGACAGTGAAGGGAACGGAACTCAAGATACGGCGCGTCCCTATGCCTGGCGGTATCGTGACTATGTCATTCGCGCGCTCAATAATGACCTCCCGCTGAACCAGTTCATCACCGAGCAATTGGCTGGCGATGAACTGGTGCCGCTGCCGTGGAACAACCTCACGCCCGAGCAGATCGACAAATTGGCTGCGACAGGCTTTCTGCGGATGGCAACGAATCCGGTGGCAACGGGCGGTGACATTCCAGAGGGGGCGAATCTGGTGATGGCCGATACGCTGAAGATTGTCAGCTCATCGTTGCTCGGCTTGACCGTGGGCTGTGCCCAGTGTCACGACCACAAGTACGACCCCATTCCGCAGGCCGATTACTTTCGCTTGCGCGCGATCTTCGAGCCCGCGCTTAGTCCCACCGGTTGGCGATTGTCCGCGCAACGTCTGGTTTCGCTCTACAGCGATGAGGACCGAGCAAAGGCAGCTGCCATCGATGAAGCGTTGAAAACGATTCAGGCGGACTTCAACGACAAGCAGGCGAAGTTCGTGGCCGCTGCGTTCGAGAAAGAGTTGCTCAAGTTTCCTGAAGATCAGCGGCCAGCGCTGAAAGAGGCCTATACAACCGCCGCGAACAAGCGAAGTGACGAGCAGAAAAAACTGCTGGCCGACAATCCCAAGATCAACGTCCAGCCCGGAACACTTTATCAATACGATCAGGCGGCGGCCGACGAACTGAAGGCCGATCAGGCCAAGATCGACACTAAACGAAAAGAGAAGCCTGTCGAAGAGTTTGTCAGTGTGCTCAATGAAAAACAGGGGGCGTTGCCCAAGACCAAGATCTTTTATCGAGGTGACTATCGGGATCCGCGAGCGGAAGTTCAACCGGGCGATTTGACGATTCTGGCGCCCGAAGGACAACGGCTGGAGATTGCCGACAAGGATTCGAGTCTGGCCAGTAGCGGTCGACGGCTCGCGTTTGCCCGGCACTTGACGAGCGGCGAACATCCGCTGCTGGGGCGCGTGCTGGCCAATCGCATTTGGCTGCATCATTTTGGTCGCGGGCTGGTGGAGTCTCCTGGTGACTTCGGATTTCTCGGCACACGGCCGACGCATCCGGAACTGCTCGACTATCTGGCCAGTGAATTACCCCGCTCAGGCTGGAGCTTGAAGCGAATGCACAAGTTGCTGATGCTGTCGACCACGTATCGCCAAGCCTCGCGGCGCGCGGGTACCGTCAACAGTGACACCGATAGTGGACTCTACAGCCGCTTTCACGTTCAACGGCTGGATGCCGAAGTGTTGCGAGATCGAATTCTCGTCGCCAGCGGGCAGCTCCATCGCAGTCTCTTCGGCCAACCGGTAGCGATCGAAGAAGACTTCGTCGGGCAGGTGATAGTCAAAGACGAACAGCCTCGACGCAGCATCTATTTACAAGTGCGCCGGAGCAAGCCGGTGTCGTTTTTGACGACGTTTGATGCCCCGGTGATGACGGTCAATTGCGAGAAACGCAGCTCCAGTACGGGTGCTCAACAATCGCTGATGCTGATGAACAGCGATTTCATTTGGAAGCAAGCGGGTCTGTTTGCGCAGCGGATTCGCAAAGAAACACCTGCCGACTTTGCGCAAGAAGTCGCTCAGCCTCTGGAAGGACCGTTTGCGCGCCAGGCCGAGGTATGGCAGTTTGGTTACGGCTCGTTGGCAGAGGACTCGAAGCGCGTGGCTCAGTTCACACGATTGCCCCATTTCACCGGTACAAGTTGGCAGGGAGGCACGGCACTCCCCGATCCACGCATTGGCTGGGCAATCTTACATGCGGCCGGCGGTCATGCAGGGAATGACGCAGCCCATGCCGTCATTCGCCGCTGGGTGGCACCGCGGGCCGGCGCGCTAACGGTAACTGGCAAACTCAAGCATGGCTCGCCGAATGGCGATGGTGTGCGAGGACGATTGGTTTCCAGTCGGCACGGACTGCTGGGTGAATGGACGGCAAAGAACGGCGAAAGCGCCAGCGACGCCAAGGGCACGGAAGTTCAGCCCGAAGATACCATTGATTTCGTCGTCGACTGCCAGGGCGATGTGAACTCGGATTCGTTCGAGTGGAATGTCGATCTCAAGCTCCTGACTTCTGCGGGAACATCCCCCGCCGAGACGCTAACGTGGAATAGCGCCAAAGATTTCCGCGGACCAGCGGGGGCTTCGCTTCCTCGGCAACTGGCCTATGCCTGGCAGATCGCCTACCAGCGGTCGGCGACCCGCGAAGAACTCGAACTTGGCTGTCGATTCGTGCAGGCTCAACTGGCTCAGCTACGAGCGAGTGGCGACAAGAGCGATCACGAATTGACTGCACTCACGTGCCTTTGCCAGCAACTACTTAGCAGCAATGAGTTTCTCTATGCGGACTAATGCTCCCCACAATCGCCGCGAGTTTCTGCAGACCAGTGCGTTCGGCATCGGCGCGTTTGCCTTGGCACATCTCCTGAACCAAGACAAGTTGCTGGGCCAGACGCCAAGTAAACCCGGCGAGAATCTGCCGCTGAACTTGCAAGCTCGCAAGCCACCGGTCGCGCCGCGGGCGAACGCGATGATCTCGCTGTTCATGCATGGTGGGCCGAGCCATGTCGATTTGCTCGATCCCAAACCGGAACTGACGGCGAAGAGTGGAACCCAATACGGCGGCGACGTCGTTTACAGCTTTGTCAATCGCGCGAACAAGAAGCTGTTCGGCACACCTTGGAAGTTCAGCAAGCATGGCCAGTGCGGCACCGAAGTCTCTGAACTACTGCCGCACACGGCGGGAATTGTCGACGACCTGTGCGTCGTCCGTTCCATGCACACCGGGCACAATGGCCACGAAGTTTCGATTCGCTACTTTCATGGCGGCATAGCAGGAGTCACCGGTCGACCGACGATGGGCAGTTGGATCGTCTATGGACTAGGGAGCGAGTCGCAAAGCTTGCCCGCCTATATGGTGCTCGCCGATCCCGGCGGTCATCCCGTCGATGGCACGCACAACTGGTCCAGCGGATTCATGCCGCCGCTGTATCAAGGAACGGTATTGCGAGCCCAGGAACCGCGGATTCTGAACCTCGATGCTCCGCCGCAACTGCGCGGCAAATTGCAGGAACAGAATCTGTCCTTCTTGGCGGAACTCAACAAGCGACACGCGGCGCAACATTCCGGCGAGGCCGAACTCGAATCTCGCATCGCCAGTTACGAACTGGCAGCGGCCATGCAAATCGAAGCGAAGGAAGCGCTCGATGTCTCGCACGAACCGGCATACATCCACAAGCTTTACGGGCTCGATCAAGATGCGACGCGTGAGTACGGTACCCGCTGCTTGATTGCCCGGCGCTTGGTCGAGCGCGGTGTTCGATTCGTCCAATCATTTCTCGGCGGTCAGCCCTGGGACAACAACAACACGATTAAGAAGAGTCTGCCGGGCATCTGTCAGCGCACCGACCAGCCTGCGGCGGCGCTGGTCACCGACTTGAAGCAACGCGGTCTCCTAGATTCGACCATCGTTCACTGGGGTGGTGAAATTGGCCGCTTGCCCGTTTGCGAAGGTGAATTGAATGACAACGTCGGTCGCGACCACAACGGGCAGGGTTTTTCGATCTGGCTGGCGGGGGGCGGAATCAAAGGTGGCCTGACCTACGGCGAGACCGACGAAGTCGGTCACAAGGCGGCCGTGAATGTTGTCACGCCGAACGATTATCAAGCCACCATCTTTCAACTGCTGGGCTTGGATGCCACGAAACTGGCTTATCACAGCGGGGGGCGCGAGCAACGACTGATCGATAGTCGCCCGGCCCGCGTCGTGGATGAGATCTTGGCTTGATATCCACTTTCCGAAGGTCACCAAACATGTCGCGAAACCTGCTGGCGGTGTTGTTTCTGGCAGTGATCGTTTCAACTGCGAACGGCAGGCTCTGTTGCGCGGCTGAACCCGCCGCGCCATTGCGAATGAGTGTCTTTCAGGCGGATGCGACGCCACCCTTGGGAACGCCGGTCGCCTACGCGCTGGCGCGCAAGATCGAAGATCCACTCTCGGCGCGCGGCATCGTGCTGCAAGGGGTTGGCAAGCCCATCGTCCTGTGTGCCGTCGATTGGATCAGTATCGCGAATGGCGGTCACGATGTCTGGCGAGAAAGTCTGGCGAGGGCCGTCGATACCACCGTCGATCGCGTGACGGTGCATGTGCTGCATCAGCACGATGGCGTGCGATGTGATTTCAGCGCCGAAGAATTGCTCGCGGCGCAGGGCTTAGCGGGCAAGCGATTCGATGTTCTCTTCGTTCGCAAGGCCATCGCAGAGGCTGCAACGGCTGCGAAGGCCTCGCTCAAGAATTCCCAGCCCGTTACTCATTTGGGAGTCGGAGACGCGAAGGTCGAAAAGGTCGCTTCCAACCGCCGGATCCTGGGCGCGAATGGCAAGGTTGCCATCGCTCGCGCCAGCTCGTATCGAATTCCCGAGCCCATCTTGTCGCGATTGGTCGAAGAAGCCAAACGCCAGGGCTACGAACACAGTGCCGCGAAAGTCGAAGAGGCCCTGGCCGCGCCGGAAGGTGTGATCGATCCGATGCTGAAGATGCTAACCTTCTTTGATGGCGCCCGGCCCCTGGTTTCGCTCAGTTACTATGCCACACATCCGCAAAGTCACTTTGGCAAGGGAGATGTCACATCCGAGTTCGTCGGGCTCGCGCGTGCCAAACATGAACTCTCCCGTGACGGCCTGACGTTGGTTCATTTCACCGGAGCTGCCGGCAATGTGGCCGCTGGCAAGTACAACGATGGCACTCCCGAGATGCGCGTGACGCTCACGAATCGAATGGCCGATGCGATGCAGCGAGCCTGGGCTGCGACCAAGAAAACTCCTTTGACTGCTGCCGATTGCGACTGGCGCGTGCAGTCGGTTCGCCTGCCCGTGGCTTCGTATCTGAATGCCGAGAAACTTCGCGCCACGCTAGAGAGCCCCGACGCGCCCGAGCCCGAACGCCTGTCTGCTGCGGGCAAGTTGTCCTTTGTGCTCCGCATGCAAAAGGGAGAGCCGATTCAGCTCTCCTGCTTGAAGCTGGGCAACGTCTACCTGGTTCACATGCCGGGCGAACTGTTCGTCGAATATCAACTCGCAGCGCAACAGCTGAAGCCAGATGGCATCGTGTGTCTGGCGGCCTATGGCGATTGCGGGCCGGGCTACATCGGTACGGAGATCGCTTACGCGCAAGGGGGCTACGAAACCCAGCCGAATTCCACGAACACGGCGCCGCAGGTTGAAAAAGTGCTGATGGACGGCATCCGTGCGCTGCTGAAATAGCACACCGCTCCGTTCCGCTGTTGCAGCCATCGAATCCGCATCCATCGTGGGACGTAGTCGCCCCATCTCCGCGGCCAAGCTACGATGGTGACCGTTGGTCTTGCAAGGTTGGTGTGATGAACGCGCCGCTAAGCATCGGTAGAAGATCGTCTGCTGGGCGTGCCAACGCTGGCAATTGAAAAAACAAGTTGCTCTAACGATGTGAGCCTGCGTTTCAATTCAAGGGCATCAATTACGTACATGGTTAGGACCGAACTCATGATCCGCACTCTCTCGCTCGTGATGCTTTGCTTGTTCGCTTACGCTCGCAATGTGCAGGGCGATTCTCCTTTCCCAGCCCATCGTGTGGCGGGCAATACGTACTACGTGGGCTCCAAGGAGCTGGCAAGTTACCTGATCACAACACCCGAGGGACACTTTCTCATCAACAGCAGTTTTGAAGAGACCGTTCCGCTCATTCGCGGTGCGATCGAATCGCTGGGCTACAAGCTGACCGACGTGAAGTATCTGCTCGCCAGCCATGCACATTCCGATCACGTGGCTGGGCATGCCAAGCTGCGCGAGCTAACGGGCGCGAAGGTGCTCGTCATGGCCGGTGATGACAAAGTCGTGGCCTCGGGCGGTGCCGGTCAATACCTTTATGGAGATAGTCGCTGGCCGGAGTGTCCGGTCGATCGCGTGCTGAAAGATGGCGACAAGATCACTTTGGGAGGTGCGACGATCATCGCCCGTCACACACCCGGACATACTCGCGGCTGCACGACCTGGACGTGGAAGGAAAAGGCAGATGACAAGGAGCTGGATGTCGTCGTGATCGGCAGTCCGAACGTGAATCCCGGCTATCGGCTGGTGAACAATGCCGACTACCCCAAAATCGCCGACGACTACACGCAAACGTTCGCGCTGCTCAAGAGCTTGCCCTGCGACATCTTCCTCGGAGCACACGGCAATTACTACGACATGATCGCCAAGCACGAGCGTCTTGAGAAGAATCCAAAGACCAACTCATTCATCGATCCGCAGGGCTACAAGGCTTATGTCGCACTCAAAGAAGCGACGTTCCGTAAGAAACTGACCGACCAGCAAGCTGCTCCCGTGGATGAAGAGCAAGCCGCCGAAAAACTGCGTAAGGCCGGTGCCGAGGTCACTCTCACCAAAGGGCTAGTGACCGGCGTCGCGGTGAAAGACTTGTCCAAGTTCACGACGGCCGACTTCGAGACTCTCTCGGGGCTGGTGCATTTGAAGACGCTGTCGACTTCGGGTGAAGCGTTGAACGATCAGACGCTCTCTTACCTCACCGGCCTCGTTGCCCTCGAAGATCTTTCGACGAACGCCGCTCAATTCTCGGACGACGCCCTCTGGCAATTCACCCTGCTCGGGAATTTGAAACAGATCAAGTTCTTTCACACCTCGCTCAAACGCAAAG
>Ga0138256_10007343_pt1 | contig 11629 bp, 7 predicted proteins | sample KNB2016incub_MG_FD_105486 | JGI IMG/M metagenome (GOLD analysis project Ga0138256, IMG submission 105486) | Active sludge microbial communities from wastewater in Klosterneuburg, Austria - KNB2014incub_MG | ecosystem: Engineered > WWTP > Activated sludge > Unclassified | place: Austria...
ATTTACGCAAACCGCCAATGCTTTTCTATCAGCAAAAACCGGCAAGGACAAAACTTATCGTTTTGCTTTTGGTTTCCCATCCGATAGAGCGTCACGCCTTGGGCAGAAAGTAGGTCTCTACGCTCGGATAGACACATTACTTGAAGTCTCCTGGCCAGCCGCAACATCTCACAAAACTTCTTTCTTGCTTAAAGCTAATCCATTATCAGAATGTGACGATACGATTATTAATAAACTCTGGCAAACGATGCAGACATCATTGCATCCTTTTTTACTGCCCCAAAAAGACGCACAATTTTTTTTATGGCGCTATCTAAAACATCCCACTCATGTTTATATTGCAAAAGTCGTATCCTGGAAATGGTGCAACAAAATAATTGGCATTATAATCCTCCGTGACCACGGAACAGATCAAGGCATTGAATTAATTGATTTATTAGGGACTCCAGAGAGCCTAGGATGGCTACTGAAGGCAGTCCAGAATTACGCTGGCCAAATAAATCGATCACGTATATTTTGCTGGTTAACACCCAATATACTTTCTTATTTACCCAAACCAGAAACGCAATCCGAAGTCACTGGCATTTACATTGCCACCTCCGACCTTATGGAAATAAGCAATCGATTAAAGTCGCGCTGTTGGCTAATGGGAGGCGATACAGACTTCAGGTAATATGCGAACCTCCATTAAATCCAAACAAACACAACTTTCATGATATCGGTTATTCTTGTTAATTACCAATCGGCGGATCAATTACTTAGCGCTGTCACATCAGTATTCAACCAACAGCTTCCAGATCAACTTGAAGTTATTGTCGTAAACAACAGTCAATCTGTCAGTGAGAATGCCATACTTCAAGCACAGTTGCCGCAGGAAATCACATACATCAGGAATAATGAAAATGCAGGTTTTGCTAAAGCGTGCAATCAGGCTTTTGCCCGTTCCCGTGGTGAATTCATATTTTTGTTGAATCCGGATGCAAGGTTACTGCCTTCAGCCTTATCAAGGCTTGCAGAAAGTTTAAAAAAAAACCCAAATGCGGGCGCAATTGGGCCGCGGGCTTACTGGGATAATGAGTGTCAATTTTTGATGCCGCCAAGCACATTCCCATCCATCACCAGTTTCTATAAACAGGCTATTTCCCGGCTGCATCCAAAACTTTCTCTATATCAATCACTTGATTTCAGGGAAAAAGCACTGCAAACCTGGACCTGCACCACACCCATACCCGTCGAAGCACTTTCCGGCGGGCATGTGTTAATACGCCGCGAAGCAATACTCAAATGCGGCGGTTTATTCGATGAGCGTTTTTTTATGTACTGGGAAGATACCGACCTCATGCAACGACTGAGAAAAACCGGCTATCATTTATATATCGATCCGATGGCAGGCTGCCTGCATTTTTACGAACATTCATCCGCCAAGGATCAACTTATCGGGCAAGGATGGTCAATCTATCAACAAAAGCATTTCCAGAAAAATATATACTTTCAATCTGCTCAATGGTTAAATAATCAACTCCCACCTGTTGAAGCGCCCAATATATTGTCTTTAACACCTGATAATGAAAAATTGACTTTCCCTGTTCCACAGAAACTCAGGAAAGCATGGCTATTAGAGTTAGGCACAACACCGCAATTTATACCCGCTATCGGCCATTTTGGCAGCGGCCCAGTGGCTGAGGTTGATACAATTCTATTTAAGAGGTTTCGTGAAAATACTTATTTTGCAAGATTGTCCCAACCGATCCCCAGACCAGATCTAATATATTATTGGCAGTGGCAAGGTCATTCAACATGAATCTTTTAGTAATAACTGTCTTAAATTAGCGAAAATTATTGGAAAATTCACTTATTCCTTATCAGGTCGCCAAACAAATTCCTGGTAATTGCGTATTAGTATTTGCACCTCACCCCGATGATGAGGTATTCGGTTGCGGCGGCGCCATTATGCGTCACGTTGAACAAGATACTCCTGTTCGCGTCATCATAGTATCCGATGGTGCGCATGCCATAAGCGACGAAAATATAACTGAATACACCCGGCAACGTCAGAATGAAAGCATCGCCGCTGCCCATATCCTTGGCTATGGCATGCCCATTTTCTGGCAATACCAGGACCGGCAAGTCTGTTATAGCGAGAAACTCATTCAGGAAATTTTAACTGCCATTCGTGAAACTGGCGCTGATTTGGTTTATGCGCCATCGGTTTTCGAGATGCACCCGGATCATCGCGCGATGGGGATGGCTGTCGTAGAAGCCATCAGAAGAATAGGCAAAGCAGTGCGCGTAGCCTTGTATGAAGTCGGCATCCCATCGCGCCCCAATCAATTGCTTGATATCAGTGATCTGGTCACACGCAAAACGGCTGCCATGGAATGTTTTGTTTCACAAAATGCAAGACAGCGTTACGACCAGCATATCACCGCGCTCAACCGTTATCGCACCTATACCCTGCCCGCCAGTGTAACGGCAGCGGAAGCCTATATTGTGATCCCGGCTGAGGAGTTGTCCAATGATCCTCTCAAACTGTATCAGCCGGAACACACCCGCCAGAAAGCCTTGGGATTGGCTCTGGACAGCAGCGACATGCCGCTGGTCAGTATCATCATTCGCAGTATCGATCGCCCCACATTATCCGATGCGCTGGACTCGGTTGCCTTGCAGACTTATCCGAATATTGAAGTGGTCCTCGTCAACGCCAAAGGTGCGGATCACCGGGAAGTAGACGAATGGTGCGGGCGTTTTCCAATCCGGATAACCACAAATCATGAATCACTGAATCGTTGCCGTGCAGCGAACATCGGTTTGAGTTCAGCTAAAGGCGACTATCTGATTTTCCTTGACGATGATGATTGGTTTCTCCCCCATCATATCGCTGCGCTTCAACAAGCACTTTACCAATCTGATTCCGTCATCGCCGCCTATTCAGCAGTTCAGTGTGTCAATGAAACTGGCGAGGAAATCTATCGATATGCGGAAAATTTCGATCCCATTCAATTGCGGATTGAGAACTTTATACCAATCCATGCTGTTCTTTTTAGACGTAGCGCTATTGATAATGGTGCCGATTTTGATGAAACACTGGCCGTATGCGAAGACTGGGACTTCTGGCTACAACTGTTAGAACAAGGAGAATTCAAATTTATCCCAGAAATCGGCGCCATCTACCGCATCCAACAAGGTAGAGGATCTGGTGTACGGGAGAATCATATACATACACGACAAGTGATGACTGTCATCTATAAAAAATGGATGCCACACTGGAGCGATGAAACTCTGTGGGCAGTTTTAGAATATGCTCGGCACAAAAAATCCGCACTTTCCAAAGAACAAGAACTTCTTCGGCTAAATCAAGTAATCGCTGATCGCGATTATAAAATTTCTAAACTTATGAGCTCAACAAGCTGGCGTATAACTCAACCGATGCGAACTATCAGTACACTTTTAAAAAATATGGTCGCAAAATTCATGATAAACACGAAAGTATTTTTCTAACAAAAAATATTTCTTGATAACTTGCGGCACCTGATTAAGGATCAATAAACAACGACATGGAAACAGACGCCCCTAAAATGGATGCAACCGTTGGCATAATCACACGTACAAAAGACCGGCCTGTGCTGTTAAAGCGCGCTTTAGAAAGTATTGTCAATCAAAGTTATGAAGATTGGAGATTGGTAATTGTCAATGACGGCGGCGATCCTGCGGCGGTTGACCGTCTTGTGGACCACTTTGCAGCACACTTGCGCGACCGGGTGTCCGTCATTCACAACCCGACTTCTCTCGGCATGGAAGCCGCTAGCAACAAAGGCATACAATCGATCAAAACACGTTACCTGACGATCCATGACGATGACGACAGCTGGGCGCCAGAGTTTCTGACAATCGCTGTTGCAGAAATTGAGCATATCCGCCAAAAATTTCCGCAAGTTGCCGGCGTTATAACACTTGCAAATGCAATTTACGAACGTGTAGAAGGTAACATCGTTCACATCTACAGATTTGAACCTTACTGGACTTCAGAAAAACGCGGTTTCGTCTCATTGAGTGAACTTTTAGCTGACAATCAGTTTGCTCCCATACAATTTCTATTTAGTTATTCCGCAGCTGAGACTATTGGTTTCTTTCGCGCCGACCTGCCCGTACTCGGTGATTGGGATTTCAACATCCGTTTGTTATCCCGCTATGACATCTTTATCATTCCGCAATTTCTGGCATTCTACCATCACCGGATCACGGATCAGAGCGGATACGGCAATACCATCCATGCTGGTAAGAGTCAGCATGAATTGTACGCCAAGATGCTTAAAAACGAATGGTTACGGCAAGATATCCAAGACCGGCGGTTTGGTATCGGGATGCTGATCGCCTTGCGGCAAGGAATGCACCCCATGGCGAAAACCGCACAGCTTCAGCCCCAGCCTGATCAGTACAGTCCGGTTGTCCGTTTGCAGCGTATTGTTAAACTAATCTGGTTGTGGCTATCGTCCGATCAGAAAATCGCCACCATTAAAAAGTTTTCCCAAATTTTGCTTTCCGGGGGCTTTCGTAATGCGGTGCATCATATCAAGGCTTGGTATATCAGCCGTGGCGGAAATTAATGGTGTTTTCCAAGGATCGATCACGCATGAATAATGAAGAATTACTCGAACATTACACGGCCAGACTGACGAAATTCAAGATTGTATCGTTCGATATTTTCGACACGTTGATCCACCGCGCCATCCATCGGCCAACAGACCTGTTCGAAACCCTCTCGGCCAGATTGCGGCATAATGAATTTGGCTTGATAAATCCGGAAATAGCGAGCAATTTTGCACACAAAAGGATCGCAGCGGAAACTGAAGCACGAGCACGGTTAATGGCAGCGCAGGGCACGCCGGAAGTTGGATTGAAGGAAATCTATGACGTGCTCGTGGAGCATCTCGGTTTATCGCCGGATCAGCAGCAATATCTGATCGAGCAGGAACTTGAACTGGAAGAACAATTCTGCCACCCGAATCCGGTCATGCAAACGCTTTTCCGATTGGCCGGGCAAAATGACCGGCACGTCGTGTTATGCACGGATATGTATCTTCCGCCCTATTTCATTGAAAAGCTCCTGACCAAGTGCGGCTACTTTAAACCCTATACCTTGCTGGTTTCCGGAGATCAACGTAAAAGCAAGCACGAAGGGTCGATGTACCATAAAGTACTGAAACATTTCTCCGTGCAACCGCCCGATGTGATTCACTTTGGTGACAATGCGCATGCGGACGTCAAGATTGCAAAAAAAATAGGCATTCAACCGGAATTTTTCAACTATCTGCAAGACCGTGTTGAACCCCGGATTCGGATACCGTTGCAGAAACCCCCACAGGACGGACATGTCTGGTCACTGATGACGGGCTCGATTCGTCGGCAGCTCATGGAAAAGACGTACGATTTCTGGGAAGATATTGGGCTGCAAGTATTCGGTCCGCTCATTCTTGGCAAAATTTTATGGATGACGCAGCTAGCACGCAGACATCGCATTGAACGCATGCTGTTTTTTGCCCGAGACGCTTTCTTGTTGCACAATGTTTTTCATCGCTACCCGGAGCTGCTTGGGCCGCAAGTCGAGCTAAAATACTGTTATTTTTCCCGGGCAGCATTGTTGCTCCCCAGCTTTGTCGATATGCCGATCGATCGTGTCTGGCATCTATTCAGTGGCCGGGCCACGCGAACGGTTGGGTATCACCTCAACAAGCTTGGCATTAATCCCAATTTATTTATGGCTCAAATTGAGCAAGCCGGTTTTTGCTCGGTCGAGGAAGTGGTTCCGAACGACGACATGCGGATGTTTAATCTGTTAAATTCACTGTGGCACCATATTTTGCTCGAAGCCAAAAGAAAACGTTCGCAGCCGCTGCGCTACGTTGCCGGATTGGCGGAAGGAGTCACGCGCTTGGGAATTGTCGACATCGGCTGGACCGGCAACATGCAAGGAGGATTTTCCAGACTGTTGCAGCTGCTACGAACCGATTTTCAAATTAATGGTTACTACTTAGGAACTTTCGATTTATTGACGCAAAATTATCTGCCACGAAACACTTTCCACGGCTACCTTGTCAACGAAAACCATCCGCGCGTACGATACGACAATCTGATCAACGGTGGCGTGGAGTTGCTCGAGTTTGCTTTGATGGCTCCTCACGGCACCACCCTCGGTTACCGCGAACAAGATGGCCAAATTGTTCCGGTACTCGAAGATAACAAAGCGGATCAAGCGGTCCAAAAATTAGCTCAGCGTGTACAAAATGGCGCTCTGGACTTCATCGACAGGGTATTGCCGCAAGTTCTGACAATTGGAATCGATAGCTTTGTTTCCCAGCAATGGGCCGCCCCATTCTTCCGCCTAGTCAACAATCCATCTTGGGAGGAAGCCAACATGCTCGGAGAACTGACGCATTCCGATACAGCGTCGGATACCAGCAAACGCTTATATATCGCGGAAAAGCTGCCGGACACTATTATCCGCAAACGTGGCAAGGAATATCGCGAAGCACGGCAGCGCGCTTATTGGAAAAAAGCATTCGACCTGCGCAATGCATAGCTCCGCGCCATGAATACTTCACTGAATAAACCGCTCATCAGCGTTGTCATGCCAGCCTACAACCACCAGGCTTTCGTGGCTGAGGCGATTCAGAGTGTACTGACACAAACGTTGCAAGACATCGAATTGATCATTGTCAATGATGGTTCCACCGACAATACGGAAAAGGTGATTCTGGAATTTGCAGATTCGCGTATCCGCTATTTCACGCAACCCAATCAAGGCGCGCATCATGCGCTCAATCGCGGTATCGCATTAGCGCAAGGCGAATTTCTCGCTATTATCAATTCCGATGACGTATTTATCGCCGATCGACTGGAAATTCTGCTAAACACGTTACAGGACGGTAATCTGGATTTCGTCATTTCGGATATCAATCTTATTAACGAGCATTCCGAGATCATCGCTGATTCTTCCCATTGGTGGCTGACATGGTATGAGGATCTCAAACAAAAATATCAGCAAACCCCATCACCAGCCGCCACATTACTCACTGGGAATTATGCCATTTCATCGTCCAACTTTTTCTTTCGCACGAGTTTTGCAAGAACGATTGGCGGCTTCCGGCCATTTCGCTATATTCTCGACTATGATTACGTATTTCGCGCAGCACTGATCAATCCGCAGGCCTTCTCCTTCCTGATTAATCGGAAACTACTCAACTACCGCTTGCATTCCAGCAATACCATTTTAGAAAACCGGCTCCTCGCCAATATCGAAACCCGCTATTTCATCAAGCAAGCGATCAGCAAATACTTTGGCAATAAACTACGCATACCAGTCGCTTATTTGAGTAAAGTTGACAATTACATCAAAAAGATTCAACAGAATAACTTTAATCAACACCTTTATTCATTACGTCATCAATATGATCAACTGCAACATGAATACCATCAACTGCAACATGAATACCATCAACTGCAACATCAACACCATCAGTTGCACGACCGCTGCGAGCTGTTGATCCAGCAGGTGGCGTTATTCGAAAACTCTAAAAGTTATCGAATCGGCCGCATGATTACCGCGCCTTATCGCTGGTTCATGTCAAAGTGGTCAAGAACGTGATTTTCAAGCACCAGCGAGTCATTCGTACCGCAGCAGATTTACGCATAGAAATCGATCGGCATATCCCGCGGATAAAAGCCATCTCGATTGATATTTTCAATACCGTTCTGGAACGGGACACCGTTAGGATCGAGGACTACCAAAAAATGTTAGCCCGCCGTATCGTCCGCACATTGACCGACAATTTCGATATCGATCGCACGGTGGAAGATGTCATCGAATTGATTACAAAAATTGAAAATGTTCCAGAGCACCCAGTAACAAATGCAAAACCATTAAACCCGTATCGATTTAACAGTTTTGCAAAAGCATTAGCCAACGATTTAATAAATAACGATCACATCCAGATAGCCGCACTAACCGAAAGAATCAACGCACACATGCTTGCGGTTGAAACCGAGGCATTTTTTGTTAGGCTCGACATGGCCACGATATTGGAATGGATCAATCATCAAAATATACGACTTATCGCCATCTCCGACATGCCCTTTGATCCCGGGCATTTACAAAACATCTTAAAACGTCAAGGACTTGCTGTTCATGTCGAACGCATTTATACCTATCCAGAGCCGGATACCGTAAATCAGTCCAAGCAATTTTTTGAATCCCTGTTGCAACAAGAAGGCATACTCCCGCAAGAATTGATTCATATCTGTAGTTATCGCCCATCCAATTGCCGATTAACGATATGGGGAAAATGGTGGCACGTATGGACGACCGACGATTTTGATTGTCTTGTGACGGATTTTCATCAGCAACTCGTCTTATTGCAGCAACAACTGCGAGAAAAGGAGCAGCTGCAAGTCGAGATTATGCAACTGAGATCCACTATTTCAGAAATGTCGGATTCGAGAAGTTGGAAGCTGACAGCGCCTATTCGTTTTTTAGTCGGGCAATGAGAAATTTTTTGGGATACATGAGAACTGTTTCCGATTCAGTCCGTCGATACTATCGCCGCGAGTCAGTCTACAAACTCTTTAAACGTGCTTTTAGTATCCTACGTAACGAGGGTCTAAACGGAATAAAGTGGCGTTTGAGGTCATTTCACAAAAACCACGAGACAATTGCTACCGGATTAAAGGCTAAACCAGCAGCAAGATTAGAAAAGCACAATTACCTGCCGCTTTCGACCATTGACATCACGAAATACGACTTTTTTTTCTTCGATGTATTTGACACGGCGATAATTCGTCTTTTTCAAAGACCAATTGATTTATTTGTGTATATCTCGTTTAAGACAAAAAATCCCGATTTTCATCTTAGACGCGTCCAGCAGGAGGCAAAAACCCGAGAGCAGTATATGGCGCGTAAAGAGATAAGTATCTTTGAGATTTATAACAACTTGGCAAGTGATTCAATTGACGAGGAAATTGCAGCAGAACTTACATTCTGTGTGGCCCATCCGGAAGTATATAACTTTTATTCAAAACTACTGAATGCTGGGAAAAAAATATATTTCGTCTCGGATATGTATCTAGACAGAGAGACCATCTCCAGGATTCTGAAAGAAAATGGATTTTGCACTTATGAGGGTATGTATGTTTCATCGGAAGATGATCTCATAAAGGGCGACGGTAGCAGATTCGAATGGCTAAAAAGGAATATTCCTGAAAGTGCAGGTACTGCAATTCATATTGGGGATAACCGTGTTGCCGACTTTATACAGCCACGAGCTCATGGACTTGACGCACTCCATTTTATGGAGAGTAGCGCTTACTACCAGCATGACTCATTCCTGTATTCCAAAATAGAATTTCTTAATTCAAAACGCAGCTTGGGCCTGTCTTTTCTGATTTCTACTTTCCGGTACTGGAAATCAGGCTTTCCCGATCAACCGCCTGATTATTGGAGGCAATTCGGTTTTCTATACGGCGGCGCGCTGGTATATGCTTTTTGTGGTTTCATCCATGAACAGCTTTCGAGGAAAAAATTATCGTGCGATAAAATCTACTTTCTCGCGCGTGATGGCGACATTATGAGTCAAGTGTACCAATTGCTTTATGATGACGTCCAAGCCGTATATTTAATGGCCTCTCGCCGCTGCATGCTTTTCCCTTCGCTCAAGAGCCTGACACATGTGGATGATGAGGAAGCACTTAAACAATTCATTGGGCCATGGGGCAATACTAGTGCGAAAGATATTTTGGAACGATTCGGCTATACCGACCTGGATAACCTGGAAGCGGACCTGAAAAACATAGGCCCAGATCCGTCAAAATGGACTAAACGAGACATACTCGCTTGCATTTTACGACATAAGCAGTCGATCATGGAAAAGGTGGTTTCGGAGCGTGGCATGCTTTTTGATTATCTCTCAGAGATGAATTGCTTTGACCAAGATGATATTGTCATTGTCGATGTGGGCTGGGGCGGAACCATACAGAACGCGCTCGATAAGTTGCTAGAGCTTGGTGGTTACGAGAAGAATCGCCTATATGGTATTTATCTTGGAGTAAATGATCACGCGAAAAACAAGCAGGCCAAGACAGATTTCCTGTTTAATGGAGACCAATCGCAGTTCGTCGAATACCTTAATTTGATCGAACTCATAACTTCGTCTCCCCAAAATGGCGTGGTTCGTATTGATCGTGTTAATGGCAATTTTGTTCCCGTGGCCGGAACAATTAGTGAGCATGAAAAAAAAAGGCAACTTGTTTCAGCGGAGATTCAGAAAGGCATACTCGATTTTGCCCACTTGATTAAGAAGCGGGATATCGACAATATAGATTTCATTCGGGTAGAAGATTTCAAGGCATTGTTTGTGTCGTTACAAGAGCACGCTTCCGAAGAAGATGCTTTTCAGCTAGGGCAGCTTAGGCATGCATCGATGCTTGGTAACAACTATGGACAATATGTACTAACGAAGTCTTAAATCCAGAAACTTCAATTGACCAATCGTCCATACTCATATTGCATATTATTTCAACGGATTATTGGACACTAACCATACGCTCCTTCGTTTTGATAAGAACTTGACATTTGACTGTATGCAGAAGATTTTTCCATTAACGCCCAAGAAAGGTATGGAATCGATGTAAACGTATTTCAGCTTAGATTTCAGCATCACTCATATGGAAAAGTGACGGAAGGTATCATGCAGGGCTTCGCTATTTGGCAGAGAAGTATCCTTCAGTGGCCGTTGCTGGGGTTGCTCTTTTATTGGCGGAAGGGTAAGTGAACCGAAGAAAAAGTTTACGTACGACATACCCGCAAATCCGAATAGTAACAAAGCGATGGGAATTTCTTATACAATCAGGCACTTTGCAAGACGTTTCAAATCGTTTCTTTTTTCGTTGTTCAAATGAAGGAGGACTTGTTTTGCGTTCCCGCTTTACCTTGGCTAGAGTTCCCTAATACCGGTTCATCAGGGCAGTGATGTGTCCATCAACCTTTGCGGTCGAGAAATAGGTATGGCAATGAATTAAAATTGTGCTTGCATGTTCATGCCAACTCATTTTTAATCAAAATTATTGCTTGACATCCCCGACGGCAGCACCGAATTTCTGAGCAAGCTCCAAATAATTCCAATTTTATTCTACAGGTCAATTGATTGAAAAAATTGCATACCGACGTTGTACCGATAATCGTCACTTATAATCCCAATGAATCCACATTGATTGACAATCTCACTTCGTTGCTTTCACAAGCCCAAAACGTTGTTATTGTGGATAATGATTCGACGCGCAATGTCACGGAGATCATTCAACGTCTTGATAAAGAATGCTTCAATAGAATCAATCTGATCAAACTGCCACATAATGGTGGTTTGGGCAAAGCCTTTAATACTGGCATAGCAGTAGCGCGTGACTTGAACGCTGCTTTTGTGCTGCTCATGGATCAAGACAGCATCCCAGAATCAGATATGCTGAACAAATTATGTCTTGCATATCAATATCTTGATAACCAAGACATCCCAGTTGGGGCTATCGCACCGCATTATCGCAACTCTACCTCATCGCAACTATCACAATTTGTTTGTATTACCCG
>Ga0138256_10007344_pt1 | contig 11628 bp, 13 predicted proteins | sample KNB2016incub_MG_FD_105486 | JGI IMG/M metagenome (GOLD analysis project Ga0138256, IMG submission 105486) | Active sludge microbial communities from wastewater in Klosterneuburg, Austria - KNB2014incub_MG | ecosystem: Engineered > WWTP > Activated sludge > Unclassified | place: Austria...
CCTGGGAGGCGCGCATGTATGCCCAGCCCCAGTCACTGCTCCCCAATTTCATCTCCGGCAACGCGGACCGCCTGCTGCACGCGACGATGGGCAAGTTCACCGGCGGCCTGTCGCCGGCTGCCCTGTCCAGCGCCTGGCTCGACTGGGCGATGCACCTCGCCATCTCCCCCAGCAAGCAGGCGGAGATCGTGGAGATGGGCGTGCGCCAGTGGGAGCGCCTCGGCCACCTGCTGATGCACGCGCAGGACGGCTCGTGCGAGCACTGCATCGAGCCCCTGCCGCAGGACCCGCGCTTCCGCGACCCGGCCTGGGACCAGTGGCCCTACAGCGTCGTCTACCAGAGCTTCCTGCTGGGCCAGCAGTGGCTGTCGATCTCCATGCGCGGCGTGCGCGGCGTGACGAAACACCACGAGCAGGTGATGGACTACACCACGCGCCAGGCGATGGACTACTTCTCGCCCTCCAACTTCCCGTTCAGCAATCCCGAGGTGATGAAGATCATCCAGGAGACCAACGGCGAGAACCTGGCCCGCGGCTTCCGCAACTGGCAGGAGGACATGGAGCGCACGATCCTCGGTGCGCCGCCGGCCGGGGCGGAGAACTACGTGGTCGGGAAGAACCTCGCGGTCACGCCCGGCAAGGTGGTGCTGAGGAACGAGCTGATCGAGCTGATCCAGTACACCCCGACGACGACGCGCGTGCACGCCGAACCGGTCCTCATGGTGCCGGCGTGGATCATGAAGTACTACATCCTCGACCTGTCGCCGCAGAACTCGCTGGTGAAGTACCTCGTGGACAAGGGGCACACGGTCTTCATGATCTCGTGGAAGAACCCGGGGCCGGAGGACCGCAACCTTTCCATGGACGACTACCTGCGCCACGGCGTGATGGCGGCCGTGGATGCGGTGGCGAAGATCGTTCCCAAGCGCAGGATGCACGCGCTGGGCTACTGCCTGGGCGGCACGCTCCTGTCGATGGCGGCGGCGGCGATGGCGCGGGACGGCGACAAGCGGCTCGCCTCGATGACCCTCCTCGCGGCGCAGACCGACTTCACGCAGCCCGGCGAGCTCGCGCTCTTCATCGACGACAGCCAGGTCACCTTCCTCGAGGACCAGATGTGGGAGAAGGGCTTCCTCGACTCGACGCAGATGTCGGGCGCGTTCCAGCTGCTCAGGAGCGTCGACCTCGTGTGGTCGAGCCTCGTGAAGCAGTACCTGAAGGGCGATCGCACGCCCGTGAACGACCTCATGTCGTGGAACGCGGACGGCACGCGCATGCCCTATCGCATGCACACGCAGTACCTGAGGAGCCTGTTCCTGCAGAACGACCTGGCCACCGGCCGCTTCAAGGTGTGGGGCAAGCCCGTCGCGCTGCCGGACATCGACGTGCCGATCTTCTGCGTGGGCACGGTCACGGACCACGTGGCGCCGTGGAAGAGCGTGTACAAGCTGCACCTGCTCACGCACGCCGAGCTCACTTTCGCGCTCACAACCGGCGGCCACAACGTCGGCGTGGTGAACCCGCCCTCGCCGGAGTCCAAGCGCAGGTTCAAGCTGCGCACGCGGCCGCAGGGGAGCGACTACCTCGATCCGGAGGCCTTCGAGCAGACGGCGAAGGAACACCCGGGCTCGTGGTGGACGGCCTGGGAAGGCTGGCTTTCCGCGAAGTCCTCCGGCAAGGTCGCGCCGCCCAAGCCCGGCGGCACCGCCTTCACGCCGATCGGCGAGGCGCCCGGCAAGTACGTCCTCATCCGCTGAACCGGCAAGAGGGGACGGTTCCTTCGAACCGTCCTCCCTTTCAAGCCACCAGAAGGGGAAGGATCTCGCCGGCGTTGCCGCGCAGGCTCACGCTCGCCTGCCGGGTGAGCGGCGTGGGCTGCGGATTGACCTCGATCACGCGCGCACCCGCTTCCCGTGCGATGAAGGGGAGCGAGGCCGCGGGCTCCACGACGGTCGAGGTCCCCACGCAGAGGAAGACGTCGCAGGTGCGGGCGGCGGCCAGGGCGGCGGCCAGCGCATGGGGCGGCAGGGACTCCCCGAACCACACCACGTCGGGACGAAGCAGCGAGCCGCAGCGCGGGCAGGCGGGCACGCCTTCGCCCTCGGCCCACGACTCCACCGGATGATGGCCTTCGAAGCACTTCACGCGGCGGATGTTCCCGTGCAGCTCGACGACGCGGTGGCTTCCGGCCTCGCGGTGCAAGCCGTCCACGTTCTGGGTGACGAGGGTGAAGTCGATTTCGTGCTCGCGGCACCGGCGCTCGATCTCCACGAGAGCGGCATGGCCGGCGTTCGGCGCCGCCTTCGCGACCGCTGCGCGCCGCCATGCGTACCAGTCCCACACCAGCTTCGGGTTGGCCTCGAACGCCTCGGGCGTCGCCAGCTCCTCGGGCCGGAACTTCTCCCACAAGCCGGTGAGCGCATCGCGGAAGGTGGGAATGCCCGATTCCGCGGAGATGCCCGCGCCCGTGAGCACGGCGACCGACGTCGCGTGCTCCAGCAGCTCTCTTGCGCGTTCGACTTCGTCTGTCATGAAAAGGGGGCGGTTCCCGGACGAGTCCCCCAATGTACCGGGTTCGCTCGAGCTGGATGTCGGCTATCTTGACCGGGCGCAAGCCGGCGCCTCGCCGCGCTTGAACCAGTTCAAGAAATCGCGGGATTTCCACGCGCGCAGCGAACCTTCGCGGGCGAGGACTATCCATGGAGGACCATCCACCCTTCCGAGGAGCTACCCTTGAAGACCCTGACGACCCTGCTTGCCACCGGGGCATTTGCCCTTTCGGCTGCCGCGCTCTCGCCCGCCATCCTCGCCGCCACCGAGCATCAGCACGGCCACGGCGAGGCCCCCGCGAAACTGCAGCTGGACCACGGCAAGAAGTGGAAGACGGACGAGCCGCTTCGCCGCGGCATGACCTCGATTCGCGACGCAGTGCACGGCGCCCCGGCCCCGCTGCACAAGGGCACGGCGAAGCCCGAGGCCTACGCGGAGGTCGCGGGCCGCATCGAGGCCGACGTCGGCCGCATCGTGAAGGAGTGCAAGCTGCCGCCGGACGCCGACGCGCAATTGCACATCGTCGTCGCCGAGGTGATCGCCGGCGCCGATGCCATGAAGGCGGCCAGGGATGGCAAGGCGGGCCGCGCGGGCCTCGTGAAGGTCGACGGCGCCCTCAAGTCCTACGGCAAGTACTTCGACCACCCCGGCTGGAAGTAGAAATCGTGCGACCATAGCGGTCGCCATGAGCACCGCCGCCATTCCGCCCGGCTTCCGCCCCATCGCGATCGGGGGCGAGTTCCTGAAGACCGTAGGCCCCATGTACGGGCGCTGGGATGGCGAGCGGGTGCGGCTTGGGTTCCGCGTCGAGGACCGCCATGGCAACGTCGCGCGCGCCGGCCACGGCGGGATGCTCGCCACCTTCGCCGACATGCAGATGGCGGTGGTCACGCACTACCAGTGGCCCGACATCGCCGGCCACATGTTCCCCACGATCAGCATGACCACGGATTTCGTGGCGCGCGCGCCCATGGGCGCCTGGGTGGAGGGAACGGCCGACGTGATCCGCGCCACGAAGACGCTCGTCTTCCTGCAGGGCACGGCCACGGCGGAGGGCGCGACCATCCTGCGCTTCAGCGGCGTCTACAAGATCGGGCCGAAACGCGACTACGCCAACCCGCGCGACCCCTTCGGCCTGCTTTCCGATCCGCACGCCAGGAAGAAATGACCATGGACCAGCCCGTCGTCATCGCAGTTGCCATCACCGGCAGCGTGCCGCGCAAGAAGGACAACCCGGCCGTCCCCGTGACGCCCGCGGAGCAGATCGAGTCGACGCACCAGGCCTTCGAGGCGGGGGCGACCCTCGTGCACATCCACGTGCGTAATCCCGACGAGTCGTCCGGCTCCGACCCCAAGCTCTTCGCCCAGGTGCAGGAGGGCGTGAAGAAGCACTGCCCGGGAATGATCATCCAGTTCTCCACGGGCGGGCGGGGGCGCGAGGCGAGCCAGCGCGGTGCGATGCTGTACCTGAAGCCCGACATGGCCTCGCTCGCGACGGGCTCGGTCAACTTCGCGACCATGATCTACGAGAACCCGCCGGACTTCATCGACGTGCTCGCGAAGGAAATGCTCGGGAAGGACATCAAGCCCGAGTGCGAGCTCTTCGACCTCGCGATGCTCTACAACGCCGCGGACCTCGTGAAGCGCGGCCTGCTCAAGAGCCCGCCGCACGTGCAGTTCGTCATGGGCATCAAGGGCGCCATGCCGGCGCGCCGCTCCATCCTCGAGTTCATGATCTCCGAGATGAACGCCGTGCTGCCGGGGGCCACCTGGACGGCCGCCGGCGTCGCGCGCCACCAGTTCGAGGTCGCGCAGTGGGCCCTCGAGCTGGGCGGCCACTGCCGCACCGGGCTCGAGGACAACATCCGCTTCGACGAGACCCGGCTCGCGGCGAGCAATGCCGAGCTGGTGACCAAGATCGCCGACGTGTGCGGCAGGCACGGCCGCCGACCCGCCACCCCTGCCGAGGCCCGCCAGCTCCTGGGACTGCGCCCCGCCTGATCGCTTTCCGCCGCACCCGCCAACAACAACAAAGGGTTCCTCCATGCACCGCTCGACCGCCCGGGCCTTCGCCTGCCTGCTCGCCACCATCTGCATCGCGCTCGCCACCCCGGAGGCTTCCGCCCAGAAGGCGAAGTCGAAGGACAATCCGAAGTGCCAGCCCAACCCGGTGTTCGAGAAGTTCCCGGGGGCTTTCCATTCCACCTGCGAGCGCTCGCGCTTTTCCGAGCTCCCGCTCGAGGCGGCCAGGGATCCCGCGAAGCCCGACAGCAACTTCGCGTCGATCACGAAGGAGGGGGAGTACTGGTACTACTTCGATGAGATCGACAAGGACGCCTCCGGGTCCCACCCTTCGCCGCTCGAGCTGCAGCGCAATTTCCTGGCCGCGCTCCAGAAGGGCGGCGGCACCGTGCTTTCCACGCCATCGAACGGCAGGAGCGTCAACTACCGGATCGACAAGGGCGGTGCCGAGTACTGGGGAAGCGTCGGCTGCGGACGCGGGAACAGCAGCGAATGCAGCGCCATCATGCACAAGATCGTGCGCGTGAAGGCGATGGAGCAGGCGATCGTCCTCTCGGCCGAGCAGATCGCCAAGGACATCGGCTCGGGAGGCAAGGTCGTCTTCTACGGGATCTACTTCGACACTGACAAGGCGACCATCAAGCCGGAGTCCGGCCCCACGCTCGCGGAGATGGCCAAGTGGCTCAAGGCCAACGGATCCACGAAGGTCTACATTGTCGGGCACACGGACATGCAGGGCGGCCACGACCACAACGTGAGGCTCTCGCGCGATCGCGCGGCGAGCGTAGTGGCGACCCTCGCCGGCCAGCACGGCATCGCGAAGGACCGTCTCGCCCCCGACGGCGCCGGCCCCCTCGCCCCCGTCGCGAGCAATGCCGACGAGGCGGGGCGGGCGAAGAATCGGCGCGTGGAGATGGTGCTGCGCTGATCCCGCCCGGGGCGAGCCGGATCCGCCCGCCCCGGCCGGTGCAAATTACCGCGAAGGCCCGCAGCGCTCGAACGGCAAGGTGATGATCGCGTCGACCGCCGCCTGCGGCATGTACTGCGCGACGTACGGCGTGCCGGTCGCGGACACGATGCCCGCCGCGAACGCGCGCAGGTGGTTGCGGGAGCCGCAGGCGAGGTTCCCGTAGGCGAGCTGCAGGTCGGCCTTCACTGTCACCGCGAGAGCCTCGTCGAGGTCCTGGATGTCGACCTCCTCGACGTACCCGCCCGCCTTCAGCGCATCGAGCTCGCTCGACAGCCCCTGCGCGCTCAGGTCGGCGTAGAGCGCCTGCAGCGTGGGATCGGCGTACTCGCCGATCAACATGCCGGCAGCCGGGTCGGGCAGCCCGTACTTCACCAGCAGGCGAAGCATCGCGTCCATGTGGTTCTGCTCGGAATTCGCGATGTAGGCGAACGGTGCCGTGGGATAAAGCTCGGCGAAGCCGAGGTAAAGATCGCGCGCCATTTTCTCCTCTTCACGCATGAAGACGAGGTCGCTGGCCTCGTCGGCGGAAAGCGGAACCAGGGCCGCGCCCACCGGCACCGAGGGGCCGTACGGGCCGCCGTTGGGGCCGCCGCCGGCCTGGCCAAACGCGCCCGGCTGCGAGTAGCACGGTGCGGCGTAGCCGGGAACGAGGCCATTGGGTCCGGCAGCCGACGCGAGGATGGGCGTGCCGACGGCCAGCGCAACGGCCACTGTCATGGTGCGGAGGGTCTTCGAGAGCATGGGTGGTTTCCTTTCGTGGACGACGGTGGAATGCAGGGGTCTCGTTTCCGGTCAGCGTCTCCCGCCGCGGCCGCGGCCGGCGCCTGCGCCGATTCCCCGCCGTGCTTCGTAGCCCGTCCCGTAACGGGAGGGGCGGGAAGCCGGCGCTTTCGGGGTTTCGGCGGACACGTCGGAGGGGCGGACGCCCGGGGTGGGGGTTTCCGCCGGCGGGCCGGGCGGGGACTCCTGTTGCGCGGACGGAAGTGCTGGCGGCCCGGCCTTGCCTTCGGGCGGGCGATCCCCGGCGGCCATCCCGCTCGTCGCCGCGAACAGCACGGCGAGGAGAGGCGCCCGGCAACTGCGCATGAACAGGGATCTTTCGACCGTCGCCATGGAATCCGAGTCTCCCCTCCACCCGTTTCGCGGCGATGTCCCGCGCGCGCCAGGTTGTTTCAGGTTGTTTCGCGGCCCCCGCCGGAGCCGTCCCCGCAGTAGTATTTTTTGTGGCCCGGTTGCAGCGAATCGTGGTGGTGGACGACGACGTGGAATTGCGCGAGCTCGTCGGTGGATACCTTTCGTCCAGCGGGTTCGCGGTGGAAGGAGTCGGCGACGGCGGCCAGTTGCGCGCCGCCCTCGCGAAGGAGCGTGCGGATCTCGTCGTGCTGGACCTCATGCTCCCCGGGGATGACGGCCTCACGCTGCTGCGGGAGATTCGCGCCGGTGCAGGCCCGCCGGTCGTCATCATCTCGGCGCGCGGCGACGAGGTCGACCGCGTCGTGGGCCTGGAGCTGGGGGCCGACGACTACCTCGCCAAGCCGTTCGGTCCGCGCGAGCTCCTGGCGCGGGTTCGCGCCGTGCTCCGGCGGGGCGGGGAGGGGACGACCGCCGCGCGCCCCGCCGCCATCGCGTTCGGACCCTACCGGCTGGAGGTCGACACCCGCGTGCTCGTCGGGCCCGAGGGCGAGATTGCGCTCACCGGCGGCGAATTCGAGTTGCTGCGCATCTTCGCCGACCATCCCAACCACGTCCTGTCCCGCGACCACCTCATCACGCTGATGAAGGGCTACGAGCGAGGGCCGTTCGACCGCAGCGTGGACGTGCGCGTCGCGCGCCTGCGCCGCAAGATCGAGCCCGACCCGGAAGCGCCCGTGTTCCTGCGCACGGTCTGGGGCGAGGGCTACCTCTTCTCGCCGGGCGGAAAGGCCTCGCCGTGAGGCGCCGGCGGTCCCTTTTCCGCCGGACGGTGCTCACGGTAGCCGCGGGGCTGCTCGTGTTCCAGGTGGTCGCCGGCCTTGCCGTGTCCTCCTACGTGCTGACACCGCTCGCGCAGCGCTCGGCCGACGACCTGGCGGCCTTCCTCGTGATGTCGGCGCGCACCTACGTCGAGCTGCCCGTGGACACGCGTCCCGCCTTCGTCGACGAGCTGGCCCAGTACCACCGCATCGAGCTCTCCGAGGCGCCGGACACGCACGAGGACGAGGTGCGCAACTACCCCTACATGAACCTCCTTCGGGACGCGCTGGCCCGCAGGCTCGAGATCGAGCATGTGCCGCGCCTGACGGAGCTCGCGAACGGCCGCTTTCATGCGGATTTTCCGATGGCGGGGTACATCCTCCATTTCACCTTCGCGAAGGATCTCGCATCGCCCAGCCCCCTGAAGGCTGCCTGGTGGATCCTGGCCGCGGCTCTCGTCGTGACGCTCGCCATCGCCTGGGTGCTGGCGAAGCGCGTGAGCGCGCCCGTGGCGCGCCTGGCGGAAGCCGCGCGCCGGATCGGGGCCGGAGAGAGGCCGTCCCGCCTGCCCGAGACCGGGGACCGGGAGCTTGCGGAACTCGCCCGCGTGCTCAACGAGACGGCGGCCCAGCTCCAGGCGCAGCGTGAGAACCAGGCCACCCTCCTCGCGGGCGTGTCGCACGACCTGCGCAGCCCGCTTTCGCGCATGCAGATGACCCTCGGCGTCCTCGCGGAACAGAGCCCTTCGCCGACGATCGCCAGGCTGGAAGGCTACGTCGCCGAGATGGATTCGCTCATCGGCGCACAGCTCGCCTTCGCACGCGCCCGCAAGCGCGAGGAGTCGCAGGATACCGACATCGACGCGCTTCTCGCCGAGCGCGCCGCGGCGGCATCGTCGATCGCACCGGGCGAGGTTCGTCTGCGGGCGGGCGGCGGGCCTTGCCGCGCCAGGGTCGCGCCCCTGCCGCTCCGGCGCATCGTGGACAACCTCGTCGAGAATGCGCTGGGACACGGACCGACGGGACCCGTGGACGTCGTCCGTCGCCGTTGCGGCGGCGTCCTCTTCGTGGGCGTGCGCGACCGCGGGCCGGGCATTCCGCCCGAGCTGCGCGAGGCGGTCTTCCAGCCCTTCTTCCGCGCGGAACCCTCTCGCAGCCGCGCGACGGGCGGCAGCGGGTTGGGACTCGCGATCGCGCGCCAGCTCGCGGAAACGCACGGCTGGCGCCTCGCCCTCAAGCCTCGATTCGGCGGCGGCACCAGCGCCTGGCTCGCGATCGGCCACGCCTGACGGCTCAGGCGGGATCGATCTTCTCGGCCAGCACTTCCTTCGCGATCTTGAAGGACTCGAGGGCCGCCGGCGCCCCGCAGTAGACCCCGCACTGCAGGAAGATCTCCTGCATCTCCTCTTTTGTGACGCCGTTGCGGATGGCGCCCCGCAGGTGGATGCGAAGCTCGTGGGGGCGGTTGAGGGCGGTGAGCATCGCGAGGTTCAGCATGCTTCGCGTCTTGAGCGACAGGCCTTCGCGCGTCCACGACGCTCCCCACGCGTGCTCGGTGAGGTACTGCTGCAGGGGCAGCATGAACTCGTCGGCGTTCGCGATCGAGTCCTCGACGTACTTGGCGCCCAGGACCTTCTTGCGGACCGCGAGGCCGGCCTTGTAGCCCTCGTTCTCGTTCATGGCGATTTCTCCGGGTTGGAAATGCCCCGCGATCGCAGCCGCGGGGCTCGTCCGCCAGCCTACGCTATGATGGCGCGCACGACGAGGAGGCCCCATGCGCACGACCCGCTTCGCCGCAGTCTTCCTGCCGATCGCCTTCGCCATTCCCGGCGCCTTCGCGCAAAGCGACGCCGACAGGATCCGCGCCGAGTGGCGCAGGGAGGCGCTCGAGGACCTGGAGAGCGGCGACCCCGCCGAGCAGATCCGCGCCGCGAAGAGCCTCGACGTGGAGTTCGCCGCGAGGACGGCGCCCATCCTCGCGAAACACCTCTCGAACGGCGACGCTGCCATCCGCCTCTCGGCGGCTTCGCTCCTGTGGACGCTCGCGGGCAAGTCTCCCGCCGCCTTCGAGGCCGCGCGCCCGGCCCTGCGCGCGGCGCTCGAGGATCCGGACGGCGCCGTGGCCATGAACGCCGCCGGGGCCCTCGCGACGATGAAGGAGCCGGCCGAGGCGCTCGCGCCCGCGAGGCGGCGGGTGCTGCAATCCCCCGGGCAGAAGCGCTACGTCTCGTTCCTGGCCGCGCGCGGCCTTATCGGAACCGATCCTCCCGCGACGTTCGAACCGGCGCTCCTGGATTACCTGGAAGAGGTGACGGCAGCGCAGAAGCGCGGCGGCTCCCGCGACAACGTGCAGATGGCGCAGAAGGCGCTCGAGCGGCTCGTGGACACGAAGGACCGCGCCATCCTCGTCCCCATCCGCGACCAGCTACGCATCACGCGAAGCGCGTGGGCCGTGCTGCTGCCGGTGCTGCACCGCTTTTCTCCGCGGCCCGATGACTGGACGCGGGTCCTCCTCGACCACACGGCGCACGCCGACCGCGACACGGTTTACACCGCGTGGACCCTGCTCGGGGAGCAGGACGACTCCGCCTCGCTCACGCTGTGGACGCCGAAGGCGGCGGCGGCGCTCCGGACTCCGGACCAACGGGACAACGCCATGCGCGCCCTGGGCCGCGTCGCGGGCCGCACGAGCGCGGGACTTCCCGAGCTGGCGGCCATCGCGGCGGATCCCTCGGCATCGGAAGAGCAACGCCTTCGCGCGATCGAAATCCTGGGAAGCGCGGCCGACGCGCGCACGGCCGGCCGCGTGCCGGAAGCCACGCAGGCTGCCCGCGCACAATGGCTCGCCGCGTGCGAGCCCGAGATGAAGGGCGGCAAGCCGGGCAAGAAATTCGAGACCTGCCTGCGGCCGGCCTCCTTCGCCATCCCCGACGACAAGGAGCGCGCCCGCTACCTCGCCTCCTGGCTCGCGGCGAACCCCGACCCCGGGGCCAAGGTGGAGCTGCTTTCGCGGCTGGAAGGACTGTGGAGCGCGGCGTTCGACGCCACGGACACGGTGCGCGCGGAACTCGCGAATCCCGATCCGCGCGTGAAGCAGGCGGCCGAGAAGGCGCTGGACCGCATCCGCCCGGCCTGGCGCGAAAGCGCGGCGCGGCAGGCGAAGCAGGGGGCGGCGCCGGCCCCGAAGGCGGCACCCGTGGCGAGCGGCCCCGGCGCCGACGGCGCCGCCCTCTACGGCGCCATCCGCGTGGGCGACGTGGCCAAGGTGAAGGCGCTCGTCACGCGGGCCAACATCGCGGTTCCCGTGCGCTTTCCGGGCATGCAGACCCCGCCGCTGCCGCTCGTCATCGCGGTCAACTACTGTGGCATCCCGACCGTCACGCCCGACCAGCTCGCGCAGATCGTGGGGCACATGGTCTCGCTGGGCGCGAATCCCGAGGTGAAGGACGCGCAGGGCGACAACCTCTTCGACCGGGCGAAGCACGCCTGCCCGCCGGAGGTGATGAAGGCCCTCGGGGGCTAGGGCAGCCCCCTTTCCCGCCCGCTACAGCTTGTTGTGCGTGCCGTCGCAGAGCGGCTTCTTGCCGCTCGCCTTGCAGCCGCAGAAGAAGGCCTTGCCCGACTTCTCCGGCGTGTAGGCCATGGGCGTGAAGGAGGTGCCCTTGTGCGAGCCGTCGCAGAAGGGCTGCGTCGCGCTGCGCCCGCACCGGCACCACCAGTACGTCTTGCCCGCCTCGACCTCGACGGGATACGGGGATTTCTGCGCGACTCGGGCTTCGTCCATGGATTCGCTTCTCTCGGGGTTCATTCGACGGTTACGCTCTTGGCGAGGTTTCGCGGCTTGTCGACGTCGGTGCCGCGCTTGAGTGCCGTGTGGTACGCGAGGAGCTGCACCGGGATCGCGTGCACGATGGGCGAAAGCAGCCCCGCATGGCGCGGCGTGCGGATCACGTGCACGCCCTCGCTCTCGGAAAACCGGCTGTCGAGGTCGGCGAACACGTAGAGCTCCCCGCCGCGCGCGCGCACCTCCTGCATGTTGCTCTTCACCTTCTCCAGCAGCGAGTCGTTGGGCGCGATCACCACCACCGGCATCGAGGCGTCGACGAGGGCGAGCGGCCCGTGCTTGAGCTCCCC
>Ga0138256_10007345_pt1 | contig 11627 bp, 8 predicted proteins | sample KNB2016incub_MG_FD_105486 | JGI IMG/M metagenome (GOLD analysis project Ga0138256, IMG submission 105486) | Active sludge microbial communities from wastewater in Klosterneuburg, Austria - KNB2014incub_MG | ecosystem: Engineered > WWTP > Activated sludge > Unclassified | place: Austria...
TATTTGTTTACAGTTGTCGCCAGTAATTCGTTGTCAGGAAAGAATTTATACTTTACGTTTCTGATTTGATTTAGAACTGTGGTTGTGTTTAATAACAATGGTGGTCCAAAGTGCTCATACGCTTTTTCTTCTGTTTCTAGTTTCCAAGTTATCTCAGCTAATGAAGGCAACAAGAAATGTGTAGCTTCTTCTTTTCCCAATAAAATAATTGCAGTATTGGTTATTTTGCCATTGATATTTATTTTGGCTTTATCCAGAAACTCTTCCTCTGTCCAATTATCAATTTTATCATAATAAGAAGCTCTTGTTTTTCCTTCTTTGTATTTTCCACGAGCTACTCGTATTGCTTCAGGATCTAAATCATTGATTGTTGCTTGTTCAATGACTTTCGCACTCCAATCATCTTGGGAATTGTAGATGATGCGAATGTATTCCGGGAAGTTGCGTAAATCGGTTTTGTTACTGCCAATTCTTATGTACGCCATTTTTTTGAAGTGCGTAGGCTCGTATTTCGCAGCTGGAATTCTTAAAAGTACTATGTGTTTCCCCTTATACTCAAATTCAAATATTTCGAAGTTAATCTTGGGATGCAGCAAGTTTCTAATCCATAATTCTAAATCCTGATTGCCTTCTTTAGCATTTTGAAAGGTAAAGTTTGTTCCTTTTATGATTTGTGAATCGTCTTCAACACCCCATACTATATAGCCAAAAGGTTTGTTGGCAATGGCTGCTCCATTACTCATAGCAGAAATGTATTCGCCTTTTTGTTCGTTGGTGGTGCTTTTGGCTCCCATTTTAAACTCTACCCAGTTGGTCTCTGAAGGCAGTGCTACAATTTGTTCCAGTAGAGTATGTAGTTGAAGGTTGTTCATTTTAATTCTTTATTGTTTATTCTTTTATTGGTTAAGGTATTGTAATTTTTATTGGAATACGATTTTTTTTGGTGTTTTTTGGGATTTAACCTGAATTATGAAACCTAATATACAATCTACAATAATACGAAAAAGCAACGGAATGTAAAAGAGCGAAAATGAATTTAGGGTGTAGGGTGTAAGGGAAAAACGCGTAAAAGATTTTATTTTTTTAATGATTGAAATAAAACGGATTTATTGGGAATATAGGGTGCAAAAGGGTTTTAACGGTTTACTATTATGCGTTTATTTATTCTTATGTTACCCGATTTATTTTTTTAAAAAAAATAAAAAATGTTTGTGTTGAAAAGTGGTTACACCACCTTACACCCTAAAATTAAAGTAAAAAGGTGCTTTTTAGTGAGAAGTAAATAGTCTTTATTGATAAGTTTTTTTGGGGTAAAAAGAAAAAAGTGAAACTTTTCAGCTCCACTTTTTTGTTATTTTTTAATCTTCGACTTCTTTGTTTTTTGCATCAACTTCTTCGTATGTAAATTCTTTAACTGCATAAACTGGTTTTCCTTGCCTCATTAATCTAGTAAAATTGTGTTTCTTAAGCGCTTTTCCCAATTTGTTTATTGTGCCATCATTTAAGTTTAATTTTGTTCTGTCGGCAATTTTAGCAGCAATTTGAGAAGCATTTAAAAAAAGATTTGCTTCTTCTTTTGGACAAGGCTCAAACCACGTTAAAAGCAATTCTTCTTCTGGGCTGTGTAATTGGTATTGTTCGTTATTTTCTGTGATGGATTTGATTTCTTCCTGGTCAAACCAAAACCTAAAACCACTTTTGAAAAGAAACAAAGCTTGTGAAAATGCCATATTAATATCTACATCGTGTTGGTATTTTATGCCTTCCAACTCAAAACAAAGGAATCTTCTGCTTCCTGTACTATCGTTTAAGAACTGGGCTGTATTGACACTTCCGGCAAACGATGCCCGTCTGGGCATTGTTTCGTTGTTGTGTCCGTAAGCTTTTCGCATTCTGATTTGAGTTTTTGTGATGATTTCTTTGAGTGATCCAATTTCTGAACGGTTTAGATTTTCGAGTTCGTCCAAGTTGATTAACATACATTCCGCCAGTTGAACCAGAGTATCTTTATTGTTTGGGTTTATGGTTCCGGAAAATAAATACTCTTTCAATTGCTTTGGAACCAGTTTCTCCACCCAAGTTGTTTTTCCCAGTCCTTGTTTGCCACTAAAGACAATAACCGTGTGATTAATTACTTTATCATCGAGAACGCATCCCACCATTGCTACCAACCATTTTTTAAAACATTGCTGCCATAGGTCCTGTTTTGTAGTTGTTATGGTGTTGGCTAATTCGGTAATGTAATCGGTCTTTTCATCATAAGTAGGTAAATTGAAAAAGTAATCTTCAAAAGGATTGAACAGCTCACAAAAATCAGAATACAATAAGTTTCGTAATGAAGATAGGTTTGTTTTGATTCTACCTTTTAAACACTCTCGAAGCATTGAATTTTCTATAAAATCATTCATTACATTCCACTTCTTTTTACCGAAATATTGGAACTCTAATTTGCCTGAAACTATATTATGGCGAAAAACATATTTATTTGATAAAAACAGCTCTAAACGGTCAATTTGGGTTGGTTTTGGTTTGTCTTCGTCGTCTTCGTCAGTGGTATCTGTTATTGAAAAATTCTCTTTCTTTTTAGGTTTAATAGGTGGTTCAAATTTTTCATTTTTACCAAACTCGTGACTATTTCCGTAAGCACTATTTACTGATTGTGTCACTTCTTTTTCGTCATATGCAAAATCGGTTAGAATATATCCTAGAGCTTCTTGGAGCGATACACCTTTACGGTTTAGGTTACAGGCAAGCTGATGTACAAATACGTTGCGACTACCATTCACGAATTGCACTTTTTTTTCAGTGAATTTTATGCAATGATTGTAAATAGCATATTTGTCTTCGACTGGTTCTCGTTTTTGGTTTTTGGGTTCAGGTTGTGTTTCAGTTAAAGGTATTTCGTCCCTCGACTGCGCTCGGGATGACTCACTTTGATTGTCAATAGTTGTGACAAATGTAGAGGAGTTTTCGTTTAGATATAGATTTTCATCCCAGGAATAAAAGCATAATCTTGTTACATCTTTGCCTGATTTGTCTATTTCCAGTTTTAAAATGCTCTCGTAATGTGCTTGGACCAAAAGAAACGCATCTTTGTGATTGGCTTTGTCTGAATTGATTTTTACTAGAATTTTCAATCCGTTTCCAGACGGACTAATGAAACTGGCATAAGTAAACTCACTTTGATTGGCCAAATGCGAAGCATTTTGCAAATCGGTTGTACTTAATTTATCGATGTCCAGAATAATACAATTTGAATATTCCGCCAGGAATTCCAATTTTCGACCTCCAACAAACTTTCCCGAAGGTGTGAATGCTGGAAGTGATTTTTTGGCTTTGTTGTAGGCTTCTTCTTTTTTTTCGGCTAATGATTTACGCAAGTAAACAATGGCGTGTTTGTATTTTCCAGTGCGGATTTCTTCCAAGATTACAGGAAGTGATTTGTGTTCCACAACTTCGTTGAAGTTTTTGAATAAAGTTACCATAGTTTAAAGTTGTTAGTTGATGATTGCCCTTCGACAAGCTCAGGGTGACGGGTTGTTGGTTCTCGTTTATGCGAGACTTGCAATCGCAAGCCTCGCAGGTTCCGTTGCAGCTGTTCATCTTATCTGCCTTTGAAAGATTTGTTGTAATGCTCTGTTAGCAATTTTTCAACATCAGAAAGTTTGTAGTAGATTTTGTTTCCTACTTGACTGAATGAAATTTTGCCTTCGTCTCTCCAGGTTTGGGCTGTCCGTTTTGAAATTTTCATCAGTAAAAGGAATTCTTGATTGTCTAGAAAGGTTTCTTTCTTTGGGTCAGCCTTGGTAGTGATTTGGCTTTGAATTGCGTCTAATTTGCTCATTAGATCCGTGAACTGGTCTTTTGTGAAGATAATTGCATCCATTTTTAAAGTTTTTTAAATGTTATGGTGCAAATGTGGGAAGTAGTAAAAAGTCCAAAAGTCCTGAAAAGGTCTTTCAGGACTATTTTGTTTTAGAGCATTTTGTCGATGTCTATTCTTTTGTGAGGTTTCGGACGTTTTTCTGTTCGTGAAGGAGTAAGTATTGTTTTGACCGTTTCAGGACTTATTTCTTTCCCGTCTTTGTCAACGTAAGAATTTACGATAATTGCCACCAAATCATTAACCGAACCATCAAGGATTGATTTTCCATCAACAAATAATTCTCTTGAAAACTGATAATGAATGTCAATAAACTGATTTAAATTGCAATTGATTTGCATTTTTTTGAATGGCATTTGACAACCTGTTTTGTGATTTTGAGCATCTTCAATTGCCACGTGTATTTTCTGCAAGGCATAAATATTCTCTATCTCTTTGGTGCATTGTGCATCATAAAACGGTGTCTTTTGATTGATAAACTCAATATTGGCTTGTTGGTATTCAAACATTTCTTTGGTTAACAACAATATTTTTTGATTGTCATTATTAATTTTTTCAAGCTGCTTTTTTATTTCATAAAACGAGAAATAACGGTCTTCACTTTCGGCATTGATATATTTTTTAGGCGTGTTAATTTTAGTTTCCTTTATGCTCGAAGATTGCAGCTCAGTTTGTTTTTTTTCTATGAGATTAAATAGTTTGTTGTAACGACACAAAACTTTTTTAGAAACGAATAGTTCTTCGTTATTTGCCAGTAATTTTTCAAGTTTGTTTAACCAGGCTATTGGGTTTTTCACCAAGTTGGTTTGGTAGTTTATGAATGCAGGGTATTGTGTTAGTTTAAGTGTGAAAATTATTTCAATTAAAGCGTTACAATAGTTTTGTAAAGTGACTTTTTCATCAAGAATTATATCAAAATCAGGGTTGGAAACTTGTGTTGGGTTTACTACTATCATTTCGACAAACGAAGCTGTTTGAATGTGTTGTTCCATATAATACAGGCGTATTTATTATTTTATGTTTTTGCATACGTTTTGAAATGGAATTTTCACGTTCTTTCGCTGTTCGGATTAAAATGTAATCTACCTGTTTTCAAGTTTCTTACACCTTTATTTCAATTCTATTTCATTTAAAAATTATTCCTCTTTTTGCGCTAAATTAGATATAAAAAAAATCCTTTTGACAAAGGATTTCATAAATATTTGCTAATATTTTAATACGATTTTAATTACTATACGATTAATATACTGTTAGTATATTTTTTGTTTTTTTAAATATACTGTGAGTAGATTTATTAGAAAATATAGTTGTCAACTGCCTTGTCCAGTTCTTCGCTTATGATTTTGGCATATACTTGAGTTGTGCTAATATCTCGGTGGTCCATTAATTTTGAAACGTGCTCAATTCTCATACCATTATTTAAAGCATTTGTTGCAAAACTGTGTCTTGATAAATGGAAAGAAAGGTCGAAAGGGAGTTTTATTTTTTCGCCTAATTTTTTAAGATGCCAATTTGCCAATTTATTGAAAGCTGCTGTTTGAAAATAACGTTTTGCCTCGCTGTTCAAATAGCCTTCTTTGTCCACTATAATCGGAAAGATAAAATCATCGTGATTGGCGTTTACTTTTTTGTATTTTTCTAAAATATCGATTGCTACTTTACCAATTTTGAACTGGTGTACTCTTCCAGTTTTACGAATGTGTTTTTGAATTTTATGTTCTGCTTCATTGTAATTGGAATATTGCATTTCGATAACATCACTAAAACGCAATCCTCCAGCATAAATTGAGAAAAGGAATAAATCTCTCCACATCATAGCTTTTTTGCCTTCAATAAGCTTTATTTGTGTTAAAGCATCAATCTGTACTTTATTAAGAAATAATCTTTTAGAAGAACTGATTTTGAGTGTTATTTTGCTAAAAGGAAACATCGTTTCTGGAATTACTTCTTCACGAATTGCATCCCTGAATATGGTTCCGAGCACAATTATGGAAAGGCGTTGAGTTGTATCTCCGTTGCCTAAAGTATCTCCTAAATGAAATTTATAGTCGTTTAATAGTGCTACGGTAATTTCATCAAAATATACATCCTTTGTTCCCATATATTTTTCAAATTTATCAACCTGAGAGGTGTATGCTCTGTAAGTGGAATAAGAAACAGTACTTTTGATTTTTTCTAATCTCTTTCTGGCATATTCAAAAAAATTAGGTACTTCTTTTCCCTTTATGGCTTCTTTTAGTTTTTTAACCGATACCGTTTTTATTTTGCGTTCCATATCGGCAACCTGACCTTCGGCATCTGCAATCTTTTGAGATAATGCAGCATTCATTCTGGCACTGTTGGAATGGTTCTTTTTTACTTTCTGCTTTGCTTCATCCCACTCGTTCTCTTTAAGCTTCACTCCAGCAGTGATAAATTTCGTTTTTCTATCTTTTATAATTCGGATATACAAAGGGCTGTGTCCGGTTTGGTCTACCTGATGTGTTCTTAAAATTAGTTTTACTGATGCCATAATAAGAGGAATTTAGAAATGTTATACTACTTTTGTAAAGTAATGCAAACGAGTGAAAGTATTGTAAATACTAGGTTTTCAATCGGGTGCATCGTGATACGAAGGTACAACATTGGGTACAACAAAACAAGTATTTCGTTGCTTTTTGTTGCTTAAAATTGCATTGTTTATTTTTATAAAGTCAATGAATACAACACTTTAAGTGCAAATCGGAGGGTTGAGTAAAAAGTTGTAGATAACTCATTTATAGCTGATGTCGTCAGACCTATCCACCCAAAATTGGGTCGCTTTGTCTGACAAACATCAGGTCTTATTTAATTTCAAATATATTATTTTTTTCTTACAAAGAATCAAAAGGGCTTTTTATTTGTTGATCCCTTTTCTAATATTCAGGAGAAAAAATAGCACTAGAATGGAAATCCATTAATCTTTAAGTCCTTGATAAAATACTGTTAATTCTTCGTCTGACATCTTGTCAGATTCATTCAAATAATTGTACCTTTGCATCCTTAATAAAATCACACTTTTGAAAGTGACTATGGAAAAGATTATAGAAGAAAGCAAGCAAGGCGAAAGCCTCATTTTAGAAAATAAACCCGAAAATACCAAGAAACTTTTTATAGAAAGTTACGGCTGTGCGATGAATTTTTCCGACAGCGAAATCGTGGCTTCCATCCTATCGTCCAACGGATATAATACGACCCAAACCCTCGAAGAAGCTGATTTGGTTTTGGTCAATACCTGTTCCATTCGCGACAAAGCGGAACAAACTATTCGCAAACGTTTAGAAAAATACAATGCCGTGAAACGCACGAATCCAAAGATGAAAGTGGGTGTTTTGGGCTGTATGGCAGAACGTTTGAAAAGTCAATTTCTGGAAGAAGAAAAAATCGTTGACCTCGTTGTTGGCCCTGATGCTTACAAGGATTTACCCAACTTATTGGCCGAAGTCGAAGAAGGTCGCGATGCTATAAACGTAATTTTGTCTAAAGAAGAAACTTATGGCGATATCTCTCCCGTTCGATTGAATTCGAATGGCGTTTCGGCCTTCGTTTCCATTACTCGGGGTTGCGACAATATGTGTACTTTTTGTGTAGTGCCTTTTACTAGAGGGCGCGAACGCAGTCGGGAGCCGCAAAGTATTATGAAAGAAATTCAGGATTTGTGGGACAAAGGTTTTAAGGAAATTACCCTTTTGGGACAAAATGTAGATAGCTACCTTTGGTATGGTGGCGGACTGAAAAAAGATTTCGAAAATGCTACTGAAATGCAAAAAGCAACCGCAGTAGATTTTGATCAACTGCTTGAAATGGTAGCTGTAGGTTTCCCAAAAATGCGCATTCGGTTTTCGACTTCCAATCCTCAGGATATGCACGAAAGTGTGTTGCACGTGATTGCCAAACATTCGAATATTTGCAATCACATTCATTTGCCGGTTCAATCAGGAAGCGACCGAATGCTGAAAGCAATGAATCGTTTGCATACTCGAATAGAATATATGACTCTGATTGATAAAATCAGAACTATCATTCCAGATTGTTCCGTAACGCAAGATTTAATTTCAGGTTTTCCGACTGAAACCGAAGAAGATCATCAAGATACTTTGAGCTTGATGGAATACGTAAAATACAGTTTTGGTTATATGTATGCCTATTCTGAACGCCCGGGAACATTGGCCGAACGCAAAATGGAAGACGATGTTCCAGAAGCCACCAAGCTGAGAAGATTGCAAGAAATTGTCGATTTGCAAAGAGAACATAGCGCCATCAGAACCCAAGAATTTGTTGGAAAAACAGTTGAAGTTTTGGTTGAAAAAGCCTCTAAAAGATCGGAAAACGATTGGTCTGGAAGAAATTCACAAAGTATTGTGGTTGTTTTTCCTAAAGAAGAGTATAAAATTGGAGACTTTGTAAATGTAAAAATTACAAGTTGTACCAGCGGCACTTTGATTGGGGAAGCGGTTGGATATTCTGAAATGAACTAATCTTTTTCACCACAAATTACACAAATTTTCACAAATTAACTTGCATTATTATGAGTGACGATAATGAATATTATTATAAAAAAGATGAAAACTATACAATTGTTGGTTTGTGCATGGAAGTACATCGGATTTTAGGTCCTGGATTACTAGAAATAGTATATAAAGACGCATTAGAAATAGAATTTAAAAATCATAACATTACTTACATGAGAGAAAAAAAATATGATGTTGAATATAAAGGTTCCATTCTTCCTCATAATTTTTATGCCGATTTCGTTGTTTATGAAGATATAATTTTAGAGGTGAAATCTGTTAAAGAAGTAACTAATGAACATCTTTCGAGAACATTAAATTACATGAAACTGGCAGATACTCCAATTGGAATTATTGTAAATTTTCAAAACAAATCATTAACTCACAAAAGATTGATTAGCAATTAAATAATTTGTGAAAATTTGAGTAATTTGTGGTTTAATTTTTTTTGCCTTGAATAAAAATAAATATGGAAACAGTTCAATCAATAAAACAACGATTCGAGATTATCGGGAATGACCCGAAACTCAATCGCGCGATAGAAAAAGCTATTCAAGTGGCGCCAACGGATATTTCGGTATTGGTTGTGGGTGAAAGTGGCGTTGGAAAAGAAAGTATTCCCAAAATTATTCACTCGCTTTCGCACAGAAAACACGGAAAATATATTGCGGTAAACTGTGGTGCAATTCCAGAAGGAACAATAGACAGTGAACTTTTTGGTCACGAAAAAGGCTCTTTTACAGGAGCAACTTCTACTCGTGAAGGCTATTTTGAAGTAGCTAGCGGTGGAACAATTTTCTTAGACGAAGTAGGCGAATTGCCTTTGACAACTCAAGTTCGTTTGCTTCGAATTTTAGAAAATGGGGAATTTCTAAAAGTAGGTTCCTCACAAGTACAAAAAACCGATGTGCGAATTGTGGCTGCCACCAATGTCAATTTATTTGACGCCATCGAAAAAGGGAAATTCCGAGAAGATTTGTACTATCGTTTGAGCACTGTGGATATTACTTTGCCGCCTTTGCGCGACCGAAAAGACGATATTCATTTATTGTTCCGGAAATTTGCCGCCGATTTTGCCCATAAATACAAAATGCCTCCTATCAAATTAGATGAAAATGCAGTGCAATTATTGCAAAAATTTCGTTGGAGCGGAAATATTCGTCAATTGCGAAATGTAGCCGAGCAAATTTCGGTTTTAGAAACCAATCGCGATATTTCTGCGACTACATTGCAGTCCTATTTGCCTTCGGAAGCAAGTAATTTGCCTTCGGTAATTAAAGATAAAAAAGCCGAAAATGATTTTTCGACCGAAAGAGATATTCTCTACAAAGTACTTTTTGATATGAAAGGTGATTTGCACGATTTGAAAAAACTGACTTTGGAATTAATGAAAAATGGTTCTGCGAAAGTGCAAGACATCAATACCAATTTAATTCAAAAAATATACGGCTCAAAAGAATCGGAAAGCGAAATTTCGTTTGAAGAAGAACCAAGTAATGCTGTTTTTTCTCCTGAATTTTCGAATCAAAATGAAAATATAAATTTCGTAGAAAACGAAGATGATTTTCAATTTGCCGAAACCGTAGAGGAAGAAGAAATTCTAAAATTAGAACAAAGAGAAATCGAAATGATTAAAAAATCATTAGAAAAAAACAAAGGAAAACGAAAAGCAGCCGCCGATGAATTGGGTATTTCCGAAAGAACTTTGTATCGAAAAATAAAACAATTTGATCTTTAAAAATTGAATATCTTTGACCCGAGCGCTAGCGAATTGGCGTAGCACACTTTTAAATATAAAATGAAGCACCTAAAATATCTCATAGCACTTTCGATACTTTTTACCTTCAGTGGCTGTAACGTCTATAACTTCACTGGAACGGGTAAAATAGACGCTAAAACATTTCAAGTAAATTTTTTTCCAAATAATGCCGAGTTAGTACAACCCGGAATCGACCGAACTTTTACGTTGACTTTGCAGGATCTTATCCAAAATCAAACCAATTTGAACTTGGTAAAAAATGGCGCAGATTTAACTTATGAAGGTGAAATTACCGATTATCGAATTACACCAATGATGGCCACTGCCGATATTCAAGCGGCTCAAAATAGATTGACCATCAGAGTAAAAGTGCAGTTTACCAACAAAAATAAAGAAGCCGATAATTTTGATAAAACATTCGATTTTTTCTATGATTATCCCGCCGCACAACAACTCAGCGGCCCCACTTTAGATAATGCAATAAAAATAATTTTCGAAAGAATCACGCAAGATATATTCAACGAATCTTTGGCAAAATGGTAAATCTAGTTTTCAGATGGCAGATAGCAGTTAGCAACTGGAATCTGAAATCTGAAATCTGAAATCTGAAATCTGAAATGAACGTAACGGACTATACTTATTTAATAAACAAACCCGATGCTATCAACGAGAAGCAAACGGATGCTTTGGGAAGAGTGCTGGATGAATTTCCGTACTTTCAAAGTGCTCGAGCGCTCCGGTTGAAAGGACTTTTCAATCAAAATAGTTTTCGGTACAATTATGCGTTGAAAGTTACTGCTTCACACACCACAGACAGAACCGTTTTGTTTGATTTTATTACATCCGATACTTTTGTGGCCATACAAAAAGGCTTATACGACAAGAAAATACTCGAACTTCTTGATATCAGTGTAACTGGTTATGAAGTAATTAAGTCTGAAATTCGACTTGAATCCAAAATAAATACCTTAGAACAATCTATTCTTACTACCATAAAAGGCGCTTCGACAGTTGAAGAAGAATCAACGACCAAATTAGCAGAAGAAAATCTGGAAATTGGAAAGCCTTTAGGATTTTCTAAAGAGGAAAAACATTCCTTCCAAGAATGGCTTCAACTCTCCAGAACACAACCTATCGTTAGGGAAAAAGAAACTGTAGCACAATCTGAAACGGTTCCTTTAGAAGATGACAAAAAGAAAAAAGCCGAGTTGATTGATAAATTTATTGAAGCCAGTCCGAAGATTCCACCAATAAAACAAAACTCGGAATCTGCCATTCATATTGACCTAAATAAATCAGACAATTCTTATTTAATGACTGAGACATTAGCAAGAGTCTATTTGGAGCAAAAAAAATATCAACGTGCTATTCAAGCTTATGAGATATTAATTTTGAAATATCCAGAAAAAAGTAGTTTCTTTGCAGACCGAATCTCGGATATTAAGATTTTACAACA
>Ga0138256_10007346_pt1 | contig 11626 bp, 15 predicted proteins | sample KNB2016incub_MG_FD_105486 | JGI IMG/M metagenome (GOLD analysis project Ga0138256, IMG submission 105486) | Active sludge microbial communities from wastewater in Klosterneuburg, Austria - KNB2014incub_MG | ecosystem: Engineered > WWTP > Activated sludge > Unclassified | place: Austria...
GTACTTGCCCATCGCGTGGAAGCTGCCGTAGAACTTGTGGAACGCGGCGTGCGGCAGCCAGGCCTCGTCGAAGTGCAGCGTGTCGACGTAGCCGTCGAGCAGGTTCTTGACCGTCTCGGTGTTGTACATCACGCCGTCGTAGGTGCTCTGCGTGATGGTCAGGATGCGCGGCTTGACCTTGGCCGCATCGACGCCGGCGAGCAGCGGGTTGGCGGCGATCTTGCGGCGGATCGTCTCGGGCTCGAACTCGCTTTGCGGGATCGGGCCGATGATGCCGTAGTGGTTGCGCGTGGGCGTCAGGAACACCGGCACCGCACCCGTCATGATGATCGCGTGCAGGATCGACTTGTGGCAATTGCGGTCCACCACGACCACATCGCCCGGCGCGACGGTGTGGTGCCACACCATCTTGTTGCTGGTGCTGGTGCCGTTGGTGACGAAGAAGCAGTGATCCGCGTTGAAGATGCGCGCCGCGTTGCGCTCGCTGTCGGCGACCGGGCCGGTGTGGTCGAGCAGCTGGCCCAGCTCCTCCACCGCGTTGCACACGTCGGCGCGCAGCATGTTCTCGCCGAAGAACTGATGGAACATCTGGCCGACCGGGCTCTTGAGAAAGGCGACGCCGCCGGAATGGCCCGGGCAATGCCACGAGTACGAGCCGTCCTGCGCATACCCCATCAGCGCGCGGAAGAACGGCGGCGCCACCGAGTCGAGATAGCTCTTGGCCTCGCGGATGATGTGGCGCGCGACGAACTCGGGCGTGTCCTCGAACATGTGGATGAAGCCGTGCAGCTCGCGCAGCACGTCGTTCGGGATGTGCTGCGAGGTGCGCGTCTCGCCGTACAGGTAGATCGGGATCTCGGCGTTGCGAAAGCGGATCTCCTGGATGAACTTGCGCAGGTTGACGACCGCCGGCACGATCTCCGTCGCGCTGGCGGTGGCGAACTCCTCGTCGTCGATCGACAGGATGAAGGCGCTGGCTCGGCTCTGCTGCTGCGCGAACTGCGACAGGTCGCCGTAGCTGGTGACGCCGAGCACCTCGAAGCCTTCTTTCTCGATCGCGTCGGCGAGCGCGCGGATGCCCAGTCCCGAGGTGTTCTCGGAGCGGTAGTCCTCGTCGATGATGACGATGGGGAAGCGAAAACGCAGCATCCCGACCCTTTCGCAAGCTGGCGCGCTGAAAGACAGGCGCGAAGTGTAGAACCGATCGAGGCCCTACACTTCGCGCCAATCGCCATTCCGAAAGCCTCGCCATGGACTGGAACGCGGCCACCGGCTGGTGGATCGCCGCCGGCGCGCTGATCGCCGTCGAGCTGGCCACCGGCACCTTCTATCTGCTGATGCTCGCGGCGGGCGCGGCCGCCGCCGCCGTGGCGGCGCACCTGGGGCTGACCGTCAGCGCGCAGATCGTCGCGGCCGCCGTGGTCGGTGGCGGTGCGACTGCGACCTGGCACCTGCACCGCGCGCGCAGCCCGCGCTCGGCGCCGGCACCGAGCAACCGCGACGTCAACCTCGACGTCGGCGAGACGGTGCGCGTCGAGGCCTGGGCGCCCGACGGGACGGCGCGCATCGCCTATCGCGGCAGCGCGTGGACGGCGGTGTGGCGCGGCGACGGAGCGCCGCGGCCGGGGCCGCACCGCATCGTCGCCGTCGAGCACAACCGCCTCATCGTCGCCTCTGAAGGGAACGCCTGATGGAAATCGCCCTCGTCCTGGCCGTCATCGCCATCGTCTTCGTCGTGCGCACGATCAAGATCGTGCCGCAGCAGCACGCCTGGGTCGTCGAGCGGCTCGGCAAGTACGACCGCACGCTGACACCGGGCCTGAAGTTCGTCGTTCCCTTCGTCGAGCAGGTTGCCTACAAGCACTCGCTCAAGGAGGTGCCGCTCGACGTGCCGAGCCAGGTCTGCATCACGCGCGACAACACGCAGCTGCAGGTCGACGGCATCATCTACTTCCAGGTGACCGACCCGATGCGGGCGAGCTACGGCTCGAGCAACTACATCTTCGCCATCACCCAGCTGGCGCAGACGCTGCTGCGCTCCGTGATCGGCAAGATGGAGCTCGACAAGACGTTCGAGGAGCGCGACTCGATCAACGCCTCGGTCGTCAACGCGCTCGACGAGGCGGCGATGAACTGGGGCGTCAAGGTACTGCGCTACGAGATCAAGGACCTGACACCGCCGGCCGAGATCCTGCGGTCGATGCAGGCGCAGATCACGGCCGAGCGCGAGAAGCGCGCGCTGATCGCCGCCAGCGAGGGGCGCCGCCAGGAACAGATCAACATCGCCAGCGGCGAACGCGAGGCCTCGATCGCACGCTCAGAAGGCGAGCGCCAGGCCGAGATCAACAATGCGCAGGGCGAGGCGGCGGCGATCACGGCCGTGGCCGACGCCACCGCCGACGCCATCCGCAAGATCGCCGCGGCGATCCAGCAGCCGGGCGGCGAACAGGCGGTGCAGCTCAAGGTGGCCGAGAAGGCCGTCGAAGCCTTCGCACAGCTCGCGCAGAAGAACAACACGATGATCGTGCCGGGCAACATGAGCGAAGTGTCGGCGCTGATCGGCACCGCCATGACGCTGATGAAGGGCGGCGGCCACGCCGGCACCGCGCGCTGATGCCGCGGGCTAAAATCGCGCCGCCGCGGAGAGATGGATGAGCGGTTTAAGTCGCACGCCTGGAAAGCGTGTGAGGGTTAACAGCCCTCCGCGGGTTCGAATCCCGCTCTCTCCGCCAGAACACTAGGAAACACGGGCCTTCGCGGCCCGTTCTCGTTTCTACCCACGTTGCAGCCCATGCGACATCTGCCCCTTGGGAGTACCGGCATCAGCCGTCGGCCGGCGCTCCGCACAACAGGTCACGCAACCGCTGCTCATCCTCGCGGATCCACTTGCGAAGGTCGGCGACGCGCTGCCGCTTGGTGCGGCCCAGGTGGTCAGTGTCGATGCCGAACGGCTCGCAATCGGCTTGCGCCTCGCGCAGCTTGAGCGTGTAGTCCGCGAGCCGACGATCAATGCGGCGGATCTCGTACTCGGCCAGGCGTCGGCACGCGCTGCCGCAGTAGCTTGCCGGTCGTCCGGGGCCGGCGTGCGGCGCGAGCGGCGCGCGGCACTTGAGGCAGTGAGTCACCATTTGATTTCTCCGCTGAAATTCGAAATCGGGGAAAAAATCTGCAAATGGGATGAGGTGCGGTGGAACGCACCCTAGAGCTGTAGAGGCGTTTCGACGCCATCCGGGTCGGACAGCGCAAGGCCCGCCGCGCCCCTACAGCGGCTCAGGAGCGCCGCGCGCGGCTTGCCGAGGTCATCACAGGATCACCCGCCGCGTGCGCGTGGCGGGCCATCTGCGCGGCACGCTGGGCACGCTGCCGGCGAGCATGGCGACGGTCGCGGGCCAGGGCGCGAGCATCGCGGCTACAGGTCGTCGCAGACTTCGGTGATCGTGATCGCCTTACGCGTGATCTCGGCGACGAGCAGGCGGCCACCGAACGGAAGCCCCGGCGTCGCAACGCGCTGAAGTCGGACCTGCTCCCGCGCAAGCCGCAGCATCGCCTCGTGCGAATCCCCATCGGGCAGGACGCCCCAGGCGTCATCCCACGGTGCGGCGTGAGACGCCCAGTCGTCGCCCTGCATAGCGACAAAGTGGTCGCTGTCGACGTGCTTGACGTAGAACGCAGCGCCCGGCGCATTCGCGCGCTGCGACCAGCCCACGAGCATCACCTCCTGCTTCGCGTCGAGCTGATTGCCAGGCGCTGCCATCGGTGACGCGCGCAGCGCCGCCATGCCCGCGGCCAGCACCGGCAGCATCGCCGTGCGCAGTAGGTCGAAATGCGCATTCGGGATTCCAAGGCAGGCGCTGAACACCGCTGCGGGCATGACACCGCTACCGCGCACCGCAAGCACGCAGTGCGCGGCCGGCAGCGGCAGCATCTTGCTCACATGCAACGGCTGGCCAGGCTCGAGGCCAGCGGATCGGCTCAGCGCGCCGTCAGGGTCGATCACCGCGGCGCGCGTGTCGACGGCGAGGAGTAGGCGCTGCTCATCGCGCCAGACGTTGAGAATGCTCACGAGGGTTCCCCTTTCTGAGGTTGCGACGGGCTGGACGCTTCGGTGTCGAGCGTCTGCCGTGATGCGCGGCGCCGGGTGTACGCGCCGGCGGCCGGCACGGCGATGAAGTTGATGAGCGCGGCATTCGTGAAGAGGAACCCGCCGACGGCGCCGAGCGCCGCAATGCCAGCCCCTGTGATTGCCAGATTCGCGCTGACGAGCGCCATACCGATTGCTGCAGCCATGTCGGTCCTTTCGTGGTGTTGAAACTGGATCAGCCGCGGTGCCGGATCTCGCGTTGAATGTCCGACTTCAGCTTCGCATCGCGTGAGGCGAGGATGGTGTCGAACGTGCGCGCGTCGATCGGCGCGGCGATGTTCATCGTGGTCGAGACGTTGACCGTTGTCCCGCCGCCGGCGCCGCCGTTCTTGCGGTGCCGAGGGTCGCGCTCGGTCAGCACCTCCTCGCCGCGACGCAGGATCGCGGGAACCTCGTCGCCAGCGATGCCGCCGCCGTGGAAGTACGGCGCGCCGGCGAAGGCGAGAGCCGGCACGGCGCGCCCCATGCCGCCGGACCCGGCGATGCCGCCGTCGTGAAGGATGCCGCTGAAGAGCCAGTCGATACCCTTCGTGAGTGCGCCGCCCAGCAGCCCGCCGCCGCCGTCCTTGCCGAAGAGCTTCAGGTTGATCTGCGCAGCCGCGGCCTGCGCCCCCATCTTCAGCAGCATGTCGCCCCACTTCTTGCCGATGTCGTCGAAGTTGCCGGTGATCGTGTCGTGCAACGTCTCGCCAAGGGCGTCCTGAATGTTGCGCGAGGCCTGCTCGGCGAACGTGCTCATCTGCTCGCCCGTCTCCTGCAGCTTGTTGCCGAGTCGCTCGCTCGCAGCCTCACTGAACTGCTCGGAGCTGATGGTTCCCTTGTCCAGGGCCTCAGCCAGCAGGAGCATGTCCTTGCGCTGCTCATCGAGCTTGGCGGTCGGAGTAGCGGCGAGGAGGGCATTGAAGCGCTCGCGCTTGGCGTTGGCATCGTCCTGCATGCGCGAGGAAAGCGCCGCGTCGGTCGCTTCCTGGGCCGCGAGTTCACTGCGGCGGAAGGCATCGCGCGGCGGTTCCGGATAGCCGAACTTGAACTTGCTCATGTCCTTGGCTTCGGCCAGGTTCATGATGAGCTCACGCATCTGCGCATTGACCTTGCCGAGCTTGCCCGACGCGATGTCGAACTCGGCCTGCTCGACGGCGCTCAGGTCAAGCGCCGCGACGTTCGCCTCGTAGAGTGATTCCACGTAGCGGCTCAGCGCCGATTGCTTGCTCGCCACCTTGTCGGGCTTGTCGGGCAGATCCGGCAGTGACGCGCTCACGAAGGCCGGATGCACGAAGCCACGCCCAGCGCCCGCCGTCGACGTGAGCAGGATCTCATTGCGCCGCGCCTCGACGCCCGCGAGCTGATTCTGCAGCCGCAGGCGCCGCTCGTCGGACACGTTGGCGTCGTCGATCAGCTTCTTCAGCGAGGACATGCGATCGGAGAGGCTCGCGATCTCGACGCTGCGCGCGTCGGCGCCGAAACCGAAGGGGTTGCCCAACGCCGACCACTGCTCCCTGGCGCTCGGGAACTGCGCGAGCAGATCGAGCCAGCCCTTTCCTTGCTCACGCGCCTGCTGGAACTTCTCGATCTGCAGGTTCATCGCGGCGACGAGCGGGCCGCTGATGGTGCGGGCGATGTCGGTGGCGTTCTTCTCGAGCGCGAGCAACTGCTTGTTGAACTTCTCGGCTTCCTCGGCCTGCTTCGTCATCACGGTGGCGACGAGCTTGGATTGCTCGGCCAGGTCCTTGAGGAACGGCGCCGCCTCCTGAATGCTCTTGCCTAACAGCTCCTGGACGTAGCGGGCCTTGGTGCCGTCGTCGGCGAACTTCGAGAGCGCAACGGCCGTCTGCCGCAGCGCCTCGGCGGGGTCCATGCGGCGCAGCTCGTCGGCGTTCACGCCGATCGCCTTCAGGATGTTGGCCGCGTCGCTGCCGGGCTTGGCGTCCGACAGAACCTTGTTGAACTTCACGAGCGTGGCGGACATCGACTCGAACGACGTGCCGGTACGCACGGCGATGTCCTCCAACGCGCTGATGTTCTCGATGCTCGCGCCCGTCGCGTCCTTCAGGTCGTTCAACTTGTCGATGCCGTCGACAGTGACGCGAAAGAACTGCACGAGACCTGCGGCGGAGAACGACGCGCCGAGCGCGGCTCCGACCGAAGCCATCGCGGCGCGTGTGCCGGCGAAGGCGCGTTCGATCTGCGCGGCCTGCTTCTCCGCGATGCGCGAGGCCTTTCCCATGTCCCGCTCGAAGTCGGCCAGGCGGGCCAAAATATCGATTGAGAGAGACGCGATACTCATCGTTGCTCCTCAGGTTGGAGGGACGAACGGCGGCGCTGCGCGATGCAGCGCCGCCGGCTCGGCGTCAGGTCGAGATCTTCAGCAGCTTGATCGCCTCGGAGTTGTTCACCCCGCCGCCGACGCGCTGGAACGCGTAGAGCTTGATGTTCGGCTTCGAGGTGAACGGATCGACCAGAAACCGCACGCCCAGGCGCCGCACGATCGTGTATCCCTTGATGAAGTTGCCGAAGGCGACCGGCAGCGTGCCGGCCGCGGTGTCCGGCATCTGCTCGTCGATCACGACGCGATGCCCGAGCAGTACGTCGGGCTGGCCGTCCGTCAGACCGTTGGTCCACAGATAGCGGTTCTCGGCGTCCTTCAGCTTGGACACGTTGGCCGCCGTCCCGCGGTTCATCAGCCAGACGGCGCCGGTGCGGTACTGCGTCTTCATCGTGGCCTTCAGGTTGATGAGCGCGTCGGGCGTGATGTCGTTCGCACTGCCGCTGACGACGTGCTCCAACGTCCACCAGGGACGCGTCGCGTCGCCGGTGGCGGCCGTCGGGTAGTCGAGGAAGCCGCGGGGTCGCAGCACGCCGTCGCCGCTGTGGAAGGCTGCGGATTCGGAGAGGCCGAACTTCTCGCCGATCTTCGCGCGCAGCCAGCCGATCACGTCACGGCCCGACGTGTCGATCAGCTTCTGCGTGATCGCCGGTTGTGCCTGCAGCTCGTGCACGGGGCAGCGGAACATCTTGAGCTGCGGCGTGTCGGTGTCGGAGCGCTCCTGCCGCTCGCCGACCCACTCGGCGCCGACCTCTTCGGTGTCGACGGGTTCTTCGAACGCGTCGCCCGAGTCGATCTCGACGGTGCGCGTCAGGCCGATGAACGGTGCCGCTTCGGCCATGACCCTCGTCATGTCGGACGACAGGGCCGGCGTCACGAGATAGCCGCCGTCCGGGTCCGAGCCGACCGACATCGCCTTCGCCTCGACGAAGTGGTGCACGGCGCGGGCCTGGTCGCCGGCGAGCAGCGCACGCATGCCGAGGTTGAGCTGCTCGAGATCCTTCTGCGATTCCTGCGGCGCGAAGCTGATGCTGCCGCCCAGGCCCTGGCGGTTGAGCTTGCGCTCGACTTCGGCGACGTGCTCGCGCACGGACGCGATCTCGTTTGAATAGTGCTGCCGGAGTTCGGTGATCCGTTCCGTGCTCTCTTCGATCGCGCGCTTGATGTCGGTCATCGCGACGGGCGCATTCGCCAGCATCAGCAGCGGCAGCGCCTGGTCGGCATGGGTGACGAACTGCTGCAGCGCCGGCATGAAGCCTGCGACGACGAGTGCAGCGAAGGCGGCCAGCATGATGGCCATCGGAATCAGTACGCGTTTCATGGCGCGTGTCCTTTCATGACGTTGTGGCCCCGGCGGTCGGGGCGATGCAGTGCAGCGTCGCGCGCGGCGACGGCACGTTCGGTTCGCTTCGTGGTGCTGACTCGGAATCCCTCCGTCCAGCGGCATCGCGGCAGCGATGCGCCCTCGCGTGCTCACCGGATCCCCCAGGCAAGCTTCATCGAAGGCTCCGCTCGTGCGCCGCATGCTCACCGGATCACCCGGCCCAGCACGCCGCGCGAGCGGCTATCGATACCGTACCCGAACCGCACGCGCATCGCAACTGCCTACGCGTCGAGATCGTCGTCGCCCGTCGCGTCTGCCGCGCTCATCAGCATCGCGCGCGTCTGGCGCGGGCCGATCGTTTCGCGTGCGATCTCGACTGCGACGGTCAACAGGCCGCTGACCACGGCCACCGGGTCAAGGCCGCGAGCGATCATCTCCTTCGAACGCGCGAGCGTCGCGCAGAAGACGAGGTAGCCCTGTTCGAGGTGCTGTTCTTCCATGAGGTCATTTCCTTCCGACGAAATAGCCGAACACGATCCGCGTCGCGACGGCCTTGCTCACGCCGTGCGATCGCAGCACTTGCTCGAGGCGCCGCTTGTCGGCGGCGACCTCTTGCCGGGATGGGCCGCGCAGGAAGCGCCACAGGCCCGCAAAGGTCACGCCGCGCCCTCCGCCGCCGCGCGGCCGCGATGCGTCTGCGCAGCGAGCTCGAGCATCAGCTGCGTGGCCGCCGGGCCCACGAGCCGGTCGCTGAGCGCCATCGCCGCCGAGAGCAGCGATGCGACCGCCGTCGCAGGCTTCATGCCGGCGCGCATGCGCTCGACGGCGCGGTCGATCAGGTCGTTGGTGAAAACTTCAGGGTCGGTCATGAGTTCCTCGGAAAAAAGTTCGGCCTCAAGTGGCGCGATGCGAAGAAAGGGCACAGGTCGGACCGGGTGCATGGGGCTGTGAAGGCGCGATGCCCCCCTTTGCCGTTCCGCCCGTTCCACCGTTCCACCCTTAAGAGGGTGGGTGGAACGTTCCAGGTAGGAATTCGGGTTTCGTTCCAGGTGTCGTTCCAGTGGAACGCCGCGCCAATGCTTGCTTTGCGCCGTTCCGCGTTCCACTTGTCGTTCCAGATTTCCGATGCACGAGCGTTCCACGGGTCGTTCCACCTTCATGGCAGCGAATTAGCCTCGTCCTGACCCTTGCGCGTGAGTTCCCAGGCGCCGGTTCGGCTGCGCTTCGCAAGGCCCTGTTGCTGCAGCCGCTCGAGCAGCCGGTGTACGCGCGACTTCTGCGGCTTGCACAGCCCGTTCGTGAAGCCGCCCGCAATCGCCAGGTCGGCAACGCTGGCGCCGGGCTTGCGCTGCATGGCGACGAGAAGTCGGTTCTCGTCGTCGAGCGCCTTGTCCTCGAGCTGTTCGGCTTGCTCGTCGCGGATGTGGACCGCTACCGCGCTGCTGACGGCGCGGCCCTTGGCGTCGAGGTAGCCGTCGATCTGCCGCGGCTTCAGCTGGAACTTGATCGGATCGAAGTTCGGACCGCGGATCTTGCCGGCCCAGTGCAGCGTCACGATGCCCGCATCGTCGCGCCACACCGTCAAGTTCGCGTCGACCTCTGCCAGGAAAGCGCCGCCGCCACGTGGCAGAAGGCTATCCCTCGTCGCGTTCTTCACCGGATGGCACAGCGCGATGACGGCCGGTCCTCCAGGCAGTTCGGTCAGCGCGCGCAGCGTGCGCGCATAGGCTCCCGCCTGCACGTTGTTGTTGTCGTCGTCGCCGGAGAAGTACGCAGCGCTCGTGTCCACGAAGATCGCGACCAGCTCCGCCGGCGTGAGCTCAGCGGCCATTAGCGCCAGGCGGTCCCATTCCGCATCAAAGTTGAAGATCTCGGGAATGACGAGCAGTTGCCGGAAGTCTTTCGGCTCGAGGCTCTGCTCTTGCATCGTCGCCAGACTGTGCAGGCCCCAGTCTTCGGGGTTCTCGCCGATGCAAGCGATCACGGCGCCTTGCGAGACCTCACGGCCGGCGAAATCGAGACCACGCACAAACGACGTTTGCAGCAACGCAGCGATCGTCGTCTTGCCATGGCCCGTCGGACCCGTGATCGACGTCAGGCGCCCTCGACCGATCGGCAGACCATCGACGATCTGCTCGAGCGGCTTGAGCTCCTGCAGGAACTTGTACGCCGTGATCGCGCGCAGCGGCGGCTTCGCCTGCAGCGCGTGCTCGACGTCGCTGACATCGGTCATCTGGCGCCCACCTGCCGGAGGAAGCCCGCGACCGCGTGGAGATCCGGCAGCGGTCGGATGAAGCCCCAGCGCGACACCGTGAACGAGCCGTCGGCGAGCCGACGCAACTCATACCCGGCAAGGGCTGCCGTCGCGGCGAGATTCGCCTCGGCCTTGCTCTCCGGCGCGTAGGCCGGCTGCGCGGCGGTCACGCGGCGGCCTTGTCGGTAGCCCTACCCTGCGCCTCGATCCACTCGCGCACTTCCGTGGCGCGCCAGGCGACCGCACCGCCGCCGGCAAGCCGGACGCTGCCGGGGAACTTGCGCGCCTTCATCAGCGCGTAGATGCTGGATCGCTGATAGCCGGTGAGCGCGATGACCGCCGGCAGTCGCAACAGTGCTGAGTCGTTCATGAGTCCATTCCAATTGATTAGGAATGGACGCATTGCACCGCGCACGTACGCGGTAATGCAAAGTCAAGGTGCGCTCTTACTCGCGCGGCCCCAGACGTGAAAGATGTCTCCGGAATCAGTACGCGCATTCGCCGCGGTCCTACCCTTCCAACCACTCCTCAGCCACTTGTGGTGCTGCTGCTTCAGCGACTTCCAAGTCGGCTTGCCTTCGAACTGCTTCGAAACTCGCCTGAAGATCGCGTCGTTCGTCTCGCGGGCGGCGGCCCGGGCATCGCCGCTGAGCGGTAGGCCATCCGCGAGGTAGCTCTTGAGGAGGGCGCGTTGATCGATTTCCTCCTGAACTCGTGCGAGAGCCAGCATCTCGCGATCGAACTCGTGCGCGCGAGGCGCCGCCCAGGCGCGCCCGTTTGGCCCTGCGTGGTGGATCGCCTTCAGCACCGAAGCCCTGTCGTTCGCCTTCTCAAGCGCCAGTGCGAACCGATCCAACTCGGCCAAGATCGTCTCGGGAACCGGCACGTTCCGGCTCCGGAAGTCCGTGAACGCGCGCCACAGAAACAGGCCGTGTCCGCTGTAGCGGTACTGGCGCAGGTGATTCGCTGCGGCATGAACCGCCTGCGCCCGATCGAACGCTTCGTCGACAGGCGTGCGCGCCGCTTGAGGCGCGACGCGCTTGGCTGTGGCTCTTCGCGACGGCGGCTTAGAGGCCTTCATCTCGCGTGGCGTCAGACATGACGGGCTTTCGCATCCTGATCGCGTTCGGCAGAAGGTAGGCAGACCACTGCGTGGTCCGTCGAAGACCTGAGTATCTGGAGCGCGTCAGCGTGTTTGCTCAGCGCCGTTGCTGCCCGCAGGTGTGCAGCGTCGAGCAGGTCGGCGACGTAGCGCAACACTTCCCTTGCAGACTTGATCGCATCGAACTGAGCGGCGACGGTCACGGCCATTTCTCGGTCCGCCGACAGCTGCTTAAACCATTGCCCATCCTGGATTGCCAGGCACAGCGCTAGCCGCCTCGATACGCCAAATGCCTCAGTATGAAAAACGCGCTCGATGTTGGTCATCTCCTCCCGCGATATGAGCGGTTTGACCTTCGTCACCTTTCGCAACAGGTCACGCGCCTGCCGGTCGGTGAGCTTCGCCGTATCCTTGCCTTTAGCCATGATTCGATCTCCTACTTAGATCGGTTTGTGGTCAGGCCGAGCCGGGTGTTCGCGCAC
>Ga0138256_10007347_pt1 | contig 11625 bp, 11 predicted proteins | sample KNB2016incub_MG_FD_105486 | JGI IMG/M metagenome (GOLD analysis project Ga0138256, IMG submission 105486) | Active sludge microbial communities from wastewater in Klosterneuburg, Austria - KNB2014incub_MG | ecosystem: Engineered > WWTP > Activated sludge > Unclassified | place: Austria...
AACGTCCTCATGGCTCGCATCAGCTACCACCCGACCCTGCGCTCGCTCCTCCTGCTGTTCACGCCGAAGGACCGTGCCTTCACCATCCGGGCCCTGCAGCGCCTGGACATGGTGTCGCACGCGCTGCACCGGGCCGACGAACTGTCCGGCGGGCAGCAGCAAAGGGTGGCGATCGCCCGCGCGCTCGTCCAGGAACCCAAGATCCTGCTCGCCGACGAGCCGATCGCCTCGCTCGATCTGCGCAATGCGACCATCGTGATGGATGCCCTTCGGCGCATCAACCGCGAGGATGGCATCACGGTCATCTGCAACCTGCACCTGCTGCAGACGGCCAAGGACTACTGCGACCGGATCATCGGCATGCGCAAGGGCGAGATCGTCTTCGACGGCAAGCCCTCGGATCTCAGCGATGCGATGGCGCGCGAGATCTACGGCGTCGGCGAGCACGGCGCCGGCGAGCCCGCGGACGACGACGTCGAACTGGCGTTCACCGCCACGCAGACCTCGACCTCCGCCGCGGCGGAGCCGGGTCACGAGAAAGTCGCCAAGGTCGGCTAGGGCCGGTTGCAGCCCGGCCGGCCGGCCTTCGATCGAGCAACAACCGAACACCCACGGAGGAAGTCGAGAAGATGTAAACCGAACGAGCAAGGTCACAAACGGAGGAGAGGATCATGGTCAACAAGAACCTGCGCAAGATTGCCGGTGCCGTCGCGGTGGCGATTCTCGGCGCCCTGCCGCTATCGGCGGCGGCTGCCGACAAGTACATCGGGGGCTGGCAGAAGGATTTCCCGGTCGTCAAGTACGGCGTCATCCCGGTCGAGACCCAGAGCAACACCGTCAAGAGCATGGACGCGTTCATCAAGCTCGCGGAGAAGGAGCTCGGCGTCAAGATGGAACTCTACACGGCGAGCGACTATTCCGGCGTCATGAACGCCCTGATCGCCAAGCAGGTCCACCTGTCCTGGCTCAGCGGTTTCTCCTATTGCCAGACGCGCATGGACAGCAACGGCGGCGTTGAGCCGCTGGTCGCCGCGATGGAGCCCGATGGCACGATGGGTTACGTTTCGGTGATCGTCGTGAAGGCCGAGAGCCCCTACAAGACGGTCGAGGACCTGAAGGGCAAGATCGTCGCGCGGACCGATCCGCTTTCCGGGTCCGGCTACCTGATTCCCACGGCGGCCTTCCGGGCCATGGGCAAGCCGGTCGACGAGTACTTCAAGAGCCCGCTTGCCGGAGGCCATCCGCAGGCGGTTCTGGGCGTTCTCAGGGGAACGTACGACGGCGCGTTCACCTGGACCTCGAAGGACGACAACATCGGCAACTTGAGGGCCATGATGAATAAGGGCCTGCTAAAGCGCGAACAGATCCGCGTCGTCTGGACATCGCCCACGCTGCCGTCGCCGCCGGTCGTGATCCGGACTGACCTGCCGAAAGCCATGCGTGCGGACCTCGAGAAGCTCTTCACCGAACTCCAGAATCATGACATGAAGATCGCGGAGTCGATCGCACAGGGACGCACCAAGGGGATGGTCCCGATCAAGCACGAGGCCTACGAGTTGATGTGCCAAGCCGCCGTCGACGAGCGCGCGGCGCGGAAAAAGAAGTGACCAAGGCGGGGTGCGCGCCGCCGGTCGTGGGGTCGCCGGCGGCACGCGACGCACTAATTGAGGAGCGGCCGAGTTCACCATGGTGACGAACCCAAATGCGGGACCCGACGTTTCCGTGGCACGCGGTGTGGTCGCGCGCTTCGAGAAGCAATATGCCGTGTACCGGCGCAAGAAGCAGGTCACCATGGCGCTGTTCGGGGGCGTCTTCGCCCTATGCGTGATCACCGCGTTGATCACCACGAAGTTCAGCCTCTGGACGCTCGTGGAGGGCATTCCCCGTGCGTCGGAATTCCTCGCGCGGATGCTTCCTCCGATTCGCCTCGGCACTTTCGGACAGGATTTCTCCGCCTGGTACTGGGGCGCCGGGGAATGGTTCAACAGCCTGCTCAACACGTTGCTGATGGCCTACCTCGCCACGATCCTGGGGACCCTCATCGGCGGGGCGATCAGTTTCTTCGCCGCGCGCAACCTGGCGCACAACTACCTCGTCTACTGGATCGCGCGCAGGGTGCTCGAGATCGCCCGGACGGTCCCGGACATTGTCTGGGCACTGCTGTTCGTGTTCGCCTTCGGGATCGGGCCGGTGGCCGGCGTCCTCGCGATCACAACCCACACGCTGGGCGCGCAGGGAAAGCTCTTTGCCGAGGTCAACGAGAACATCAGCCCGCTGCCACTGGACGGGATTCGCGCTTCCGGCGGCAACTGGTTCCACGAAATGCGCTTCGGCGTGCTGCCGCAGGTCCTGCCGAACTACCTGTCCTATACCTTCTGGCGCTTCGAACTCAACGTGCGCAGCGCGACGATCGTCGGGTTCGTCGGCGCCGGCGGAATCGGGCACGACCTGTTCACGGCGGTCCAGCTGCTCTATTTCGCCGACGTCGGGGCGATCCTGCTGATCATTGTCGCGACGATCATGGCGATCGACATGCTGAGCGAGAAGATCCGGCACAGCGCCATCGGCAAGGCCAGCTTTTCACATTGAGACGCATCCCATGACCTCGCAACTGATCGAAATCACCGAAGCGGACATCGCCGAGGAGCGCGCCCGAAACCCCGGCGCATTCGCCGCGCCCTTGCGCGAGCGCATGAAAGCGTGGATGGCCTGGGTCGCGGCGACCGCCCTCACGCTCTTCTGCCTTCACCGGTTCGGCTTCCTGTCCGGGGACTTCCTGCATGGTGTCGCGAAGTTCGGCGACACGGTGATCTCCCAGATGTTCCCGCCGACCGGCTACGAAAGCCTGGGCATGTTCCTCAAGGCCATCGGCGAGACGGTCGCGATGGCGTTGCTCGGCACCCTGCTGGGCGCGGTCGTCGCGCTGCCCCTGAGCTTCCTCGCTGCGAAGAACATGACGCGCTCGCGCCCGATCCAGTTCGGCACGCGACGCGGCGCCGACCTACTTCGCTCCTTCGACTACCTGATCTGGGCGCTCATCTTCGTTCGCGCGGTCGGGCTGGGGCCTCTTGCGGGGATCATGGCGATCGCCATCGTCGAGATCGGCACCTTCATCAAGCTCTACTCGGAGGCGATCGAGAACCTCGATCGCAAGCAGATCGACGGCGTGACGTCCCTGGGGGGGAACGGGATGCACAGGATCTGGTTCGGCGTGCTGCCGCAGGTCCTGCCGATGATGCTCTCGAACACACTCTACATGTTCGAGCACAACGTGCGCTCGGCCTCGATCCTGGGCATCGTCGGCGCCGGCGGCATCGGATTCCTGCTGGGAGACCGCCTTCGGGCCTACGAGCTGCGCGAGGCCTGCCTGATCATCATCCTTGTCGTGCTTACCGTCTACGCCATCGACTACCTGTCGAAGTTCCTGCGCGAGCAGCTGATCGGCGACCACAAGCGCAGGGAGCCGATCGACGACGCCGTGCAGGTATGAACGCCCCTGCCTCCGCGACGAAGCCGGGATGCCCGGACGGCTTCGAGGCGCCGGCATTGCCCGGCATAGAGATTCCCGCCGAACGCCTGTTGCGCGTGATGGGATACCGCCAGGGCGCGCCCGTCCGCGCCCAGGTTCGCGACATGGCCGAGGCGATGGCTGCGCTCGCCATGTCGGCGGCAAGGCCGGCCGTGTGCTGTCGACGCGTCCCAATATCCGGATGCACGGAACAGGGCCTCCACCTTTCCACCGGCACGCGATTCCGGGGTCCCACGTTCGCCTCCGGCCTTGCGGGCTGCGGCGAAGTGGCGATCTTCATATTGTCGCTGGGATCGCGTTTCGACGGCACGCAGAAGAACCTGGCGGCGGCCGGGAAGACGCTCGAGGCCTACATGATGGAAGTCGCAGGATGGCTCGGGATCGAGTCGGCGACGGGGCATTTCAGAGGTCGCTTGGCGGCGCGCGCGCTCGGCGAGGGACTCGCGCTTTCGCGGCGCATGGGCCCGGGATACAGCAGTCGCGTCGAGGGGCGGAAGGTGGAATGGCCGCTGGAAGACCAGCAGGCGCTTTTCTCCCTGTTCGAGGGCGTCGAGCTGCCCGCCCGGCTCCTCGACGGGGGATATGCCATGACGCCAAAGATGTCGCGCACCGGGCTCTACGGGCTCCGCCCGGCGCATTGACCGCGGGCGCGCGACCGCCTTCCGAGTACCGCAGCAAATGTCCCTGTCAGTTCCTGGAGATGAACGAAGATGAGCAAGAGAGTGCTTGACATCATTGGCGAGAACTTCAACACCACGCGCCGCCTGAAGATCAACGGTCCGCGGATCATCCACGAAGGCGGCAAGGTCGGCGTGGCATACGCCGGGCCCGACGGCGGCGGGCGCCTGTTCGACGTCACCGACATCTACCCGACGGATCCGGCGAAGCTGCGGGTCTTCCAGATCCCGCACGTGGCGCACGCCGTGCGCAGGAAGGACCTCGACTACATCGCGTGGCTTGTCAATTCGCAGACCGCGGCTGGCGCCAACATCGTCGACCTGTGCGTCGACGAGATCGCCGTGGATCCCGAGGTGCGCCACCGGACGATGGCCTGGCTGGTACCGGTCGTGCAGAAGATGACCGACGCGGTGATCGCGATCGACTCATCGGACCCCGAGACGATCATGACCGGCCTGCGCGCGCACGATGGCGCCCGCAGCCGTCCGGCCATCAACTCGGTCAACCTCGAGGAAGGCCGGCAGGACCTGATCAAGGAGGCCAGGGCCCGGAACGCGCTGCTCTTCGCGAACGCGAGCGGTCGCGACGGCATGCCTAGGGACGAGCACGAACGGGTCGCCAACCTCGAGGAACTCATGCAGTTGATGGACCAGGCGGGAATCCCGATCCAGGACCGTTACCTGGATCCTTTGGCGTTTCCGGTCTCGACGGGTAGCGCCTTCGGATCCCACTATCTCGAGGCCGTGCGCGAGATTCGGAAGCGGCATCCGCAGGTGCACATCTTCGGCGGTCACAGCAACGCCTCGTTCGGCCTGCCGCAACGCAAGGTCGCGAACAACGCATTCATCATCATGTCGATCCTGGCCGGCTGCGATACGCTGATGATCGACCCGGTGCAGAATCCGCCGAAGGACTTCGCGGATTTCAAGCTGGCCTCCGACCTGGTGCTGGGCATCGACGAGAACGCGATCAACTACATGTCGGCGTTCCGCGCTCCCACGGTGCCCGGCTCGGCCCGGCGCCCGCCGCCTGCCGGGCAGCGATGACTCACGGCGTCAAGGTCACCTTCGTCGACCCGGACAGTTCCCGCGAGCTGGCTCACCGGATCGTGGCGCGCGGCACGATGGTGCTCGACGCGGCGCTCGAAGCCGGCATCGACGTCACCGCGACGTGCGGCCGGCGCGGGCGCTGTCGTTCATGCCGGGTGAGGGCGGTGTCGGGCGAAATCGCGCCGCCGACGCTGCAGGACACGATCCAGCTGGGTCCGGACGGGGTCCGGGAGCGCTACCGGCTTTCCTGCCAGATGCCGGTCGTCGCCGATTGCACGGTCGCGGCGATGCCGGTGCGCAACGAGCTCGGGCACCAGATCATGGCCGACGCGGGCGTCTTTTCACCGGGCGCGATGCCGCTCGACTGCGGCGTCGAGAAGCGGGTGATCCGCGCCGAGGCGCCGCAGGACGAGAACCACCAGACCTCGGACATCGAGCAGGTGCTGGCCTGCCTGCCAGCCGGCACCTCCCGCGACGTGCCGTTCAGCGTCTATCGAAAGCTGCCTGCGGTCCTGCGGGAGGAACTTGGCCGCCTCACGGTTACGACCTTCCAGGACCGGATCATCGACATCGAGGCCGGCGAGACGAGCGAACACATGTACGGCCTCGCGCTCGACATCGGCACGACCACCGTGGTGGGCTCGCTCCACAACCTGCGTACCGGGGAGCAGCTCGCCTCCCAGGGGGCCGTGAACACCCAGGCTGTGTTCGGCGGCGACCTCATGTCCCGCATCGCCTACGCCCAGTTCGACGTCAAGAAGCTCCAGGTGCTGCGGGTCCGCATCCTGAACCAGGTCAACGAGTTCATCGGAGCGATGACGCAGCAGGCCCAGGTCGCGCCGGAGCATCTCTACAAGATCGTGGTCACCGGCAATACCTGCATGCACCACCTCTTCCTCGGGATCGACACCAGCTACGTGGGACTCGCGCCCTATGCGCCGGTGGTGCGCGATCCGCTCGTCATCCCCGCCGGAGAGATCCCCCTCAAGAAGGCGCCCAACGCACGGGTCTGCCTGCTCCCGATCCTCGCCGGATTCGTCGGCGCCGACACCATCGCCGGGATCATCGCGACCCGGATCTACGAGAGCGAGAGCATCAGGCTGCTGGTGGACATCGGCACCAACGGCGAGGTCGTCCTAGGGTCGCGCGATCGCCTGCTCGTGTGTTCGGCGCCGGCCGGGCCGACTTTCGAGGGCGGGCAGGTGAGGCACGGCATGCGCGGCGCGGTGGGCGCGATCGAGCGCGTTTCGATCGACGAGGACATCGCCTGCGAGGTCATCGGCGATGCGCCGGCCATCGGCATCTGCGGCTCGGGACTGATCGACGCCGTGGCGAAGATGCGCGACGCGGGCATCCTCGACGCCGCGGGCCGGCTCTGGCGTCCCGGCGTCCGGCCGCTGGCCGAGGCCCTCCGGTCGCGCATCGTCCAGGACGGAGAGAGCCGGGCGTTCGTGCTCGTGCGCTCGGCGCAGGGCGGGCGCGGCGAGGACGTGCTGCTCACACAGAACGACATCCGGCAGCTGCAGCTCGCCAAGGCGGCGATCTACGGCGGCGTGATGATGCTCCAGAGGATCATGGACGTCACCGACGACCGGATCGAGGAGGTGATGCTCTCGGGCGGGTTCGGGAACTACGTGAGCATCGAGAGCGCAGTGCGCATCGGCCTGCTGCCGCCGGTGCCCGTGGCCCGCGTGAGCTACGTCGGAAACACCGCGCTTCTGGGCGCGCAGCTTGCATTGATGTCCGAGACGGAGCGTGCGCGCGCGTTCGACATCGCCCGCAACATCGAGCACGTGGCACTCGCCACCCGGCCGGAATTCCAGGACATCTTCGTCGATGCCTGCCGCCTGGGGGTACTGTGAGGGCGGGTCGGGCGAGGCGCGGCGCGCCGGCCGGGGGCGTCGGCGGTGGATAACTCGATACTCGTGCTCGCGCTGGCCATCGTGGCCCTCGTGCTGGTCTTCGCCTTCAGCAACGGGTTCAACGACTCGGCCCCCATCGTAGCCGCGGTGATCTCGTCGGGAGCGATGTCGCCGCGCGGCGCGCTCCTCGCCGCGGCGGCGTTCGACTTCGCCGGCGCGTACCTCCTGGGCACCGCCGTGGCACGGATGGTGGGAACCGGCATCATCGATCCGCGTGTCGTGTCGCCGCACGTCATCCTGGCCGCCGTGCTGTCGGCGATCGCGTGGAACGTGCTGGCCTGGTACCGGGGCGTGCCGACGAGCTCCACGCACGCGATGGTGGGCGGCCTGATCGGCGCTGCCCTCGTGGGCGGCGACATCGAGGCCATCCAGTGGGTAAACGTCCTGCGGATCTACGAGGTGCTGATCCTCACGCCGCTGCTCGGGTTCGCCTTCGCGTTCGCCGTCACGCGCATCCTGCTGGCCATGCTCCGGAGCACGCGACCGACCACGGCCAACCTGAACCTGCTGCGCCTTCAGCCGTTATCGGCGTTCGGGCTGGCGATGAGCCACGGATCGGTGGCGGCGCAGGCTGGCATGGGACTGATTTCGGTGGCGCTCTTCATGCTCTTTCCGCTCGCGCCGGAATCACTCGCCGTGCTCTACGAGCCGGGCGCTGACGGCGGGTTCCGGGTTCCGCACTGGGTGACCGTCGCCTGTTCCACCGCCATCGCCCTGGGCATGGCGACCGGGGGCTGGAGGATCATCCGCACGCTGGGAGGCGGCCTCTACCGCATCCGGCCCATTCACGGCTTGAGCTCGCAGGTCAGTTCCGCGGCGATCATCTACGCGTCGTCGGTGGCGGGCTTCCCGGTGAGCCCGAGCCAGATCGCATCCTCGTCGATCATCGGCGCGGGCGCGGCTTCGAGGATGAACGCGGTGCGCTGGACGCCGGTGAAGCACATGGCGGCAGCATGGATCATCACGATCCCGTCGGTGGCGGCGTTGAGCGCTCTGGCCTACGCCACGACGCGGTTCGCGGTCGCGGAATTCTGGCGATAACCAGGGAGGGCGCCATGGCGCTGTTCGGCAGGAAGGAAACGGACTTCTTCAAGCTGCTATTCGACCAGGCGGCGAAGACGGTGGAGGGCGTCGAGGCGCTCACGAGATTCCTCGGCACGCTCGATCCCGTCCATGGACAGAAGGTGAAGGAGATCGAGAACGAGGCGGACGAGATCCGCCGCGTCCTGATCGAGGAGATCAACCGGACCTTCGTGACGCCCGTCGACCGTGAGGACCTCTTCGCCCTGTCGCGCGCGATCGACGACGTGCTCGATTACGCCAACACGACGGTCTACGAGTTCGAGGTTTACCAGCTCAAGTTCGCCGACGAGCACGACAAACGGCTGGTGCTGATCCTGTACGACCAGGCGCGCGAACTTCACCAGGCGACGAAGATGCTCGACAGCTATCCGCGACTGGCGAACGAGCACGCCATCAAGGCGAAGAAGGCCGAGAATCTCATGGAGCGGGCCTACCGCGAGGCGCTCGGGGAATTGTTCCGGGGATCCGATACCGTGCACATGCTCAAGATGCGCGAGATCTATCGCCACCTCAGCAATGCCGCCGATCGCGGCGACGAGGCGGCCAACACGATCCACGGCATTGTGGTGAAGCGCGGAGGCTCCTGACGGGCCGAGGGCCCGTCGCTGGCGAGACCCCGCGTGAGCGCCGCCATCCTCTTCGCGCTGCTGAGCCTGCTGTTCGCCGGCCTGGTCGATGTCGTTTTCCGGCGCTACTCGCGGGTAGACCGTTCACGCGGCATGTACGTGCTGGGCATGGGCGTGGTCTGGACCGCGCTGCAAGGCCTGGTCGTGGTCGCGATGGGCACCGACCTGCGGATCGACGGCAGGACACTCGCCTACGGCCTGGGCGCGGGGCTGCTGGTTTCCCTCGCCAACCTCTGCCTGATCGAGAGCCTCACTCACATCGACGTGGGTCTCGCCTCGACCGTCTACCGGCTCAATACCATCGGCGTGGTGGTGATGGCGGCGATCCTGCTGGCGGAACCTCTCACCGCGATCAAGGTCGCGGGCGTCCTGCTTGGCGTGTTCGCGGTGGTCCTGCTCTACGAACGCGGTCGCGACGCGAAGCGCCAGAGGCTCTTTGCCGTGTACTTCTGGCTGGTCGTGGCCGCGTCCCTGTTGCGCGCCGGCTTCGGCATCCTCTCGAAGTCGGCCACATCGCAGGGCGTGGACCCCCAACTGCTGCTGCTGGTCAATGCCCCGGTTTGGATACTGGCGGGAGGCGTCTATGCCGTGTTCCGGGAAAAGGGCATGCGGGTGACGATCGCCAAGGTGAAGTACTCGATCGTCTCCGGGTTCCTCATCTTCGCCGTGGCCAATTTCCTGCTCCTGGCGATCGCGCGCGGCGAGGCGAGCGTGGTCGTGCCGATCGCGAACATGAGCTTCCTGGTCGCGCTGCTGATCTCGCTGGCGCTGGGCATGGAACGCCTCACCCCGCGCAAGAGCGCCGCGATCGCGCTCACCGTGGTCGCCATCGTTGTCCTGGCCCATGCCTGAGCGGCCGCAGGCACTGGCATGCCGGAACGGGTCAGGCGTGCGGCATTTCGACCTCGAAGCCCCGGCCATCGCGATTCATCTTGAAATGACCATCCACGACGGCGTGGGCCCAGTCGGCCGATTTCTTCAGCCCCCCCAGCGGATACAGGTGCACGCCTTCGATGAGGCAACCGGGGTCGCCGGCCTTGAAAGCGGCGAGGTCCGCGACCAGCCTGTCCGGCGCGGCAACGCTCATCAGCCGGGCGACGTTCATCGCCTGGCGGGTCAGGAAGTGCATGGAGGGGCCGATTCCGCAGGCCTTGGCGTGGCCGAGCAGCGTCCGGATCGTGGCGAGGCCGGGAATGCCGATGCGGATCGGCAGCCGGTTTCCCTCGGCCCGCAAGCGCTTTTCCCACGCGATGATCGGCCCGGCTTCGAAGCAGAATTGAGTGACCAGGTAGATGCGGGCAGCGGTCCGGCTGGCGAACTGGTTCTTCCAGTCGAGCGCTTGGCTCACGGCCTCGTCGGGAATGTCGGGACTTCCCTCGGGGTGTCCGGCCACGCCGATGTGCGAGATTCCGTACTTGTCGAACAAACCGGTGCCGAGCAGCTGCAGGGTGTCGCTGAACGCCCCCGCGGGCGTCTTGCCGGCCCCGGCGATGCAAAGCACCTGGTGGACGCCGATTTCGCCGGTGAGCCTCGCCAGAATTCCTTCCAGGGCGCGCTCGTCGGCGATGCTTCGTGCCGTCAGGTGGGGTACCGGATTGAACCCCTCGCTGCGGAGCCGGCGGGCGACCGCGACGGTGGCGTCGAAGTCGGACCCCTCGAGGAACGTGATGTAGAGGGTCGCTCCGGCCCTTGCATGGGCGCGGAAGTCCGGGACCTTGGCGGCGGATCCCGGGGTGGTCTCGAGCGTGAAGTCCGACATGAAATCGATGATCTGCCGTCGCCGGTCCACCCCGAATGCGGCCTGTGTGTGCATGGCATTGCCCCTCGTGAAGACAGCGCGGCCGCTCTTGCGGCATCAGTCTGCGGGGGCATTGGCGCTGCGGCGGGGCAGCTTGGAGAATGCGAGGCAGTGACCGGGTTGGCGAACCTCCCGCGCGCATCGCGTGATCCTCAGCGTCGCGGCACCGGTTCAACGCCGAATCTATATGAGAATGCCGTGTCGGTGCAATCGCCCCGATGCGGCCTGGAAGTCGGCGGCGGCGGGAACTCGACGATCGGCAATTCAAGGAAAGGAGACGCAAAATGGCGACGTATCAAGTGATGTGCTGGCAGGAAATCCCCTCGGTGGTCGAGGCGAGGGAAGCGGGAATCGTCCGCAAGGTGGCCCTAGGCAAGCGTTTCCAGGAACTGATCGACCTCGCGGCCATGAAACGCGGCCTCGCCGGTTCGGATGCCTATCTGGAGCAATGGGGCAAATCGCCCCGCCAGGAACGGGAAGGGTCCGCCGCGGAAGTCGCCGGGGCGGTGGCGCAGGAGCTGGAGGCGCGGTTCGACATGCTGCGGGACGAGGTGCTCGCGAAAAGCCGGCAGATGAAGGCGGGATAGGCGCGCCTCAGCCCGGTTTCGTCCGCCGCCGCACGCACCCGCGAGCCGGGCCGTGGTGCCGCGTGAGCGCCTCAGGCAGAATGGCGGCCCCTCCCGACAAACACGCCCCTCGCATGCGACCCTTCTCCTGCCTCGTGGCCGGAATCGCGACCGCGCTCGCGCCACTCGCGGCCGGCGCCCAGTTCCTGGGCGACTTCACCGTCCCGGGCGCCAACGTCAAGAAGCGCGCTGACGGCATCCTCACGCTGATGGGTTTCGCGCTCATCCCGGACGTCACCACCAGCTCGCTGTCGATCCGCCAGTCCGAGACGGACAACCCCAAGCTCGGCATGACGGGCCTGGGCGGCGGCTTC
>Ga0138256_10007348_pt1 | contig 11625 bp, 12 predicted proteins | sample KNB2016incub_MG_FD_105486 | JGI IMG/M metagenome (GOLD analysis project Ga0138256, IMG submission 105486) | Active sludge microbial communities from wastewater in Klosterneuburg, Austria - KNB2014incub_MG | ecosystem: Engineered > WWTP > Activated sludge > Unclassified | place: Austria...
CAGGTAGCCCCGCCTCTCCACCTCATTCACCACGAACGACACGATGGGCGCGATCAACTCGTGAACCTGCCAGCGGGCACCCGACCTGGCGGCGCGCACCCACGTCATGTCCGCCGACCGGTCGACCGGCCAGCCCTGGCCCCACCCGCGCAGATTCGCCGGTGCGGTCACGTCATCCCTCTGTCGTCGAGCAGCCGACGCAACGCGGCCTCAGCGTCATCGAGCCGGCGACGGTGCCGCTGATGCTCGCGGTCGTGATGCTTCAGCCGGTCAGAAACCAGCCCCGCGCCATCGACCACCGCGTCCAGCGACGTCTGCATCGAATGCTGGGCACGGGCCATCGAATCGAGACGATCGAGGATCGATCCCGTCGCGTCCTGCACCGTGCCGTGACCGTTCTGCTCACCGACCGACCGTCTCACCTCGGCCGCTTCCTGGCGCGCCGCTCGAGCCTCCCGCATCGCCCCGCGGGTGGTGACCCACGCGACGATCGGCCCACCGATCAGCGCGACCATGATCGCCACGAACGCGCCCTCAGACAGGCCCAGGATCTCCTGCGCTGCGATCACGTCGGGTCGACCGCCCAGATCGTTGCCGCACCGTTCACGTGGCCGCCGTTCGTGATGCACGCCACCGACCACGTGCTGTTCGGATCGGCGTAACCCTCGCCGAGGATGAACGCGATCCCGTACGTCGTCGGGTCCGCTGGGTCGTCGAGGTTCGTCGCTGGCAACGTCGCTATGAACGGTGGCGATGTCGCCTCACCGTTGCGCATCAGCAGGAACTCGGACTCACCCGTCGTCACCTGGTCGAGCCCGCCGGCCCCATCGGGCTCCGCCCAGTCGGCCTTGACGATCAGCGCGACGAGCCGTGCCGCCTCCTTCGCGGTGTACGGCTGCCACGCCTTCACCTCCGTCTCGGCGACATCCCAGTAGCCGGGGTCCAGATCCTCTGCGTCACGCCACGACCACGACTCCATCTCCACCGGCGTCACCGCCCCCGCCTCGACGCCGGTGCGGCCCGTGTCGAGAGCCTTCGACGCAGCCCGCGAGTCGCCGAACTGTTCGATCAGCCGCTCCACCATGCGTTCGCCACGCTTCAGCCTCTGCTGGTGCGCAGTCTCCAGCACCGGTGCCTTGCGGAGGCTGCCGTCGTCATCGAGCTCGAAGCCGATCTCAACGACGCGCAACACGTCCGCCTCGACCGTCACCGTGTCGCCGCAGTCGGCGTCGAAGTCGATGAGCGGGGTCACCTCCACCACCCGCGACTCGACAGGTTCGGTGCGGCCATCAAGGAAGGCCGCACCGATCTGGTCGAGTGTCGCCTGATCCGTGATCGACCCGACCTGCACCGACCCGCCCGGTCGACGGCCGTACGTAGTGATCGACGCCGTGTCCTCGATGAGGGTCATCGCGGTGTCCGACACGAGGAGCACGTCGTTCACGATCAGGTGGTCGGTCGTCGTCGCGTCCGACGCGATCTCACGCGCAGCGTGCTGCACGGACACCGCCGAAGCGGTGCCACGGCCCGGATCCTTGTTCCACATCGACAGCTGCAGTCCATCGTGGGACATGTGGACGTCCACGTGGGTCGCCTCGAGGAGTTCCACGGCGTCGTCGACCGTGCCGGTCGCGTCGCACTCGAACTCGATCTTCGGCCACGGGTTGCCGGCGGAGTCGAGGGTGTCGGAGAAGTCGAGGGTCACGTCGGGGATCTCGTCGCGGGCGATCGACTCCTCGACGAGAATCCGGACGATCTCTCCGGGGGTGAACCACTCACCCGCAGGGTTCATGAAGGCGAGCCACGTCCCGTACAGGTCGTCGTACTCGTTGTCCTCGGGCAGGCCCGTCATGAACACCTGGTCGATGAGACCGGCGGCACCGACCGACCAGGCGTCACAGATGAACGCGCCCTTGCCGCCGTCGTTGCGCGCCTTCGCTGCGTAGACGTAGGTACCTGGGTCCAGCGTCACCGGCGACCGGTACGGCCTGTGCCACACCTTGCCGGGGAACGTCTCGTTCGCCTCGACGACCTTCACGCCGTGCCAGGCGTCCTCGAACCCGTCGTCGGCGGAGGCGAACGCCGAAACCTGCACCGGCTCGCTGCCACCGATCGTGAATGTCCGACGGAAGCAGCAATCGCCGATCGTCATCGAGTCGGCCTCGGCCTCGCCCCACATCCACTTCGTGTTGAACAGCGACGGCAGGCCGAACGGCTTACCCGGCTCGGATGTCAGTCGGAACTGGTCGAATGGTTCGGTCCAGTCGGACGTGTCGAGCTGCGGGGACGACCAGTCGAACCGGCGTCGCCTCGACACCGGTTTCAGCCCGAACCCGAGCCACGGCCGAACCCTCGCCCGCCGCAGCACGCTGCGCGGGCCCTCGCCCGATACCGTCACCACCTGCCCCGCCTGCCCCGAACCGGGCGGCGGGATGCGAACGTCGTGGATATCGTCGATGCTGAACGCGAACCGGACCCGACCGCCCTCCGTGCAGCGCACGAACCTGCCACCGGTCAACTCGTTCACCTGCGGGTGATCGAAGTCGACGGCCACCTCGCCGCTACCGGCGTCGTCGAGGCTCACCCTGCCGCTCAACTCGCGCACCTGGCGGGCATCCGCGGGGACGGCTTCGTTGTGGGTGAGTGAACAGACGAGCGTCGAGTTGTCCGCCTCGTACACGTCGACCTGCACCGGCAACGGCATCGCGCTACGACCCGCCTGGAGCTAGCCAGCCGTCGATCAGCGTCGCCTGCATGTTCACCCAACGGCCGCCCGTACCGGGCTCCGCCACGAAGTCGTCCAATTGGATCCGCCCCGAATGCGCCACGCCCGCAGCGCTCACGACCACGCACGACACCGCACCCTCGCTGTCGGTCGCCGCGTAGTAGATCGAGTCGCGCAGCGTCTCGATGTTCGCCTCCAACTGCTCGTCAACGTCGACCGCCGGCACGCCCGCGTCGTCGACTTCCCCGACGACGTAGAACTCGAGGTCGACCACCCGCTGGTCGTCGACCGCCACACGTCCGAGCACGCCATCGACGCCGGCGAGCGCCACGTTGCGGCGGCGTCGTGGCGCGGGGTCGCGTAACACGTGCGAGTTCGTGAGCGTCCACGCCGCCGTGTGGCAGTCCACACCGGCGATCGTCGCCGTGTCGTAGTTCAGATCCGGTAGCCCCGGCATCAGCGCGCCACCCGTCGCAACATCCTCGACTCCTGAACGACCAGCTCCTCGGCGGTACGCCGCGGCGACACCGCCCCATTGATGACGATCGGTCGAGCCGACGCGACCGCCGCCGTGATCGACGAGCCCATCTGCTGCACCGCCGTGCCCAGCTCAACGAACGATGAGCGCATCGACATCGGGTCCATCGACATCGGCCCGCCGATCGACGCGCCGTCACCGCCGACGGTCACCCCGAACGCGTCAGCCACGCGGGCCCGCGTCTCGTGGTTCGTCACGACGTTGCCGGACACCCCGCCGGGGATCTCCAGCAGCTCCGGACCCTTCTCGCCGACGAGCCATGTGCCCGGCGTGACGGGGCCACCCTGCGCCCGCCCGCCCATCGGCGCCGGCGGCTGGAACCCCTTGAAGATCGGCGCCGACAGTGGCGTGAGCGTCGGCACCACCTGCACCGGAATGGTCCGAGGGATGGCCGCCAGCTTCGCCCTGGCCTCGTCGTAGCGGCCCTGGTTGATCGCCGTCTGGATCTCGGCCGCTATCGGCGCCTCGATGTGGGCCTTCTTGGCGTCGAACTCCGCCTGCAGTGCGGCGATCTGCCCCTCCGCCTCGGTCGTGTACGCCTCGATGGTCGTCGTGATCCGCTCAGGTGTCAGCCCGTAGAGGTCGATGAGGTGCGCGTACTCGTCCGACGTCAGGGAACCCTGCTCGTAGAGCGCGCCCAACTGGTTCGTGACATCGAGCAGCGTCTGCGCCGAGGTCTGCCCGGTCGTGTCGACCTTGGCCTGGGCCTCGGCGAGCCGTTCGGCCTGCTCGACGGCGGCGCTGATCGCGTCGGCGTTCGCCCGACCCTCCTCTGTCGCCGCGCTGAGTCCGCCACCCTTGGCGAAGCTCGCCCGCATCCGATCGAGCGACCCGGCGTAGTCGCGGGTCGCCTGATCGACGTCGCGCTCCACGCCCGCCAGCGCTTCCAGCTGGTCACGCAAGCCCTGCAGCTCGTCGGCGCTCCTACCGGCGGCCAGACCGATCTCGTCGATGACGCCGGCAAGCTCCGGGTACCGCCGTGCGATCTCGTCGATGACCGCTTTCTGTGCCTCGAAGTCGCCCGCGGCGGTCGCCGCCTCGAACTCCGCGATGAACGGCGACAGGTCGATGTTCAGGTCCTTGGCCGCGTCCTTGATGTCCGCGAACCTGCCCACGATGTTGTCTGCCGCGAGCTGGGTCGCCTTGTCGGCGTCCACCAGTGCGTTTATGAGTTCGAGCCCCTCGTCTTCCGAGATGAGCCCCTCGGCCACCGCTCGGCGGATCTGCTCGACTGACTCGGGGATCTCCTTGCCGGCATTCTGCGCCGCCACCCGCATCGCACCCCACTCATCAGTGAAGACGTTGCCGAAATCCAGCGGTCCTGACCGCTTGTTGATCTCCGAGCGGACCCAATCGAAATCGCCGGGGACCGCACGAACATCCTTGCTCATCTGGCGGATCGACAGCCCAGCCTTGGCGGCAGCGTCCTCTACCCCGAGGTCGGCCATGTTCGCCCGCAACGCCTCGGCCGTCACCCCTAGCAGGTCCTCCTCTTCCAGTAGCGCATCAGCGAGACCGCGGGTCACATCCTCAGCGCGCTTCTTCGCAGACGACCACGCCTGATACACACCCACCCCGACCGACACGGCGGCCGTCACGCCCAGCACCGCAGGGTTCAGCGCTCCGACGAGGCTCCCCGCCAGCCCGCCGCTCGCGCTGCTCGCCCCGCGCAACGCCCCGCCGATCGACTCCCCCTCAGCGCGCAGCACCGAGAAGTACGTGCCGAAGTCCCGCGCCGCGGTCGCCGCCTGCGAAGCCGTCGCGGTGATCGTCGTCCCGAGGTTCGTGACGGCGCCGGCGATGCTCGCACCCTTCAGCAGCCCGAACGCCGGCACCAGCAGCCACAGGTTGTCCGCCAACAACTCCACCGCATCCGCTGCAACCGACAGGCCGACGGCGAGCACGTCGACGGCGACCGGCAGCACATCGCCGGCGACGTCGGCGAGCACCGGCAGCACCTGCTCGGCCAGCTCCGAGGTCGAGGTGATCAGGTCGCCGATGACCGGGCCCAGCTCGTTGATCGGGTCGGCGAGCACCGGGCCGAGCGTCTCGGCTGCGTCGAACGCTGCGCCACCGAGCCCGGCGAGCGCGTCGGCGACTGCGCCGGACAGCTCATCAGCGAGCCCGGACAGCGCCTTGAGCACCTCGGGCACGGTGCCGGTGGCGAACTCGCCGGCACGATCTCCAAGTTGACGCAGAGCGTCGCGGCCGGCGCTGCTACCCAGCACCAGGCCGGCCAACGCACCGGAGATGGGTGAGATGGTCGGCACGATCCCGCCCAGGGGGCCGAGGATCGCGGCGCCACCCAGCGACGCCAGCGACACGCCCACACCGGCGATGACCGGTCCGAGGCCTTCGGCGGAGTCGGCGATCTTCGCGAACTCGCTGTCGATAGCCGAAAAGGCCCGGTCGACGTCCGCCGGGGAGATGTCCCCGAGCAGACCCGTCAACCGGGCAGACAGCTGATCGATTCGTTGACCGCCCGCCGAGGCGAGGCTGTCGAAGTTCGCCTGGACCCGCTTCCACGCCGGTGTGGTGGCGAAGTCGTTGAACACGTTGACGAGCCCGGTGGCGGACTGCACGACGCTGCGGTTCAGGCCGTCGAACAGGTCGCCGACACGGATCAGCGCCGTCTCGGTCGCACCGGAGAACTCCTCGAGGTCACCCTTCAGGTTGTCCAGCTGCTCGGCCGCCATGCGAGCCGCGGCCCCCTGGTCGGACACGGCAGTCGTGTACTCGCGCACACCCGCAGCACCGGCGTCCATGAGCAGCGACGCCGCGCGGATCGCGTCCGCGCCGAACAGAGTGTTCAACGCAGCGGACTTCTGCTCCGCCGACAGCCCGCCGAGCGAGTCCTGCAACTGCCGGGCGACCGCTTCGATGCCGACGAACGCGCCGTTCGCGTCGAAGAAGTTGAGCCCCAGCTGCTTCATCGACTCTGCCGCTTCGTCGGACTGCGGGACGAGGCGCTGCAGCATCGTCTTCAGCGACGTGCCCGCGTCGGAGCCGATCAGGGCGTTGTCGGCGAACATCGACAGGACGCCGGCCGTCTCCTCCAGGGACAAACCGGTCTGAGCGGCCACCAAGCCGCCCTGGCGGAGCGCGTCGCCAAGCTGGGCGACATCGGCCGCGGACTTGTTCGCGCCCGCCGCCAACACGTCGGCTACACGTGTCGTCTGGTCGCCGCCGAGCCCGAAGATGTTGAGCGCCTGCGCGCTGATCTCCGCCGCCTGACCCAGCTCCAACTGGCCCGCCGCAGCGAGCCCCAGCGAGCCCGCCAGGGCACCGCCGAGGATGTCGGCCACCGACACCCCGGCGCGAGCAAGCTCGCCCTGGGCGACCGCAGCCTCCGACGCCGAGAAGGCCGTGTCGGCACCAGCCTTGAGCGCAGCCTCCCGCAGCTGCTCCATCTCGCCGGCAGTGGCACCGGCCACAGCCGACACGCCAGACATCGACTTGTTGAACTCGGTCGACGCCATGACCGCCGCGCCACCGATCCCAGCGACACCCAGCGCGGCGACTCCCGCGGCGGTGCCGAGGTCGCTCAACACCGTACGGGCACCGGCGCCGAGCGCGCCCGCCGTCGCGCGCCCAGCGGTCTGCGCAGCCGTACCGATGTCGCGCACCAGCCCAGCGGTGTCCCCGCGGACGTCAACCCATACCGTTCCAGCCTGTGCCACTTCGGGTCACCTCCTCGAGGTCGCTGCGGCCAGACCGGCGGCGAAAGACACCGCCTGAGTCGTCTGGCGAACCGCCGGCGCCGGTTGTGGCGCCGGTACTGCTGGTGCTGCTGTCGGTGTCGCGCTGCGCGCCCGCCGCTCGTCGACGACGCACAACAACACCTCGACCAGCTCGGGGTCGGAATCCCCGAGCTCGATCAGCTCTTTGAGGCTTTGCCCCGAGTCGAGCGCGGCTTCGACGAGTCGGCGGGTGTACGAGCCTTGGCCGCGCGCCCAGTAGGGGAAGGCGTCACCTCTTCGACCTCTTCGGCGGTCACCGCGACGCCGAGCACTTCGGCGAGCTGCGCGAGCTTCCCCACCGGCATCTCGTAGAGCACCGTCTCAACCGTGTTGAGCCATGCATCGAAGTCGCCGTCAACGCCGTCGATCTGCACGAGCGACAGATGTGCGATCTCCTGCGCCCAATAGGCCTTGTATGACCCGACGGCGACCAGCAGCGACTGGTTGTGGCGCGCCTCGAAGGCCCGGAGGGCCGAAGCGGTCGCAACCACTTCGGCCTCCGAGCCGTCCAGGTACTTGACGTGAAGCCTCACGAGCCGGCGACGGTGGCGTCGAAGGCGGGGTTGTCCGAGAGGATGTAGTACGAGCGCGACCCGTCGTCCGGTGCGAGGATCCGGAACCCGACGGGCAGCAGCGCCGGGTCGGTGCGGGAGAACCGCGCCGACAGGTTCTCGGCCTGGAACCCTCGCTTGAACACGAACTTGGTCGTGTAGTCGCCGTCATTGACCTCGACGATCATGCAGCGCTCGTCGACCACCGACGGGTCGGCCGGCGTGAACATGTGGCCGTTCGATGTGGTGGTGATGATGCCGCCACCGAACGCCAGGGTGATCGTCTTCGCGTCCCACTCCATCAGCTCGAAGTTGACCTGCAGGGTCGCCTCGGTGACACGGGTCGCGATCGGGTCGAACGACTGCCACGCACGGATGTCGTTGGTGGTCTTGCCGTTCGTGACCTCCGGCCCCTGCGGGGACAGGTAGCCGAGCGACTTGAACGACGCGTCGAGCGCGGCGTCGATGTCGGTCGGCAGGGTGGTGCCGGTGGGTGCGACCCACACGGCGCCGTTGGAGCCGACGAGGATCTGATCTGCGTTGTTCTCTGCTGCCATTGGGGGCCTCCTCAGGACATGGCAAAGCCCACCGGGGCATCCGGTGGGCGTGGTTTGGTTTCACTCGACCGGAGGCCGGGCGAACTAACGGGCGGCCTCAGCTGCCGGCGGGCCTGCCGGGCTTGAGGATCGCCGCGAAGTCGAAAGACGCTCGTGGTCGGGCTCGACTCACTTCTGCGTCGGATTCGGTCGCCTGCGTGGCGACCGTGTCGGTGGTGCGGCGGATCCCGCCGGACCTGACCCTTGAAACAACGATCGCCCCGTTGTCGAGGTCGTGCGCCGCCTGGGCGAAGCGCTGCGACAACAGCGCCCGAGCCGTCTCAGCGACGGTCCACGTGACCGCCTTCGGTCCGCCCCACACGTCAACCTGGAACAGCGCGTCTACCGCCCAGTGGACATCCTCGGTGACCGACGGGTCGCTGATCTGGTTCACGACCAGCAGCGGGAACGTCTTATCCCTCGGCAGCTCGGTGTAGCAGCGGCCGTCGAGCACGTCGTCCAGCTCGGGCTGGTCGCGCAACCATTCGGACACGCAGGCGAGCCAGTCGGGGAATGACACGAGGCTCATCGCGGCTCGAACTTCCCAGCCGCAGCGGCGCCGGTACGTAGCGGCGCCTGCGGCGACTGCCTACCCCCGCCCCACTCGATGATGTGACCGGCGCGGTCGGTCGTCTCTGCGACCACGCCCCGATCGTCGACCTCGACGCGCAGCGAGCGGTCATAGGCGCCGGTGTCGTCGTTGACGGTCCGGCTCGCCACCGTCACCACCTCGCGCGCCACGCGCACCAGGCCCGCCTCGGCGGCACCCGCGACAACGGCGTCGAAGTTCGCCGCGGGCGCGAACCTGCTCACGTCACCCTCCTGATCCGAGCGGCCACGTAAACGCCATCCCCAGAGACGGGGTGGACGTGCTCGTGTGGCGGCCCCTCGACCTCGAACAGGTCGCCCAGCATCGTCACCCTGTCGTCGCCATCCAGCGCGGTACCTGCCGGCAGGTACAGGTCCAACAGGTTCGACTGCCACTTCTCCCCGCCGACATCCTCGGATGCGCCAGCCCCACCACGACGGTCGACCCAGCAGACAGCCTCGATGTCGGTCGTGGTCACGGTCGGATCCCCGTACTCGTCCACGGCGCCATCGGAGACCGCGTGAATCGTGCAGGGGATGTTCAGGAGGTGGTCGGGTCGCACTGCGCCTCCTTCACAAGTTGCCGCATCAGTGCGGGGTCCCTCTGGGCGTCGCGGAACCGCTTACGGAGCCGCTGCCCCTCGACCGACCCGATCACCCTCGACATGCGCCGCTGCGGCGGATGCCAGAAGTGGACGAGGTCGAGGTCGCCGCGCCACGGGGCGCCGAACAGGCAGTGCATCGCAATCGACCACGCCTCGTCCTCTTGACCCCACCCGACGATCCTGGGGACCGGGCACTGCTCGTAGACGTCACGGCGGATCACCGTGACCCCACCGCCAACCTGACCCACGTACGGGCCACGGTCACGCCTGTTCGACTGGTCCAACGCCAACCCTCGCCAGTCGGCACCGGCGAGCGCCTGGGCGGTCGAAGCCTGCGACAAGCGGTGAACGTTCAGGTGTGGGACCGCCCACACCTCGCACGCAGCCACAGCCTCCGACGGGTCGACCCACACGTCGGCGTCGGCGAACACCAGCAGGTCACCCGACGCCCTCGAAACGCCATCAGCGAGCGCGTCAGCCTTCACCCACGGCCCAGCGCACCGACCCTCGACAACCTCGCCGACGGCCTCCCAGCGGCCCCTGAGGTGCGCCCACGCAGCTTCACGGTGCGGGCACCCAGGCCGCCACGGGACGATGACTGAGATCACTGCCGCCTCCGATGGTTAGGCTGCGACCATGAAGCGGTCGAACTACGAACACGATCTCGTCGAGAAGTACGGCGAGCCGATCCGGGTCGAGGTTGTCGACTGCGTGGCGCCGGTGAACGGCCTCACCGGCGAGCCGACGAAGCTGTACGCCGACAACGACGGCAGTTGCACCGTCTGCGGGCAGTCGGTGGAGTCCGACGCCTTCGCTCCGTTGAGTGAAGTCACCTACTCGCGGGTGGCGCGGCCCCACACTCGTGAGCGCCAGTGGTTCGCCGTGTCGGAGGATGACCTGCTCGACCTTGAGGACTACGCAAGGGCCTACTAGGGCGCCGGGTCGAAGATCAGGTCCTCGCCCGGTTCAGCGACCCAGAACCAGCGGCGGAACACGTCGTGCAACGCCTCCGGTCCATGCTCGGCGGCGAGCCGGCCGTACTCCCGCCAGTGTCGGCCGACATCGTCGGGCAGATCCGTGGCGGCATACGCCTCGGCGCCGTTGATGGCCTTGCGGGCGAACTGCTCGGGTGAGCGGTACGGGAAATGCCTGACGACCAGGCCGGGGGTGCGGGGTGCGGGGGCGTCGTAGTGGGCGCCGTGGTTGCCCTGCTCGATCACCAGGTCGGGTGCGGTGCGGCACGCCACTTTGGGCAGCGGCGCCGCCCCCCGTCGACGCCAGCCCATCGACTGCACCGGCGACAGCCCGTCGGGGTCGACACCGGTGGCGACGTGGTCGTATAGCTCGGCGGTCACGATCGGCCACGCGTCGATCCCCTCGAGCACGTCACCGATGCGGCCGTGCGGCGAGTACCACCACTCGTCAGCATCGAACGGGACCACCCAGTCGGCCCCGTGCTCGACACGTGCCATGTGGGCGAGTCGTGCCATCTTCTCCGACTGGTAGTAGCCACGCTCCGGGTCGTTGAGCAGATGCACCGGCAGACCCTCGAGGATCTCGCGGGTGCCGTCCACCGACCGGTTGTCGGCGACGATCACGACGTCGACCTGCGTGAGCATGTGGCGGACCGTCGCCTCGACGATGTCGGCCTCGTCGCGCACCATCGTCACCGCTGCGGTCGTCATCAGTACCCCGTGCCTGCTCGATGGTCGCCGATGTGGTGCACTTTCGGCGGGTCGTCACGGCGACCCCAGTAGGCGAACCGCGTCGTGGGGTTCTCGCACAGCGCGAGCCCGAACCTGCCCTCGGAGTGCTCGCCCTCGGGCCACTCCTTCTCGGTGAGCCACCGCCGGTACATGGACGGGTTCGTCGTGAAGAACCGGCGGTGCTCCAACCAGTCCGCCAGACCGTCGGAGCAGTCGATGTAGTCCGTCGGGTGCTGCTCGACGATCCCGCCGGCGGCGAGCTCGGCGTCGTTCCACGGCTGCCGGCGCAGCGCCAGCTGCACCAGGCCGGGGTTGCGGTCGAGCACGTGCTGCATGGCCGGGAGGTCGATCGGTTCGTTGAACGTGAAGTCGTCCTCGAGGTGAAACACGAACCGCTCCGGGCGGACCTTCACGTACGCCCACGCCGAACGGATCGCACCGCCGAACCCCTGTCGGGTCGGCTGACCGATCACGTCGAAGTCGGGGAAGGTCGCCCGCAGCTCCTCGCGGTACGACTCGTCGCCGGTGTCGTCGTGGATCACCTTGTGGGTGACCTCGCCGCACAGGTTCTCCCGC
>Ga0138256_10007349_pt1 | contig 11625 bp, 8 predicted proteins | sample KNB2016incub_MG_FD_105486 | JGI IMG/M metagenome (GOLD analysis project Ga0138256, IMG submission 105486) | Active sludge microbial communities from wastewater in Klosterneuburg, Austria - KNB2014incub_MG | ecosystem: Engineered > WWTP > Activated sludge > Unclassified | place: Austria...
AAACAGGAAAGATTCAATATGGTGGTTCTTGATGTCATGCTTCCGGAAATGGATGGCTATGCTGTCTGTGAAGCCATTCGACTTCATAATTCGAGCGTACCCATTCTTTTCCTTTCTGCAAAAAATGCGAGTGAGGATAAAATACTTGGATTAAAACGTGGAGCTGATGATTATATGACTAAGCCTTTCAATCTGGAAGAATTTTTACTCCGTGTAAATGTTCTGGTGAAGCGAAGCCTTAGTCAGGAAGAGAAAAAAGAAATCAACGATATATTCAAGTTTAATGACAACGAAGTAAATTTTCTTACATATGAGATAATTGGCAAAGATAAAACTAAAATCCGGCTGACTAAGAAAGAGATTGTCTTGCTAAAATTACTTATTGAAAGAAAGAATGAAGTCGTTTCGCGCGAACAAATTCTGGAAACAGTTTGGGGTTACGACATCTACCCTTCCACCCGCACCGTTGATAATTTTATTCTGGCCTTCAGAAAATATTTTGAAAATGACCCTAAGGATCCACAGTATTTTTTCTCTGTAAGAGGAGTAGGCTACAAATTTGTATGTGAATAAAACTAATTTTAATTAAATTAATTTTCGATATCTTTTGGAATAATAAAATCAATAGGTAAAATATACTGAACGCTTGTCGGACTTCCTCCTGCTGTCCCGGGTGTCCATTCAGGCATCATTCTCACAACGCGTAAAGCTTCATTATCCAATAACTCATTAACTCCGTTCAGAATTTTTTCTTCCTTGATCTTTCCTTTTTTATCAACCAGAAAACCAATATATACTCTTCCTTGAATTCTGTTATACTTGGCAGAATCCGGATAATGCAGATTACCTTTCAAAAAACTTTGCAGGCTGTCAGGGCCACCCGGAAACTCAGGTTGAACCTGCACGACACTCACACCAAAGCCGGCTTTCACAGGTTCTTGTTTTGCACTCTCCTCCTGAGCCATTCCGAGAAGAGGAACAAGTAAAAATATGCTGAGCAGTTGAATTTTCATGTAACGTAGCTTAAACAATCAGGAAATTTCAATCAAATAAAATTGCCTGTTCCTATTGATTTATTCTGCAAATTAGGGCAAATCACTCATGAATACAATTAAATTAATCAGCTAATTGCTTCATTTTTCAACATTGGATCGATCATTTACTATTTGATTGTCAGAATCATGGCCCTTGACAATTGAAGAAAACAAAGCCTTATATTTGATCAAAGATTAAAAAATGAAATTGAATAATAAAATACTCCGAAGTTCACTTCTGATTGGCTTTCTTCTTGTCACACTCTTTTTCATAAAAGATAAAAGCAAAGGGACTGAACAAAAACACACCACGTCATCGGATATTCAATTTAGCGGTGCATGGGAATCTATGCAATTTATTAATACAAGCCGTGCCTATCCTGAACAAGATATTCCACCCGATGCCTATACCAAAGCATATAATTTCTACAAGGCAAATTTTGCTCAGAAAAACTCCAGACTGAATTCAACGGTTTCTCCCTGGTACAATCTCGGGCCTGATGATATAGGTGGAAGAACTCTGGCAATGGCTTTTGACCCTGCAGATACAAATACCATATGGCTAGGTTCTGCCTCGGGTGGATTGTGGAAATCAACGAGCGGAGGACTCGGTACTAATGCCTGGACATTAATCCCGACAGGATACCCTGTACTTGGAATAAGCTGCATTGCCATCGACCCGATAAATACCAACGTCATGTATATTGGTACCGGTGAGATGCATTCCTATGGCTCATCGGTCAACGGACTCATCGAAAGACCAACAAGAGGGAGTATTGGAATTGGAATACTAAAATCAATTGACGGAGGACAAACCTGGAATCCCAGTTTGGACTGGCAGTACCAACAAGTGCGTGGTATTTGGGATTTGCAAATTAATCCCTTGAACCCTTCAACTGTTATTGCTGCAACGACAGAAGGAATTTACAAAAGTACCGATGCCGGAGCTAACTGGACCAGAGTTCTCAATGAATTAATGGTGATGGATCTTCTCATCGATCCTGTTGATACAAATTATGTTTATGCTGGAGTTGGAAATGTTGACAGTCCGAATCCGGGTATATACAGATCTGTGAATGGCGGCACAAATTGGACTCGTATCAATTCCGGATTGCCTCTGCCAACGAATACAGGAAGAATTACGCTTGCTATGAACAAACAAAATCACAATGCTTTAATTGCATTGGTGGCGGATTTGTTTAGTACGGTTGGAATCTATTCAAGTAAAAACCGTGGAACCAGCTGGACAACAAATACTGGCCTTACTGAGATCGTTTCATACCAGGGATGGTATGCAAAAGGGCTTTGCATGAAGGATGATGACTCCAGTAAAGTACTGTTTGGTGGTGTGTATCTCTTCGGATCAGATCAGCATGGGGATTTTCCAAATATTCTTCCGAACACCTATGATGTTCATCCGGATATTCATGACATTGTTTCAAATCCATTAAATCCGAACAGCATTTATGTTCTTACAGATGGCGGCCTGTACCGAAGCTATGATTTCGGAGATACCTTTTTTCCTTGTACGAATGGATATATTACCAGTCAATCCTATATCGGTTCAGTCGCAAAACTTGATCCGAACATGATACTATCAGGTTTGCAGGATAATAATACAATCAGATACTTAGGTGCACAATCCTGGCTCCCTGTAATTGGTGGGGATGGTTCCTTCAATGCTATTGATCCGGGAAATCCTGATTTCGCCTATGGTTCTTCACAATACATGAATGTTTCCAGATCTGATAACGGAGGATTTAATTTTAATTCTATACTGAATCACTCTGCATCATCCACAGGGGGAAACAATGTCGCTTTCATTGCACCAATAGCTTTGAGCAATTCAAATCCAAATGTACTTTATGCTGCCTCAGACAGCCTTTTCAGAAGTGACGACAAAGGAGACAACTGGACCGCACCCCAAAATAGCTTATTGAATGGAGGAAGTGTGGCCCTAAGTATAGCGGTATCCTGGACATATTCTGACTCACTTTATATTTGTACTGCACCAAGCAACAACAGACCTATGAGTGTTCAGGTTTCGGGTGATGGAGGAATAACATTTACGGATATTTCAGCCGGCTTACCAAATCGTTTCCCTAGAGATATCGCCATCGATCCTCGCGACAGCAGAATTGTATTTGTGGCTTTTTCCGGATTTGGAACCGGGCATTTATTCAAATCCACAAATTCCGGTTCTACCTGGACAGATATAAGCACAAGCTTACCTGATATTCCGTTCCACTGCATCACACATGACTTGATGCATCCTGATACAATCTATGCAGGAAGCGATCTCGGAGTATTTGTTTCAGCGGATGCAGGGCTTAACTGGGATGCCATGAATCCGGGACTTCCCGAAGCAGTAATGGTTTTTGATTTGGGGTATTCTTACTCCGATCAAACAATGATTGCTTTCACACATGGGAACGGAATTTACAAGAATGACCTTACTTCGTTATCTGTGACAGTTCAACAGCAGGATTTGGAAGGCGATTTTGGACTCAACATTATTAGTAATCCTGTTGGAGAAATTCTGAAGTATTCAGTTAGCACTCAAAATCCCCTCGATCTTTCCATTTACAATTTAAATGGCGATAAAATTGTCCAAACAAAAATAGTCCCTGAACAGAAACAAGAATTAAATATAATTCACCTTCGATCCGGTTGTTATTTATTAAGAATTTCATCAAATGGAATGAGTCAGTCAAAAAAGTTTGTGAAGTATTAATTGCTCTCCTGAATCACATTTTTTACAATAATTTTATCTCAATAGCATCAGTACAATTTATATTTATTTATTAAATCGTAACAATACTAACTGATCAAACATGAAAAAACTACTACTCATTTTAATCCTTTCCGGTGTATTTCAAAGTCAGTCGCGCGCTCAGTACTACATGCAATTTTTTGATGGGTCAGATACATCAATGTATAATTCTTTCCAAGTATTTTTGGATAACAGTTCTGCAAACATTTGGCAAATCGGACAGCCTCAAAAATTAATATTTGACAGTGCCGCAACTTCTCCAAACGTTATCGTAACTGACACGATTAGCAATTATCCTACGAATAACACATCGAGTTTTACGATTAAAATACCAAACTGGACCACCTGGGGTGTATTTGCTTTACAGTGGATGCAGCAACTTGATATGGATTCTGTTCAAGACGGTGGTGTAATTGAGTATTCAACTGATACAGGAAACACATGGGTAAATGTTTTTAATAATCCGTATGTATATAATTTTTATGGATTTGACATAAACAATGCAGACACACTTCCATCAGGAGAGTTTGCGTTTAGCGGGACAGATCATTCATGGAGAAATATCTGGTTATGTTTTGATTTTTCTTGGCTAAGTACATTTAATAATGACACCATACTTTTCCGCTTTACCCTGAAATCAGACTCAATAGATAATGGCAAAGAAGGATGGATGATTGACAATATGATAGCACAAACAACTATTATTCATACAATCAAAGAAAAAGATTTGCCGGAGTACTTGAATATTTATCCAAATCCATCAAATACAATAATCAATATTCAGTTAGAAAAAATACAAGATTATCACATTATCGAAGATATGCAACTGATCAATGCTCAAGGTAAAATTGTTCAGGAGTGGAAAAATATTCCGGTAAAATTCTGGATTGATTCAAAAAAATATTCTCCGGGTCTATACTTCCTTAAAGTTAGAACGAATATTAAAACAGAAACGCGCCGGCTGATAATCGAATAATTTTCCTAGTTTGTTAATGCGACCGACTAAATATTTGCTTCTACTAAGTGTTTTCATCTTGCTGGGGTTTGCCGGAAATCATTCTACGCCCTATAAATTTCCGGCTCTAAACTTTTTTCCGGCAATGCCTCTTGCTGAATCAAATCCTGTTACTGTTGAAGGAGCAAATTTGGGTCGATATCTATTTTACGACCCTATTCTTAGTTCAGATAGTAGTATGTCCTGTTCAAGTTGTCATAAGCAAGAATTTGCGTTTAGCGATTCTCCAAATCAATTTAGCACAAATAGGTATGGCCAACCAATGCAACGGAACACAATGGCACTATTTAATTTAGCATGGTATCCGGCCTATTTTTGGGATGGCAGGGCCAGCACAATTGAAGATCAAATTTTTCACCCTATACGCGAAAAAAACGAAATGAATCTTTCTTCGGCTGAAGCAACCAATAAAATAAATCGAAATAAAACATATATCGATCTATTCGAAATTGCTTTTCCCGGCCAAACTATTGACAGTATATTGATTTCAAAAGCAGTCGCTCAATTTTTACGCACTCTGATTTCGAATGGTTCAAAGTACGACAGAGTTTTACAAGGAATTTCAAAATTTAGCCCAAACGAAACGGAAGGATTTATCCTCGCCAATGATCAATTGAAAGGCGACTGCCTGCATTGTCATACTACTGATGCTGATGCATTAGGGACTACTCATCAATTCAGTAATAACGGTCTTGACGACGTAAAAAACCCGGAAAACTATTTGGACAAGGGAAGAGGAAAGGTGACCGGAAAAGCTGAAGATAATGGCAAATTTATTATTCCAACCTTAAGAAATCTTGCCTTCACAGCACCTTATATGCATGATGGCAGATTTAAAACATTGGATGAAGTTCTTGACTTTTATAGTGAATCTGTTCACCACTCTTCCAATATTGACTCCAAAATGCAGTATTCACGACAAGGTGGAGTCCACTTAACCGGAGAAGAAAAAATGAAGTTGAAACAATTTTTACTCACCCTGACCGATTCTGTTTTTATTCAAAATCCGGAATTCGGAAAACCACTGATAAAAAACTGAAATCTGTTTATCTCAATTCTTCGCATCTTTTGCGGTAAGATTAGTCTTTCCCTTCTCAATGATAATTTCATGCATACGCTCGACAATGTTCAATGTGATCGGGCAGTATTCGATATTCTGCTTATGCGTACCGGTGATGAACAATTTAAAATCTTTTAGCTGAGTATGTGGAAAGCCGCTGCAATCTTTCGGTCGCACAGGATAGATTGCACATTTATTATCTTTCTTTAAAAACTGACAAGGAGTTTTCTTATTCATGATGTCTCCGGTCTCATCCTTGTATAGGTATTTATCGAAATACTCATTATAAGACATCCCGACGTGTTTTGAAATGCGTTTCACGTCGACCTTAGTATAGGTAGGTGACATAGTCTTGCAACAGTTGGCACATTTCAGACAATCAATCTTCTTGAAAGCTTCTTTATTCAGTTCAGCAGCCAATGTATCCATTCCACGCACTTTACGGATCATTAAGCCACGCAGGAAGGTGGTATACTTCTTCCCCTTCTTTCGATTGGTTGAACGAAGGTATTTTATCGGATCCTTTATCTTTTCAAGCTTATTCGGCATATGTTTAGATTAGTTGATTGAACCAAATGCAAACAATGTCTGCAAGTGTTTAGCGGTTTGCAAAAATAGAATTATTTTTCTCTTTAAATACTAATACTTCTCCTAATTCCAATCACAAGGCCAAATGCTCCTCGCTTACCTTCGGCAAAGGATGTATAAACCTCTACACGAATGAAATTAAGCTTCTCCACTCCTAATGTTAGCTCAGTATAATGTCCGGCTCTTTCTGTGTAGAAATAGTGAACCCCTGCCACCTCATTTAGCTTCAACCGACGGATTAAAGGGATTTTATTCAACAGAAATCCGCCAAAATCCTGCTCAGCATGACCTTCTAAAAAGCTTGCCGTAGTGCTCCATTGATAGTAGTCCAGGTTTCTGAAATCTGTGAGTCGAAATGAAGTGAACCATGTTTTATTCCCATTGAAGTGATGAGCATCCATGAAAGAAAGCTCCTCTTTCCTTAGAAAACTTCCTGCAGAGGCGACGAAGCTAAACCTTCCAAGCAGTCCGACACGAAAATTATCCGACACAGATGCCTTTGCAAGATCATAATCAGCTTCAGAATTCAAAACAGGTATCGCCTTAACATAGCTCAGGCGAAATTGTGGATACTTAGATCCAATAATATGCTTGCCTTCCGGTCTGTCTATATAGGTCTGACGAAAACGAATTCTTAAATCTGCTTCGAGAGTGAAGGATTCATTTCGCAGAAAATGCATATCATCCGACTGAGGAAAGAGCGGGACATTGGAAGTGTACACTCGCTCACCGGTACTCGCAATGGCATAACTTGTTGTATTTTTAAGCGGCAATCGATCTGCGTACTCTGCAGCTAATCCCAGTCTCAGCCCATTAATCAATTCCGATTCATGTTCAATCCGTCCGTATCGCTTTTCATAAATCTTCATGAAATTTTTTCTGGCCAACAATGAATACATTGAATTTAATGTCGGACTGATAGGGTTTTCGGAATTAAACTGAACGACATCTGTTCCGCCTTCAAGCTTAAACACAGATGCTCTGTTGGGATTATATCGATAGATGGTCTCAAGCTTTCCATTCCAGTGTGTATTGGAAAATCCATAACGAATACTTGGATTCACTGATAAAGATCGCTTCGTAGGTTCTTCCCATTCCTTTCTGTACACATAGCCTATTCCGGTATTCCATCCTTCGACGGAATTAAACTGAATATTCTCAAGAAAGGATGAGATGGAATAGGACGTGTTTTCAAATGAATTGTAATGCGAATAACCGGACAGAAGACTAGAAAACTTAAACTTATTATCTCTTTTGTCAATTGAATCGAGATACTCCTTTGACTCATAGATGACACGAGTGCTATCCTTACGCTTATAGTCCGTCTTTTCATCCAGTGTCAATGGTACAGGCCTATTGTTCACCCAGTAGCTGCTATCCCGCTGGTTCGACTCCTTGTTCACCTTTAGCACCAGCCCGTCAAAATAACCTTTGGGAAATTCCGGTTTCAAATTATACTGACTAAAAATTCCAAGAACAATTCCACTCCCGTTAAAACCAAGAATGCTGAAATGATAAGCATATTGTGTATTAAACAACATCCATTTTTCTTTGTCAACTGAAATAAAGTTCTGCTTGATTCTAAATGTATCAATGACCTGAATTTGTTGGGCTTTGGTAATCATCAGGTCCAGACTGTGGATTCTCCAGATGTCATCCACAATGAAAATATCACCACTGAATACCGGATCGTTTTTTCTTTTGGGGATGACTTTGATCTTGTTAATCATTACTCCATTTTCAAAAAAAGCACCTTCCAATCGATAATCATAATAGAACAAAGCAGATCCTGAGATAGGGGAAACTATTCCCCGGGGTGTAAGCCCACCTATCTGCACAAGATTTTCATAACAGTCGATCAACAAGTCTGATGCCTGATTAAAACTATAAGCCTTTGGGTCGCCACTCACCGTTGAGGATATCATTTCTTCCTTCACACGATCCGGCTGGCGGAAGGAAAAGTTGGAAACTGATTCACTCAAATAAAATATATTCGTAACTGTATCGACAAACTGATCGATTTCAACTTTTTGACCAAAGATCTTTTTGGGATACGAAATCAATTTCTGTGTGGACTTTACATAGGAGTTGCATTGGAATTCCTCTACTTCCTTTAAATAATCCTTACGTTTCTTCTGTGCCTTTCTGATTATTGCATAAGCCGGATCTTCTGCTCCAGCCACAATTTTCACTTCGGATAACTGATAGGACTCCGGCAACATCTTTACATCAAGAATCACAGGTTGTTGTCCGATAGTGACATTTTCTGTTTTCAGTTTATATCCAATGAAGCGGAAAACAATTTTATAATTCCCTGGCTCAAGATCCAAAGCGTACTTACCTTCTATATTTGCCGTTGTTCCACGAGTACTCCCTTCAATATATACACTGGCAAAAGGTATCGGTTCGCCATTGGTTTCAGTGACGCTCCCACTAAGCCTTACTGAAATTCCGTTGACAAAAGACATTTTTCCCAATAGAAGAACTAAGAGGAATAAAACTTTACTTGATCTTTTCATATAACTTAGTTATTCCTTCAATAAATGCCTTCCAGGTAAATCTTTCCTTTTCAGACTTAACATTTCGTGTGAATTCCTCTTCTTTATTGAATGTATAAAAATTATGTATAGCCTCCGAGATGGATCCGGGATCAATCCCGGTCACATATCCGACTAGTCCATCATGAACAATCTCCGGTAATCCTCCTACACGCGTAACAAGCATGGGCTTTTCGAAGTGATAAGCAATTTGGGTAATTCCGCTTTGTGTAGCACTTCTATAAGGCTGCACAACCATATCACTGGCACAGAAATAATACTTAACCTCTTCTTTTGGAATATAAGAAGAATGAAATATTACCTTATCCTTCAAATTGAGTTTATCAACCAGGTCAGAATACAATTTTTGATTATCGTAAAACTCTCCGGCAACAATCAGTTTCAAATCCAATTGTTTTAACCTCTCGTCAGACATTGCCTCCAATAACAAATCAAGCCCTTTATATGCACGAATAAATCCGAAGAATAAAATTACTTTCTGCCCGACATCAAGAGAAATTTTTTTGCGTGCATCTGCTTTTGATACTGCTTCTCCGAAAATATTATAAATCGGATGAGGAAGAAAAATAGCGGATGCATCAGGGATGAATGATTTCACTTCTTCCATCACCGATTTCGACATAGCCACATATCCATCACAGGAATTCAGAAAATATTTTGTCAGCTGCTTGTCACCCGGCCTTTTCTCATGCGGAATAACGTTATCTGTTATGGCAATGACTTTTATACCTTTCTTGCGAATCTTCCTGCATATACTTCCCAAAGCCGGAGCCATAAATGGAAGCCAATACCTCACAAGCACAAAATCAGGTTTTTCGGAAATAATTTTCTTTGCAGTATTTCTCCAGGAGAAAGGATTTAGTGAATGAATTGTACTGTGAATATTCAGATCTCCGGGAGCCTTATCTTTCGTGTACTGTGAAGTGCCCGGAAATAAAAAAGAGGGGTACTGATAGGAAAAAGAAAATATACCGGCCTCGATACCTGCATCCAGAAATCCCCGGCAGAGTGCTTCATTAAAATCTGCTATTCCACCACGGAGCGGGTGTGCGGGTCCGATAATGACGACTTTCAATGATTGTGATGTTTGTTAATAAGCATCTTGGGAGAAATTAACTATTCTGCGATATTAATTTTCTCTCCGATAACATATTTGTTTCTATCCGCAGAAGAGCGCGAGATCAATTCACCGATAAATCCGGCCAGAAACATTTGTGTACCGATAATCATACAAGCCAGAGATAGATAAAAAGATGGTCTGTTCGTAATCAATCGCGCCGGAAGGTTATAAAATACACTATAAAGCTTACTAATACCCAAATACATCGCAGCCAAAAAACCGAGGATGAACATTAATGAACCAAGAAGTCCGAATAAATGCATTGGGCGCTTTCCAAATCGGGAAACAAAAGTTATGGATAACAAATCCAGGAAGCCATTCACAAAACGCTCAAGTCCGAACTTGGTGACTCCATACTTTCTTGCGCGATGTTCGACTACCTTCTCTCCTATTTTAGTGAATCCTGCCCATTTGGCCAAGACCGGTATATAGCGATGCATTTCACCATATACTTCAATGTTCTTCACAACTTCTTTTTTGTAAGCTTTTAATCCGCAATTAAAATCATGCAGATTCTTTATTCCTGACATCCGTCTCGTTGTCCAGTTGAACAATTTCGTCGGAATGGTTTTACTGATAGGATCGTATCGTTTCTTCTTCCAACCGGAAACCAAATCAAATTTATCCTCCAAAATCATTTTGTACAAGCCGGGAATCTCATCCGGACTGTCCTGCAAATCGGAATCCATCGTGATAACTACATCACCCTGTGCAGCAGAAAATCCTTCATGTAATGCACCCGACTTTCCATAATTCCGACGCATGCGAATTCCTTTGACAGAAGAATTTTTTGCGGCTTCCATTGATATGAATTCCCATGAACTATCTTTGCTGCCATCATCCACGAAGATGACTTCGAAGCTGAAAGAATTTTCCCTCATCACGCGAACAATCCATTCCGTTAACTCGGGAATAGACTCCTCTTCATTGTAGACCGGAATAACGACAGATATGTTCACGAAATAAAATTAACCTAAGTTTGATTGAAAAGGTCCCTGATCTTTTTTCATGAATACAGAAATGATCAGTGAAAAGAGAAAGCCCATAAATGCCGAACCAAGAATTGAGAAGATAAAGAGCCAAATAGGAGTCATGAATTTACGAGTATAATCCATCGCCATCTCCATACTTTTCTCGTCCATTCCCTGCTCCATCATCTTTTCCTGACTAGCAGCGATAATATTCTCCATCATATCCGGAGCAATCCAGGTGAAAAACACCACAGTGAAAGCTCCGGAAATAACTCCTCCAAAGAGAGCAATCAAAGTGCCAGTACCCAAGGATTTTCCGTAAGATATATTACCAGCTAAATCTTCATCTCTGTAGGCCTTAATTCCCAATACGATAAATAGAATCATGATTAGATATCCAACATACTGAGGTACACGAGATTGGATATCAGTTCCCATAAAATAAAAGAGCAAAAATGAAACCGTTCCGGCCAGGCCGAAATAGGTACCATAAGTCATTGCCAGTT
>Ga0138256_10007350_pt1 | contig 11625 bp, 9 predicted proteins | sample KNB2016incub_MG_FD_105486 | JGI IMG/M metagenome (GOLD analysis project Ga0138256, IMG submission 105486) | Active sludge microbial communities from wastewater in Klosterneuburg, Austria - KNB2014incub_MG | ecosystem: Engineered > WWTP > Activated sludge > Unclassified | place: Austria...
AGGATTATTACTAACCAAACTAAATCAAATTACAAGCAATAATGGCATGGGAGGCAGTGAGACGAACCCTAGGTTTATAATAACGGCTGCAGTTAATTTGGGTACAAAAGATATTATAGCCGGACCACCACAATTGATTGCCCAAAATTTAGACATCACAATGTTTGTGGGTGATGCATTAACCAATACAATCTTCTCTAATATAACCCTCAATTTAAAAGGAGTAGGAACAAACGAAAATAAAGCCTTCATTGAAGCATTTAAAACTATAAATCCAAAAAACAAGGAAATTTTAACTGTTCTAGAAGAAGGGAAGAATAAAATCATTGCCTACTATTTATCACAATGTGATTTTATTATTAAAGATGCTCAAACCTTATCAAGGCAAGAAAAATATGATGATGCAATCTATAAACTATCACTTATTCCTGAGGTTTGTCAAGAATGCTATTTTAAATGTTTAGACACTCTAGTCATAATCTTTCAGCAAAAAATAAATACAGATTGCAAATCTAAGTTAAATACGGCTAAAACAAAATGGGCAGCAGAGCAGAATCCTAAAGGTGCAGAAAAGGTAGGCAATATATTGAGTACTATAAACCCAATGGCGACTTGCCAAAAGGAGGTAAATGCATTTATTAGAGTTGTAGAAGGCAAACTCAAAGCAGACGAAAAAGCGAGGTGGCAATTTAGAATGCAACAATATGTTGATAAAATAGCAATGCACAAAGAACAAATTCGAATAGCTGAACAAAAATCAATTCGCGATGATAAATACAAAGAAACTCAATCACAGCGAGAAATTGTTTTACAGGAAAAACAATCATCCAGAAACTTTGAATTGGATATAATTCGTGTGAATGCATATCGTGAAGTGGCAGTTGAATTTGCTAAAAATCAACCCAAAAAAGTAACTTACAATAATATATTCTGGAGATAAATATAATGAATTATGAAAAACAAGATTGCATTTTTACTTCTGTTCCTTGGAGTATTAAACTTTCAGCCATTAATTGCACAAGAGGAAAGAATGGTATCCCTGACAGTCAGTGGACAAGGAAAGACCTTGGAAGAGGCTAAACATTCAGCTTTAAGAAATGCTATAGAACAAGCTTTTGGAGCATTTATTTCATCTAAAACAGAAATTCTTAATGATGATTTAGTTAAAGATGAGATTGTTTCAATATCCAATGGTAACATCCATAGCGTTGAAGTTATTTCTGAAGTTCAAATATCGGAAGGTAGATATGCAACGACATTAAAAACAACAGTTTCTGTAACCAAATTGACATCTTTTGTAACAAGTAAAGGTGTTGAAGTCGAATTTAAGGGCAGTTTATTCGCCTTCAATATTAATCAACAAAAATTGAATGAAAAAAACGAAGTCAAGGCGATTGAAGATCTGTGTGAAGTTATCCGAACACTTGCAGATAATTCGTTCATATATACACTCCATACGAGCAATCCTATTTCTATTGATGGAAGCAATGAACAATGGAAAATACCAATGTATATTAGCGTTTATGCTAACAATAATATTTACAACATTTCAAAATACATGAATACCACATTAAAAGGCATTTCGCTTTCAATTATTGATGCAAATAACTATATGAATTTGGGAAAAAAAGTTTTTCCGATATCTTTTGCCGCCTCGGAAAAAGATTACAATTATATTTTACTCAGAAATGAACAGAGCGTTCAAAATATTTTAAGTACAATGTATTATTTCAATCATGCACTTTTAAATTTTAAAATCTCCAATGGATTACAAGAATGGGCAATTGCAGAATATCCAACTAATATTAAATATATTTATGATTATGCGTTTAGATTATTCATTAAGATATACCCCTTTTCTGACGGGATTGAGGAACATCCTTATTGTAAGGCCAGCGTATTTTATAAGTTTTGTTCTCCTAGGGATAATTGCAATGTTGGCATGGCAAAGGAAATATTAGAAGTAAATGTAAATGGATACTATAATTGTGATTTGGCTAAAAATGTTAATCCAATATTGAATTACTCAAAATGGCTGGTAACAGAAAGCAGATGGAATGGGGTACAAGAGGAAAACCTAACAGGATTAAATATTTCAGATTTTTATACAGAATTGCCTTGTAATTTACCTGTCGAACCTTTGGATGGGAATTCAGTAGATTGGAGAACTCTGAGAATTTTCAAAAAGCAAGCAAGTTTTTTTAATAAGCAATTTTTATTTGTTGAGAAATTGAATAAATTTAGTTTACTTGAAGATTATCATAAAATTCGAGATGGTGGTAATGGGTCGAAGCTAAATGGAATTATCAAAATTCAAAAGGTTGGTGTAGTTATTTCTTTTATAGGAATTATTGAAAAAACTGAATTGGTTAGATTTTACTATGATGATATGAGAAGTATAGATGAAATAAATAAAATTACAGAGTACAAAATAATACAAGAAAATAATTGAAGAACTTAGAAAAAACATCTCAATAATTTAACCATGGAAATGAAATATATCTTTTCAATTTTATTTTTAATAAACTCGTTTTCAACTTTTGGCCAATCATTTAATGATGACAATATCGCTTTAACTAATTTTATTAAACGTATGTATAAGGCTAAACCTTTTGAAGGAGTTAAAGTGATAGATGATTACGACCATCAGTATTTTATATCGGTGATATCGCTAGAAACTGCCAAATACAGCAATCCTTCAATCATGAACAGAGTGGCTCAAGTTAAGTCGCAATCGCAGGCTAATGTCTTTTTTAATGGTTCCGTTATTTCATCAGATTTAATTATTAAAACTACTGAACAAAAAAGCAATGACTCCAGCAGCACTGTAGTTGAAACTATTGAATCTATTAAAGAAAATGCAGTGGGTTTTACTCAAGGTATGGAGTTGCTTGTCAATTTTGATAATGCAGATGGTAAACGAATGGTGTTTATTTATTACAGAGAAATAAAAATGGGAATCCAAAATTAAATAAAAAAAAGTAATTCCAGAATTCTTTGAATTTTACAGATTAATTATTTGCGGAATATATAAAAATTAATTTCAATTTTGTGCAGTGAAAGATTTTCTCTGATTGGGTCAGTATATATGCAAGATCGTTATCTGCTTGGTTGAATCTTTGAGTAGAATGACTATTTAATTTAATGGTTTATTATATGATTTTACATTTAGTTTTTTTTAATTAGTTATAAATATTAACAAATTTTTAAATTATTCATCTTGTTAAAAAATTGATTAATATCCCAATAGGTCATATTTTTTTTATTTAGTTTTTTATGTCGGAATTGATAATTATTAGATGTGGACCTCGATTTGGAATATTTGTGAATTGTATCATAGTTTTCTGTCAAGAGAGACTCTTTGTTTCTTCTAGATTGCTTAATTTAATACTTTTAAATCAAATTTTATTTTCATTTTGCAAAATGCCGTGTAATACTGCTTTTCTTAAATGCCTTTAGAATAGGTCATAAGTCTTTTTATAACGAATTTTTGCATTTATGAATGCAAAAGATGATGTTTTCACACTCTGCTGCTAATACCAATACTGCAAAAACCTAAGTAAATGCTATTACTCAAATAATAGTGCTTTAAATTGCACCTTTTGTTGTAATTATTTATTAAAAAACCAAGGCAAATACAATATAGTGCTATTTATTGCTCTTTTTGATGAATTTTAAAAAATTAGTATTACATTTGCATGAAATAATGCTATATAATGCACTTTACAGATTTAATAAAAACAATAAAAGAACGTAGGGAGGCGCTACAAGTAACACAGGAAAGATTGGCAGAACTATCAGGCGTTGGATTGAGAACTTTAAAACAGTTTGAAAGCGGAAAAGGAAATCCTACGCTGTTAACCTTGCAAAAGATATCTGATCTCTTGGGTATGGAGGTTTGCCTAAAAATTAAAAAGGTAATACCGACTAAATGGGAAAAGCCAGAGTGTTATGCAAGGATAAAGAAGCGGGTATCTTGACCCAACATGATGATGGTTCGTTTTCATTTCGTTATCACGATGACTGGGTAGCCAATATCGAAAAACAAAGCATCAGTCTAACTTTACCTAAAACCGAAAAAGAATTTCATTCTAAATACCTATTTCCATTTTTTTACAGCATACTACCTGAAGGTTCTAATAAGCAAGTGGTATGTAAACTAAATAGAATCGACCGAGAGGACCACTTCGGATTGTTGATGACAACTGCAAAAAATGACAGCATTGGTGCCGTTAGAATTATTAAATTAGAGAATGAATGAGCTTGCCAGAAATTAAATATTGTCCCGGCACATTATCTGAAGGTTTTGATACGTATAGCAGAACCGCATTGAATAGAGTATTTCAGGGCAAGAAGGTGCATCATGTTTTGCCTTACGATTCTCCATCATCCAATCCAGAAACCGATGAACTATTTGAAGCGAATCGAAAATATATGTCGATATCAGGTGTACAAGAAAAATTTTCTGTATTGCTTGACAAAAACAAGCTAAGGCTTATTAATAAAGAAGAACATGGTACTTATATTTTGAAACCAATTCCAGGCGCTGGTAAAATGCCAGAGCAAATGCCTGCCAATGAGCATTTAACTATGCAAATTGCCCGTCAGGTTTATGGAATTGAGACTGCAGAAAATGCATTGATATTTTTTAAAGATGGTACGCCTGCCTACATCACCAAAAGATTTGATGTAAAAGAAGATGGCTCAAAATGGGCTCAAGATGACTTTGCTTCATTAGCAAAAAGAACCCCACAAACCCATGGAGAACATTACAAGTATCTCGGGAATTATTTAGATATATTTGAATTAATGCAAAAATATTTATCAACTTACAAGTTAGATGCACCAAAACTTTTAAAAATACTTGTCTTTAATTATCTTCATTCTAATGGAGATGCACACTTTAAAAATTTCTCAATATTAGAAACACCTTTTGGAGATTATCGACTAAGCCCAGCTTATGATTTGCTAAATAGTCGTATTCATATAGAAGATAAAGACTTTGCATTAGATGATGGTTTATTGCCTAGAAATCTAGCCCAAGGCAAAATCGCTTTGCAATTTTCCAAACTAGCGGAGAAGGTAGAAATCAGTGAAAAGACTTTTCAGGATATTATGTCATTGATGATTTCCAAATCAGATTTAGTAAAAAAAATGGTAGCCGCTTCTTTTCTAAATGAAACCACTAAAAGAAATTATTTCCAATCGTTTCAGGGTCGTTTAAAACAACTGACTAAATTATGAGATATGATTCTTAAAAAAAACGGAATTTGGTCTTTTATATCAACAACTACCTACGGTTAAAGCTAAGTATTCGTCTCTTCCGGAGGACTAATTGTCTTATTCTAGAAGTTATATTAACTAGTTAGATGCAAACCTTGCCTCTGAATAAAGATTTGGACAACTTCATGGGTGCGGCTAAACAGAATGTGTCTAAGGGAAGTGTCTGACTAGCTGAACTAGAATATTTAAAAAATACTATAGAAGGAATAAGTTTAAATCAATTTGGACAAATTGCCAAAAAAACAATTTGGAAATTGAAAGCCCTCTACTAACACAGTACTTACGGATAGACTCCATAATAGGCATACAGCATCATGCTTATCCAATTAACTTCCGTATATTTGTTTGTTAATGGCTTATTTTATTTCAAATTAGAGCATATGAAAAAATTATCATCATTCCTCCAAATCATTTTTGCTTTTTTATGTTTTGTTAGGATAGGATACACTCAATCTTTATCTATTTTTTCTAACACCTGCATTCCTGAAGTCAGGATCACTATTCCTAAAGACTCTTTTGATGTATTGTTAAGTGAACTTTATTCAGATTATTATTTTAAGGCCGCAGTGAATTTTAATTATCCCAATGGGGGTGATAGAATGGATTCTGTAGGACTTCGGTTGAGAGGTAATTCTTCCCGAAAATCTGCGAAGAAATCATTCAAAATTTCATTCAATGAATTTATCAAGGGAGCAGAATACCAGGGTGTTAAAAAATTAAATTTTAACGCACAGGTCAATGATCCCAGTTTGATTCGTGAAAAATTATTTTATGATTGTTGGAAACAATTTGGATTGCCGGAGCGAAGAACTTCATTCGTTAAATTGTTTGTCAATAATGAATATTATGGTTTATATACTTGCCTTGAAGAAATTGATAAGAATTGGTTACAGAAAAACTTTAATGATAATAATGGCAATTTGTATAAATGTACCTATCCGGCAGATTTAGTAAGTAAAGGTACAGATCCGAATATTTATAAAACCATCATGAGTTCGGCAACAACAGGAGGCAGAGCTTATGAATTACAAACGAATAAGACGGCTGATAATTACTCGGATTTGGCTCAAATGATAGCATTAATTAATAAAAGTTCAGACAACCAATTTGTCAAAGAAATAAATGCTGCATTGAATGTAAAGCATTTTTTAAAAGCCTATGCATTAGAAGTCATGTGTGGTCATTGGGATGATTATGGATACAATAAGAATAATTATTTTCTTTATCATGATAGTACAACCTTAAAATTTAATTTTGTAAGTTATGATGCAGATAATACATTTGGAATTGATTGGGTTGGTGTGGATTGGGCGTTAAGAGACCATCGAAAATGGTATAATACGAAGTCTAATGAGAAGCGACCTCTTATTTCTAAATTATTGGCGGTTGCAGAGTTTAATCAACTATATGTAAAGTATTTGGATACATTAGCCAATCAAATATTATTGCCGAGTCGAATCTTTCCTTATATTGATTCCTTACACCTTTTTATTACTCCGGCTGCTGAGTTAGATTTGTATAGGACCTATGATTATCAATACACGATCAAAAATTTTCATGATGCATTGAACATAGCCATAGACGGTCATACACCTTATGGCATAAAACCATTTATTGAAAAAAGAAGACAAACCTATTTTTTGCATGTTGGTAGTCAATCGGTTGCTAATGAAATTAATATCGAATCTTATCCCAATCCCTGTCATGATTTCATTTATTTAAAGTGTGATCAACTAATCAAATCTTATATTTTGTATAATGGCCAAGGGCAAGAAATGAAAAGTGCAATAGGTCATTCCAATGAGGTAAAAATTGTGTTGGATGGCTTGCAGGATGGAATTTATTTTATTAAAACAATAAATCATTTGAATCAAATTCAAGTTATTAAAATGATTAAAAAATAATCATAAAAATTAAAATGTAAATTAATATACTTTCATTTTTTTTATTTAAAATTTATTTTTAATTTCAAGGGTTTAAACCCTATTGAAAGGGGATATTTCCTCTGGAAACGGACGTTCATGACAATTAGTTTTGTGAAATTATTTCACTTTTAAAAATTAAAATTATGAGTAGTCTAAGTATTCCGGCATTTCACATTTCTGATAAAAGTAAAGTTAAAGGAGGCGCAGATATTTTTATTGCAAGTCGACAAGATGCATTGAGTTCAGGAGTGTTTTCAATCAAAATTTCTGCACAGTTTGATCCATCAGTTGATCTTTATCCAGTGGGTTCATTATTTATTAAAGTTGATCTAAGTGATGGAACTAAAGGTTCATTTAAAGCAACCAGCATTGAGTTGATCAATTCTTATGGCAAGCATAACCCAACTGTATATTTGACAGGTCAATGTGCAGATGATACCCAACCTGATGCACTTGGTTGTAGGTATTGGGTCATGATTGCTAATAACAAAGCAGCACAACAAAGTGGTACTCCGGATATTGTGGGTTTTGCTATTCACGACCGCAATGGTTCACGTATCGCATATGGAACCGGGCCTGTAAAATCAGGGGATATCGAAGTTGCACCTAAGTAAAGATAAGGTCGGTTTAGGGTTTAAACCATGATTGAATGTATGGGTTTCATTCAGTCTGTTTTCCTTAAATTTTCGTATTTTGCACCCTATTAGCTAGCTCTTAAGGTGCAAAAATCATTTGTTTTTATTTTTATTACGGTATTAATTGACGTCATAGGATTGGGTATTATTATACCCATTCTTCCTGATTTAATCATGAATTTGACGAATACTGATTTAGCCACTGCTTCAAAGTATTCAGGCTGGATGGCAGCTTGTTATGCCGTTATGCTGTTCGTTTGTGCGCCAATAATGGGTGCTTTGAGTGACCAATATGGACGTAGACCTATATTGTTGATTTCACTTTTCTTCTTTGGTCTTGATTATGTCTTACAAGGTTTTGCACCTTCTTTGTCCTGGCTGTTTGTGGGTAGAATTATAGCAGGGATAACCGGCGCTTCGTTTTCTACTGCCAGTGCATTCATTTCAGACCTAAGTACACCGGACAAGAAGGCTCAGAATTTTGGGATAATAGGCGCTGCTTTTGGTTTAGGATTTATCATAGGCCCTATGTTAGGAGGTATATTAGGTAATTATGGGCTGCGCGTTCCGTTTTTCGGGTCGGCCATACTTGCAGGTGTTAATTTGGTTTTTGGCTACTTTATATTACCCGAATCGTTAAAAAAAGAGAACAGAAGGGTATTTGATTGGCGTAGAGCTAATCCCATTGGAACCTTGCGCGTACTGACAAAATACTCTGTTCTAAAAAGTTTTCTATTAATACTTGTATTAGTCTATGTAGCTCATTATTCTTTACAAAGTACGTGGTCCTTTTATACCATGTATAAATTTAAATGGGATCATAAAATGGTGGGCTATTCATTGGCTTTTGTTGGATTAATGATGGCCATAGTTCAAGGTGGGTTGACACGAGTTATCATCCCCAGACTTGGACAAAACAAATCTATTTATTTAGGTTTGATCTTAGCTTCAATGGGTTATTTAGCATATGCCTTTGCGCCCAATGGATGGTCTATGTACGTGATTATGATACCCTTTTCAATAAGTGGAATCAGCGGCCCTTCTATACAAGGTTTAATTGCTAATCAAGTTCCAGCTAATGGTCAGGGTGAATTACAGGGTGGAATGACAGCCTTAATGTGTTTAACTTCTATCATCGGTCCATTGATTATGACCAAACTATTCAATTCCTGTACTGAGGTTAATGCGTTTTTATTTTTTCCCGGAGCACCATTTTTTATGGCGTTCTTACTTACTGGAATCGCGCTTTTTTTAACTGTTAGATTGTTATCAAAACCTATAGAGTAAAAATGATATTTATTTTTTAAACTTACATTTTTTAATAAGCAATTATGAAATTGAAATCTAGTTTACTGTGTTTTGTTTTTTCAGGATTTTCTATCTTGGTTTTTAGTCAACCCAATCTGGAATTATATCCTATCGGATGCCATAATTATACAGTTGCTGCATTGGGGGTGTCTGAGCCAACAGAAGCTGAATTAGTGTTAATGGAAAATTCAAATCGTCGAAGTGACAGTTTTGATATTTTAAATTATGCCATTCATCTTGATGTTAGTGATTACAGTGGAAAATCAATTAAAGGATTTACTAATGTTGAGTTTAAAACCAAATTAGATCAGTTAAAATGGATCGTTTTGGATTTAAAAGAGTTGACCGTGGATTCCATATATTTTCGAGGTTCTAAAATAAATTATTCATATTCAGATAATATCATTGTTGCCTATTTCGGTGAATCATTAGATCAAAATATCGTAGCATCTATTGATGTTTATTATCATGGAAATCCTACCAGAGATCCGGTGTGGGGTGGTTTTTATTTTGCAGACAACTACACTTATAATTTGGGTATTGGTCTGTCTTCGACGCCTCCTAATTTTGGTAAAGTGTGGTTTCCCTGTTTTGATAATTTCGTAGAGCGAACCATGTATGACTATTACATTACTTCGAAATTACCTGCCAGAGCCTATTGTGTTGGAACCTTTATTAAAGAAACACAAATCGATTCTTTTAAAGTGGAACGACATTATAATATGTTGGATCAAATACCGACCTATCTTTCCAATATTGCAGTAGCAGATTATAGTGTTACTAAAACAAATCATCAAGGATTGACTAAAAATATTCCTATAGAACTTATATCTAAATCGGGAGATCAAGCCAAGATGGTAACTCAATTTGATAAATTACCAAAAGCTATTGATGCCTTTGAATTTTGGTTTGGCCCTTACCGATTTGAGCGGGTAGGATTTGCAGCCACAACGGTAGGCGCCATGGAACATCCGACTAATGTTGCCTATCCCATATCTACTGTTTTGCAAGGTGATCTAGGTCAGAATGAAAATCTATATGCGCATGAATTTGGACATCATTGGTGGGGTGATCTTACCACTTTAGATGATGCCAGAGATATGTGGATCAAAGAAGGAACTGCTGAGTATAGCATGCATTTATTTCATGAATATGTATATGGGCGAGATAAATTCCTTCAAGTAGTCAAATCTAATTTAAGTGATATTTTAGCTAAAGCCCACATTAGTGATAGTTCCTATTTAGCACTTTCTCCAATGCCATATTCGAAGACTTATGGTACGCATACGTATAGAAAAGGGGCAGCCATGATACATAATATAAGAGGCTATCTTGGAGATTCATTATATCGCAAGACATGTCATATGGTATTTGACAGTTTGACTGGGAAGTCTATGAATGCTTATGAATTCAGAGATTTCTTAACCAGAAGAAGTGGCATTGATATGACGAACTATTTTGAAGATTACATATTTAATCCGGGGTATTGTACTTTTTATATTGATACTTTCGAAATAGCAACAAGTACTGGCCAGCATTTTGTAAGTTTAAACATAAAACAAAAAAAACATCATGCCAATCATTTATATACTGAGGTACCTGTAGAAATCAGTATGTATGACAAGGATTTTAATCGTATATTATATAAGCAAAAATTAAGTGGTTCAACAACAAATGTAACCCTGTTAATTCCGGATCATTACAAACCAGAAGTCGTTTTATTGAACGAAGATCAACGATTGAATTTGGCCAGTTTACAAAGTAATTCCTATGTTACTAAAACAGGTAGTATTGACTTTTCATATGCAAGCATGACTCCTGCTGTTTCTGAAATTACAGATACCCTTTGGGTGAATATGGTTCATCATTTGGTCGGACCTTCGGAGGGTATACTAGCAAACAATATCACTAAATTATCAACGAATCATTTTTGGCAAGTAAGTGCTATTTCGCAAGGTTCTTATAAAATGACAGGCAGGGTAGAGTATAATGGTGCTGACAAGAATAGTCTCGATAACGATGTAGTCTTTGTTTCTGAAGATAGTGTTTTGCTGGTGTATAGAAAAGATTGGACCGAGACGTGGCATGAATACCCATTCTATACCAAAATAGTATTGGGTAAAACCGATCGAAAGGGATTTTTAAGAATAGATCAATTATTACCTGGTGAATATGCTATCGCCAATGGCTATCACGTTCCAAATGCAGTTCATGATGACCTACAAGTAAAAATCAATGTTTATCCTAATCCTGCTGTTCATTCAGTGACCGTCAGCGGTCTTCAGGAAAGCGAAATCAATGAAATTGTATTATACGATATCAATGGAAAATGTGTTCAGGATCACAGGATTTCTGCAGGATGCAGGGAAGAGTCCATTGAAGTATGTGATCTCCGTCAGGGATTTTATGAACTTGTGGTATACGATCAGAAAGGTCAAAAACAGGGCTCAACGTTTCTTGAAATTGCCCATTAA
>Ga0138256_10007351_pt1 | contig 11625 bp, 6 predicted proteins | sample KNB2016incub_MG_FD_105486 | JGI IMG/M metagenome (GOLD analysis project Ga0138256, IMG submission 105486) | Active sludge microbial communities from wastewater in Klosterneuburg, Austria - KNB2014incub_MG | ecosystem: Engineered > WWTP > Activated sludge > Unclassified | place: Austria...
CGGGCCCGCTGTGACGTACACCTCGGTGTATTTTCCGGGCACCACCCTCGCGTCAGACGCGTCCGTGATTACACTGCGCCCGGGAGAAGAACGTCTCGGTGTGGACTTCTCCCTGTCGCTCGTGCCCACCGCTCTGGTGTCGGGCACGGTCAGGGGGCCGGGCGGCGAGCCGGCCGCCGGCGCCAACGTGATCCTGGAACCAGAGGGCGGCAGTGACGATTTAATCGGCATCCTGATGGGTGGCGGCCGGACGGCCACCCGGCCCGACGGCACATTTACGTTGACCGGCGTCACGCCGGGCCGGTACTCGCTGACCGTTCGGGGCACACCCCAGCGCGCAGGCGCGGCGCCGCAGTCGGCCGCCGACGCGCAGATGTCCCAGGCGATCGCCATGGCCACCGCGATGGCCGGCGCCATGGGTGGCGGCCGAGAGAATCCCGCGACGTTGTGGGCCGCCGAAGCCATCGACGTCAATGGCCAGGATCTCGGGCCATTGGAACTGGAACTGCGCGAAGGCCTGACCGTGACGGGCACTGTGATTGCCGAAGGGGGGGCAGTGCCGCCCGATGCGGCGGCGATCCGAATCACCGTCTCGCGGCCCTCCACCGGCGATAGGGCCACGGCGATGGTCTCGAGCGCGATGAGTGCCTCGGCCGGCGCTCCAAAGGAGGACGGCACATTTACCGTCCGGGGTCTAATGCCCGGCAGGTACCAGTTGGCCGTGTCGGGCAAGCCGATGCGCCTCAACGCCATGATCCCTGGCGTGGCTCCGGCGCAGCGCGGGTGGGTGGTGAAGTCGATTCAGTGGCGCGGTCAGGATCTGGCCGATTCCGGGATTGAACTGCAGGCCGACGTGCCGGTCACGGGTGTGGTTGTGACCCTGACAAATCGGCCGGCTGAACTCGGCGGTCGGGTACTCGACGCCGCCGGTCGCCCCACCGGCGCCTTTCCCATCGTCGTCTTTTCCGTGGACCGCGCGCGTTGGGGCGCTGGATCCAGGCGTGTGGCACAGGCGCAGCCGGCCTCCGACGGGAAGTTTCTGGTCGTGGGCCTGCCCGCCGGTGAGTATTTTCTGGCTGCGGTCACCCGATTGGAGCCCGGAGACCTTGCCGATCGGCAGTTTCTGGAGGACCTCACACCTCAGTCCCTCCGGATCACCATTGGTGATGGCGAGAAGAAGACTCAGGACCTGAAGCTGGCTTCAGGCGGTTGACGCCACAGAAAAGGCAGTTCGTCACTGCGTTTACGTAAATAATGGGATCTCGGATATCGTAAGCACCCTGAGAGATCTCGCATGACGCCACCAGGGCCGTCCGGCTCACCCGATCCGTCGCTGCGCGCAGCAGTTGCCACCATTGATCGCCTCAGGCGGTCGCGGGCCGCAGTGTCGGTGGTCTCACGATTTGCGCCGTATGTTGCCGGCATTGGCCTTGTGCTCGCCCTGGCCTCGCGCTGGTTCGGTTGGTCGTGGATGGTACCGGCCGCGTGGTTGGCCGTGGCCCTTGTCGCCCTCATTGCCGCCCTTGGCTGGGGCCGCCGTGATCTGGAAGTCTCCGACGCCGCCGCCACTGATATTGATACCCGCGCCGGGCTGGGCGGTGAACTGCACAGTGCCCATTGGTTTGCGGCGAATGAAGCGCCTCACGCGACCGGCGACGAAGAGCCGGGGCGGTGGGCCACGTTCCACCGCGGGAAGGCCGCCTCGCGCATTGCATCCACCGATTGGGCGAGTCTTTATCCCCCGGTTCGCGCCGCTCGTGAGTGGATGGCCAGTGCCGCGCTTGTGGCCGTGGCCGTCATTGCGCTGGTCATCGGGCCGCGCTCGAATGCCGCCATTCTGGCTGAGCAGGGCTTGACGTCAGCCGATGCCGCGTTGGCCGCTCGGGAAATGCTCCCGGAAGACATCCAGAAAAAAATCGACGAACTGCTGGCCGCCATCAAGAGTGGGGAGCTCAGTGCCGATGCCGCCCGCCTGAAGGTGGATGAAATTCGCGCGTTGCTCGACAAGCTCAACACGACCACGGCGGAAGAGGCCAAGCGACAGGCCGAGGCGGCCAAGGACGCCCAGCCCGGCGGCGAAAAGCCGAACGACGATGAGGGTGACAAGCTGACGAAGAAGGCCGAAGAACTGGCCGACAGCTCGGCCGGGCTACCCGAGGATGTGCGCTGGTCGATCGATGACCTGGCATCGCGGCTGGCGAATTCCGACGCGAGCAAGCGCGAAACGAATAAAGAGAACGCGGCCGCGTCCGAGAAGACCGGCGAAAAAGGTGCCGGGTCTGATGAGGCCGCCAAGGCCGAGATGGCCCAGGCCGCCGGCATGCAGATGGTGCGCGAGGCCGCAGCGGATGCCGCCGAGGGCCAGATGATGAACGGTGGCGGTGGTGCGATGGGTGGCGACTCGCGCCCGGGTGCCGGCGGCAACCAGGGCGGCAACGGCCTGGCCGAGATGGCCGCACTCAAGCAGGCGCTGCGCCAGGAAATGATTCAGGCGCAGGCGGATCTGCTGGGCCAGACCGTCGACACTGAAATCCGCCGCAAGACCGAACAGAGCCAGGCCAAGGTGGGGTTCACCCGCGTGGCCACGCCCACGTCATTCGACCGCAGCCGCGCGGCCTTGCCGCCTCCAGTTCCGGAGGCGCATCGGTCGCTCCTTCAGCGCTACTTCCTACGTCGTCAGTAACGAATACCGCCAATGCCTACATCTGTTGAACAACATATCGATCACTTTCAGGAACACTTCGTTAAAATCACGAAAGAAGTCGGGCGGCGCATCGTCGGCAACGAGGAACTGGTGGCCAACACGGTCACGAGCCTTCTGGCCGGCGGTCACGTGTTGCTCGAAGGGATTCCTGGCGTCGGCAAGACCAGCCTCGTGCACACGCTGGCCGACGTCCTGCACCTGAAGTTTTCCCGCATCCAGTTCACGCCCGACCTGATGCCGGCCGACATCGTCGGCACGAACATCGTGCAGGAACACGCGCACGGTGGAACGTTCTTCGACTTCCAGCCGGGGCCGATTTTTGCGAACGTGGTGCTGGCCGACGAAATCAACCGCGCCACGCCGAAGACGCAGTCGGCGTTGCTCGAAGCGATGCAGGAGATGAGCGTGTCGGTGGGCAAGACCACCTACAAACTCGACCAGCCGTTCCTGGTGCTCGCCACGCAGAACCCGCTGGAGATGGAGGGCACGTATCCGCTGCCCGAAGCCCAGCTTGACCGGTTCTTCTTCAAGCTCAAGGTGGTCTATCCCACCGAAGCGCACATGCACTTGATCATGGAGCGCACGACCCAGGCGACGACCGAGACCGTGGAGCGCGTGGTCAACGCCGAGCAGATCCTGCAGATGCGCCATGCGGCGCGCCTGGTGCCTGTGGCCCAGCCGGTGCAGGGATATGCCATCCGGTTGACGCTGGGCTCGCATCCGCACTCCCCGTACGCCACGCCGATGGTCAAGAAGTATGTGCGCTACGGCGCGAGCCCGCGGGCAGCGCAGGCCCTGATCCTCGGCGCCAAGATTCACGCGTTGACCCAGGGCAAGGCGTTTGTGTCGCCCGAGGATATTCGCGCCATCGCGCTGCCGGCCCTGCGGCACCGGTTGTTGCTCAATTTTGAAGGCGAGGCGGAACAGATCGACAGCGACGTGATGGTCAAGGAACTGCTGGCCGGCGTGTCCGTCGACGCCTGACCGGCCTTTTAAGCAAGCCCAGTGGCTCTCAGTTTCGATTCCGACTTCCTCAAGAAGCTCGAGTACCTGCACGTCGTCTCCAAGAAGGCGTTTGCAGGCCAGGCTCGGGCCGATCGTCTCGCGCCCAAACGCGGACGTGGGCTGGAGTTTGCCGACACGCGAGGGTATTCGGCAGGTGATGATTTCCGGCACATCGACTGGAAGGCGTACAAACGGCTGGGACGCCTGCTGCTGCGCCTGTTCGACGAAGAACAGGACCTGCCGATCTATCTGTTCATTGACGCCAGCCGGTCCATGGAAGCGACCGAGAAGTTTGATCAGGCGCGGCGCCTGGCGGCGGCGCTCTGTTACATCGGCCTGGCGCACCTCGACCGCGTCACGATCATGCCGTTTGATGAAACCGTGCGTGAGGAACGTACGGCCGGACAAGGCAAGGGCCGCATCTTCCGTGTGTTCGAACAGCTCGAACAGATGCAGACCGGCGGCAAGACCAACATGGCGGAGTCGTTCAAGTTGTTTGCCGCGCGCGGCCGCCGGCAGGGGCTGGCCGTGATCATCTCGGACTTCCTTGACCCTGGTGGTTACGAGAGCGCGCTGAAGGTGCTGCAAGCGCGCGGCCACGACGTGTATGTGGTGCAGATGGCCTCGAAAGCGGATCGGGATCCCGGTGCGTTGGGTGACGTGAAGTTTGTCGATACGGAGACCGAGGTCGTGCGCGACGTCGAAGTCACTCCGGCGTTGGCGGCCGCCTACACGAAGGCGTGGGAAGAGCACACCGAAGAACTGGCGCGGTTCTGCGGCCGGTACAACATCGGGTATGTGCGGGCCGACGCCGAACGGCCGGTGGAAGAAATCATCCTGCAGACCTTCCGGCAGGGACGGTTCGTCGCATGAGTTTTGGTGCAATGGCGGGATGGCAGGCCTGGGGCCTGCTGGCGCTCACGGCGGGCGTCCTGACGTGGCTCTTTTACATGAAGATTCGCGCGCCGCGGGTGCGCGTGCCGTCGCTGCTCCTGTGGGCCAAGGTTCTGGACGCGGAACGCGAAGTCACGCTGTGGGAGCGCATCCGGAAGACCGTGTCGTGGATCGTGATCATGGTCACCGGTGTGCTGCTGATGCTCGCCCTGACGCGACCGGCACCGAGTGTGGTGGCCGCAGGCGGCGGGCGCCGGCTCATCGTCATTGATTCCTCGTGGTCCATGGGCACCGAGATGCCGAGCGGCGGCACACGGTGGGACCGCGCGATTGCGCAGGCGCGCACACTGATTGCGGCGTCGGCAGGCGACGAAGTGGCATTGGCCACCACCGCCGATGGACTGATTGAAGGGCCGACCACCGACAGCGTGTTGCTTGAGGCGTCGCTCGACCGCATCGCGCCGGCAGGCGGTGAGAGCGGCGACTGGCCGCAACTCGCCGACGTGTCGGTCGTGCACTTCATTACGGACGGCACCATTCCGCGATCGACCGCCGATCTCGTGGCGTCTGGCGCCAGGGTTAACGTGGACCCGGTGTATGAAGCAGCCTCGAACGTGGCGATCACGGCGTTTGAGACACACGCGGGCAGTGGTCCCGATCAACAAGCGGAAGCCTACCTTGAGCTGGCGAATTACAGCGCTGCGGCGCAACCGGTGCGGCTGGTCGTAACGCGCGGGACCGCAAGTGTGGCTGACACATCAATCGAACTGGCGCCGGGTGAGGCTGTTCGGCAAATCGTCCCCCTCGGTCTCTCCGGGGATGCGCGAGTGCGCGCGCGTATTTCTGCGCGCGACAACGCGCTGGCGATTGATGACGAAGCGGTGGCATGGATCAGCGGCGCCGAACCACTGGCCGTGACGGTCGTGAGCGACGCGCCTGGCTTTCTGCAGGTGTTGTTTGAGCGCACTCCCGGTGTGAAGGCCACGTTCGTGGCGACGGGCGATTACGCGAAGCCCCGCACGGGCCCCGAACACGTCGTGATCTTTGACCACTGGGTGCCGGCTGAGGCGCCGGCAAAGCCCGCGCTGTTTGTATCGCCCGCCACCGACGGGTGGGTGGGCAAGGCGGTGACCGAGAAGTCGCCGATGTGGAGCACCGCGCTGGCGCATCCGGTGCTGCGCGGCGTCGATCCATCCACCGTGAGTCTTGAGCGCGCGCGCGCCGTGGAGTCGGATGCCTGGACGCCTGTGGCGCGGTCGGCCACTGGCACGCCGCTCGTGAGCGTGGCTGAAACCGCAGAACACCGCCGGGTCATGCTGGGGTTTGGTTTCTCGGAAAGCGAATCGAACATCGCATTGCAGCCGGCGTTTCCCGTGCTGCTGGTGAACGCCATCGAGTGGCTCGGTCGGCCCTCGATGGGGGAGCAGGTGCGGCCGGGTGTGGTCAGTCTGGACGCCGTGGTGTCGCGCCTGACGTCACCCGACGGCAAGTTGGTGGAAGTCACGAGGTTTGGCGACGCGCATCTCGCGCGAATCACCGCGCCGGGCTTGTATCTGGCCGAAGGTGGCGGCATGCGGAGCGCGCTCGCTGTGAATGTGGGCGACCCGCAAGTGTCGAATGTTGGACGCACGTCGCTGGCGCCGGCGCAACTGGCGGGTGCGGCCGGCGACGCGTCGAATGCGCCGTGGTGGCCCGTGCTGATCGCCATCGCGTTTGTGTTTGGGTTGGTGGAGTGGTGGACGTGGCATCGCAGGATTACGGTGTGATGGCGGCGAAGGAGACCAGGTCATGTCGGTAATCTGGACCTCGCCAGCCGCGTTGTGGCTGCTTGCGCTCGTGCCCCTCGTGTGGGTTGCGGCCAGGTACTCGCGTACGAACTTCAATCCGCGCCAGCACCTGTTGCAGACGATTGTGCGCACGCTCGTGCTCGCCGCGCTGGCCATCGCGCTGGCCCGCCCGGTGTTTGAGGTGGGCTCGTCGCGCCTGTCGGTGGTGTACCTCGTCGACGTCTCGTACAGTATTTCGTCGCGGTCGGTCACTGAAGCGGCGGCGAAGATCGCCGAACTCAACACATCACTTCAGCCGGACCATTCGCGGATTGTGGCGTTCGGACGACATGCGCGGGTGGTGACCGACGGCGCCGCGCTCGGCCAGTTGGTGTCGGCGGAACTGGCGAACGGCCAGGCCGAGTCTGCGGTGGATCGCAGTGCCAGCGACCTGGACGCGGCCCTTGCGGCCGCGCGCGCCGAACTGGCACCGGGGCACGTGCCCCGGCTCGTCCTGTTTTCTGATGGCCACGCCACCACAGGCGACGTGGCCAAAGCCGTGGCGCAACTGGCCGCCGCAGGCATTCCCGTGCACGTGTTTCCGATGGCGCCTCGCGAGCTTGGCGACACATGGGTCGAGGCCCTGCGACTCCCACTGCGCCTCGCTCCGGGTGGCCTGATCGCAGCGACTGTGGACGTCGGGTCGCAGCGCAACACCAGCGCGCTCGTGGAGATTCGCAACGGCGCCAAGGTGCTTGGCAGCAAGGCCGTCGCCCTGACGCCGGGCACCACGCCGGTGCCGGTGGAGATTTCGGTGGATGACGCCGGCGCGGTCTCGCTTGAAGCGCGGGTGACGTCTCCCGGCGATCCACTCGAGACGAACAACACTTTGACGCAGGCCGCATTGGTCGCACCCAGGCCCAAGGTGCTCTATGTGGAGGGGACGCTGGCGAGCTCCCGCTACCTGACCGCGGCCCTGGAGCAGTCGGGCTTCGACGTCGAAGTGCGGCCGGCTGCGGGCCTTCCTGCCAGTGTGGACGGGCTCACGCCTTTCGATGTGGTCGTGCTGAGCGACCTCGCGCGCTCGGTGCTGCCGGACTCGAAAGTTGCAGTGCTCTCGACGTGGGTGGAGGAGTTCGGCGGCGGCCTGCTCGTGGCCGGTGGCGAAGCCGTGTTCGGTGAAGACGGCTATCGCGAATCGCCTCTGGAACGACTGCTGCCGGTGACCTTCGAGCGCAAGGACGAGCCGGAAGTGGCGCTGATCATGGTGCTCGACAAGTCGTGGAGCATGGCCGGCACCAACATCGAGATGCTCCGCGTCTCGGCGCAGGCGGCTGTGGACGTCATGAAAGACGAACACACCCTCGGCATCGTCACATTCAACGACAGTCTGGACTGGACGCTGACGGCACGGCAGGTGGGGCCCAATCGCGAGGTCATTCGCAAGGCCATCGCCGGTATTGAACCGAGTGGCCACACGCTGATCTTCCCTGCGGTGGAACAGGGATATCTGGCGCTGCAGAAGCTCAAGGCGCGTGCGAAGCACGTGTTGCTGCTCTCCGACGGCCGGTCATACCCGGACGACTACGAAACGCTCATCAACAAGATGACGGCCGAGAAGATGACCGTCTCATCTGTCGCCATGGGCGCCGCCGCCGACCGGGAACTGCTGGCGAACATCGCCAAGTGGGGCAAGGGCCGAAACTACGCCGCTGACGACCCCAAGGACGTGCCGCAAATCTTCGTGAAAGAAGCGAAGGACGTCACGTCGCCTGGCTTCGACGAGAAGTTGCTCAAGCCGGTGGTGAAACACGTCGGCTTTCTTGACGGCATTGACTTCAGTCGCGCGCCGCAACTGCGCGGCCGCACCGCCACAGTCATCAAGGACACGGCGCTGGAACTCATCCAGACCGAAGAGGAAGACCCGCTGCTGGCCTACTGGCCGATTGGCGCCGGCCGTGCCGCGGTCTTCGCATCTGACGTGAAGGACCGATGGGCCGCCGACTGGCTCAAGTGGCGTGGCTACGGCCCCTTTTTCTCAGCGGTCGTCAGGGAACTGGCGGGGCAGCGCTTTGCGGCCTGGTCGATGGACCTGGACGTCTCGCCTGCGCGTGGCGTCTCTCGCAGTGTCACCGTCACCGTAGAGGCCCGCGAACCCGATGGCCGCCCGCGCAACCTCCTGCGGCCCACCGTGCGCGTCGAAGCCGGCGGCCAACCGCGTGACCTCGTGGCGCGCCAGGTGGCTCCGGGTCGCTATGAAGCGCGCCTGACAACGGATGCGTCGGCTGAGGTATCCGCGACGCTCGTTGATGCAAGCGTGCCCGCGACAGAGGGCCTGTCGCGTCGCTTCGTACCCGATGCCGGCGCCGAGTACCGCTTCGGCGCACCCGACAATACGCTGCTCACCTCGCTGGCCTCGTCTACCGGCGGCACGGTGGCGCCAGATGGCGAGAAGCTCCGAAGCGCGGCCACCGACAGCAGTGCCGCCCGCCGCGCGGGCTGGCCCGGCCTGGTGCTCTTCGCCCTCATCGGTTGGGCCATCGACTTGCTGCTGCGCCGCATCCGCCTCTTCGAACGCTGACGCCTGTCGCCGGGTCTGAAGACCCGGCCTCCTTTCGGATGGACGCCGGAACCCCATCCGTGGTGAGGAGATGCTCTTCGGAGGCCGGGTCTTCAGACCCGGCGAATTCGCGCCCGCTCTGGTATCATCGCGCCCGCCGAATGATGGGCTGGGCCGGTTGACCGACAACGCGTGGTGGAAACTCTGGGTGGGCCTCGGTCTGGTCGCTGTTGTCGCGCACTCGACGACGCTGGTGTTGTCGCCGGTGTACTGGCTGGACGAAGCCCAGATCGTTGACTGGGGTCGCAGCCTCTTCTTCGAGCCCCACACGACGTGGTCGGTGAGTTGGTTGCCCGAGGGGCGACCTGCCGCCAACTACGGCTACCTTGGCCCAGCGCTTCAAGAAGCAGTGTTTCGATTGTCTGGGCTCCAGCCGTGGGCCCCAAGGCTCTCGTCGGTACTCGGCGGTGTCGCAGCGGCGACGATGCTGGTGGCATGGCTTCGGGCGCGTGGTTTGGGTGCGCCAGCCAGTGTCCTTGGCGGCGCACTGCTCCTTGTTGACCCAGCGTTTGTCCAGGCCTGTCGTGGTGGCCGCGTGGATGGGTGGGCCATCGCGTTCGCGCTGGGCGCCGCGTGGGCGCTCTGCCGCGTGCGTGGACCTGGGGGGCACTCAACCGCTTGGGCGGGTCTGGCTGGAGCGCTCGCCGCCACTGCGCCCTTTGTGTGGCCCACGGCGGCCGTCGGCCTCGTGGCCGTCGGCCTCGAATGGCTGCAATTGGTCCGCGCGCCACCGTTGGGTCGCGCCAGACGTATCAGGCTGACGGCAGCGGTCGTTGGCGCCGGCGTGGTGACAGCCACCGTCCTCGGCATGGTGTACGCAGGGCTGCACGGCAGCCCACTCGACCATTGGCGGGTTGCGCTCGGCATGCAGTTCACGTCTGGGGAAGGACTCGCACAGACGCCGGTTCAAATGCTGACACCTATCGGCGAATCGATCGTGCGAAGCCCGGGTCTCTGGCTGGCGGCCGGTCTGGCGGCCATGGTGCCGATGGGGCGCCCGTGGGTGGTGGTGGCCATCCTTTCCCTGGTTTTATTGGTCCCGACGCACTTGTACGTATTCCGCCTCGTCTACGTGCTTCCCATGCTCGCGGCGGCCGGAGCCATGTTCTACGACTGTCGCCAGTCCCTGATTGACCAAGGGCATCGTCGGCTGATCCCGATCGCAGTCGCCATTCTTCTCGCCTCGATCGGGTGGAGTGCGTTTGCCGCGATCGGGGGCCGCCAGGCGGTCGCATGGGCGGAACGGCACGATCGGGATCCGCGGGTGGTGTCTGAGATCGCCCAGCGCATCGGTCCCGGAGACCATGCCGTCCTTCTCTGGGCTCCCGCCTTCTACTATCCAGGCCGCCAGCTTGGATGGCGAATGTTCCGGCCTTTCAGACGTTCCGAGGCGCCCCCGGACCTGCTGGCGCAGATGGACTACGCCATCACCGGCCCCATCGTCGACGACACGGCGATGACCGCAGCGGGTCTGGTGCTCGAGCAGGAGTTCAAACCAGCCACTGCCACAGCCCGCTACGGACCGTTTCGGCTCTACAGGCGTGCGTCACGATCGCGTGATGTGCCTCGGATAGAATCCCCGCAGAGGTAATCCAGATGGCTCGGCGCCAATTCGGAGTATTCGACGGTGTGTGGCTCGCAATCGGCGCACTGGGTATTGCGGCCTTGCCGTACGTCGAGCGCGCGGCCGCAGGCGCCGCGCCGGATCCGGCATTTGAGCAGGCTATCCCTGGCAGCGCTCTCCGCTGGTACAAGGGCAACACGCACACCCATACCCTGAACAGTGATGGCGACAGTACGCCTGATGAAGTGGCGCGATGGTATCGGGAGCATGGCTACCATTTCCTGGTGCTGACCGATCACAACTTCCTGACGACCGTGGACGGGCTGAATGCCGTCCATGGCGCGAACGAGAAGTTCCTTGTCGTCAAAGGCGAGGAAGTCACGTCGTCGTTCCAGTCGAAGTCGGTGCACGTGAACGGCCTCAACGTCTCCTCCCAGGTTGAGCCCACCAGGAACGCGGCGTCGATCGTCGCCACCATCCAGGGCAATGTGGATGCGATCAGGAAGGCGGACGGTGTGCCTCACATCAACCATCCGAACTTCCAGTGGTCCATCACGCCCGAGGACCTTCGGCAGGTGAAGAACAATCGGCTGCTGGAGGTCTACAACGGACATCCGACGGTCCACAACGCAGGCGGCGGCGGAGTGCCCGGGCTTGAGCAGGCCTGGGACCAGTTGCTCTCGCAAGGCATCACCCTCTTTGGCATTGCGGTTGATGATGCGCATACGTTCAAGCAGCCGGGGAATCCTGACGTGGCGGGACCCGGTCGCGGTTGGGTGGCGGTGCGAGCGGCGCGATTGGAGCCGCGCACGCTGCTCGACGCCCTTGAGCGGGGCGACTTCTACGCGTCCACCGGCGTCGAACTCGCCGACGTCAAATCAAGCGCCACGGCCCTGACCGTCGAAGTGCGGCCGCGCGGGGACTTCAAATACCGCGTCCGGTTCATCGGGAAGGGCGGGCAGGTGCTGCACGAGTCGATCGAGCCCACCGCCACCTACACGTTCAAGGGCGGCGAAGGATACGTGCGCGCCACTGTGACGGACAGCGGTGGCCGCACCGCCTGGGTGCAGCC
>Ga0138256_10007353_pt1 | contig 11624 bp, 12 predicted proteins | sample KNB2016incub_MG_FD_105486 | JGI IMG/M metagenome (GOLD analysis project Ga0138256, IMG submission 105486) | Active sludge microbial communities from wastewater in Klosterneuburg, Austria - KNB2014incub_MG | ecosystem: Engineered > WWTP > Activated sludge > Unclassified | place: Austria...
CAAATCCGGGACGGATGAACAACCTACTGAAACATCACAGCTAGAGCGCCCTCCGCTGCTGATAGCTCCCCTTTGTGCAACGGCCGCTGGATGCTCCTGCGGGCCCATGATCCTAGAAACCGCAGTGGACCGCTTGTAACCCGCATGAGATCTGACCTTGTGCTACTCGGGAGCGTTCGCCTTCAGGGTGAAAGCGCTGTGCACCCGCCAGCACCAGGCAAGGCGCAACGGGTACACCCGGCGGCAGCACGGAGTAGCCGCCCAACGACGCTCTGCGTTGGACGGAAAGCATCAGGGAGTGCCGCAGCCCGCACCCTCGCGTCCGGGCAGAGCCCGGCGCATGCGCTGCAGCGTTTGCAGCAGCGCCGGACCATACAGAATGCAGGCCAGCGCAGCGCCAATCAATGGCAGTGCGGCAAACACCCAGCCGGTGAGGCGCTCTCCGCCCAAGGCCACGCCCACGAGCAGTGCCACGGCCGGGTTGACGAACGAGTAGCTCCCCGCCAGCGCCGCCGAGGTGTTTTGCAGCAGCCACAGGTACGCATTGAGCGCCACCAGGGTGCCCAGCGCCAGAAGGTAGACCCAGGCCATCCAGGAGCGCGCGCTCACTTCGGCCAAAGCCCCCACGGGTTCGAACCACAAGGCCACCACCATGCCCATGGCGCCGCCGGTAAGCCACTGCGCACCGGAGGCCATGGCGGGCGTTGGCAGCGAGAGCTTGCGCGATGCGTACGAACCGATGCTCCAGCACAGCGGCGCACCAAACGCCAGCAACGCACCGACCCCGGAGGCCGAAAAATCCCCCTCCATCGCCAGCAGCAAGGCGCCCACCACACCCAGCGCAAGACCGACCCAACTGGTGGCAGGCACGGACTCACCGCCCCAGCGCGTCCACAGCGCCAGCCACATGGGCATGGTGGTGACCACCGTGGCCATGAGGCCCGAGCCAATGCCCATCTTCTGCGCAAAGCCGATGCAGTTCATCGCCAGAAACACCATCAGCCCGCCCACCAGCGCGCTGTGGCGCCACTGCGCCACCGTGGGCAAGGCCTGGCCCTGCCCAACGGCCACCAACAGCATCACCCCCCCGGCACAGAGGAAGCGGCTGGCGTTCATGAGGAGCGGCGGCATGGTTTCCAGCGCAATGCCCAGGGCAAAGTAGGTGGTGCCCCAGACCACATAGACCAACAACAGCGCAACCGCCACCGCCAAACCCCGTGGATTTGCCCCTTGCGCCATGAAAAATGTCGGCATATTCTTCATCCAACCGGAAAATTTATGGAAAACATCGTGTTTTCGAAATTTTTACCGAACAACCATTTGAATGCAAGCAAATTTACAGCTAGACGCCATTGATGCAAGAATTGTTTCTGCACTTGGCACCGATGGCCGACGATCCTACGCCGACGTAGGCACCGAGGTTGGTCTTTCGACCGCAGCCGTGCATGAGCGCGTGAAGAAACTGCTTGAGCGGGGCGTGATCCGGCGCTTCTCCATCAGCGTGGACCCTGAGCGCGTGGGCCTGAACTTCACCGCCTTTGTAGCCATCCGCAACGACGGCGGCATCCACTGCCGCGACGTGGCGCCGCGCCTGCGCGCCATGCCGCAGGTGGAAGAGCTGCACAGCGTGGCTGGCGAATACGACTTTTTGGCCAAGGTGCGCACCACGCACGCGCGGGCGCTGGAAGACGTGATCTACCAGATCAAGGCCATTGAGGGCGTGGCACGCACCACCAGCACCGTGGTGCTCAACACCGAATTTGAAGACCGGCCCCTGGACCTGGGCTGGCTTGCCGGGAACGACTGAAGCCGAGTCTGTGAAGGCCCACCGCACTGCCCCGATCGCTGCCATGCTGCTGGCACTGCTGGCAGGTGGCTGCGCGCACACCGAAGGTGCCGTGGGCTACTACTGGCAATCGGTGCGGGGGCACTTTGCCATCGTGCACGCCGCCCGGCCGCTGGAAGACTGGATAGGCCAGGAAGACACACCCCCCGCATTGCGCGAGCGACTGCGGCTTGCGCAACGCGCCCGCACGTTTGCCGTGACCGAGCTGGGCCTGCCCGACAACGCCAGCTACCGCCAGTATGCCGACCTGCGGCGCCCCGCCGCCGTGTGGAACGTGGTGGCAGCGCCACCCGATGCGCTGCGACTGCACACCTGGTGCTTCCCGGTGACGGGCTGCATTGGCTACCGCGGCTACTTTTCCGAGGCCGACGCGCAGGCCGAGGGCGCGCGCCTGGCGGCGCAAGGCCTGGAGGTGGAGGTGTACGGCGTTCCCGCCTATTCCACGCTGGGCTACATGAACTGGATGGGGGGCGACCCGCTGCTCAGCACCTTCGTCGGCTGGCCCGAAGGGGAGTTCGTCCGGTTGCTGTTCCATGAGCTGGCGCACCAGGTGGTGTACGCGCAGGGCGACACGCTGTTCAACGAGTCCTTTGCCACCGCCGTCGAGCGCCTGGGCAGCGCGCAATGGCTGGCCGCCCAGGCGACGCCCGAGGTGCGCCAGGCGTTTGCTGCCAGCGAGGAGCGGCGCCGCCAGTTCCGTGCCTTGACACGCACCACACGCGCACGTCTGTCGGAGATTTATGAACAAAATAATGGCCTACCGCACGATAGCATTGACTTTATTGCTATAAAAACAGAAGCAATGAATAGCTTTCGCTCTGACTATGCGGTGCTGCGCAGCCGCTGGCAGGCAGCGCCCGCGCTGCTCGCTGGCTACGATCGCTGGGTGGCCAAGGCCAACAACGCCAGCTTTGCAGCCCAGGCCGCCTACGACGACTGGGTGCCAGCGTTCGAGGCCTTGTTCGGGCAGGTGGGGCGCCGCTGGCATCCGTTCTATGATGCAGTCAAAGTACTGGCGGAACTGCCGCAGCCGGAGCGCACTGAGCGCCTGCGCACCTTGCTGCCCCCGCCCGCTCCAGCACACTGAGGAAACGCTCCATGTCCGTGATCCACATCCACCGCCACCACCACCTGGGCCTTGAAGAAGCGCGCAAGATCGCCTTCATGTGGGCCGAAAAGGCCGAAGAGAAATTCGATATGGAATGCGCCTACGAAGAAGGCGATACCCAGGATACGGTGTATTTCAGCCGCACCGGCGTCAAAGGCACGCTGCAGGTGCACGGCCATGAATTCGAGTTCAGGGCCGAGCTGGGTTTTCTGGTGAGCGCTTTCAAGGCCCGTATCGAGGCCGAGATCTGCGAGCAGATCGACGCGCTGCTGCACCCACCCAAACCGGGCAAGAAGAAGAAACCGCCCGTACCGAAAGCCTGACGCGAAGCGGCGCTGGCGCGGTGGCCGCACCGGTTCCATGCGCTGCACCATTGAAAAAGCCCTCCGCAGAGGGCTCATTCCAGGAGCGCGGGAGCGCCCTGCCGTGCGATCAGCCGCCCTTCTTGGAGCGCTTGCCCGGGTTCTTCTTGCTGCGCGTGGCGACGCCGCGCTCCAGGCTCACGCGCTGGCCGCGGCCGCTCGTGGGCAGGCTCACGCCGGGCAGCGGCTTGGGCTGGGGGGTGAATTTACGGTCTGCTTCGGTAACGATCTTGTTGCCCATGGCGAAGTCTCTGTCAAAGGGTGGAAAAACCCATATTAGGCCATAGGCGCAGCCTGGGCAGCAAAATGGCCCTGATATGCGCCCAGGGTCGGGATCAGCTCAACGATGCGATGAGGTCGATGTACTGCTGCTGGGCGGCGTCCTGTGCAGTGCCCTTGAGGTTGTTCCATGCGTCCCATTTGGCGCGGCCCACCATGTCGGAGAAGCCGGGCTTCTTGTCGGTGTTGTCGCCCGCAGTACCTTGCTTGTAGAGCGCGTAAATCTTGAGCAGTGTGCCGTTGTCGGGCCGCTCGCTGAGGTTCTTGGACTGGGCAACGGCGGCTTCGAAGGCGGCGGTAAGGTCGGACATGGTTGGATGCTCCTGGGTTTTGGGGTGGGGAAACAACGGGGATGCCATCCCCTCCTGACGTTGTATCTTACGGTCACCCTCCGGACACAATGGCGGTAATCCTTAGACGCCTGCCTCCAATCACAATTACCAGGACTTCTCGCACATGGTGACCCGCACCTCCACCCGCTCGACTTCCGGCACCCCGGCCGATGCTGCAGCCCCCGCTCATCCCAACCCAGGCGCTTCCGCCATCGATGCCGCCATGGCGGTGCAGAAAACCGTGCGCCGCACAGCCACCGGCATGCTCGGGCTGTCGGGCGAGCGCATGAGCAAGGTGGACACCGCCTGGCTGCGTATGGACTCGCCCAGCAATCTGATGATGATCAACGGTGTGTGGACGGTCGAGCCCGGCATCTCACTGGCGGCCCTGCGCGAGCGGGTGCGCGAGCGCCTGCTGCAGTACCCCCGCTTCCGCCAGCGCGTGGTCGAGGATGCCGCTGGTGCCACCTGGGTCGAAGACCAGCACTTCGACATTGCCGCCCATGTGGAGCCCACCCGGCTGCCGCGCCGAAAGGGCGTGAGCCAGCAGGCGGCGTTGCAGAAATTTGTGGGCGACCTGGCCATGAAGCCACTCGACCCACGCCGCCCGCTGTGGCATTTTTATCTGGTCGAAGACTTTGTCGGTGACGATGGCCGCAGCGGCAGCGCCCTTGTGGTGCGACTGCACCACTGCATTGCCGATGGCATTGCATTGATCTCTGTCACCATGTCGCTGGTGGACGGCGGCGCAGAGCCCCCCAAGCGCCGCAGCAAGGCCCCGGCCAGCGCCGAGGACTGGATCGCCGACACCCTCATCAAGCCGTTCACCGGCATGACGGTGAAGGCGCTGGACCTGGTGGGCGAGAGCGCTGCCAAGTCGCTGCACCTGCTGTTGGACCCCGAAAAGGCCATGCAGCACGGTCTGGCGGGCTCGGTAGATGCCGCACGCCTGGGCTACCAGCTGGTCAGCGACGCCGCCGCGCTGGCGCTCATGCCCGACGACTCACCCACGCTGCTCAAGGGGGTGCCCGGCGCCCAAAAGCGCGTGGCCTGGTGCCCGCCGCTGCCGCTCGACGAGGTCAAGGCCATCGGCAAGGCGCTCAACTGCTCGGTCAACGACGTGTTGCTGTCGTGCGTCGCTGGCGCCATTGGCGGCTACCTGCGCCAGCATGGTGACGACACCGAGGGCAAGGAGATCCGCGCCATGATCCCGGTGAACCTGCGCCCCATGGAGGAGGCCTGGAAGCTGGGCAACCACTTTGGCCTGGTGCCGCTGGTGCTGCCGATCGGCATCACCAACCCGGTCGAGCGCGTGTACGAGGTGCGCAGCCGCATGGCGGCGCTCAAGGGCAGCACGCAGCCGCTGCTGGCCTTTGGGCTGCTGGCCGTGGCGGGCCTGCTCATCAAACCCGCGCAAGACGCACTGCTGGGCCTGTTCAGCCGCAAGACCACGGCCGTGATGACCAATGTGCCTGGTCCGCGCGAACAGCTCGCGCTGTGCGGCTCGCGCGTGACGCAGTGCATGTTCTGGGTGCCGCAGTCGGGCAACGTGGGGCTGGGAGTGTCCATCCTGAGCTATGGCGGCGGCGTGCAGTTTGGCGTCATCACCGACACGCAACTGTGCCCCGAGCCACAGCAGATCATCGACGCCTTTGAGCCCGAGTTTGCTGCGCTCGCCACCCTCACGCTCATGCTGCCGTGGGGCGAGACCGAATAGGCGGTGTCGCCCTCGCCTTGCTGGTTGGCGCACTCGCCCTACCGGGCACGGCAGCCCGGGCCGATGTGCAGGAGGAGCACCAGAGCGCACCCTACCCCGTGCACGCCCGCGCAGACCACAGCCTGCGCGAAGCACTGAACGCCGCCACCCCCATTCTTTCGGAAGGCAAGCGCTTTCACGGCTACACGCACTGGAACGTGCGCTGGAACTTCTGGTGGCAGCAGGACGCTGCAGGCCGCTGCCGCATCACGCGCGTGGCCACGCGACTGCGCACACGCATCCAGATGCCTGAGCTGCGCAGCAGCACAGCGGCGCAGCAGGCTCAGTTCCGGCGCTACCGCGAGGCGCTGCATGCCCACGAACAAGAACATGTGGAGTTTGGCCGCAAGGCCGCGCAGGCCATCGACCGCGGCATTGCCGCCCTGCCCCCGGCCCCCGATTGCCCCACGCTGGAACAGCAGGCCAACGCCCTGGGCCAGCGCCTGCTGGCCGAACAGGCGCAGCAGGAGCGCGCCTACGACCAGCGCACCCGCCACGGCGCCACCCAGGGCGCGCTACTCACCGATTGATTGCTATTTTTTTAATAGCTTCTGGCGCTTGCTGGACGGGCGCCAGAGGCCAAAACAGCTCAAGAACCCAAGCCTTGCACCGCCTGGAACAACGCCTGGCGTGCCTGTGCAATGACCTGGCCTTTCCAGGTGTCCGTGTCGGTGTAGAAGGCGTTGCGCATGCGCGCCTTGAGCTGCGCGGCCAGGGCGGCGTCGGCCTCGGGGTGGAGCTGCAGCCACTGTTCGGCGCGCAGGGCCTCGATCACTTCCATGATGGGCACGGTGCCGTACTCCAGCGCAATGCCGGTGAACTCGGCCTGCGGGCATTCGTCATAAATGGCGTTCCACATCAGGCCGGTGAGGAAGGCCGAAGTGGAGCTGCCGTCGTAGATCGAAGTGACCGGCGTGCTGCCGCCGCCGTCCCACCAGCGGCGGGCACGCGCCACGGCGCTGGCGTCGTCGCGGCCGGCGTAGATGCGTTCGCCGTGGCCGCTGGGCCCCAGACCCGTGTGCAGGTCGATCCAGCCGATGCGCCGCGCTGCGCCGCCATGCGCGCGCAGCACCTGGCGCAGCGTGCGGTGGCTCCAGGTGGGCTCGGTGCCGCCAAAGAACAGGCCTTGCGGGTAGGCATGCTGGCCGCGCGAGATGGCGGCCTGCCAAGCCGACTCGCCGTGCGTGGCCAGGTACTGCTGCACGACTGCCTGGTTGGCGGCGTCGGGCGGCCAGGTGCCGGGGATGACGAGGTGCGCGATGGCGGCGTAGGCCTCGTTGACCGGCAGGGGCTGGCCAAAGTCCTGGAAGTTGCGGTTGAGGTCCACGTTTTCGTGCGTGACCCGGCGCAGGTGCGAGAAGCCATAGGGGTTGAGCGCATGCAGGTACAGCACCGCCACGCCCTGCGCGTGCGCCGCCGCGCGCCATTCCTGGTCGTGCAGCGCGTACACCTGCACGCCGCTGCCGCAAAATCCCTCCACACCATGGCAGGCACTGCTGACGATCAGCAGCTTGTCGGCGTCCGGCGGGCCATCAAGCGCCACATCCAATGCCAGCGCTTCGCCCTCACTGCCGGGCAGCGGGTGCGGGTGCGACTGCACTGGCAGGCCCGCCGTGGCAGCAGCCTCCAGAAAGCGCACCCTGGCCTGTGCGTAGCTGGGCGCAAAGGCCTGCACCACGCCCACTGCGCTCATGCCGCGCCCTGAGGCTGGGCCAGCCATTGCTGCGCCAGGCGCACCCAGTAGGTGGCGCCCAGCGGGATCAACGCGTCGTTGAAGTCGTAACTGGGGTTGTGCAGCGTGCACGGGCCGCCGCCGTGGCCCAGCACGCGGTGGTCGCCGTCGCCGTTGGCAATGAAGCAGTACGCGCCCGGCTTGGCCTGCAGCATGTAGGCAAAGTCTTCGGCGCCCATGGTGGGCTCCTGCGCCAGCACCTTGTCGGCGCCGACGATGCTCTCCATCACGCGGCGGGCAAACGCGGCTTCTGCGGCGCTGTTGATGGTGGGCGGGTAGTTGCGCTGGAAGTGGAATTCGCACTGCGCCTCGTGCGCGGCGCAGGTGTGCTCGGCCACCTGCTGCATGCGCCGCTCGATCAGGTCCAGCGCCTCCAGCGAGAAGGTGCGCACGGTGCCCTGCAGCTCGCAACTGTCGGGCACGACGTTGGTGGCCTCGCCAGCGTGCACCATGGTGACCGAGAGCACCCCGGCGTCGATGGGCTTCTTGTTGCGGCTCACGATGGTCTGCAAGCCCAGCACCATCTGGCAGGCGATGGTCACCGGGTCGATGGTGGTGTGCGGCATGGCCGCATGGCCGCCCTTGCCGCGCACGACGATGCGGAACTCGTTGGACGAGCCCATCACCGGCCCCGGGCTCACGGCAAAGCTGCCTGCGGGCATGCCGGGCCAGTTGTGCATGCCGAACACGGCCTCCATGGGGAAGCGCTCGAACAGGCCGTCCTTGATCATCTCGCGCGCGCCGCCGCCGCCCTCCTCGGCGGGCTGGAAGATCAGGTACACGGTGCCGTCAAAGTCGCGGTGCTGCGCCAAGTGCTGCGCAGCGGCCAGCAGCATGGCGGTGTGGCCGTCGTGGCCGCAGGCGTGCATCTTGCCCGCGTGCTGGCTGGCGTGGGCGAAGGTGTTGAATTCCTGCATGGGCAGCGCGTCCATGTCGGCGCGCAGGCCGATGGAGCGGCCGCAGGCGCCGCCGTCGCGCCCGTGCACGATGCCCACCACCCCGGTGGTGCCCATGCCCCGGTGGATGGCGATGCCCCATTCGGTGAGCTTGGCGGCCACCAGGTCGGCGGTGCGCTGCTCTTCAAAGCACAGTTCGGGATGGGCGTGGATGTCGCGGCGCAGTGCGGCCATGGCGTCGGCCTGCGCGGCAATGGTGTCTATGACTTTCATGGCGAAGTCCTGTGTTGTCTTCCTTGGAAGGCACAGTCTATCGCCGGTACCGGCAGCGCGCAGCCTTGGCCTTGATTACCATCACGCCATGCTCCACGATCAGAACTCCAGCACCACCACCGCTCGCCAGGTGCGCGGCGCCTGCCCACACGACTGCCCCGACACCTGCGCCCTGCTCACCACCGTGGAGAACGGCGTGGCCACGCGCGTGCAGGGCAACCCGGCGCACGCGCAGACCGGCGGCGTGCTCTGCGCCAAGGTGTCAAAATACCCCGAGCGCACCTACCACGCCGAGCGCATCCTCACCCCGCTCAAACGCAGCGGCTCCAAGGGCAGCGGCCAGTTCACGCCTGTCACCTGGGGCGAGGCGCTGGCGGACATCGCCGCGCGCCTGGGCGCGATCGCCGCGCGCGAGCCGCAGGCCATCCTGCCCTACAGCTACGCCGGCACCATGGGCCTGGTGCAGGGCGAGAGCATGGACCGGCGCTTCTTCCACCGGCTGGGCGCATCGCTCCTGCACCGCAGCATCTGTGCCACGGCGGGCGGCGAGGGGCTGGTGCACACGCTGGGCGGCAAGGTGGGCATGAAGGTGGAGTTCTTCGCCGAATCCAAGCTCATCCTCATCTGGGGCAGCAACTCGATTGGCAGCAACCTGCATTTCTGGCGCATCGCCCAGCAGGCCAAGCGCAATGGCGCCAAACTGGTGTGCATCGACCCGCGCAAAAGCGAAACCGCCGAGAAGTGCCACGAGCACATCCAGCTCCTGCCCGGCACCGATAGCGCGCTGGCGCTGGCGCTGATGCACGAGCTCATCACCCATGACTGGCTCGACCACGACTACATCGCACGCCACACCGTGGGCTGGGCACAGTTGCACGAACGCGCTCTGCAATGGCCGCCCGAGCGCGCCGCGCAGGTCTGCGGCGTGCCGGTGGAGCAGATCCGCCAGCTCGCGCGCGATTACGGCACCACGCAGCCCGCCGCCATCCGCCTGAACTACGGCATGCAACGCGTGCATGGCGGCGCCAACGCGGTGCGCGCCGTGGCCTGCCTGCCCGCGCTCACGGGGGCCTGGCGGCACCGCGCGGGGGGCGTGCTGCTGTCGAGCTCGGGCAGCTTCCCGGTGGACCGCGCCGCGCTGCAGCGCCCCGACCTGCTGGCGGGCCGCAGCCCGCGCACCATCAACATGGTGACGATTGGCGATGACCTGCTGCGCACAGCCTCGCCCGCCTTCGGCCCGAAAATCGAGGCGCTGGTGGTCTACAACAGCAACCCCGTGGCCGTGGCACCCGAGTCGGGCAAGGTGGTGCAGGGCTTTGCGCGCGAAGACCTGTTCACCGTGGTGCTGGAACATTTCCAGACCGACACCGCCGACTACGCGGACTACATCCTGCCCGCCACCACGCAACTCGAGCACTGGGACGTACACCTGGCCTACGGCCACACCGACGTGCTGCTGAACCAACCGGCCATTGCTCCGCTAGGCCAGGCCCGCAGCAACGCACACATCTTCCGCGACCTGGCGGCGCACATGGGTTTTACCGAGCCGTGCTTTGCCGACAGCGACGAAGACCTGTGCCGCCAGGCCTACGGCGCCCAGGTAGATTTCAACCGGTTGCTGGCGCAGGGCTTCGCGCCGCTGGGCGGGCCGGACGCGCCGTTTGCCGAAGGGGGGTTCCCCACGCCTTCGGGCCGCTGCGAATTTTTCAGCGAGCGCCTGGCCGCGCAGGGTCTGGACGGACTGCCGGACCATGTGCCCAACCACGAGGCTGCGGGCACCTCAAGGCACTACCCGCTGGCCATGATCTCGCCGCCCGCGCGCAACTTTCTCAATTCCACCTTCGTGAACGTGCCCAGCCTGCAGGGCATCGAGAAGCGCCCGCTGCTGGAGATCCACCCCGAAGACGCCACCGCGCGCGGCATTCACGAGGGCAGCGTGGTGCGCGTGTTCAACGACCGGGGCAGCTACCGCTGCCACGCCACGGTGAGCGAGCGCGCCCGGCCCGGCGTGGTCAATGGCCTGGGCATCTGGTGGCGCAAGATGGGGCTGGACGGCACCAACGTGAACCAGCTCACCAGCCAGGCGCTGACCGACCTGGGGCGGGGGCCGACCTTTTACGACTGCCTGGTGGAAGTGGTGAGCGACACAGCGCCCCAAAATACTATCAATTAAATAGCTACTAGCGCTTACCCAATAAGCGCCAGAGCCATTTTTTTCTATATTTTTACAGGCGATCGACTCAAGCACGCCAGTAGTTGTTAGCAGCCGAAACGGTCTGAAAGTTGATGGCAATCACCTGCGAAGCAGCCGTCAGACCGTCGGCCGACTGGGCGTACTCGGGGCGCAGTTGCTTGAGCGTTTCCATGTCGGGCTGGGTGTACTTCACGCCGCGGCGGCTGAGCGTGATGGCCAGTTCAAAGCCTTCTTGCGGCGTGGCGGTGATGAGCGAGGGCAGCCAGGTATCGGCCATGTTTTTTCTCCTTGGGAAGATCGTGGGGACAGAATGCCGACGTGGAACATGGAAACGATCCTGTTCTGATCGGCACTTCACTGTAGCGCGCGATACCAGCCACCTGCACCGCACCAGCGCAAGCCCCCTCTGCAAAAACGCTTATCGCTCTAGCGCACTTCTTTTTTGGGAGCTGCTTGCGCTGACTGGGAAAGCGTTCAAGCCTTATTTCGCTTGAATTTTTGTAGGACGCTAACAGCGGCGCCGAAGACCTCTCAGCGTGCGTCCCGCGTTCCTGCCGCAGTGCGTTCGGGCGACACCACAACGTTCTGATCGATGGCGCCGCACAGGCTGTGGCCATCACGCCCCTTCATCTCGATGCGGATGGTGTCGCCCTCCTGCATGAAAGCGGTAGCGGCCTTGCCGTCCTGCAGGATTTCCATCGTGCGCTTGTCAGCAATGCTGCTGTAGCCCCGGGGCCAGTCACTGCGGCCCTTGGCGGCCTGTACGGCGGGGTTGCTGACCGGGCCGCTGCAGACAATGCTGCCCGCGCGCAGCGGGCGCGTGGTGCAGGCCTGGGCAATGAGCTG